>Ga0209056_10008076_pt1 | contig 10809 bp, 5 predicted proteins | sample GraSoiAngelo_114_FD_185876 | JGI IMG/M metagenome (GOLD analysis project Ga0209056, IMG submission 185876) | Grasslands soil microbial communities from the Angelo Coastal Reserve, California, USA - 14_0903_13_40cm (SPAdes) (version 2) | ecosystem: Environmental > Terrestrial > Soil > Grasslands ...
AGGGCGTGGCCCACCAAACACCGCCCTTGAGGTTTTTTGAAACACCGGTCTGGGCGCCGATGGCAGTGCCATCGGCAATCTCGACGTGACCAATGATCCCAACCTGGCCTCCGATCATCACGCGCTGGCCGATCCGAACGCTTCCGGCGATACCAGTCTGAGCCGCAATCACCGTATGTTTTCCGATCACGACGTTGTGAGCGATTTGCACTAAATTGTCGATCTTCGCTCCTTCTTGGATCCAGGTGCGACCAAATCGTGCGCGATCAATCGTGCTGTTAGCACCGATTTCGACACCGTCGTCGATTTGGACGATGCCGATTTGAGGAACTTTTTGCTGACCTTCGGCTGTGAGTTCGAAGCCGAATCCGTCCGCTCCAATCACGACACCGCTGTGCAAGATGGCATGCGCCCCGATCCGGCAACGTTCCCGAATCGTAACCTGTGGATAGATCATGCAGCCAACGCCGAGAACGACGTCGTGACCAACGTAACTTCCTGCGCCGATGATGGTGTCGGCTCCGATTTGCGCACCAGCCTCGACCACGACATGTGGCTGGATCGAAACGTGTTCGCCTAGTTGCACGCTTTTATCGATAACGGCGCTCGGATGAATTCCAGGCGCGAACTTGACTGGCGCAGGAGCAAACCGCATCGCGATTTGCTCGAAAGCCTTAGCCGGGCTTTTCACTCTGATGATGGCGGCCCCGATTTCGTCGGAAAAGTCGGGCGGCACAAAGACCGCTGCGGCGCGGGTTTTTCGAAGCTGCGTGCTGTAACGAGGATTGTAAAAGAACGAAATCTCGTCAGCTGTGGCTTCGGCTAGTGAAGCCGCGCCGAAAATTTGAGTTTCCCGATTCCCTTTGAGCTCGCCCTGTGTAGCTGCTGCGATGTCTCCGAGGGTCAAAGCTACCTTGCTTTGCGTCAACGTGCTTTCACGCTCGCGCGGACAGCATCGAGTTGTCCAGCCGAACCGAGCTTCTCGTTCTTGTGGGCGATGAAATTCGCGTATTCGCGGACAAAAATTTTTCCCGGGTCGCGAAAATCGAATTTCTCGGGATGATCTCGACAAAATTCACGGTGCACACGCGTCCAAACAAGCCGGCCATCGGTATCGAGGTTCACTTTCGTCACTCCTAGTTTTGCCGCCGGAAGATATTCTTCTTTATTCACTCCCCGTGCAGACGGATCGAGTTTTTCGCCAGACGCATTAATTGGTTCCACTTCCGATTTGGGCACGCTGGACGAGCCGTGCTTTCCGTAGGCCACTTTGTAGAGCTGGGCGGTAGTAACGATCATAGATATTTCAGAAACGGAATGAGATTGAGGCGCGAGGAGAAGCGCTCAAGTTAAATCTGAAATCCAAAATCTGAAATGGGATTTCTTATCCTATTCGGACTTCGCCGTCGCTGGCAAGGCAATGCTGACCGACGTTCCATGCGTACTCGTATCGATATCGACGCGCCCGTTATGATCGAACACTGTCCGCTTCACGATCGGCAGACCCAGACCCATGCCGCGCGCCTTGGTCGTGCAAAATGGAGAAAAAACTTTCTCCTTCATCTCCGGGGCAATGCCGCGGCCGTTGTCCTGGATCGTCACAAGCACGCCACCCCTGCGGTCGCCGTGGCGAAGCGGTTTGGCTGAAAGAATGATGCGCGGCTTCTTTTGATCCCGCACGGCTTCGGTCGCGTTCGCCACCAGGTGGGCGAACGCTTCAGCCAGCGCATCCTCGTCACCTACAACGGTTGGCAGATCCGATGAAAGCTGCGTCTCGACCGGAACCCCGCCATTCGTTCCGAACTTTCTCCGTGCTAATTCGAGGCCGCGCTTGACCGGCGCTCGGATGTCGAGCGGTTTCATGTTCAGCTCGGCTGGATGGGCAAACGAGTTGATCTGGGTGATGATTTTGTCCAGTCGATCGATTTCCTGCACGACAATGTCGGTGAAATTCTTTCGAAAATCCGGGTCATCAAATCGTTCGGGCAGGAGCTGAGCGAAGGTTTTGATCGCGACAAGAGGATTGCGAATTTCGTGTGACATGCTCGCGGCCAAATCAGTCCAGAAGGCCGCCCGATCGACCAGGTCCTGCTTCTGTCGGAGATTTTCCTCCGCGGTCAGATCATGAATGAGAGCGACCGCGCCCAGCGATGTGCGATGGTCTGCAAGCCGGCGTGTCTCGACGGAAAGAGAGCGGCGAGTTTTAGGATCAATCCATTGCTGTGGCGGCAGGTTGCTTGTCGCCTCCAGCGTGTCGCGCAACATCATGGCGAGCTTGCTCCCCGCAATTTCAACGGGCCGATTAAGCGCCTCTTTCGTGTTAACGCCGAGGATGTTTTCAGCCGGCGAGTTAAACCACCGCACGATGCCTTCTTCATCGATCGCGACAATTCCGGGCGGGATCGACTTCAGAAGCGTTTCAGCGAGGGTTTTTTGGACCGAGATCTCCTCATAAAGAAGAGCGTTCTCCAAGACCGTAGAGACTTGTTCCGCTAGCACGGTCAAGGCTTCCAGATCGGCATAGCCAAACGGTTGTCCGGTAACACGATAACCGAAGAACAGCCAACCGTTGATGCGGCCCCCTGCGTAAAGGGGCGCAATAACCTCAGCTCCGGACGTATCAAGCGCGCGGCGCAAGAGGATGCGCTGATTTTGATCCCCGATCTGAGCGAGATTGGCCCGCGAAATCAGATGAGCATGGGTTTCAAACCAGCGGACCAAAGGATCGCGTTCGCTGTACTCAAGTTGGTCCGTTTCGGGCAACGACCGGAGGCCGGCGCGAAGCCGATAGCTGTCGCCATGGCGAATTCGAGAGAAAATTCCCACCCGCGTCACCCCGGCCGCGTCTGCTACTTGTTCTACAATATTATTGAGCAGCGTCTCGACATCTTCGAACCGACGAAAGACCCGAGCAAAACGCAGCATCGGAAGCGATGGGGAATAGACCCGTTCCGGCGCACGCTCCAAGCGGCGCTCCCAGTCCGGCATCGGAGTCTGTCGTGAAGTGTCGCGCAGTTCTCGATTGGCTTGCATTAAGTTTAGGTAATCGAATGCCCGCCCGATCAGCGCTTGAAAGCGGCGCCGGTCCAGTTGCAAGTCTTCGGCGGCATAAATCCCAGATTGCTCGGCATCGCGCAGCGGTTCAGAACGTGCGGCGCCAAGCGCAATGAGAAGTGAATCGGGCCAATCCTGCTGCAGCTTTTCCAGCAAATCGCGACATTCCTTTGCCCGCAGATCCATGATGACGACGGCTGGAGCCGCCTGTTGCAGAATTGCCTCTAGCCGATCGGGTTCGGCTACGTGTCGGACCTGCGTCATCGTGCGCAGGAACGCCTTGACGCGCCGCAGCAGATCGGCGTCTTGAGAATAAAGGACGCAGACAGGCGAAAGCGTCACGCTACTGCTACCTCTTGATTAAAACGAACTAGCGGCAAAAGAATATGAAAGGCAGTGCCTTTGCTCAGTTCGCTTTCGACTTCGATCTGGCCGCCGTGCTCCTCAATGATGCCATGAACGACAGATAAGCCCAGACCCGTCCCGTAATCTTTCGTCGTAAAAAATGGGTCGAAAACATGCGGAATATCTTCCGCTCGAATTCCGTCACCTGTATCGCGAATGGAGATGCACAATGCCTCCGTCGTGTCTTCGTCCTCGGTCGAGAGCTGCGAAACCAAGACATCTCCGGACCGGATTTTGGTTGTCACGGTTAACTCGCCGCCACGTTTCATCGCATCCATGGCATTGAGAAAGAAGTTCAGAAAAACTTGCTCTAATTGGTCGGCATCAGCTCGAGTGGTATCGATATCCGCCTCCCACAGTTTCGTCAGCTTGATTTCCTTTTGATACAAGCGGTGCTGGATCAGGAGCAGGGTCTTGTCCAGGACTTCATGAACACGCATCGGGCGGAGGAGAGGTTTGGCCGGACGTGCAAAACGAAGAAGCTGATTCACAAGGGAATCGATACGGTTAATCTCGTGAACAATGAGGTTGGAGAAGGTCTCGCGGAAGTCCGACTCGTTATAACGCTCGGGAAGTAATTGAGCGAAAGTCTTGATCGACACCAGCGGGTTCTTGATCTCATGAGCCATTCCAGCCGACAAAGTGCCGAGGCTGGCCAATCGATCGCTCCGCCGAATTTGAAGCTCGAGGCGTTTCAAATCGGTAATGTCGGTGATAACAACAAGGGCGCCGAGTAACTGACGATCTTGACTATGGAAAGTTGAACTACTTGCCCGGGCGTATGCGCTTGCCGAGCTAGAGCGCAGATAGATCTCGCGGTCTTCCTGGCGCTCACCTGACTGCAAGGTCGTTTCCAGTATATGGCATAGAGAACCGGGCAAATCCCGAATGGTCTTGCCCAACATCGCCTTCGCATCCAAGCCGGTGATCTTCTCCGCTTCGCCATTGAACACGGATATACTTCCGTCCGCATCCGCTGCGATCACACCCGTAGTCAGATTCTGAAGGAGAATCTCGTTATAAATCTTGGCATTCTGAACCTCGGTAAATAACTCGGCATTCTCGATCGCCACCGCCAGCTGTCCGCACAAGATCTGGAGCGCGTCCTGTTCGATACTGCCGTAGATACGGCCTGATAATCGCGGACCGAGAACCATGATACCGACCAGATGCTCGCGTGAGAAAATTCCTAACGCCGCCGCCACTTTCATCTCTTCTAGCAGGCGTCGAACCGCATTTGTCGAAGCTGTTTCGCGGACGCGATGAAGTTCGTCCAGAATAAGCGGCTCGCGGTTGCGAGTTAACCAGTTGATAAGTGGAGAATCCGGGGCGATCTCTGGCTGTGCTTCGATTCGGCCATCGTGAGCATTCGAATATCTCTGCGTGAATCCTCTGCGACTTTCTAGGAAGATTGTCACGCTATCAGTGCCGACTGCTTCCCCGATTGTGGTTGCGAATCTGCGCAACAGGTCCGGCAGAGTAGTTACCGAGGCGAGAATTTCCGCTGCTTTGCTTGCGGTGACGCGAAAATCAAGCCCGCGGGTCCCCGCGAATAGACGATCGGCAAAAGATTGTGATATCCCCCGCGCCGGGGTCATCGCAAAGGTAATTACCAAAGCAGCCGCGATATGTGCGACGGTGCCGTGATTGCTTGGTAAGATTGATTCCATCACTGTTGAAACCAGCCACCAGACTAATGCGTATAGCGCGAGCAAATAAGCCGTTAAAACCGCATAGGACATCAATCGACGGAGGAAAAACCCGACCTCTAGCAATTTTCGAGTAGCGATGCCATAGGCGATGATGAGGCTGAAAAGGACAATGCGGAACGGTGCGAACCAAACTAAGCGTGATCGATCAACGAAGAAGCTGAGGCCGACGGAAACGAGCACCATGCCAAGTACGACCACGGCGCCAACAAGGATGAAGGTGAGTTCTGCGCGCTTACCGCCTGTATTTCGTCTTACATCACGCACATAGTTGACGATCAGGGCTAACCCACCCACTCCAATGTACAAGACAAAGATAAACACTCCCTGCCCATAGATCGGGCTCGGGACTGGAATCGTCGCGCCCGACGGCTGTAACAATTGCGCTCCTACTAAAAAGAACTTCGTTTGACATAATCCTGCCGCAGCAGCCGCAGCAACCAGCCATGGCCACGATTTTCGCAAGATGTCTCGCCAACGCCGATGCTGCTCTTGAATTGACAGCCGGAGAAGATTAGAAACAGTGAGAATTAAGGGCCCAGCTAGTGATGCCTGGCGGATAAAGAACTCCGCGACTAAATTAGTCTTTGCCGAAAAAGCCGAATACAAGCTTCCTAACCACATTCCGATAATGAGGGAGAGTAGTAGGAAACATTGGTTGGATTTCCGCCGCGGATTCGCCAGAAATACCGCCAACCCCAGCAATAACTGAATGACAATGGCCGCGAGCGTCGGCGCTGTAGCGCTGTTTATCAACATGCAATGCGATTCACCACCATGGTGCTTGCGCTTCCCCCCAGCCCTCGAACATTCACCAGAGCGCAATCCACTTTTGCCTTTCGCGCGCGGTCCGGCACGAAATCAAGATCGCAGAGGGGATCTTGGACTTCGTAATTAGCAGTTGGCGGGATCATCTGATCACGGAAGCTCAGGGCGCATGTCGCGATCTGCAGCGGTCCGCCAGCCGACAGTGGATTCCCTGTCACACCTTTGATCGAGCTAATGGGAATTGAATAAGCTCGTTCTCCAAAAACTTCTTTGATGTAGCGGACTTCGGCCGAATCCAAGGCTGGATGTCCCGGCCCATAAGCAGAAATGTAATCGATGTCATCTGTCATTCGTGCGGCGTTTGCCAATGCGAGTTTCATTGAGTCGACAAGGCCTGATCCTGGATCATCAGGAGACTGGTCCCGTTGTCTCGCATAACCGCCAATTTCAAGGTAGATAGGTGCGCCGCGTGCTTGCGCGCGCTCAAAATCTTCCAGCACAAACATTCCGGCGCCTTCCGAAATAACGCCAGAATCACGTTCTAAGTCGAACGGCCGACTTGCTTTTGACGGATCGCCGTTACGACAGGAACTAAGTCCCGTGACGATGAAAGCAGCTAAACTATATTTCGTAATTGGCGCATCCGTCCCTCCCGCTATTGCCAGCTCTGCTTCTCCCGAGAGAATCATATCCGCCGCCACTGCGACTGCGTCGAGGCCGGAAGGACACGCAGAGGAGACAGTCGCCGCACGTGCGCAAGCCCCTATCCGGTCAGCAATCACGTTCGCGGCAGCCTGCGGGGACAAAGCGCTGAGTGTTATCGGGGATACACCATCGGGCCCGCGACGATCGAAGTCGCTGAACCCGCGCTCAATGACATCCATCGCGCTAGTGCTGACGCCGATAACTACGGGTGTAGGGCTTGGTAAATCGAGCTGATTAACATCCAGACCAGCATCTTTTAAGGCCATCATAGTTGCGGCATAAGCAAGCTGCGTATGCCGTGCCATTCGCTTCGGCTTTAGCTCTGGCTCGATGTGCTCCGTCGGATCAAAATTCTTCACTTCGCCTGCAATCCGGCTTTTAAAGTTCGAAGCATCAAAAAGCGTGATCGGGCCGATCCCGCTGCGGCCGGCGAGAAGGGACTCCCAAAACGGTTCCAAGCCGATGCCATTCGGCGCGAGGACTCCCATTCCGGTTACGACGACACGATTGCGTTTAATCATTGCAAACGACAAAGAGGAAAAAGGAGCCATGCTGGTGCCAGCCGGCCTGGGAATAATAGAAATGTTAAGGATGGAACGAGGGGAGCCACTGGTGTAATATGGGCTGGCCGATTCTAATATCTACACTAATTACAGTCATTATATTTCGAGGAAGACCGCTTCCTTAGTTATTCACATTTTGTCATCACTTCACAAGAACCGATTCTTTGCCACCGCCACGCCTTAGCTCAAATAATGCACTCCGTTGCCCTTATGAGTCGCCAACTTGAATTTCTCACTTGACTCGGCACGTCCCTAGCTGTCATTCGGCCGAGCCCGCATGATCCATCCCGCTGAGCAGCCAAAGGTTCTCATCATCGACGATGAAATGGGACCGCGCGAAAGTCTGCGCATGCTGCTAAAGCCCAATTATCAAGTCCATACGGCCGACAATGTCGAGTTGGGACTGCAGCTGCTACAAGAGAAAACACCCGATACAATTGTTATCGACATTCGCATGCCGGGTACCAATGGCATTGATGGGCTGCGCAAGATTCGGGAAATCGATCCTCATCTTTCCGTGATTATGCTTACCGGCTTCGGTGCACTCGAAACCGCACAGGAAGCGCTGCGGCTAGGTGCAAATGATTACATCAACAAGCCGTTTGACGCCGCGAAAATGCGGGAAGTAATCAGCCGCAACGTTGAACGGACGCGAGCTCATCGTAAGAGCGTGGAGGCGGCGCAGGAGATTAAAGAGCTCAATCAACGATTAATGGGCGAGCTTGCCAAAAAGGAGCATCTTGCCTCGTTGGGCCAGGCCTCGGCCGAATTCGTTCACGATCTCAGTAATCCGCTCACGATTGTATGGGGATACGTGCAAATTTTGGCCAAGAAACTCGAGCAGTCCGGATACGGAAGCAGCAACGGCGAAGGCGCGAGTTCTCCAAAGGAGTTAAACATCATCGAGCAAAACGTCCGTCTCTGTCGGGACCTGTTGACGATGTGGCAAAGCTACGGCAGCACCCGCGGGGCGAAGCCAATGCCTCTTTCGATTTCGCAAATCGTGCGCGAAGTAGTTAAGAGCAGTGGCGGAATGGCTGTGGAAAGCGGCGTCGAACTGAATTGCAGTATTTGTGAGGACGAGGTCACAGTGCTGGGTGAGCCGACCCAACTCAAGCGCGCGATTCAGAATGTGATTATGAACGCCATCCAGGCCTCGGCCGAAAAAAAAGGCTCGGTCGCGGTCAGTTGTATAGCAAAAGATTTTTATGCCGATATTCGTGTGGAAGACACCGGATACGGGATTTCGGCGGAGCAAATGTCGAAAATTTTCGAGCCCTATTTTACCACAAAACAAGGTAAGAACGGCACCGGCCTCGGTTTGTACATCACGAAGAAGGTAATCGAGGACCATCACGGTTCGATTAAAGTGGAAAGCACGCCCCAGATTGGTACGGTTTTCACACTGCGTCTTCCGCTCATGGCCGACTGACGGCCGGTTTCACTTGTCACGCTCCAGCGGTTTCGGTTTGTTGTTAGGGTGTCGGCAACTTACAAGATCGCCCCGCTCTTTTTGATCAGAATGGCTGGTGTGCCATTCGACGCGCTCGACGGAATCGCGACTACGAGCATCGCTGCTGCCGCCCGCGAACTGATTCTCACCGAAGACAATCTCGAGCGAACCAAGAAGACCGCGATAGATTTTCTTGGCCGCCGCGGGAATGCCCTGGCACCCGAAATTTTTCGCGAATTGCGGCGGGCGGTGCGGAACAACCGGCCGCTGAAGATGGAATCGAATGCTCTTCCCTTGGAAGTATCTGATTACGGGCGCGCTCTAGTCGCGGCCGAGCATGCGCGCCAGCGATTGGGAGAACTCTTAGCGCGCGATCTCGAAAAATCTCGTCTCGCTCTGCTTGCTGCTTCGCGCCAATTTCTTCCCCCATATCTCATCTTTGGTGCCGGCGGGGCCCAGCAACTATTGGCTTCGATCGAAACGGATCTTTCTCCGCGAAACAAGCGGGCGCGCGAACGCGAACGTCATCTGCTCCTCTATTTGCAACGAGTGGCGGCGAAAAACGATACCTTTGGCCAATTCGGTCCATCCAGTTGGGGTCGCATCGACCCTGCAGTCGCCGGAGTGCAATTCGATCCGGCCCCAGGAATAACGGAGCGGGAGGCGTTTCTGGAGCGGTGGACGGCACATGCAGTTGCGGCAGCGATCAACTCCGATCCAGAAATTTTCCCGAACCTGCGACCCCGCCCAAATCCGATCGGTCTGATGATCGGCGATAAGTTTGTTTTTACGGACACCGGTAAAGCCCATCCAATCAGCGCGCTTGAAGCGGCGGTTTTGGCGCGTTGCGACGGAAACACACCGGTGCATTCGTTGCCTGAATCCGGCGACCTAATTCGCGACCTCGTTGCTCGGAAAATCCTGGTCGCGGCCATTGAAGTTCCCGCGCTCGATCCCTTCGCATTTGAAGTTCTGCACAGCGATATCGCGAATTGGCGAGCTGGTGCGGCACGCGAGCGCTGGTTGCCGATCGTCCGTTCCCTCGCAGAGTTGCCACGAAAATTCGCTGCTTTAGCCAAAACGGAAGAGCGTCAGCAAATCCTAAAAGACGCAAATGAACGCCTGGGGAAGCTTGGAATAAGCCGAATATCAGGACAGCGGTCGCTTTATTCAGCAATCAATCCAATTGCGGAGGAATGTTTCCGCAAAACGGATTTCGCAATTAGCCAAGAGCTAATCAACGAAATTGCGACGGATGCAGAGCCGTGGATCGATTTCTGGAGAGATAGCTACGCATTTGTTGCTTCTCGGGTTTCGGCCGGCTTGCGAACGATTCTGCAAAAGGCGCCGGGGAAAGACGGCGCACTTCCTTTGGCCGCTTTCCTGCATGCGTGTGAGATGGGCAAAGTGCCGCTGACCGGGCCCGGATTGGTCGGGATGGCTCGTGTTGCATTTGAGGAAATCAAAGCGGCCTTTCGGGAAAGACTGCGACCCCACGCGGCAAGAGCTGAATACGAACTGAGTGTCGAAGACTGCCACCTCGTACGCCGCAACTTTGACTATCCGAAATTTGATGAATTCACTTATCCTTCGGCCGATCTGCAGCTTGCCGCCCCTTCGTTCGAAGCAATTAATCGTGGCGACTATCAGTGGATTCTCGGCGAATTGCATCCACCTGTCGCCATTTTGCATCACTGTATGTATTGGAGCTGCCCGGACAAGCCGGGCTTGAGCAGAGCGCTTTCCAGGGTTGCAGCAAAAGCTTTCCACTTCGGATTTTTTGCGGCTGATTTCACAGCCCATACCGCCATTCGCGTGTTTGATGCCATGCGTGAACTCACCACTTTTGTTGCGCCGCAACGCGCTAATCCCTCCTGGAGAAGACTTTGGCCTGCAGAAGCTGAAGTTTACATCGAGCAAGCAAGTGGCGATGTCCGTTTGCGTCATGCCACGACACGCGAAGATCTCGGCTCGTTCGCGCGTAATTGGGTGATTCCGCTTGGATTTCATCCCTTTCAGTTCGGCATGTCACCCTCTATGCCGCGGCTGCGTTGCGGGAAAATAATCGTGCAACGGCGTGCTTGGACGGTCTCGGCTAGCGAACTCGGAAGTGGAGATTTTTCCGGTGTTTCACGCGACCTTGTCAAAGCGG
>Ga0209056_10008079_pt1 | contig 10806 bp, 6 predicted proteins | sample GraSoiAngelo_114_FD_185876 | JGI IMG/M metagenome (GOLD analysis project Ga0209056, IMG submission 185876) | Grasslands soil microbial communities from the Angelo Coastal Reserve, California, USA - 14_0903_13_40cm (SPAdes) (version 2) | ecosystem: Environmental > Terrestrial > Soil > Grasslands ...
CGGTCGCCGAGCTGGTGGCGGCCGCCAAATCGAGAAGAGACCCGATGCCTTACGCTTCTTCAGGCAACGGCTCGATCCACCACATCACGATGGAGCTTTTCAAGTCCGATACCGGGGTCAATTTCACCCACGTGCCCTTCAAGGGCGCGGGCCAGTCGGTCCCGGCGATGATCGCGGGCGACGTTCAGCTCGGGTTCATCGGCTACCCGGCCGCGGCTGGCGCCATCAAGAGCGGAAAGCTGCGCGTGCTCGCCTTCAGCATGGCGCGGCGCTCAAACCTCACGCCCGAGGTCCCGACGGTCGCGGAGACGGTGGCGCCCGGCTTCGACATGGCGGCCCCGCTCGGCGTGTTCGTCGCCGCGCGCACCCCGCGCGAGATCGTCGCGCGGCTGGGCCGTGCGGTAAGCGCTGCCGTGACATCGCCGGAGGTGGCCGAGCGCATGGCCGGGATCGGCATGGAGCCCGCCGGCACGACGCCGGAGGAATACGAGAAGCTCCTGCGGGCGGAATTCGAGCGTTTTGGCAGCTTGATCAGCCGGATCGGGATGCATTTGGACTAGAGGGGGTTCTTGATTTGTCAAAATAAGGTTGACATACTAGCGATAACCATATGAACTGCGCGACTCGCCTCGTAGAAATCTTCGGCAGCCAAGCGGAAGTCGCGCGAGCCTTCCGGCTCGATCGCGCGGTCGTCAACAACTGGGTCAAGTCTGGCTACGTACCGGCGCGCTGGGCGATGGAAGTCGAGCACGTCACCGAAGGAAAGATCGCCGCGGTCGAAGTGCTGAACGAAGCTCACGCGGTGAAGCCGGTGAAGGTCAAATCGCGTCCCGACGACGTTCTCTTCGGGTCGCCTCTTTCGGGAAAGGAAGCCATGGACGAATTCGCCCCCGCCAAACGGATCAGCTCGTTCCATCCACCGCAGAGGACGCTCATGGGACCCGGTCCGACCGAGATCCACCCGCGCGTCCTGACCACCATGAGCCAGCCGGCGATCGGCTACCTCGACCCCGTCTTCCTCGAGATGATGGAGGACCTCAAGGGGCTGCTGCGCTACGTCTATCGGACGAAGCACCCGCTCACCTTTCCGATCTCGGGGCCCGGCTCCGTCGGCATGGAATACTGCTTCGTCAACCTCGTCGCGCCCGGGGACAAGGTCGTCGTGTGCAGGAACGGTGTGTTCGGCGGGCGCATGATCGAGAACGTCGAGCGCGCGGGCGGCAAGGCAATCGTCGTCGAGGACGAGTGGGGCGCGCCGGTCGACCCGCAGAAACTCGAGGACGCGCTGAATAAGAACCGCGACGTGCGCGTGGTCGCCTTCGTGCACGGCGAGACCTCGACCGGAGTGGAGTCGGACGCGAGGACGCTCGTGAAAATCGCGCACGAGCACGACGCGCTCGCCATCGTCGACGCGGTGACCACGCTGGGCGGATCGCCAGTGCGCGCAGACGAGTGGGAGATCGACGCGATCTACTCCGCGAGCCAGAAGTGCCTCTCCTGCACGCCGGGGTTGTCACCGGTCTCCTTTTCCGAGCGCGTGGTCGACTACGTAAAATCGCGCAAAGACAAGATCCACAGCTGGTTCATGGACATGAACCTCCTGCTCGGCTACTGGGGAGCGGGTATCCGCACCTATCACCATACCGCGCCGACCAATTCGCTTTTCGGCCTGCACGAGGCGCTGCTCCTGCTGCGCGAGGAGGGCATGGAGAACGCCTGGGCGCGGCACCAGCGTCATCACAACGCACTCAAGGCGGGGCTCGAGGCGATGGGCCTCGAATTCCTGGTGAAGGAACAGCACCAGCTGCCGCAGATGAACGCGGTGCGCTGTCCGGAAGGGGTGAACGAGGCCGAAGTGAGGAAGACGCTGCTCAACGAGTTCAGCATCGAGATCGGCGCCGGACTCGGTCCGCTCGCCGGCAAGATCTGGCGGATCGGAATCATGGGGTACTCGTGCCGGCCGGACAACGTGATGCTGTGCCTGTCGGCGCTCGGCTCGGTGCTCTCCGACTTGGGGATGCCAGTGCACGTCGGAGACGCAGAAGCCGCGGCGCATGGGGCCTACGCCTCGATGCACGCCAAGGCGGCGCAGCAGAAGCAGAAAAGTCGCGTCGCGGCCTGATCGGCCGCCCCTGCTTGACATCGTGTTGAGCAATCGCTCATAATCCGTGAGCGTTTGCTCAATTCGAACTCCAAAATTCCCGCCCTATCCCGCATGGCAAGGCCTGCTGCAGCCCGCGTAAGCTCCCGTTCCCCGGCGATCGACCAGAGGGAAAAGCTCATCGGCGCGACCGAACGGCTGCTGTGCTCGCAGGGGCTCGGTTGCGTGACCACGCGCGACATCGCGCGCGCGGCGAAAGTCGCCGAAGGCGCGCTCTACCACCATTTCCACGACAAGGCCGAGCTGATGCTCTCGGTGGTGCTGCACCAGCTGGGCGATTTCCCCGAGGTGTTGCAGGGCCTCCCCCTGCAGGTCGGACAGAACACGGTGGAGAAGAATCTCGGGCGCGTGCTGGAGAGCGCGTTCGCCTTTCATCACCGTATCGCGCCGCTCGTTTGCTCGCTTTTCGCTGACCAGGAGCTGCTCGGGCGCGTCCGCAGCATGATGCGCGAGCGGTCCATGGGGCCCGCGCGTACGACCTCGGTGATCGCTGCCTATCTGCGCGCCGAGCAGCAGCTCGGCCGAGTGACGCCCGCCGCGGTGCCCGAGACGCTCGCCGACCTCATGATCGCCGTGAGCTTCAACACGGCCTTGCGCGACCATTTCTTCTACGGGGGTTCCGGGGGAGAAGCCAAGGCGCACCGCCAGCTGCGCGAAGCGGTCCGTGCCCTGGTCGTCGGCCTCGGCCCGAAGAACGAAGCAAAGCGTGCGAGGGAAAAGAGATGACCGCTCCGGCAACGCTCCGCAGCCTTGTGATCGCCGCAACGGCCGCTTTTCTCGCCGCCTGTGCGGTGGGCCCCGACTACCGTGCGCCGGCCGCTCCTGCCGCCAGCGCCTATGCCGAGCGGCCGCAGCCCGAGAAGACCGAAGCGGCCCCGGTGCGCGGCGGGGAGGCGCAGCGCTTCGAGGTCGGGGCAAAGATCTCCGCAGAGTGGTGGACGCTTTTCGGTTCGCCCGAGCTCGACAGGCTGATGCGGACGGCGCTCAGCGGTCATCCGACTCTCGCCGCAGCGCAGGCCGCGCTCCGCCAGGCCGAGGAGAACTTGAACGCCCAGTACGCGGTGCTCTATCCGAGCATCGACGTGGGCTTGTCGGCGAGGCGCCAGCGCATTTCCGGCGCGTCCTTCGGCAATCCATCCGGCACCATCAGCCCCTTCAACCTGTACAACGCCTCGGTGAACGTGTCCTATGCCATCGACGTGGCCGGTGGCGCGCGGCGCGAGCTCGAGGCGTTGCAGGCGGGAATAGACTTCCAGCGCTTTCAGCTCGAGGCAACCTACCTTTCGCTGACGGGGAACATCGCGACCACCGCGTTCCGCGAGGCGTCGCTGCGCGAGCAGATCCGCGCGACCCGCGATATCGTCGATTCGCAGCAACGCCAGCTGCAGCTGGTCGAGAAGCAATTTGCGCTCGGCGCCCTGTCGCGTGCCGACGTGCTCGCGCAGCGCGCGCAGCTCGCGCAGACGCGCGCGAACCTGCCGCCGCTCGAGAAGGCCCTCGCGCAGACGCGCAACCAGCTTGCGGTCCTGATCGGCAAATTTCCGGACGAGGCGCAGCTGCCCGAGCTCGATCTTGCGGCGTTCCAGCTGCCGCAGAACCTGCCGGTGAGCCTGCCCTCGGATCTGGTGCGCCAGCGCCCTGACATCCGCTCGGCGGAAAGCGTTCTGCATCAGACGAACGCACGCATCGGCGTGGCGCAGGCACTCATGTTTCCGCAACTGACCATCGGCGGCGGCTATGGAGTGGGCGCGACCAACAGCGAGTTTCTCTTCGATCGCAGCAGCTTGTTGTGGAACATCGGGGCGAACCTGCTTCAGCCGATTTTTCACGCAGGGCAGCTCCAGGCGAGGAAGCGCGGCGCCATTGCCGCCTACGACCAGGCCTTCGCGCAGTATCAGCAGACCGTTCTAGGCGCCTTCCAGAACGTCGCCGACGTGCTGTTTGCTCTGGAGTTCGACGCGATCGCGCTCAAGGCGCAGGCGGATGCCGAAGCCGCGGCGCGCGAAAGCCTCGACATGACGATCAAGCAGCTCCAGTTCGGCTCGGCGAGCTATCTCGTGCTCTTCAACGCGCAGCGGCAGTACGAGCAGGCAAAGATCGGGCTGGTTCAGGCGCAGGCGGCGCGCTACGCGGACACCGCGGCGCTGTTCCAGGCGCTCGGCGGGGGATGGTGGCAGCGCGAGGGGCAGGATCAGCTGCCCGTAAAGGTTGCGAACTGAGAATGAAGAATCCTGTGGAGTCGCATTCATGACCAAGCGCATGCTCATCATGCTGTTAATCGCCGGGGTGCTCTTCGGCGGACTGTTCGGTTTCAAAGCGTTCTTGGGGGTCAAAATACGTGAAGGCATCGCTGCGAAGGGCCTTCCGGCTCAGACCATCTCGACGGCCAAGGCGCAGTTCATGGAATGGCAGGGCGAGTTCCAGGCTGTCGGAACGCTTCGCGCAGTGCGCGGCGCCGACATCGCACCCGAGGTCCCCGGGGTGATCACCGCCATACACTTTCAATCCGGGCAGGCGGCTCAAGCGGGCGCGCCGCTCGTGCAACTCAACGCCGAGTCGGACCTCGCGAGGCTGCAGTCGCTCGCGGCGGCCGCCGAGCTCGCGGAAGTTAACTACCAGCGCAACCAGAAGCAGCTGGAGATCCAGGCTGTGAGCCAGGCCGTGGTGGACGCCGACGCGGCGACGCTGAAGAGCGCGAGGGCGCAGGTCGCCGAGCAGCAGGCTCTCCTCAACAAGAAGCTCGTTCGCGCGCCCTTTGACGGGCGGCTCGGGATCCGCGCCGTCGACGTCGGACAATACGTGAACGCCGGTACGAAGCTCGTGACGTTGCAGGCGCTCGATCCGGTTTACGTCGACTTCTATGCGCCGCAAAAGTCGCTCAGCAAAATTGCCCTCCGGCAGAAAATCACTCTGAAGAGCGATGCTTTCCCGGGGCAGCAATTCACCGGGGAAGTGAGCTCGATCGACCCCAAGGTGGATCCGGCGACGCGCAACGTACAGGTGCGCGCGACCGTTCGCAATCCAAAACAGAGCCTGCTTCCCGGAATGTTCGCCACGGTGGCGATCGCCTCGGGCGGACCGCAGCGCTTCCTCACGCTGCCGCAGACCGCGGTCTCCTACAATCCCTTCGGGGACACCGTGTTCGTCGTGGAAGAGCACAAGGGGAAGGACGAGATAGTCGCGCTCGTCGCGCAGCAGAGGTTCGTCACGACCGGCGAGACGCGCGGCGACCAGGTCGCGATCCTCTCCGGAATCAAGGAAGGCGAGACCGTGGTTACCGCCGGGCAGATCAAGCTGCGTACGGGCTTTCCGGTGACCGTCAACAATTCGATCCAGCCGGCGAACGACCCGGCCCCGAAACCCAAGGACCAGTAGGGGGTCCGGATGAGAAAATTCACCGACATCTTCATCGAACGGCCGGTCCTTGCAACGGTCGTAAGCCTGACGCTGCTCGTGCTCGGTCTGCGCTCGATCGGGCTCCTTCCGGTCCTGCAGTACCCGCGAACGCAGAACGCAGTGGTGACCGTGACCACGACCTACGTCGGAGCGGACCCGGCGCTTGTCGCCGGTTTCATCACCACGCCGCTCGAAAACTCGATCGCGCAGGCGAGCGGAATCGACTACATGAGCTCGGTCAGCCGGCAGAGCGTGAGCACCATCACGGCCGCGCTCAGGCTCAACTATGACGTCGACAAGGCGCTCACCGAGATCAATACCAAGGTCAACGCGGTCCTCAACCAGCTCCCGCCGGGCTCGCAGCAGCCCGTGCTCACGGTCCAGGTCGGACAAACGATCGCAGCGATGTACATCGGCTTCGCGAGCGATGTGCTCGCGCCCAACAAGATCACCGATTACCTGATCCGCGTGGTCCAGCCGAAGCTCCAGGCGGTCGAAGGCGTGCAGACGGCTCAAATCCTCGGCCAGAAGCTCTTCGCGCTGCGCGCCTGGCTCGATCCGGACAAGCTTGCGGCCTACAACCTCACTGCAGCCGACGTGAGCGCGGCGCTCGCCGCCAACAACTTCCTGTCGGCGGTGGGTGCGACCAAGGGCCAGATGGTCCAGGTAAACCTCACCGCGTCGACGGACGTTCGCACCGTCGAGCAGTTCAAGAACCTCGTCATCAAGCAGCAAGGCGGTGCGGTCGTCAGGTTGAACGACGTCGCCAACGTGATGCTCGGCGCCGAGGACTACGAGTCGGAGGTGGGCTTCGACGGCAAGAAGGCCGTTTATATCGGGATCCAGGTTGCGCCCGCGGCGAATTTGCTCGAAGTGATAGCGCGCGTGCGCAACGTGTTCCCCGACATCAAGACGCAGCTGCCGCAGGGCCTGCAGGGCGAGATCGTCTACGACTCCACCAAGTTCGTGAACAGCGCCATCGAGGAGGTCATCTGGACTCTCGTCCAGGCGCTTTTCATCGTGACGCTGGTGGTGTTCGCCTTCCTGGGGTCGGTGCGCTCGGTGCTGATTCCTACGGTGGCAATACCGCTGTCGCTCGTTGGCACCTTCACCGTGATGTTCGCGCTCGGGTATTCGATCAACCTGCTGACGCTGCTCGCCCTGGTGCTCGCGATCGGCCTGGTCGTGGACGACGCCATCATCGTGGTCGAGAACGTCAACCGGCATCTGGAAGAGGGCATGAAGCCCGGGCAGGCCGCGATCCTTGCCGCGCGCGAGCTCGCCAATCCCATCATCGCGATGACCGTCGTGCTCGTGGCCGTGTACGTTCCGATCATATTCCTGAGCGGGCTCACCGGAGCCCTTTTCACCGAGTTCGCGGTCACGCTGGTCGGCGCGGTCACCATGTCGGCGGTCGTCGCGCTGACGCTGTCGCCCATGATGTGCGCCAGGCTGCTCAAGCCGCACGACCCGAACGCGACCAGCTGGGACGCGAAGCTCGTGCTGCTGCTCGACCGCACTTTCGACGCGCTGCACCGGCGCTACGAGCGTCTGCTGCACGGAACGCTCAACTGGGTGCCTGTGACCACCGTATTCTCGCTCGTCGTTCTGGGCTGCATCTATTTCCTGTGGGCAACCGCAAAGGACGAACTCGCGCCGCAGGAAGACCAGGGCGTATTGATCGTCTCCGCGCAGGCTGCGCCCAACTCGACGCTGCAACAGCGGCAGCCTTATACCCGCCAGATCTACGAAACCTTCGTCAAGCACCCGGAGACCGACCACGTGTTCCAGATCGACGTTCCGGGGCAGACGATCGGCGGCATGGTGCTGAAGCCCTGGAGCGAGCGCAAGGCGACCGCGACGAAGCTCTTGCCCGTCGTTCAGAGGGAGTTGGAGCAGATCGCAGGTTTGCGCGCCGCGGTTTTCCAGCCCCCGCCGCTCCCGGGTGCGTTCGGATTTCCGGTGCAGTTCGTGATCCAAACGACCGAGCCCTTCGAGCGGCTGAATGATGTCGCGTCTGCCATGGCGCAGGCGGCGCAAAAAAGCGGGATGTTCTTCTTCGTCGACAACGATCTGCGCTACGATCTGCCGCAGTCGACGATCGTCATCGACCGGGAACTGACCGCCCAGCTCGGGCTCACCATGAAGGACGTCGGCGCGGCGCTGTCGTCCCTCGTTGGCGGCGGCTACGTCAACTATTTCAGCTTTCACGATCGTGCCTACAAGGTCATTCCCCAGATCCAGCAGGCGGACCGGTTGAATGCTGGACAGCTGGGCGACACCTATATCCGCGCCGGAAACGGCGAGGCGATCCCGCTCTCGACCGTGGTGCACATCACGACCAAGACGATCCCACAGGCGCTCAACCGCTTCCAGCAGCAGAACGCGGCGACGATCTCCGGCGTGCCCTTCATCGGCGTGACCCAGGGCGAGGCGATCGCTTACATGCAGAACCTCGCCGAGCGCACGTTGCCGCAGGGCTACTCGGTGGACTACGCGGGGCCGTCGCGGCAGTACATCCAGGAATCGAGCGCGCTGCTCTTCACTCTCCTGTTCGCTCTCATCATCATTTTTCTCGCGCTCTCAGCGCAGTTCGAGAGCTTCCGCGACCCGGTCATCATTCTCATCTCGGTGCCGATGTCGATCTGCGGAGCGCTCATCTTCGTAAACCTTTTCGGCACTCTCGGCATCGCCTCGGTGAGTCTCAATATCTATACCAAAGTGGGGCTCGTGACGCTGATCGGACTCATCAGCAAGCACGGGATCCTGATCGTCGAGTTCGCGAACAACCTTCAAAAGCAGGGCCTGTCCAAGCGCGACGCGGTCGAGAAGGCCGCCGGAATCCGGCTCCGCCCGATCCTGATGACCACGGGCGCGATGGTGCTCGGCGTCGTTCCCCTCCTCATCGCGAGCGGTGCGGGCGCGGTGAGCCGCTTCAACATGGGGCTGGTCATCGCGACCGGCGTCGCGATCGGGACGTTGTTCACGCTCTTCGTCGTCCCGGCGATGTATCTGCTCCTCGCGGAGGACCATTCGAAGCGGGCGACGGGCGAAATGCTGCCCGCGCCGGACGGGCACGCCGGCAGGCACTGAGTCCTGCCGGGCCCGATGACGGCGCGGGTCTGCATCGTCGGCGCGGGCCCGGTCGGCGTCATCGCCGCAATCGCCTGCGCAAGAAAAGGCATGCAGGTCGCCCTCTTCGAGGCGGAGCGCGAAATCGACCACAGCCCGCGCGCAGCCACCACGCATCCGTCCACGCTCGAGATGCTCGCCGAGCTCGGGCTCCTCGAAGAGTTTCAGTCAGTCGGCCTGGTAGCACGGTATTTCCAGTTCTGGGACGGCACGACGAAGACGCTGGTCGCGGAGTTCGATCACCAGGTGCTGCGCGGCGAGACGCCTTACCCCTATGTAGTGCAGACCGAGCAGCACAAGCTCTCGGAGATCGGCCTGCGGCGCCTCTCGACCATGTCGAACGCGGAAGTGCGGCTCGGAACGAGCGTCACGGGCGTGGCGCAGGAGGCGTGCAGCGTGCGCGTGACGGCGGCAGGATCGGGTAGGGAGGAGCGGCACGCGTTCGATTACGTCATCGGATGCGACGGCGGGCGCAGCACCGTGCGCAAATGCCTGGACATCGGTTTCGAGGGTTACACCTGGCCCGAGCGCTTCCTGGTGCTCACCACGCTGTTCGATTTCCAGACTGCTCTCGGTTGCTGCTCGCGCAGCTACATCTCCGACCCCGAGGAATGGACCAATCTCTTCAAGGTCATGGGCGACGACCTGAAAGGACGCTGGCGCGCTGTCTTTCCCGCGTGGGAGCACGAGACGGACGACGAAGCGTTCTCCGAAGGCTCGGTGCGCCGGCGGCTGCGAAAGCTCTGCGAGGACCACCCGATGGAGCTGGTCGCGCACCGGAACATCTACCGGGTGCACCAGCGCGTGGCGCAATCGTTCCGCAAGGGCAGGGTGTTCCTCGCCGGCGACGCAGCGCATGTCAACAATCCGGTCGGGTGCCTAGGCCTGAACTGCGGCATCCACGACGCGATGGAGCTCGCCGAAACGCTGGACCGCGTCGCGAGCGGGCAGGCGGGCGAGGAATTGCTCGAGCGCTACGAGCGCCGCCGGCGGCCGATCAACATCGAGTTCGTGCAGCAGCAGACCGTCGCGAACAAGAAAAGGCTGGAAGAGCGCGATCCGCGGCTGCGGCGGGCCCATCTCGACGAGCTGCGGCGCACCGTCGCCGCGCCCGCGTTGCACAAGCGGTTCCTGATGCGCACCTCGCTGATCGAGAGCGTGCGCCGCGCGCGGGAAATTGCCTGAAGCCGGTTTATCGTCTTCGCGGCGGCCGGTGCTCGAGCAGGGCGCCGGCCTTGCGCTCTAGGGCATCGCGCAAGCGCAGCGTCCGCGCCTGTCTCTTGGTCACCAAGCGATAGTGGTGTATCTCATCGACCGCTTCGCCCACCTCCCAGCAGTTTTTCCGGCCGGTGACCCACAGCTTCGGATCGAACCCGCGCAGATCGAAAGGACGGGAGTAGCTGCGCAAGGTCTTCTGGCTGCGATCGTTCGCGTACTCGTGCATATAGGACATCGCGAGCTCGCGCAGTGTTCGATACACCGGGTCGCGCCAGCGCAGCAGGGGCGGATTGGTTTTCGAGATTGCGCCCCAGCAGCCCGCGCGCCGGAACAACGCCACCACGTGGTCGTAGTCGCGCTCGGCCTGGAGATCCATGAGCAGAGGCGGCTCGTGCGCCCGGCGCTGGCGCAGGACTTCGCGCACCGACAGGCAGGTCTGGCCGCCGATTTCGAAATTGGCGGGCAGCGCGTCGAGAAACCCCTGGATTTTCGCGGGGGTTGAAAGCCGGGCGAGGACCGAGAACTCGGCACGGGTAAGATCCAGGTCTTCTCGGTGGGCAAGACGCGCTCTCACTCTCGGCTCCCTGAAAATGGCGGGTACGTGGCGCTGCTTCAGTTCATTCTAATATCACGGCCACGGATACCGAAAAACGCACGCCGGTGCTAGGCTCTGTCTCCATGATCAAGCTCTTGTTTTCCCGGCGAATCGGAAACCTCGTCGGATTTCTCGTCTGTGCCGGCATGCTCGCTTTCGGCTATTACCTGCAGTTCGTCGTCGGGCTCGAGCCGTGCCCCCTGTGCATCATCCAGCGGATTCTGCTGCTCGCGGTCGGCGTCGCGTTCCTAGTCGCCGCCCTTCATCACCCGGCGGGCGGGCTAGCGGCGAGGCTCTACGGCGG
>Ga0209056_10008080_pt1 | contig 10805 bp, 7 predicted proteins | sample GraSoiAngelo_114_FD_185876 | JGI IMG/M metagenome (GOLD analysis project Ga0209056, IMG submission 185876) | Grasslands soil microbial communities from the Angelo Coastal Reserve, California, USA - 14_0903_13_40cm (SPAdes) (version 2) | ecosystem: Environmental > Terrestrial > Soil > Grasslands ...
CAACAGCTACGGCCTCAACGCCATCGGCTGGTCGAATGGGCACACGTTCGGTAACCTGAGCGGCAGCGACAAGGCCGGCTTCCAGCTTCGAGATCCCAATGGGGTGGTGAGGCTCGAGTTCTACATCGACACCCTGAGTGCGACGGCGGTTACGGCGGCCACTCCGTCGGGTTACAAGTCGCTCGGCCCGTTCGGCGGTGACGGCAGGGTCGTCGTCGGAACGCTCACACCGGCCGATATTGCTTTTGACCACTCGCTCGCCAGGAACCTGAACAACACGGGGTACTGCAGGATAAAGGTCGTGAACTCCGTCAACTACGCGGACTGCACGACCGGCGGTATCAACCTCCTGGTCAATTCGCCACCGACCGACGCGAACCATGCGACCTACTTTATCTCCAACGCGGCGCTGGTCAAGTGGGACTTCCACAACACGTTCTTCGTGACGATCAAGAAGGCGAAGCTCGACAGCCTCGGCTTCGTCAAGGAGACGTGGAAGGTGGAGCCCGACCTGGTCGCGCTGCACAACTCACCGGCAAAGCGCTGCCCGGCGACGACCGTTGTCGGGGCCTCGTGCAGCCTGACCATCGGCACCCAAAAGATCAGCTCCAAGACTGTCCAGATCGCGATCTCGAATAAAAGCACTACGGCCGACGCGATTATGACGGCTCTAAGGCTGAGTTGGCCTGCGGCGAACGGCATGCTGGTCCAGGTCAAGCTCGGTAGCAACGTGGTGTATGACATTCCCGACATGGCATGGTCAGCGACGGGTGTGACCCTGGGTGCGGGTGGTTCGCAACCTCTCGTGTCGGATACGACAAAGCTGCTGCTGAGGAAAAACACGAACTACACGCTCCAACTGATCTTCCAGAACAGCGCGGTCCAAGACCTGAGCCAGTACACAAGCACGGCTTCGTTCGGCACCGGCTGCCTCCTGGAGATTCTTTAGTGAATCGAAGGGCTGGATCCCGGTAGCTTTGGGATCCAGGCGCAGTCAACGACGATTATCCACAGGGCCCGGCCTCACCGCCGGGCCCTTTTTATTTAGTGCGGCCATGGCCTCCACCCCGTCGGTCCATCCACCAATAGACTCATGGAAAACCCTTCGTGATTCTTCGTGTCTTCGTGGTGGATTTTGGGGCAGTGCTTACCACGAAGGCGCGAAGAATCGCCAAGTCTTTGGTTGCAGCTTTGCTGCTCTGTGAAATTAGCTTTCGGGACCGGTGACTGCGAGAGGGCTTCAGTCATGCTCTTCCCTGGAGTTTTGTACATTTCGAATGAGGCCCGAAGATTCGCGAGTGCGGTGCTGCCCCGGCTGTTAGGGCTGGGTTGTTCGCTCCGGAGGAGCGGAGGAGAAAGACCGGAACGGGATTTCGCTCCGGAGGAGCGGAGGGAGCTTAGCCAGGGGTGAGCGCTTTTGCGAACCCCTGGATACGGGCCACCCAAAGATCTCCGCCCCGGCAGGGGCAGGAGGACTAAAAATTTCTTGGCAAATTCCGCGGCAGGCCAGTTTGTGTCTATGGAAAGGAGCAATGACCAATGCCATCGACACATCTGAGCTTGAATTACCATATCGTCTTCAGTACCAAGAATCGCGAACCGATTCTGGCGGCATCATGGCGTGCAGAACTGCATGCCTATCTTGGAGGAATTCTCCGAGACCTGGGAGGCGTCGCCCAGGAGGTCGGAGGAGTAGCCGATCACGTACATTTTCTGGCTGCACTGAAGGCCACGCACTGCTTGGCAGACGTGCTGCGAGATACGAAGACCGGCTCGTCTCGATGGATTCATGAAACGATGAGAATACGGTCATTTGCCTGGCAGGAGGGCTATGGGGCTGTGACGGTGAGTCCGTCCGATGTCCCCAGGGTGCGCCGGTACATTGCCAGCCAAACCGAGCATCATCGCAAGAAGACGTTTCAGGAGGAATACCGGGAGATCCTGGTAGAATCGGGAATTCCATTTGACGAGCGCTATCTTTGGTAGTCCGCCCGCCCCTGCCGGGGCGGGTGGGTGAGGTAGGTGCGGGTTCCAGGGGTTCGCAAAAAACGCTCACCCCTGGCTAAGTTCCTCCTGCTCCTACGGAGCGGAGAAGCAGAGCCTTGCTTCACCGCAGCGGCACAACAAATGCACAAACTCCAGGCGAGGGCAAGACTTCAGTCTTGCCCTCCCGGTTTCATTCGCGGTGATGAGCCGGGCGGTGGGTCCAATCCACGCGGCTGCGCGTTCCCGGATCTGGTACGGGATGCGGGAACGGCCGCTGGCGGCGGCCGATTTCTAATTCGCGCGGCGCAGCTCGATCGGCTTCCCATGCGGCGTCTCGCGCGCCGCGCGGTCCCACTCCGCCTTGCGCGTGGCTAGCTCGTCGGCGAGGACGAGGCCCTTCTCGGTGACAAGCCGCTCCAGCGCGGCCAGCCAGTACTCGTAGTAGCGCCGGCCGTCGTCCGTCTCGCCGCGTGCTTTCGCCCCCGCAATCTCGCCGGCGAGGCGCTCCGCCCACTCCTTCCATGTGAAGTGGCCGCGCTCGTGGAGCACGACGGCCATGGCGAATGCTTGCGCCTCCCAGGGCGCGCGGAACACGGGCCCCTCGTCCTCGCGCGGGATGCCGGGGAGGTTGCCGAGATCGGGCGTCGTCATACCGGCTCCAGGTGATCGTCCCACAGATCGATGTGGACGCTGTCGCGCCGTGAGGCGCCGGGACCCCACAGCTCTCGCAGCGTGAAGCGCACACTGTAACAATGCTGCGGCTTCTCGCCGAGCCCCATGCCATTCGTGTCGGGAAACACGAACACGCCGTGGTCGCGTTCGATCACGCCTCGCTTGCCCCGCGCGTAGCGCGGCAGCCTTGTATGTCCTAGGGGGTGGATGTTGCGCGCGAGAACCCGGTCGCCGGGTTTGAAGCGCCGCGGCGCGCCCTGGGAGCGCCGCGCGCTGCCACCCTCGGACAGGACCTTGCCCACGTCCCTCGCCCGCAGGACGCGGAGCGGGTCGGGGGCCGGACCCTGGGGGCGGCCGGTCCGGAGCTCCTCTGGCGAGAGGAGGCCCTTCTCCACGAGCAGGCGCTCGAGGCCGAACAGCCAATGCTCGTAGTAGGTCGTGTTCAGGTACGAGGGACCGGGCATCTGCTCGCGCGCGTAGCGCGCCATGTCGATGTTCCACTTACCCAGGAAGCCGGCGGCGAGCGTCATGCCGAAGACGCGGCGTTCCCATTCGTGGTGGAAGACCGGCTCGTCCCGCCCGGCAACGATGGGCCCCATCCCGTGCATGCCTCCGAGATCGTGCGCGCCGTTCATGGTCGCGCCGCCTTGGCCGGCGAAGGCACCCTGGCGACGCCGATCATCGCGTTGCGCGTAACCAGCGCGGCCAACTGCTCCTCACTCATCCCCTCGGTGCCTGCCGGGCGCTCGGGTAGTACGAGGTAGCGCAGCTCCGCCGTACTGTCCCACACGCGCACCTCGACATGTTTCGGCAGTTCCAGCCCGAATTCGCGCAGAACGCCGCGCGGGTCGAAGACGGCGCGAGAGCGATAGGCCGCCGACTTGTACCAGACCGGAGGCAGGCCGAGCACCGGCCACGGGTAGCAGGAGCAGAGCGTGCACACGACCAGGTTGTGGACCTTCGACGTGTTCTCGATCACCACCATGTCTTCTCCCTGCCGGCCGGCAAAACCAAGCTCGGCGATGGCGGCGCTGGCGTTCTCGAGCAGGCGCTGCTTGAAGGCGGGATTCACCCACGCGCGAGCGACGACTCGGGCGCCGTTGTGTGGCCCGACCTGAGTCTCGTAAGTATCAATCAGCGCGTCGAGCGCGGCCGGGTCGACCAGCCCCTTGTCCACGAGCAGCGACTCGAGAGCCTTGACGCGGAGCTGCGTCTCGGTCAGCGGAGCGCCGTGAGGTCCCGGGCCGTCGCGGTCATGGTCGTGATCGCTGCTCCCCACGATCTCCTCCTTGGCAGGATCCATTGCCGGGGTCAATCACCTACACTAGGTCCGCCGGCAATACGACAGCGAATATAGGAGTTTTTATCCTGGGAGACAATCCCCAAAAGGTTTATTTCTATGTGAGACGTCCGCATGTTGCCCCCTGCGATTCAGACAGTGACCCCTGGAGCGGCAAGACGTCCTCCCGTTGAATTGCGGATTTCGGATTGTCCTGATAGAGAAGCTGTTCGTTAATTCCGAATCCGAAATCCGCAATCGCAATCAAAGGGCCCTCCTCCGTGTCTGCGTGGTGAATAGAGCGCTTGAATTCTCGAGCTTGCCTTCCCGCAACTTCGTCGGGCTCGTGACGGCGTGATGGCTGCGTTTCCCGGGAATAATTGACACGTTCCACGGCACGTCTCTAGAATGACACAGAGGCACATCCCATGGCTGTACACATGAAACACCCCAATCCCAATGCCCGCTATCGCGCCAGGTTCCGCTGCATCAACGGGTGTCCCGGCGATCATCCCTTGAATGAAGTCATTTACGCGTGTCCGAAGTGCGGCGACCTGCTCGAGGTCGTACACGATCTGGAGCCTCTGCGTATGACTTCTCCCGACGAGTGGAAGGAGATTTTCGACAACCGTTTTATGCGGACGGCCTGGCCCTACGGTTCCGGCGTGTGGGGCAAGAAAGAATTTGTCTGCCCGGACGTCCGCGATGAAAACATCGTTTCCACGTGCGAAGGGGGGAGCAACCTTTTCTGGGCCGAACAACTCGGCTTTCGCTGGGGGCTGGAGGACCTCTGGGTCAAACAGTGCGGGAACAGCCACACAGGATCCTTCAAGGACCTCGGCATGACGGTTCTCGTCAGCATGGTGAAACAGATGAGGAGCGAAGGCAAAGACATCCCCGCGGTCGCCTGCGCCTCTACGGGAGACACCTCCGCGGCGCTTGCAGCCTACTCGGCGGCCGCCGGCATCCCTGCCATTGTTTTTCTGCCCAAGAACAAGGTCTCGCGCGCGCAGCTTGTCCAGCCGCTGGCGCACGGCGCCATAACACTGGCGATCGATACGGACTTCGACGGGTGCATGCGCATCGTCCGCGAAATTACCGGCCGGCACAACATCTACCTGGCCAACTCCATGAATTCGCTGCGCGTGGAAGGACAGAAAACCATCAGCTTTGAATTGTGCCAGCAGTTCGATTGGCAGGTTCCGGACCTGATCGTCATCCCGGGGGGCAACCTCGGGAACGTAAGCGCGCTCGGGCAAGGCTTCCTGTTAATGAAAGACGCGGGTCTGATCGGCCGCCTCCCTCGGATCGTCTGCGCCCAGGCTGAAAATGCCAATCCTCTCTACCTGAGTTATCTGCGCGGTTTTGAGACTTTTGATCCCGTCACCGCCAGGCCGACCCTGGCGAGCGCAATCCAGATCGGGAACCCGGTAAGCGTAAAGAAAGCGATTCGGGTGCTCAAACAATTCGACGGCGCCGTAGAGCAGGCTTCGGAAGAGGAACTGGCCGAAGCCGCCGCCGAAGGAGACCTGACAGGTCTGTACAACTGCCCGCACACCGGCGTCGCGCTGGCTGCCCTCAAGAAAGTGGTGCGGCGCGGAGAAGTGAAACGCAGCGATCGTGTCGTGGTGATTTCCACTGCGCACGGCCTGAAGTTCACCGATTTCAAGAGCCGGTATCACTTCTCCGAGCTGGAGGGAGTAGAGTGTCACTTTGCAAATCCTCCTCTCGAAGTTCCGGCGAATTACGAGAAGGTTCGAGATGCCCTCTTCCGCGCCCTCGAGACACGCAATGCCCAGTTCGCGCGCCAAATCTGAGCCAAAGGCTGCAGGGTTAAGCCTGGCCCATAGCCGCAACCAATTTTATTCACCGCAGAGACGCAGAGGCCGCAGAGGAAGAAACTGGCAAACAGAATTCTCTGCGAACTCCGCGTCTCTGCGCTGAACACAAGTTGAGGGCGTGAATGGATGACTTCTGGTTCGCGCTCGTCCTGATCGTAGCGCTCTGGTACATCGCCGTGACGGTCGCGATCGTGCTCCTATGGAAGCGCACACGACCTTCGAACCAGGATATCCGGCTGTCCGCACTGCAAGCTGAAATGGATCGCCTCCGCGAGCGTATCCAGGCGCTGGAAAACGCGTTACGACCCGGGAAAACCGAGGCTCCCTCGCTGCAGCCACGCGCCGAGCCGGTGCGCGTTGATGAAACGGTTCCCCCGCCTTTGCCCAAGTTAGCAGCACCAGCCTCAGCCGGTATAGGCGCTGAGTCGCCCCCCAAAGAACCGGCGGCTCCACCAATTGGCACGCTTTCCCCGCCACTTCCAGAGCAAACCCGGCCGGAGCTTGAGGCCGTCATAGGGGGCAACTGGTTGTTGAAGATCGGGATTCTGGCAATAGTTCTCGGCGCTCTTTATTTTTTGAAATACGCCTTCGACAATGAATGGATCGGGAATACCGGCCGGGTTCTGATCGGAGTATTCGCGGGGATCGGGCTCCTGTACGGGAGCGAAGTTTTCCGGAAGAAGGACTATACACTCTACGGACAGGCGCTGGCAGCAGGGGGAATCTCCATCCTCTATCTTTCGATCTATGCCGCATTCAATTTTTATTCGTTGATCGCCCAGGTCCCGGCGCTGCTGTTCATGGCCCTGGTGACCGCCGTCTCCAGCCTGCTTTCGGCTCGTTACCGCAGCAAGCCTCTGGCCGTCATGAGCCTCACAGGGGGAGTGTTTACTCCCTACTGGCTCAATTCCGGGCAGAACAACCAGGTAGGCTTGCTTTCGTATCTCCTGATCCTGGATGCGGGTATGGGTTTTCTGGCGCGCTACAGAGGCTGGCTGTTTCTGAATGTGCTGAGCCTCGTGGGAACGGTCCTCCTGTTCGGGGGTTGGGCCGACCGCTTCTACACGCGTGACGCGCTCTGGACCACGGAGATTTTCCTCGTCCTGTTTGCCGCGTTGTACCTCTCACTTTTTGAGAGCGTCCGGGCATTCTCGGAAATGGAGGAGGCGGCGCGGGCTGCCCGGTTCCTGTCTGCCGCCGTGATAATCCTCTTCTTCTTTTCCAGCCAGGCGATCCTGGATTACAACGCAGTTTACTACTGGATCTTCCTCTTCGTCTTTGACGTTCTCCTCCTGGCCGCGAGCCTGCGGGCGGCGGCCAGCCGTATTGCCCCGGGTCTTCTTTTGTTGAATGCGATCGGCATCGGGTTCTGGTTTGAGCGCAACTACAGCCCGGAAGATCGACCCTTTGTTTGGTGCTCACTGTCCGTGATCTTCGCCCTGTTCTTATCCCAGCAGATGGCGCGGCGAAAATTCGCGCACGCACGGGCGGACACGGGGGAGGTAATGGTTGCCGTCGGCACCGGGATGGGATACTTCGGGATGAGTTATTACCTGCTCGAAGACAGCTATTCCGGTTGGATGGGGATCTTTGCGCTGGCCCTTGCGGTCGTGTACCTCGCCGCGGCGCGCATCCTCAATACGATGTCCGAGGAAGCGAGGCCGGTGGCTCTGGCTTTCATCGGCGTCTCTCTGACGCTGCTCACCCTGGCCATTCCCATTCAGCTCGAACAGAACTGGATCACGATCGGGTGGGCCGCCGAAGCGGTCGTGCTGGCCTGGGTCGGTCTGTCGAGCGGCTCCTTGCGGCTGCGACAGTCAGGGTTGGTGGTGCTCACGCTCTCCCTCCTGCGGCTGTTTGGCTGGGACGCGGTCCAGCCGGTTCTGAAGTATCGTCTCGTGTTCAACCCGCGGTTTTTCACTTTCCTCGTTGTCATAGCCGCGATGTATGTCCTGGCTCTTATCTACCGCCGGAGCTCTACAAGGCTGGCGAGCTGGGAGAAGGGCCTGTATGACCCGCTGGTGCTGGCGGCAAGCGGCATCACCGTCTTTCTCGTCAGTCAGGAGTCCTGGACTTTTTACGGCGAGAAGCTGCGTGAGCTCTATCTGGCGCTCCAGCGCGAAACATTGAGGGAAGCGCAGGTGCGCGAGCTTGTCAATGAGACGACCAACAGCCGCCAGCTCACATGGTCGCTGCTGTGGGGAATCTATGCCATAGCGGCTGTGATCGCCGGTATTTTGCGCCGCTATCGGCCGATTCGCCTGTTCGGCATCGCGCTCTTCGTTCTCGCCATCTTCAAGGTCTTCTTGATCGATATATGGACGCTGCAACGGCTCCACAGAATTCTGTCGGTTATTTGCCTCGGGGTTCTGCTGCTCGTGGTTGCCTTCCTGTACGAGCGTTTCAAGACGCTGATCTTCGAATGACGAGTAACGAGGGACGAAATGACGAGTGACGAATTGCGAATGACGAGTGACAAATTGTATCCCCGAATGAACTACTTCTTTTCATTCGTCATTCGTCATTCGTCACTCGTCATTTCCCTTTGCGCCGCGCTCGTCGCAGCGGCTCAGACGGACTTCAGCCTCACGGGCTGGCGATACTGGACGGCACTCGATCCGCCGAAACCCAACCTCGCCGGGGAGAGCTTCGTGCGCGTGACACTCTCTCCTTCAATCCTTGCGCAGGCGCTGCCCGGGCTCGAGGATCTCCGGATAGTGGACGATTCAGCGGCGGTGGTCCCCTATGCGTTGTTAGTGGAAGGCAGCCGGCAAAAGGAAACGCGTGTTCCCGTCACGATAGTAGATCCTGGAGTTGTTCCTGGGGAATACCAGCAGCTCGTTTGCGACCTTGGTCCGAATGCCTCTGCGAGCAACGAGATCCATGTGGAGACCGCTTCCCGGAACTTTCGCCGGAGAGTGGACGTCCTGGCCAGCGCGGACAGAAGGAAATGGGTTGACGTGAAGCTGGGATCGCACATCTTCGATCAGCACGAAGAATTCGTGTATCAGAATCTCCGGCTCGTGTATCCGGAGACAACCTACCGCTATATTCAGCTGCGCATGTGGCTCGACGGCGGGGAACCGTTGAAAATCACCGGAGTTCGTGTGTCGCGTGTCGTCCGGAAGGAAGTCCTGCCGGAAAGAATGGCGGCGCGAATTGTCAGGCGCGAGGAGGACGCTGATCGGAAGGCGACCGATCTCTTGTTTGAGGCCGATCAGGCGAATCCGCATGCCGACGTCTGTATCCCGGCGGTTGCCCAGGAAAACTTCCAGCGCCGGGCGGAGATCGCCTGGCGGGACGGAGAAGGAATCTGGCGCAGCTCCGGAGCGGCGGATATCTACCGTTTCAAAATCGAAAACCAGTTCGAGGAGAACCTGAGAATTCCGTTGGCGGAGCTCACAGCGCGAGAGGCACGGCTCCGCATCTGGAACCAGGACAGCCCGCCTCTGGATGTCGTTTCCATCGTGTTGGAGCGGATGCCGCGCGTTGTGGTCTTTTCGTGGAACCCGCGGAAGAACTACCGGCTGTTTTTGGGGTGTTCCACCGCGAAGAGGCCTTTTTATGACGTGGAGCCTGTTGTCCGGAGACTGGATGTCAGCGACCTGCCGCGCTGCGAAGGCGGAGCGGTGATGCCCAATGCCGCTTTCAAAGAGCCGAAGGAATCGAGACCGTGGACCGAAAAACATCCTGTGCTGCTGTGGACGGGGCTCTGCGTGGGCGTACTTTTGCTGGGGTGGATTCTTCTCCGCACCCTTCGAGAAATGAAAACCTAGACCCACATTCTCAAAACGCGGATTCTTGGCGATTCTTTGCGTCTTCGCGTCTTTGTGGTGCAAGAAACTATGCCGCATTCACCGCTAAGACGCAAAGACGCGAAGAGTCCGGTAAGCAAAAAATTGGTGTAGTTCGTGAAATCCGTGGCAAGTCTTTTCTGTGTCCGTTGTCTGAAAGAGTGTGAATGAACCCAGCTGCTCGTTTTGTCGCCCTCCGGCACCGCAACTTCCGCCTGCTCTGGTGGGGGCAGCTCATCTCCTTCTCCGGGTCGATGATGCAGACGGCGGCCATACTGTGGCACGTCTCTTTGCTCGTGCCCGCAAGCCGGAAGGGTCTTGCGCTCGGGATGGTCGGGCTGGTGCGCGTTGTCCCCATCATCGTGTTCTCGCTGATCAGCGGAGTGGTGGCGGATGCGCTCGACCGGAGGAGGCTGATGCTGGCCACACAGACATCCATGGCGGTCCTTGCGGGCATTCTCGCGCTTCTCACTTTCCGGGGCCTTGGACTGGTTTGGCCCATCTACCTGCTGGCGGCCCTGGGTTCCGCCGCAGGCTCCTTTGACGGGCCGGCGCGACAGGCCCTGATACCGAACCTTGTGCCTCGCGAACATCTGCCGAATGCCATCAGCCTGAACACGATCATGCTCCAGATCGCGTCCGTGCTCGGCCCGTCTGTGGCGGGCGTCGTCATTGCTTCCCTGGGGGTGGGCTGGGTCTATGCGATCAACGCGCTTTCATTCGTGTTCGTTATCGCGGCCCTTTTGCGCATGCGCGACATACCTCGAGCGGGCGGCGGCGCAAAGAGCGACATCAGCCTGAAGGCGGCGTGGGAGGGCCTGCGCTTCGTGTTCTCGTCACCGATGATCCGCTCCACGATGCTGCTGGACTTCTTTGCCACCTTCTTCTCGTCGGCCACGGCGCTGCTCCCCATCTTTGCCCAGGATATTCTGCGCGTGGGGGCGTGGGGGTACGGCTGGCTCTATGCCGCTCCTTCGATCGGCGCCTTGCTGGCCAGCGGCATAATGGTGCCGGCGGTAGATTGGATCGAGCGCCGCGGGATAGTTCTGCTCTGGGCCGTCGCCGGTTATGGATTGGCGACGGTGGTATTTGGATGGTCCCGCCAGTTCTGGCTGACGTTCATCTGCCTGGCGCTCACCGGGGCGACTGACACAGTCAGCATGGTCTTGCGGAACATAATCCGCCAGTTGGAAACTCCCGACCGCCTCAGGGGACGCATGACGGGCGTGAACA
>Ga0209056_10008081_pt1 | contig 10805 bp, 7 predicted proteins | sample GraSoiAngelo_114_FD_185876 | JGI IMG/M metagenome (GOLD analysis project Ga0209056, IMG submission 185876) | Grasslands soil microbial communities from the Angelo Coastal Reserve, California, USA - 14_0903_13_40cm (SPAdes) (version 2) | ecosystem: Environmental > Terrestrial > Soil > Grasslands ...
CATCGATACTTCGGTGACTTCGAGCTGACGCAGTTCCAGGGCTTCGCCAAACCGCACAGCCTTGAACTCGATTTGGGAGAGGCTTATCGGGGCGGCCCCCTCTGGCTCCTGCTGCACGGGGAAGTCGAATATTTTTCCGCGAACAGTATGTACGCTGCGTCGCAAGCCGGCGTGACGGCTATTTCTCCCTATGTTGAGGCGCTCGATGCCAGCGGCACATGGCGGCGCGTGGTAGACGACATGGGCTTCCCGGCAGGCGGGCCGCGCACCATGACCGCCGATCTTACCGGCAAATTGCCGCTGGGCACGCAGAAGGTTCGCATCACCACCAATCTGCAGATTTATTGGGACAGCATCCTGATCGACCGCACACCGCAACCCCACGGTGACCGGGAGCTCAGCTCGGAAAGGCGTCATCCGGAGCGCAGCCGTTCTTCAGACGGAGCGAAGGATCTGGCGCGTATCGCCACCATCCCAACACGCGTGGCCCTCGTACCGCTCACCCGCGCCGATCTGCAATTCCACGGATTTCCAGTGAAGATCGAGGGCGCGCCCCCGGGCAATGTGCAATACATCCATGAGACAGTGAGCGCGACCGGCCCTTACACACGTCCGGCAGGAACCTACACTCGTTACGGCGATGTACTCCGACTGCTTACTGCGACCGATGACAAGCTGGCAGTATTCGGATCAGGCGACGAAGTTCGTTTGGATTTCGATCCATCGAAGTTGCCCACGCTGCCCCAGGGCTGGGTGCGCGATTATCTCTTCGCGGCCAACGGCTACGAGAAAGACATGGACTTCTATGCCGCTGAGGGCAACTACGTAGCTCCGCTGCCGTTCCACAGCATGGGCGAGTATCCCTATCCCACAAAGAAATCCTTCCCCTTGGATGACGCGCACTTGAACTACCTTCTCGAATACAACACACGGCACATGTCAGGAAACGAGCAACGCGGGTATTGGTTCGACTATGGCGATCGAAAATAGTGATGGCGACAACGCTCTGTCGTCGGTCTCCATGAACTCGAGTCTTCGATTCCTGCAGAAGGCAAACCGAAGGCTCCCACCGGCGTGATCAAGGCCTGGGACGATCACCGGATCGGAACCGAGGCTTCCGTCAGCCTTCTCAGAGATTGCTTCCGAATCCTGGAAGGTTATAGAACCGCAGTGATTTCGCAAACCCTGATCGAGTAGCCTAGCAATCCTCTGTTCGTGCCCGTCGGAGAAAGCCGCAGGCGATTCCTGCTGGGGTCATCCCATTTTTGCAAATCTCTGCGGGCTGTTAACTATGCTTGTTCTGACAGTATATATAATGCCAGTCATTAGGGTATGATGGCTCTCAGCCATGTCTGGTGACCCCGAACTCGAAGCCCGAGGCAGGTGGGTACGCAGCCTCTCCGCTTTGCGCGAAATGCTTCCCGGCTCCTTCGTCGAGCGTCGCCGCAAGTGCGGCAAACCCAACTGCCGCTGCGCCGATGGCCGCCCCGAACACCTGCATACTCAGTTTTTGTTATCCGTGTTGTCCGAGGGCAAGCTGCACACCTTCCACATTCCCCACGAGTTGGCGCAACAAGCCCGTAGCCAGGTGGAACTCCACAAACGTTTCCAACAAGTCGCTGCCGCCATCTGTCGTATCAATCTCCGTCGCCTGTTGTGTCTCAAACAGAAGAACCAAGGGCGGAAGGAAGGGTAAGGCCCAGGAGCTTGAGTCGACACCAATTCGAGAGGTATCTCGATCAGGTGTTTGATTTCTTCCCGCGGATCGCCGCCTTGCCGGACGGCCGATGCTACGCAAAGCACACCGCCCAAAAGATCCTGGAAGCCGTCTTCTTCGGAAGTGCATGCCAGTTCGGCCCTCTGCATCGCATCGAGACGGAATGCCGCCAAGGCGCGCTGCGCCGCCGCATCGGCCGTGTCAGTGAGGATGCCATCGGTTATACCCTGGAACGCCAAGACCCCAACGCTATCTTTGCCCTGGGCTGTGACGTCGCTCGCCAGTTGAAGCGCAATCAAGTCTTTGCCTCCACTTGGTCTCGTGGCTTGGTGGTCGCCGCCGTGGACGGGATTGAGATCTGCAGCTCCTTTGTCCGCTGTTGTTCCCGCTGCCTGGAACGAACTGTGAAATATAAGGTCGGCGAAGAGCAGCGTGAACAGATCCAGTACTATCACCGCATCTCGGTGGTCAGTATCGTCAGCAGCTCTTTTCCCATTCCTCTGGGCATCCGTTTTCAGCACAAGGGAGAAGACGAAGTGGCCTGCAGTCTGGCTCTGCTGGAAGACTTGATTCGACAGCTCGGCCGGCGTTTTCTCGATGTGCTGGTGACCGATGCTCTTTACTTGCGGGCCTCTTTTGTACAGAAGATCGAGGCCTTGGGCTTGGACTGGGTTATCACCCTCAAGGCCAATCAGCCCGAACTGCTTGCCGAAGCCGAGCGCGTGGCCGCCGCTTTGGCTCCCTATCCGCCCTGTGCCCAGCAAGACGAATCCCTGCAACTTTGGTATCTACCGCTACTGGATTGGGTGGCGGCCGATCGCGATGTGCAGGTGGTGAAAACGCTTCGCCAGCAATCCCGCCGACGCCAGCATGTCGAGTCTGCGGAGGCTGGGGAAAAGCACATCGTCAAAATCGTCGCGGTCGAGACCAGCACGAATTTTTATGCCAGTAATTTGGAATTGGGCTCCATTCCGCCGTTCTTCCTTCATCAGCTGGGTCGGAGCCGATGGGATATCGATACCTGGCTGTTTCAAACGCTCGTCACGGAGGGTGCGCTCAAGCAACCTTCCCTCCACCAAGGCTACGAAAATGCCTCGATGGTCCTCACGATGATTCGGGTTTTAGCCTTTACCCTCGCCCAGGTGTTCTATCATCGCCAAGTGCGGAGTCACTTCCGCAAGGCCGGTTTCGGTTTCTGTGACCTGGCCCGGCGTATGGCAGAACGGTTTCTGCTGATTTCTGTCCCGGATTCCAGTTGATCCGTTGTCTTCGCCAATTTTGCGGCCGGTCCTAATCAGCCTCTGCGCTCGGGCTCGACCCGTGCAGGCATAACCATTGCCTGCAAGCAGAAAACCCACCTCCCGGTCAATTCTTTTCCGATCCCAAATGCGTTGCAAGACTTACCTAGCAGGCTCCCAGCCCTAAAACACTTGCTCCAAAACCCAGTAACTCTGCTGGAAAGAAGCTTTGCGAAATCGCTGTATAGAACCGTTTTAATATTGACATTTTCCCCCCTCACATAATCCAATAGCCGCATTCATGGAAACCGCCTCCGCTGCAGTTTCATCCTCGGCTCCACGTCTGCGCCGCACGCTCACCCTTTGGGACTTGATCTTCTACGGAATCGTTCTCATCCAGCCCATCGCACCCGTGCCGCTCTATGGCGTTGCCCAGAAGCTTTCGGACGGCCACTTTGTCACAATCATTGTGATTGCCCTGTTCGCCATGCTGATAACCGCCGTGAGCTACGGACGCATGGGTGCGCTATATCCGACGGCGGGTTCGGCCTACACCTACGTGGGCCGCGGGCTCAATCCGCACTTGGGATTTCTGGCGGGCTGGGCGATGATCCTGGATTACCTGCTGCAGCCGCTCATCAACACGGTTTGGATTTCTACTGCGCTGCACGAGCGTTACCTGCCGCAGGTTCCGTATATCGCGTGGGCGGCGCTCATCGCCGGGATCATGACCCTACTGAACCTCGCCGGAGTCAAGGCATCGGCGCGCGCCAACAAGGTGCTACTGGCGGTGATGTCGGTGGTTGTGGCCTTCTTCGTCTGGCTCGCGATTCGCTACTTGTGGCATGGGCAAGGATGGGCTGGATTGTTATCGACTGAGCCGTTCTATGACCCCAAGACTTTTAATTCCCATCGCATCCTGACCGCGACTTCCTTCGCGGCGCTTACCTACATTGGTTTCGACGGCGTCACTACGCTCGCCGAAGACGTCGAGAATCCCAAACGCAACGTCCTCCTGGCGGTTGTGCTGACCTGTATTTTTGCCGGTGTGTGCAGCGGGTTTGAAGCCTATCTAGGGGCACGCGTGTGGCCCGACTGGCACTCTTTTCCGAATCTTGAGACCGCCTTCATGGACATCTGTCGCCGGGTTGGAGGCCTTCTGCTGTTCAATGCCATGGGCGCGATCCTGATCGTCGCGGCCTTCGGCAGCGGATTGACCGGCACTCTGGGTGCCGCGCGCTTGCTGTTTGGCATGGGCCGCGATGGCGTTCTGCCCCGCAAGTTCTTCGGATACCTGAAGCCCGGCAGCAGCACGCCGACCTACAACATCCTTCTCATTGGTGGGCTGGCTTTCGCCGGGGCTGTCCTGCTCAACTACATCGGCAGCGCGTACGAGCATGCCGGCGAACTGCTGAACTTCGGTGCATTCCTGGCGTTCATGGGAGTCAACTTCGCCTGTTTCTGGCAGTTTTCAATGTTGGCCAAGCCAGGCTACAAACGGAATCTCTTGCGCGACGCGATACTGCCGCTGATCGGTTTCGCTTTCTGTGGACTGATCTGGTGGAATCTGAACAGCTTGGCAAAAACAGTCGGTGGCATATGGTTCGCGGTCGGTTTGCTCTACGTTGGATACAAGACGAACTGGTTCCGGGCTGCGCCGGTGATGATCGACTTCAGCGACAATTAGAAATTGTTGATTGTTGAAATTTTGATGGTTGACTGAAAATCAACTGCATACGGATCCAAAGCCGATCTTGGGCAGCTCAAGATGGCTCGGAGGGCCGTGGAAGTTTGAATGGCTCAATTACCCGATTACCCAATTACCAATTTCCATCACTCCACGTTCCAGCCGCTGACTTCTACTACAGGCTTCGACGCGCCCAGTTCACTGGCCCGGTAGGTCGCGGTCACTTCGCGCTTCTCACCCGGAAGCAGCGAAATGTAGTTGTCCTGCCAGATCACTGGAAGAATTTCGTCACGGTGTGAGCCCTTATCCACTTTAAGTCGCACGAAGAAGGCAAGACTCTTGCTCGGATTCGTCAATGTCACGTGCGTGACCGCTTCTTCACCCTTGTGTTCAGTTCGCTCGGTCACGTTCAACTTAACCTTGGGCAACTGTGAAAGAGCGCTGTAGTCGGCGTACGATTCCGTCGGCGTCATCCACCAGTTCGACTTCGCCCAGTCCAGGGTCTCAGGCTTCGTAGACAACCAGTAAAAGTTCGAGCCGACGAGCTTGCCCGTGGAATCTTCCAACCGCAACACAACAAAGTAAGTCGGACTCAGCCCAGACACATCCGGCAGCGTCAAGATCTTCGCCGTGCTGTCCGCGGCAGCGTCCAGCGGATTTTCCTGCGAGAACTTCTCGGTCGCGTCGAGGTTGTATACCTTGGTTGTGAGCTTCAGACCTTTGACGTCCTGATACTGGCTGCTCACCACCCAAATGGCATGGTCATCGTAGCCATAGATCGGATGTAGCGCTTCCATCGCTCTCTTAGAACCAAAGTAGCCGCCCCCCGGACGCAAATAATAATCGTACAAATGCCAAATCATCGAGGGCCAGGCATTGTTAAGCATCCATTGAATCACGCCCGTCGCTTCGTACTTATTCCGGCTGTAGGCTTCATACATGGCACGAACGCCTTCGTAGGTCATCAACTGCGACTTGAAGGCGAAATCTTCCGCGCTGTCAGCCTCCCCGTAGCGACGAGTGAGCGCCTCATTAAAAACTTGGATGGTCTTGAACTCTCCGCCGCCGGCATGGAAGTTCCACACGTCGTCGATTGGCCATAGATGATCTTTGCCCACCATGGCGCCAATGCTTTCGATGGGCGGAACTGCCGGCCCCATGCTGGTTTCCGTGTTGAAGCCGTACGCTCCGCCGCAGCCGCCAGGATTGCACTTCTTACGGCCGGGCTGGCCCTGAACCGTGTCCTGTTCCCAATAGGCGGGGGCTACGTACTCATACGGGCCCGTCATTTTGACGCCACTGTCGCCGGTAACCGAAGTCGGTTTTCCCGTGGCGGAAGACACTACGGGATTCGGCCACAGCAGTTGCTTCTCGATGCTCAAATACATCTGCTCGACATCGGGCGGAGGTGGATTATCGCTGCCGTTGAGCCACATCACCAAACTAGGATGGCTGCGCAATCGGTAAATCTGGTCACGCAGAGATTGTTGGGCGATCTCAAAGTCCGCCGGCTTCCACCGTGGCCAGCGCTCCCAGAAATCGCAGCAGCACCATCCGGCCATCACCAGAATTCCTTGCTGGTCCGCCAGGTCGAGAAACTCCTGCGTTTCCAGCTTGCCTTCCAGACGGATCGTATTTAGCCCCATGTCCCGAACATAGAGAAGTTCATCCCGCAGCCGTTGCGACTTCTCGCGCAGCATCATATCGGGCGACCAGCCGCCGCCGCGCAGCAGGATGTTCTTGCCATTGATGTGGAAGGCGCGCCCACCTGTCGCGTTCAGCTCAGAGGTCACCTCCCGAATTCCAAACTTGCTGGAAGAGCTGTCGCTAACCACGCCGTTGATTTCAAATTCCATCGTGAGCGGGTACAGGTCATCTGTGCCGGCCACCATATCCTCGGATTCGAAAAGTTAAGCTGCTGAAATTGATCGGGCGTGAAGGTGACGTCTTGGCTTTGGTTCGGAGAGAGCTCGACTTCGCGCTCGAACCTAACGTCTTCAATCTTGCCCTTAATGGTCCCTTTGACGGTTTGACCGGTGGCGTTTTTCAGTTGCGCAGTCACCGTCAGGTGAGCTTGGTCGGTAGCTGGCAAATCAAGTTTGGACACCACGGTGGCATAACGCAGAGCGACCGGGCCGCTGGTGGTGAGATAAACCTCACCCCACAGGCCCATGTTTTTGTCCGGAGGCGCCGGGTTCCAGTCAACGAAGGTAATGGCGAGATCATTTTCCGTCGGTGCGAAGGCTTGTACCGCGAGAACATTCCCCGCGCCCATTTTCACAGCATCGGTGACGTTGAACTCGTATGTCCGCCACGCTCCGGCCACGTCATCGGAACTGGCGATCGGTTTACCATTCAGCCAGATATTGGCGCGGTAGTTGATGCCCTTGAAATTCAGCCAAACAGTTTTGCCTTTATATGCGGCAGGAACGAGAAATGCTTTGCGATACCACCATGAGGCTGCATAGGGGCTGTCGGGTGTCATCGGGATATTAGAAAAATTTCCGCCGATGGGATAAGTCACGCCCGGGAACTGCCGCAGATTCATGCTGAAGAAAGGATCGGGCAGCGTCTTATCCTTCACCAGCGCGGCCACCACGGTGGTGGGCACGGTGGCGTGGTGCCAACCGTTAGGAACGAACTTCGCCGTGGAGATGGCCTTCCCATTGGCCTTGACCTTCAGGGAAGTTTGCAACGTCCAGCCTTCGCGCAGCGGCAGTTTGTTCTGGCCAGCGCTCAGGGCACGTCGCGTACCTTGCGGCGTCCCTGCGGTGGAGACCTGAGCCGACACCAGGCTTGGGCGGATAAGTAAGCCAGCGGCTATTGAGGCAATCGTAATACGCAGGATTGTGCAGGCGCCATGGAGCTTTCCCAGGTTCATGCTTCTCTCTTCAAAGGCGGGGATTCAGTCCAAAGACTGAGAACATTGGATAACACGTTTATTGATACGTTTCAATAGAGAGCCTTTTCGCTTGCTGAAACGCCGCTATCTTGGGGGGTGTCGGCTCCGCGGTGGAGCGTCGATGAAACGGCGAGCCTGCCGGGCAAGGGGTTTACAGTAGATGCTCAGCTACGGCGCTCAATGAGGAATACTACGGTATGTGCGGTATCGCACATAATCTGCCAGTTCGCTATTTTGGGTTAAGCATTCAGCTACATATTGGCAGGTTGCCACTCCGCCGCGAGAGAGAGGTCTACTCATGAAAGGCGAACAGATTCAGGCCGAAATGATCCAATTGCTCAAACAACAAACCGAAGCTGTTGAGAAGGAAGTTTTTGGCGACTTAACCGATGCGGAAGAGCAGGAGTACGGTGAGCGAAAAGAACGCATCTCCGAGCTGCAAACCAAGCTTCACATTAAGCCCACCGTGTAGAGCCGCGCACTATTTAGCCGTAACCGTCCGATTCTGAATCAGAGCAGCGCGCTCTGACCCCCTTCCGCCGTGACCTTGGTTTATAATTTGGAATTCAGCTTGCATCGCTGGAGTGACAAGAAATGATTCGTTTTCTGCAAACCCAAGGGCCGGCCAAGAAAATCATCTTGAGCGGCATTCTGCTTGTGATCTGCGCCGCCATGGTCATCGCATTTATTCCCGGTGGCCTTGGATCGGATTTGATGGGCGCCCCGGGTAAGGGAGTCGTGGCCAAGGTTGATGGCGGAGACGTTACTGTCGAACAGGTGCGTCAGGCTACCCAACAAATGGTGCGCCAGCAGATGCCCCAGGGCAACTCGGCCAACATGTCGATGCTCCTTCCGTTCTTCGCACAGCGGGCTGCCGACCAGTTGATCACCCGGCAGGCGCTGGTCTCCGAAGCCGAGCATTTGGGACTTCGCGTTACGCCGCAGGAAGTGCAGGATGATCTTCAGCACGGCCGCTATGCGGCAACGTTTTTCCCAGGTGGAAATTTCATCGGCAAGGGAGAGTACGAAGACATGCTGGCGCGCGCCAACCTGACACCTCTGATCTTCGAGGAAGAAGTCCGCAAAGAAGTACTCCTCGAGAAGCTGCGAGCGCTCGTCTCCGGTAGCGCTTCGGTGAGTGACGACCAAATTCACCAGCAATTCGTCAAAGAAAATAGCAAGGTGAAGTTCGAATACGCCATCATAAAACAGGATGATCTGCGCAAGGGCCTACATCCGACGGATGCTGAATTGAAGGCGTTCTACGAGAGTCACAAGGCGCAGTACAACAATTCCATCCCGGAAAAACGGAAGGTCAAGTATGCAGCCGTAGATCTCGGCAAGATTCAGAGCGGAATCCAGATCTCGCACGGCGATTTCGAGGCTTATTACGACCAGCACCGGGACCAGTACCGCGTCGATCAGCAGGCCAAGGTAAGCCACATCTTGATTAAGACTCCGCTGGCCGGGCCCGGCGGCAAAGTAGACGAGAAAGGCGTGGCCGATGCGCAGCATCGCGCCGAAGATTTGCTTAAGCAATTGAAGGCTGGCGCGAAGTTTGAAGATCTCGCGAAGAAATATTCTGAAGATCCGGGCAGCGCCAAAGAAGGCGGTTCTCTGGGTTGGATCGGCAAGGGCCGCACGGTTCCAGAGTTTGAGAAAGCAGCGTTCTCCCAGCCCAAAGGACAGATCGGTGATTTGGTGAAGAGCAGCTACGGGTTTCACATTATCCGCGTCGACGACCGCCAGGATGCTCACATGAAGACCCCCGACGAGGTCAAAGACCAGATCGAGCCGCTGCTGAAACAGCAGAAGGCGCAGCAGATCGCACAGAAGCAGGCGGAAGCCTTGCTCAATCAGGCCCGCACCGAAGGACTGGATGCCGCGGCCGCAGCCAAAGGAGTGCCGGTCATCACGTCGGATTTCGTGGGCCGTAAAGACCTCCTGCCCGGTCTCGGACCGGCGACCCAATTCCTGGATGCGGTTTTTGCCGCCACCGAAAAGTCGCCGCCCGACATGGCCCCGGTGTCGCAAGGATTCGCGGTGTTCCAGCTGCTGGCGGTGAAGCCTCCTTCTACGCCAAGCTTCGAGGAAATTCGCACGAAGCTGGAAGACGAATTTAAGAATGAGCGCTCGCGCAACTTACTCTCGCAGAAAGCTCAGGAACTCTCCGATCGCGCTAAGGCCTCACACGACTTGAAGAAGGCCGCGAAAGAGCTGGGTGCGACCGTAAAAACCAGCGATTTCGTTCTGCCCGATGGCCAAGTTCCTGACATTGGATCGATGACCGGCCAGGCCTCGGTTGCATTCAGCATGAAGCCGGGAGAGATCAGCGGGCCCATCAATAGCGGCTCGAACGGGGTCGTGATCTCGGTGCTGGAGAGCCAAAAGCCCAACGACGCCGACTTCAACGCCAAACGTGACCAGATCCGGGACTCTCTCCTGCAAAACAAGCAGCAGGAACTCTTCGGGCTCTTTATTTCCAATTTGCGTGACCAGATGCAGAAGTCGGGAAAAATCAAAATCAATCAGGAAGAAATGAAAACGCTGACCCGCTCCGCCAGCGAAGAGGGAATGTAACGCGCGTAAGCGCGGACGCACTCAGCATGTCTTTTGCGCGCGCCTCAGGCATTCTTTTGCATCCCACGTCGTTGCCTTCGCGCGGCGGCATTGGTGACTTCGGCCCAGCTGCCTATCAGTTCGTCGATTTTCTTGCCAGTGCCCGCCAGGGAATCTGGCAAATTCTTCCGCTAGGTCCCATCGGTTTTGGAAACTCACCTTATTCGGCGACCTCGGCGTTTGCTGGAAACCCACTTTTGATCAGCCTGGAGCGGCTCGCCGAGCATGGCTGGATTGGACCCGAGAAACTCGCCGGTCTCTCCGCCGATTCGCGCTTCGTGGAGTACGATCAGGTTTTCCTCCGCAAGATGCCGCTGTTGTTCGAGGCGGCGCGACATTTCGTGGCTTCGGCAGCCGACGCCGAGCGTGAGCGCTTCACCGGTTTCCGGCACGAGAATGCCTGGTGGCTTGAGGATTTCGTTCTCTTCGATGCTCTGCGCGCTCGATACAAGTTACAGAGTTGGAACCAGTGGCCGCACGAGTTAGCTCATCGCCATCCCGCAGCGCTAAAACAGGCGCGCCAGGAATTGGCAGACGACGTCGCCATTCGCGTCGCTCTGCAGTTCGCCTTTGATGAGCAGTGGCGGGCCTTGCGTCACTATTGTGCCGAACGCTCGATTCGCATCGTTGGCGATGTAGCAA
>Ga0209056_10008082_pt1 | contig 10805 bp, 10 predicted proteins | sample GraSoiAngelo_114_FD_185876 | JGI IMG/M metagenome (GOLD analysis project Ga0209056, IMG submission 185876) | Grasslands soil microbial communities from the Angelo Coastal Reserve, California, USA - 14_0903_13_40cm (SPAdes) (version 2) | ecosystem: Environmental > Terrestrial > Soil > Grasslands...
GGCGGGGCCGGAGCCCAGGATGAGCACACGGTGACAGACCGGGTCGGCCATCGCGATTCCGCTGACTATAGGGAGCTGGTATAGGCCGCGCAAGGTAAATGGCGCGGCCGCGGCGACGCTTGACGCACCTCGATCATGCCGGGCGCGCCCGCATGGTCGACGTCTCGGCCAAGCCGGTCACGGTGCGCGAGGCGGTGGCGCGCGGCGAGGTGACGATGCAGCCAGGGACGCTGGCTCGCATCGCCGCCGGCACGGTGCCCAAGGGCGACGTGCTGGCCGTCGCGCGGCTCGCGGGCATGATGGCGGCCAAGCGGACGGCGGAGCTGATCCCTCTCTGCCACCCGCTGCCGCTCTCGCACGTCGACGTCTCGCTCGCCGTCGACCCGCCGGGGGCGCGCGTCATCATCGAGGGCCGCGCGCGCGTCGAGGGACGGACGGGCGTCGAGATGGAGGCGCTCACCGCGGTCGCCGTTGCCGGGCTCACGCTCTACGACATGTGCAAGGCCGTCGACCGCGGCATGACCCTCGGGCAGGTCCGCCTGGTGCGGAAGACCGGCGGCCGGAGCGGCACCTTCGTCCGACCGGGCGAACGGTAGTCGGGAGGCGGTCCGTGCGGGTGATCACGCTCAAGCCGGGGCGCGACGGCCCGGTCCGGACCGGCCACCCGTGGATCTTCTCGGGTGCGATCGCCGCGGGACTCGAGGGCGCGGAGCCCGGAGAGGCCGTGCGCGTGGTGGCGGCGAACGGCCGCTTCCTCGCCGCCGGCTACTGCAACCCGCGGACGCCGATCGCCGTCCGCGTCCTCACCACCGACGACGAGCCAGTCGAGGCCGCGCTCGTCCACCGCCGCCTGGACCAGGCGCTCGCGCTCCGGGAGCAGCTGCTCGGCCCCGGCCTCGACACGTATCGGGTGGCGAACGGCGAGGGCGACCGCCTGCCGGGTATCGTGGTCGACCGGTACGGCGACTTCGTCGTCTGCCAGTTTCTCACCGCGGGCGCCGCGCGCCTGGCGCCGGCCGTCGTCTCGACGCTCGAGGAGCGCCTTCACCCGCGGGGCGTCTTCGAGCGCAGCGAGGGCGCGGTGCGGACCGAGGAGGGCATTCCCGGCGCACGGGGCGTCCTCGCCGGCGACGCGCCCCCCCTGCGCCTCACGATCGAGGAGGACGGCGCCCGCTTCGTGGTCGACGTGCACCACGGGCAGAAGACGGGCTTCTACCTCGACCAGCGCGAGACGCGCCGCCGAGTCGGCGCGCTTGCCGCGGGCCGGCGCGTGCTGAACGCCTTCGCCTACAGCGGCGCCTTCGCGATCGTCGCGGCCCGGGCGGGGGCGCGGGAGGTCGTGTCGGTCGACACCTCGCGGCCCGCGCTCGAGCTCGGCGAGGCCGCCTGGGCGGAGAACGGCCTCGCCCCGGCGGCCGGCCGCTTCGTCGTCGCCGACGTCTTCGACTTCCTGCGCGCCGGCGAGGACCGCTACGAGCTGATCGTCCTCGACCCGCCTGCCTTCGTGCGCCGCCGGCGCGACCTCGTTCCGGGGCTCCGCGGCTACAAGGACGTCAACCTGCAGGCGTTCCGCCGCCTCGTCCCCGGCGGGTGGCTGGTGACGTCGTCCTGCTCGCAGCATCTCCCGCGCGCGGCCTTCCGCGAGGTCGTGAGCGCCGCGGCCGCGGACGCGGGCCGGGCGGTCCAGGTCGTCGCCGAGTGGGGACACCCGCCGGACCACCCGACCGCGCTCGCGCATGCCGAGGGCGAGTACCTGAAGGTGCTTCTCCTGCGGGCGTGAGGCGTGGCTCGCGCAACGGCTCGGTCTAGGTATCGCGTCGGCCGCGCGCGACCGCTATCGAGGCGTCGAGGTGGACACCGTCTCCGACTCCGCGGCGCCGACCGGGCGCCGGCTGCGGCTGCTCGGCGTGCGCGAGCGAGTCCTCGCGGCCGGCGCGTCCGCGTGCTCGGACGCGGAGCTCCTCGGCCTCGTGCTCGACGGCGGCGCGGCGACGCCGGCCGCCGTGTCGCTCGCGGAGCGGATGATCGGCGCCGCGGGCGGGGTCGAGCGGCTCGACCGTCTCGATCGCGCCGCGTACGCCGCGCTCGGCGGCCTCTGGCCGAGACGGGCGGCGCTCGTGCGCGCCGCGCTCGAGCTCGGCCGGCGTGGCGCCGCCCTGCCGCTCACCGCCGGCGGCCCTGTGCGCGACGCAGCGGCGGTCTACGGCCACTTCCGCGGGCGGCTCCCGCAGCTCGAACGCGAGGTGTTCTACGTCCTCCTCCTCGACGGCAAGAACCGTGTCCAGGCGGAGGTGCACGTCTCGGAGGGATCGCTGACCGCGGCGCTCGTCCACCCGCGGGAGGTCTTCGGCCCGGCCATCCGTGCCGCCGCCGCGGCGCTCATCCTGGTCCACAATCATCCGAGCGGCGATCCCACCCCTTCGGCCGAGGACGCCGCCATCACGCAACGCCTGCGGCAGGTGGGCGAGCTCGTCGGCATCCGCGTGCTCGACCATGTGGTGATCGGCCGTGGACGCTACACGAGCATGGCCGAGGAAGGGCGCTGGTAGGCGGCCGCGTCGAGAGGGTAGGGTTTCGAGGCGAATGCGCGAGCTGGCCGACCTTCTGCGACTGCAGGCGGGCTGGTGTGATCGGCTGGGCTCGCCGCTGTACGCGCGGCTGCTCGAGCATGCGGCCAGCGACGTGGTGGCCGGCGGCCCCGTCCGCGAACTGCTCCGTGGGCACGAGTCCGATACACCGGGCTCGGCGCTCGCGCTCCGGCTGATGGGCTCCATGCACCGGCTCGTGCTGGAAGGCAAGGTGCCGGAGCTTGGACGCTACTACCCTTCGGTCGGAGGCCGCGCCGACGCCGAGGCCGCCTGGCCGGTCTTCCGGACGGCGGTGGAGCGGCACGCTCGCGCGCTCGGGGTGCTCCTCGAACGCCCGGTCCAGACCAACGAGGTCGGCAGGTCGTCCGCGCTGCTCGGCGGCTTCCTGCTCGTCGCCCGAACCGGTCTCCCCCTGCGGCTGCTCGAGGTCGGGGCGAGCGCTGGACTCAATCTGCGATGGGACCTCTACCGCTACGAGTGCCGTGGAACGGCGTGGGGCGATCCCGACTCACCCGTGAGGCTCGTCGAGGCGTTCGAGGAGCGGCTTCCTCCCCTCGACGTTCCCGTTCGGATCGCGGAGCGCCGCGGCTGCGACAGGTATCCGATCGATCCTTCGTCGCCCGAGGGAGAGGTCACGCTCCTGTCCTACGTGTGGGCGGACCAGCTCGAGCGCATCGCTCTGCTCCGCGGGGCGGTCGCACTGGCTCGACGGGTCCCGGTCGTGATCGAGGAGGCGAGCGCCGCGAGCTGGGCGGCGGCCCAGCTCCTGCGTTCCGTCCACGCGGTGGCGTCGGTCGTGTTCCACTCGATCTTCATGCAGTACCTCGGCGATGACGAGCGGGAGCGGTTCGTCCGCGAAGTGGAGGAGGCGGGACGGCGCGCCACCCAGGATGCCCCGCTCGCCTGGCTGCGCATGGAGCCCGGCGCGGAAGGGGCGGAGGTGCGGCTCAAGACGTGGCCTGCGGGCGAGGATCGCTTGATCGCGACCTCGGGCTTCCACGGAAGGCCCGTGCGCTGGCTGGCGGATTGAGCGGCTCGCACCCGCTCAGAACGGGACGTCGTCGTCCGTTGCGCTCGGGGGGGCGGCAGGCGGCTCCTCGGGAAGCCCGCGCGGCGTGTCGGCTCCGCGCCCGCCGCCGAGGAACTGCACCCGCTGCGCGATGATCTCGGTGATGTAGCGGCGGTTGCCGTCCTTGTCGTCGTACTGGCGGGTGCGGACCGAGCCCTCGACGTAGACCTGGCGACCCTTGGCGAGGTACTGGCCGCACGACTCGGCCTGCTTCCCCCAGACGACCACGTTGTGCCACTCGGTCCGCTCCTGGCGCTGGCCCTCCTGGTCGTTCCAGACCTCGCTCGTGGCGAGCGGAAAGCGCGCGACGGCGCGTCCACTCGGCGTGAAGCGCACCTCGGGATCCTTCCCCAGGTTTCCGATCAGCATCACCCGGTTCACCGACATGGCGGCGTCCTCCCCGTCGCGGACGATAGTCGCGTGCGGCCGGCGAAGTCAACGTCGTTCGCGCGATTGTTGGTCGAGTGTGGTGTGCGTTGACTTGCGCGGCTTTGCCCCAGTATGCTGGTTTGGATTTCGGCAGCGATCCAAGCGTGGAGGGGTTCGCGGCGGCGGGGTGAGAAACGGGTCGTGATCCTGGTTTCGATCCTCAAGCTGATCTGCGTCGGGCTCAACACGGTCGTCTGTGCGTCGATCGTGGTTGCCGTCGCCCTGTTCGACGAGCGGGCGGCGTATCGGCTCTGCCGGCTCTGGGTCCGGATCAACCTCCTGGTCTGCGGGGTGCGCGTGCGAACACGGCGGCTCGCCCCGCTCGAGGCGAAGGCGCCCTACGTCTTCATGTCGAACCATCGCAGCCAGTTCGACGTCCTCGCCGTGATCGCAGCGCTCCCGGAGTACCAGCTCCGCTGGGTGGCCAAGGTCGAGCTGACGCGCATACCCGTCTTCGGCTGGGCACTCCGGCGGTCCGGCCACATCATCATCGATCGGAGCGACACCACCCAGGCGGTCAGGAGCCTGCGCGCGGCCGAGCTGCGGATGCGTGCGGGCATCTCGGTCATGATCTTCCCCGAGGGCACGCGTGCCGCGCCGGGCGACACCCTGCTGCCCTTCAAGAAAGGTGGCTTCATGATGGCGCTCGACACCGGCGTCCCGATCGTCCCCATGGCCGTGCGCCACAGCGACAAGGTCCTGCCGAGAGGCGCCTGGCGGGTCGCCTCGGGCGACATCGAGGTCGTCGTGGGCCGTCCGATCCCGGTGGCGGGCGTGGAGCGCGAGGAGCTCATCCGGCGCGTACGGGCCTTCCTGCTCGAGCAACTTGCCACGCCAGGAGAGGTCGAGACCGGGCGGCGCGGCGCGGTGGAGGCGACGTGAGCGGGGGGAATGGCGCCGGCATGCCGTTGCGGGTCATCCCCCTCGGCGGCCTCGGCGAGATCGGCCTCAACCTGCTCGTCCTCGAGTACGGGGACGCGGCGATCGCCGTCGATTGCGGCGTCATGTTCCCGGACGAGCGGATGCTCGGCATCGACGTCGCGATCCCGGACATCACCTATGTCCGCGGCCTCGGCGAGCGGTTCCAGGCGATCTTCCTGACCCACGCGCACGAAGACCACATCGGGGCGCTGCCGTATGTGCTCGGCGAGCGGCCCGTCCCCGTCTACGGTACGGGGCTCACCCTGGGCTTTGTCCGTGAGCGCCTGCGCGAGCGCGGCCTCTCGGCCCCGCTGCTCCTCTACGACGCCGAGCCCTGCCGCGTCGGTCCCTTCGCGGTGGAACCCATCGCGATGACCCACTCCATCCCGGACTCGGTCGGGCTCGCGATCCGCACGCCCGTCGGCACCGTCGTCCACACGGGAGACTTCAAGCTCGATCAGACCCCGCTCGACGGGCGGCTGCCCGACCTCGTACGGCTGGGCAAGCTCGGCGCCGAGGGCGCGCTGCTCCTCCTCTCCGACTCCACCAACGTCGAGCACGCCGGCGTGACGCCGTCGGAGCGGTGCGTCGGCACGGAGCTCGAGACGATCTTCCGCCAGGCGACCGGCCGCATCCTGGTGACGACCTTCTCCTCGCACATCCATCGCATGCAGCAGGTGATCGACCTCGCCGTCCGCTTCGGCCGGCGCGTCGCCTTCGTCGGCCGCAGCCTCGGCGTGCACACCGCCATCGCCCGCGACCTCGGGCACCTTTCGATCCCCGACGGGGTGCTCGTCGACGCCGGCAGCGCCCGCGACCTGCCGCGCCACCGGCTGGTCCTCATCACCGCCGGCAGCCAGGCCGAGGCTGCATCCGCCCTCGTGCGGATCGCAATGGACGCCCACAAGCAGGTGACGCTGGAGCCCGGGGACACGGTGATCCTCTCCTCGCGCATCATCCCGGGCAACGAGCGCGCGATCTCGAGCCTCGTGAACCACCTCTACCGGCGCGGCGCCGTCGTGCATTACGGCCGCACGTCCTCCGTGCACGTCTCGGGACACGCCTCGCAGGAGGAGCTGAAGCTCGTCTTGAACCTCGTCCGGCCGCGCCACTTCGTCCCGGTGCACGGCGAGTACCGCCACCTCGTCCGCCACGTTCGGCTGGCGACGGAGGTGGGGATCCCCCGCGAATCGTGCCACCTGCTCGAGGACGGCGACGTCCTGGAGCTCGATGCGGCCGGTGTCGCGCGCCGCGGCGAGCGGGTGACCGCGGGGCGCGTCTTCGTCGACGGCAAGGGGATCGGCGACGTCGAGGACGAGGTCCTGCGCGACCGGCGCCACCTCTCCGAGGACGGCCTCGTGCTCGCCGTCCTGGCGATCGCGCAGCAGTCGGGGGAGATCGTCGCCGGGCCCGACCTCATCTCCCGCGGGGTCGTGACCGAGGAGGCGAGCCCCGAGGTCCTCGAACGGGCCCGGGGGGCGGTCCTGGACGCGTTGGCGGCGATCAACCCCGAGTCGCGGACCGATCCCGCAGAGGTGAAGGAGGAGGTCCGCAAGGCGCTCCGGCGGTACTTCAAGCGTTTCGACCGCCGTCCGGTGATCCTCCCCTTCGTCATGGAGATGTAATAAAAAAGGCCCCTGCCGGGGAGGGGTGGGGCGGTGACGATGGGGCAGGGCGCGGTCGCGGTCGGGGAGGCCTGCTAGCGTGCCGAGCCGGCGTCCGTCGGCCGGGTCGAGCGGCCTTCTGGTCCGCGAGGCGGAGGCGATCTCGGGCGGTGCGCTGGCCGTCTTCCTGGCGCTCAGCCTCCTGTCCTACGCGCCCGACGCGCCGCACGCCAACCTCGGCGGCCCCGTGGGACACGCGATCGCCGACACGGCGCTGCATGCGCTCGGCTTCGCGGCGTACCTGTTCCCGGTCTACCTCGGCTACGTCACCGTCACGCTCCTGCGGCCGGGGGCCGAGGACCTGGGCGGGCTCAGGCTCGCGGGCGCCGGACTCCTGGTCGTCACGCTCGCCGCCCTCGCGGGCCTCGTCACCCAGGGGCGCGCGATCGTGCGCGGCGGGGGGTGGCTCGGCGGCTTCGTCGGCACGGCGCTGCGCGAGCTCGTCGGCGGGCCGGGTGCGTATCTCGCGCTCACGGGTCTGCTGGTCGTGGCGCTCATGCTGGCGACCGGCGTGTCTGCGATCGCCGTCGCCACCCGGCTCGCCCGGCGACTCGCCGCGGCCGGCACGCGTCTCGTGGCGGCGGGTCTTCGCCGTGTGGGCCGCGCTCGCGCGCCACGGGAGCCGGGACCACGGAACCGCAGGCCCATCCTGCTGGACGATGCGATCGAGGAAGGCGCGGCCCCCGTCGACGTCCCGCCGCCGATCATCCGCGAGCCCGAGCCGAAGCCGGAGGCCGCCGGCCCGAGGAGGCGGCGCGCCGAGACCCAGGAAGAGCTCTTCGGGCACGACAGCTACCGGCTGCCGACGCTCGGGCTGCTCGATCAGCCGGTCCGGACCGCACAGCCGCTCGACGAGGCCGCGCTGCTCGCGAGCTCCCGCATCCTCGAGACGAAGCTCGCGGACTTCAGCGTCATCGGCAAGGTCGTGGCGGTGCGTCCCGGACCGGTGATCACGACCTTCGAGTTCGAGCCGGCGCCGGGCGTGAAGGTGAACCGCATCGTCAACCTGGCCGACGACCTCTCGATGGCGCTGCGGGCGCTCTCGGTGCGCGTGCTGGCGCCGATCCCGGGCAAGCCGGTGGTCGGCATCGAGGTCTCGAACCCGTCGCGCGAGAAGGTCTTCATCCGCGAGCTCCTCGCGACCGACGAGTACCGGCGCGCCGACTCGAAGCTGGCGCTCGCCTTCGGGAAGGACACGACCGGCAACGTGGTGGTGGCCGACCTCGCCCGCATGCCCCACCTCCTGGTCGCGGGCGCCACGGGCACCGGCAAGTCGGTCTCGATGAACGCCATGGTCATGAGCATCCTGTACAAATCGACCCCGCGTGACGTCCGCTTCATCATGATCGACCCGAAGATGCTCGAGCTCTCCACCTACGAGGACATCCCGCACCTCCTCGTGCCCGTCGTGACCGATCCGAAGAAGGCGGCCGCGGCCCTCAACAACACCATCCGCGAGATGGACACGCGCTACCGCCTGCTCCACGACAAGGGCGTGCGCAACATCGACAGCTACAACCGCCTGATCGCGCACGCGCCGCCCGACGAGGCGGCGCCGGAGGAGCCGGTCGAGGAGGGCGCGCTCGTGCATCGGCACCTGCCCCGCATCGTCATCATCATCGACGAGCTCGCCGACCTCATGATGACCGTCGGGCGCGAGATCGAGGAGTCGATCACGCGCCTCGCCCAGAAGGCGCGGGCCGCAGGCGTCCATCTGATCCTCGCCACGCAGCGCCCGTCGGTCGACGTCATCACCGGCCTCATCAAGGCGAACTTCCCGGCCCGCATCTCCTTTCAGGTGACCTCGCGCATCGACTCGCGCACCATCCTCGACGCGAGCGGCGCGGAGCGCCTGCTCGGCGAGGGGGACCTGCTCTTCCTCCCGCCCGGCACGGCGCGCGTCCAGCGCCTGCACGGCGCGTTCGTCTCCGACACCGACGTCCACCGGGTGGTGGACTTCATCAAGCGGCAGGAGCAGCCGCGCTACGAGATGGAGCTCCTCGAGAGCGACGAGGACGAGGGCGACGAGGGCGAGGACGAGGACCTCTCGGACGAGATGTACGACCTGGCCGTGCGGCTCGTGACCGAGCACCGCCAGGCGTCGATCTCATGGCTCCAGCGGCGGCTCCGCGTCGGCTACAATCGCGCCGCCCGCATGGTCGAGCGCATGGAGCGCGAGGGCGTCGTGTCACCGGCCTCCGGCGCGCGGCCGCGTGAAGTGATCGCCCGCCGCCTCGAGGATTGACGTCGCCCCTCTATACCCGGGCTTTCTGGGTCGCGTGCGCCATCCACCTGAGCGGGGGGATGAGCCTCGCGATGTTCCTCCTCTTCCCGCTCTTCGTGCACAGGCTGGGCGGCAGCAGCGTCGCGATCGGGCTCCTGCTCGGCGCCGGCGAGGCGGCGAGCGTGGCGGCGCGGCCGCTCGTCGGCCTGGCGCTCGACCGCTTCGGGCGGCGGCGCGTGCTGCTCTGGACGAACGGTCTCAACGCCGCCTCGTTCCTGCCGTTTCTGGCGCTCGATCGCGTCGGGCCCTGGCTCCTCGCCGCCACCGTCGTCCACTGCGTGCTCTGGGGGGCGCTCTTCGCCAGCTACTTCACCTATGCCGCCGACCTCGTGCCGCCGGGGCGGCGGGCGGAGGGCATCGCCGTCTTCGGCGCGGCGGGCATGCTCACCAACGGCCTCGGCCCGTCGCTCGGCGAGGTCGTGATCGCGCATGCCGGGTTCACTGCGTTCTTCCTCACGGCGGTCGGCTTCGCGTTGCTGTCGTTCGCGCTGACCTTCGCCGTGCCGGCGCGTCCGGCGACCTCCCTGGCGGGCGGCTTGACGGCAGGGTGGCGAGCCCTCGCCAGCACCGGGCTCGCCCGGGTGCTGCTCGCCACGGTCGTGTTCGGCATGGGCGTCAACGCCGCGTTCTTCTTCGTTGCGCCCTTCACGCGGGATCTCGGCCTCGCACGGGCCGCGCCCTTCTTCGCCGCCTACGCCACCACCTCGATCGTGCTGCGCCTGGTCGGCCGTCGCCTTCTCGACCGTCTCGGGCCGCACCGCGTCGCCATCCCGGCCTTCGCGTTCATCGGCGCAGGGCTCGGGCTTCTGTGCCTGCTGCCGCGCCCGGGCGTCCTCGTGCTCGCGGGGGTCGTCTGCGGCGCGGGCCACGGGTCGCTCTTCCCCGTGCTCAACGCGCTCGCCATCGGGCGCGCGCCGGCGCGGCTCGCCGGCACCGCGGTGAGCCTGCTCACGGCGGCGTCGGACCTCGGCGCCGTGCTGGGGACTCCCGTCTGTGGCGCGCTGGCGGAGGTGGTGGGATACCGGGCGATGTTCGTCCTCCTCGGCGCGACGACGCTCGGCGGGCTCGCGGTGATGGCCGTCGATCGCGCGATTGCACCTCGGCCCGCGGAAGGGTAGGCGGGGCGGTCATGCGACGTGTCCTCGTCTGCCTGGCGGCCGCCGCCGTCCTCGCCGCTCCCGCCCGTGCCGACGAGCTCGCCGAGGCGCTCCGCGTGCTCCAGCAACGCTACGAGTCGACGCGCACGCTGGTCGCGAAATTCAGCCAGGAGGTCGAGTCGCCGACCCTGGCCGGGAAGCTCACGTCGAGCGGCACGGTCAGCTTCGAGAAGCCGAACCGCATGCGCTGGGACTACGCGCCTCCCGACCGGCAGACCATCGTGAGCGACGGCGAGACGCTCTGGATCTACCAGCCCGAGGAGAAGCAGGTGCTGAAGGCCCCGCTGCGCGAGGCGTTCCAGGCGACGAGCCCCATCACCTTTCTCGCCGGGCTCGGGCACGTCGACCGCGACTTCACGCCCACGCTCGAATCGAGCGCGGGCGACCACTGGGTGGTCCGTCTCGTCCCGCGCGAGGACCGCGGCGTCGGCACGCTGGTCCTCGTGGTGCGCAAGCGGGACGCGGCCATCGAGGAGGCTCGCATCACCGATCCGCTCGGCACGAAGACGCGGCTCGCGCTCACCGACGAGCGGCGGAACGTGTCGCTCGGCGCCGATGTCTTCCGTTTCACACCACCGCCCGGGGTTGACGTGGTCCGTCCCCCTGCCTATTGACGCCGGCCGGGATGCCGTCCTTCGACGTCGTGTGCCGCGTCGATCTGCAGGAGGTCGACAACGCGATCAACCAGACGCT
>Ga0209056_10008083_pt1 | contig 10805 bp, 9 predicted proteins | sample GraSoiAngelo_114_FD_185876 | JGI IMG/M metagenome (GOLD analysis project Ga0209056, IMG submission 185876) | Grasslands soil microbial communities from the Angelo Coastal Reserve, California, USA - 14_0903_13_40cm (SPAdes) (version 2) | ecosystem: Environmental > Terrestrial > Soil > Grasslands ...
TCGTGGCAGGTGAAGAGGCGTTAGCTAAACAGGCGTACGACATGGCGCAGAAATGCACCGACATTTTGAAGAAGCACGGCATCAAGCCGACTAGGGAGGGTCAATAGATGGTTATGCGGCGACGAGGTTTCATCGAGACGATGGCGGGCAGCACCAGCCGTGGTATCCGATTTGTCAATAGTCGACGACGCTAGGGCTTATTTGGCTCTAGCTCCGGGATTTGATTGTCTGGATGTTCGCGGTTCCACTTCTTCCGCCACGCCTTCATTTTCGCATCCATGATTTTTCCGCGCTTTTCCATCTCTTTGACGTAATTTGAGTTGGTGAACGCTGTCTTGCAAACTGCCCCGCGCTTCGGCTTCCAGGTGGTGGCGTCGGCAAACATGATGCTGGTAACGTAAACCTCGATCCCTTCGATATTTTCCCACACCCCGCCGAGTAGTTCTTGTTCGTTTTTGGCGGGATACATGACAACATCGCCGCTGTTTGGTTTCGTGTCGCCGGTTGCGATATATCGCTGACTTGCTGGATAATGATTCCCTGCCGCGTCCAGCAGAATAAGTTGGAACTCAATTCCATGAGTAGTCTTGGTGCCTTGATTCCAGAACCAAATAACGATCTTTTCTTCGTCTTTGTACTTGACCTTAGAACTGGCCAGCGACGACAAGACAGGACACTGCGCGGGCGGGGGTACAGCCTGCTGTGCGTGCACGATGCCGCAGAAAAAGGTTGAGACAACGAGACCCTTTATGACGGTAATCCGCGTACTCACTTCCCCCTTGGGTTGGCCGCTGATTTTCTAGCATTCGGTATTTCGCATGTCAAGAGACCGCAAAGCAAACATTCAGCCTGGCGAGCGCGCAACGCCCGGATATTACCACCGACCTGCTCAACGCGAGCGCCAAGCCCAGACGCCCCGCTGCGACTTCGATAACCGCCTCGACCCAAATCGAAAGTACCATTCCACGGATTAATCAGGCCGGAGACAATCACACTGTGCGGTTGCGCATCAACATCGGCGTCTCCATGGTCGCGCTGATGACAATCGTTTGGGGTGTCCGCTTTGCTGTTGCACAGGAGCGCAGACGGACACCAGAATTTCTGCAGAGCAAGTAGCCTGGTCTAGGGGGAGGTTATAACGTCCCTAAAAACCTTCGCGGCGTTACACGATGGAGTCGCCAACAGCGTTACGGGTCTTGTCGGTGCATTGCGCCCCGACCTCCGCGGCCCAGTCAGTTGGCGTCATTCAGGCTGCTACAGCGCAGTAGGGTATTCGTCGTTGGGTCGAGAAACGCGCAGAAGTGCGTCCGATGTGGACGATTAAACTGATCATTGTAGGTTACGTCCGCGAAGACATAAAACATCATTAGGTGAGTTGCGAGTCCGTCTAGCTCGGCTTGCGAGAGCGGGGCCGCACTTTGCCAGCTCGTCTGAACTCTGCCGCCCGCTGGAATCGTACCTTTGCTTGTGTACGGAATCGGAACGCTTGGCCCGAATGCAATGCTGCGAGCGTGTTCGGCAGTGTCGGACGCGGGATCGAGCCCGGAGCGAACTCTGGTAACTACGTCCAAAGCCGGGGTCCGTCCTGAATTTTCAAAGTACGCCTGCAAGGACAGTTTCTCGCCTACTTTTGGGATAGAGGTGACACCAGCGTCCACGTGCACATAGGCGCGCTCGGAGACATGCAACGCTTGCGATGCAGTGGAGGCGCTCGTCTCGCCTGCCTTTGCGGTTCTGGCGGTCTCGGCCGCCGACTTCTTGAGGGCGTCGAGTTGCATTTGCAGTGTCGCGTTCATCGATTCGACGGCGCTCTGAAGGGAGGTCAAAGTTTTGGCGGTTGCGGCAGTGCTGGTGTCCATGTGGATCAGGGCCGTTGTTTGCTTTTCTAGAATCTTGCCCTGTTGGTAGCCGACCCAGAGGCCGATCAGGCTGAGGAGGATTTCGATGCCGATCAGTGCCATCACTCCAACTTCCATCCAGAAGTCGCGGCGGGCCACACGTGCGTCGCTCCTCCAAGCGAGGGCGCTGAGATAGAAGTTTGCTTCGGCGAGGGCGCCCTGTTTCTCTTCCGGACGAAGCTTTAGGTAGAGGTTAGTATTTTCGGCCTGAATGAAACATCCATTCGCCTTGTTTTTGAGTTCGTCGTCTGTGAGTGTTTCCAGAAGTTCTTCTGCGCGCATGAACGATTGATACCATCACGGCGGGCTGGTGTCCACGCGGCGGTTTCCGCCTCGTGCGGGCGTATGTGAAGGAAGGTCCGCCCCTGACGTGGCGGCAGCCGTGGGAGGGCGAATACCTCTGACCTGTCGTATTCAGTCGCGGAGCGTTTGTTCGATCTTGCGGACAGTTCGTTGAAGTCGTCGAAGCTGGTTTTTGAGGCTATGAGGCATTGAGAGTGACATTTGATAGATCGGATGCAAGCAAGGTTCTGCCTATTTCCTGAAGCGGTTTTGAGGGATTGTCTTGCACGGGCAACAAGAATACACAGTTGATAAAAACGTCGTTTACAAGCTCCACGTTGGGCTCAAAACGGATGATAGAATTTTTGAAGGTAAGACCTTCTACGTGATTGCGTAAAACAGCCCGCTGATTTTCCATCACTCCGAACGCGCCAGGAGGTTTGCTGCCTACGTTGTCATATTGCGTCTCGCCTTGGGTTTTGATCTTGTCCCAGTCTGCGAAGGTCGATTGAGAAGCTAGCTGAATAAGCTGAAAAACGATAGGCCAGTACCCCGGTGTGCCGGGCGATGCCTGCGCAACAGTTGTCTTGAGTTGCTTTAGTTCTTCACTATGAGCCTTGAGTTCCTTCGGCGGAACCGCGGCATATTTTTGAGTGACAATTTGGGCTTGTACCAGGCCTAGCCTATTTTGAATTGCAGATAACGTCTGCTCAATGGACTTCAGCCGTTGATCGACGGAACCACGAAATTCCGCGTCTCTGTTTATGTTTGAACCAGCAAAAATGGCAATCGTCACCACGAGCGCGACCAGAGCCAAGACAACTGTTATAGCTGTTCCAACGAGACTCCATTCCCGTAGCAAATAGAGAGCCTTCTTAATCCCCCGCACTTCGGGGCGTTGAGTAGCGGCGCGGATTTCTGCTGTCACCCAGATTTTATCTTCGTTTCGCAGGTGCGATATCTCCACGGGCAGGGGCGTACTCGTATTTCAGTGGCCTGTTAGTGTATCAAAAGAGAGGCGGGGAAGCTTCAACGCGAGCGCCAAGCCCCCGCGCGGGAGCCGCGACAAAATTGCGCTTTACAAACTTGACCGCCGAGAGAACAAGTTAGATGCGGAACGGGAACGTGTTCAAAAGGAATCACGAGAGAAAAAGTCTCCTGAAATATACGATGAATGGGAAGGCAGCTACGCCCGCTATGTGTACGAGGACACTGAGTGGTCACGAAAGAAAATTAAATCTGACAGCCTAATTAAGGAGGCTGATGAACTTCACCTACCCCGACCTGACTACGGTGCCAACGGTAAGTGGGAAGAAAACAATCCGCCGATAACCACAGGCTATGTGTTGACGCCGGAAGCGATGGTTGAGCTTCGCGCCGCGGTACGCAATGAGAAGCGGGCAAGACGTGAAACAGTTGAGTGGTGGGTGAAAATAATCGGCGGCTTCATCACCATCGTTACGGGCCTTGTGGGTGCTTTGATCGGTCTGATTTCGGTCTGGAAGCATCGGTAGTTCCGTCTCCCATCATGCAGTGAGAAAATGCAATCAGGCGTGCTCAGGTTTTCGGGACATCTTTCCGGGGCGGCTTAAGGCAGTGGAATTGTCCGAGATGTCATAGGCCTTTTGAATCTGGGCGGAAAGGGAAAAGCATCTTTGTTCCGAATATAGTTGCTTTGCGAACGGCGCGAGGGATGAAGCTTCACTTCTCAAGAGACTCCCATGACCTACGGCGGGAAGTTCATGCGGTGCAGCAAGTTTTGGAAGCGCGGGTCGCTCCGCAGGCTATCCGGGAAGAAGGCCGCTGCAATCTTAAGGGTGGGCATAAGGGGCGAATGTTGCTCGAACCCTTTCTCGAGCCAGTCGAGGGCGCGCTCTTTCGCCCCAAGTTGAGCGTATAATAGACCCACTGAGTAAACGTCTACGTGGCGTCGTTTAGATTCCCGACTCCACCAATCGGCGAGTTTCAGCCCTTCGTCGCGTTTGCCCTGTGGGGCATAGAAGGACACCAGCCACAAATCTACCTCCATGTCCTTTCCCGCAGGCACAAACGTTCTCGTTTTTTCATATTCAGCGTTCGCTTCGGCGCGCATTCGCTTTCCCGCATAGGCCGACGCCAGCTCCATGTGGGCCGCTGGATAGTCGGGGTCCAGTTCCAGGGCTTTCTTGAGGTAAACGATGGCGTCATCGTAGCGACCCGCCATGAGATCGGACCACGCCACGTTTACAGTCCTTTGGACCGGAACGGGGTCGAGTTCCAGGGCTTTTTGGAGTTGGGCGATGCCTTCGTCAGCACGGCCCATGAGTGTCAAGTAGAAGCCGTATTCGTCATGCGTGTCGGCGCTGTTGGGGCTCAGTTCAAGGGCGCGCCGCTCCTCTTTCTCTGCCCCAGACCAGTCCCAATCGAAAAGCAATTTGATGTGCCCCAGCACCGCATGCGCTTCCCCGAGATTTTCATCGAGTTCCAGGGCCTTCATAACTGTCGTTCTCGCCTTTGGGTACGCGACCTTGGGCGGATCGTAACCGAACATCGCAAGTTGCACGTTTGCGAAGGCGAGCGCGGAGTACGCAGGGGCATAATTCGGATCCTTAGCGACAGACTCTTCAAGATACCGAGCACCTTTCCTGAAAAAATCCTCTCTGCCAAAGTTGACTACGAAATTTCGGCCCTGCAGATAGAGCTGATAGGCTTCCGGATTGAACGAGCGCGTGCTCGTGAGCTGTGCCAGCTCCTGTGGCGTCACCTTCGCTTGGATTCGGCTGGCGATTGCCCGGGCCACTTCACTCTGCAACACGAGAATCCCGCGCAATTCCCGTTGGTAGTTTTCGGCCCACAGATGCTGGTCGGTCGATCCGTGAATGAGCTGCACGGAAATGCGCACCTGTTCCCCTTCGCGAGTCACCGTCCCTTCAACCACTCCGTCCACGCCCAGTTCGCGGGCAATTTGGGGCAAGGGCTTCCTTGCGCCGCTCTTGTAATGCATCACCGAAGTGCGCGAGATGACCTTAAGTGCACTGATCTTCGAGAGTTCGGCGATCAGCGTTGCGGTCATACCATCGGCGAAATACTCTTGCTGTGGGTCACCGGAGAGGTTTTCCAAGGGCAAAACCGCGAGCGACTCAATCCGGGGCGAGCTCAAGCGGCCGAGCAGAAGGTCGCGCCAACCGCGGAGGTTTAGGGCGACAAGCAAAGCCAATAGAGCCATAGCAGCGACGCCTCCAATCGCCACCCATTTGGAAGCGCGCCGCCTGGCCGAAACCGAAGCACGCCCGTCGAGTGGGGCAAGAAAGCGATAGCCGCGCCGCGGGACGGTCTCGATGAAGCGAGGTTCCTCACTTGAGTCGCCAAGGGCCTCGCGGAGACGATTGACCGCGGCATTCAGTCCGTGCTCGAAGTCCACAAAGGTGTCAGACGGCCACAGACGGCGGCGCAGCTCCTCACGGGTAACCACGCGCCCGGGACGTTCCAACAGCACGGCGAGGATTTCAAAGGGCTGGCCTTGTAGCCTGACTTTGGAGCCATTCCGGAAAAGATCCTGGGCCTCAAGGTCCGCAGTGAACTCTCCAAATCGAATGGTTGAACCTAGCGGATGGGGAGAGGACATCAAGCTGCCCTCCTGAGTGTTTCAAAGTTTACTCTCACAGAAAGTCTCCCGACAACAAGTTCCTAAGTCATTGCCCATCAAACGGATCCGCCCGATGACCCTCCCGTGACTAACAAATGCGTCCGGCGCGACCTGGCTTGAATTGAGGTAGCAGGGCGGATCGTCCAGCTTCGGCTTCACCTGAAAAAACCGAGGTGAATGCCGATGACACGGATCAAATGGACAAAGAGTTTATCTCTAACCATTCTCGGAAGTTTGCTTTGCTTTGTCTTTCCAGCGAGTCCTTCAGCAGAGAGCCACGGCGCCCAGAAGGGCGCTGAGATTCCCTTCAAGCTCTACAACGATTATCTCATCATAGTGAAAGGCACCATTGGATCGATCGAGAACGTGAACATCATGCTGGACACAGGAAAGAGCCCGACGGCGATCAGCGAGAAAATAGCCAAGGACCTCAGTCTGCAAGGCAATCGAGAGTCAATGTTGCTGTCAAATGGGAGGATTGATGTGCAGAGCGCCGTTCTGCCTCGCATCCTTATTGGCGCGATGCGGGCAGAGTCCATCAGAGTCGTTGTGCAAGACCTCAGCTACATGGAGCGGAAGCTGGGTATTTCCCTCGGGGGAATTGCTGGCCTGGACATCCTGAGCGGGCACAGCTTCATGATTGATTACTTGAAGAGAAAAATCGTCTTCGCGCCTGCGAAAGCGGCCAGGAAGTCAGTTCGCTTTGAACGACAAAAACCATTTCTTACAGTAAGGGCCATGGTCGAGGGGCAGGAAGTTCGCTTGCTAGTGGATTCCGGAACGGCGGGATTGCTCATCTATCGGAAACGGCTCACGGCAACCCTTGAGCCACTCCCTACGAACCAAGACGCTTTGATTTCCACGGCTGCAGGGTCGATGCGCACCGCATGGTTCCACGCCTCTCGGGTATCACTAGGCAAAGAGAATTTGGGACCGCAGATCATGCTAGTCGCTAATGTCGATCCAGACCCCCGGTATGAATTCGACGGCTTACTGGGATTCACGAAAATGGGGATTCGAAAGGTTTGGTTCGACTTCGAGAATGGAATGCTCGGATGGGACTGACGACGAGTCAGTCGAAGATGCTCCGACAACGGACTCGGATAGTCAGCTGAATCGAAAGTACCATTTCCACAGATTAATCAGCCAAAGACAATCGGAGTGTGCGGTTGCGCACGCATCAACATTGCCGTCTCCCTGGTCGCCCTAACGACGATCGTTTGGGGTGTTCGCTTTGCTGTTACGCAGGAGCACAGACGGACGCCGGAGTTTTTACAGAGCAGGTATCAAGAACTTAACCGAACGTTTTTCGAGAACAGTCTGCCGACGACTCGAGTTGAATGGGGCTGATTTGACCGATGCGGACGCAATGGGCGCAATGGGGCGAACAATCCGGGAAAGTGACGATATGTTCGTCATTCTGGTGGATCGAAATACGAACTTTGCTGATGACGATCTGGACGACGCCGTAAGGCACGAGACCTGTCACATTGCGACTTGGTGGAAAGAGCAAGACATGCACGGCCCAGTGTTTCAGGCGTGTATGGCCCGCATCAAGCAAGCAGACCACAACCACAACTAAACGCTTCGCGCTGTGCGCTAGGCGGGAGTCACTCGAGACTTGTAAGGACGCAGCGATTCGGGATGTTTCTGGAGTCCCTGCATTTTCAAATACCCCACCCACCCCTCGAGTTTTTGGGGCCCCCTTCTGAGAATTTTTTTTTCTAGTACCAAAATGCTCGGGCTACCCGGGCTGCTTTTAAGCAATGTAGGAGATCCCCCACCCCTACCCCAGGCCTAGGTTGCTTTAGGGGCCCCCTCGAGTCTCCAGAAAAAATCAGTAACTGTGGTATCAAAAGTGGTATCAGCGGCGAACGGCCGCAACGTCTAAATCGCAATTCGCTTTTCTTTCTGTCTTGACAAACGCAAGCTTTTGTTTCAGTCTTGCGTAAGGAGGCAAGCATGCGACACCTAATTAGGCGGAGGCAGCAAGCACAACAGCAAACGGCACAGGCAGCGGTTTTGGTCGGCGTTATGCTCGCGCCGGTTGCGTTAGCCATTTTCTGTGCGTCGCTGTGCATCTTGCAGCAAGCAGTAACCGCCGCTCTACACGTGCGTTGATGAAACGTCGATGAAACGCAAGTCCAAGAAACGGAGACCGAAGAACATGGAAAACAACTGGCTTACGTCCGATGAACTGCTTCGCCTGCTCAAAACCGCTCGAGAACGCTCCACGCGCGATTGGGCGTTGCTGTTGGTCGGCTATCGTCACGCGCTCCGGGCGCAAGAGCTATCCAATCTCACGCTGAACGACGTGGACTTGAAAGCTCGCATCATCCGTGTCAAACGTGTTAAGGGCAGCCTCGAGACCGTTCAGCCGCTCGAGAAGCGAGCAGGACAGCCGCTGCTCGATGAGCCGAAAGCCCTCCGTCTCTGGCTCGCCGAACGCAAGGATGACTCGAAATTCGTATTCACATCCCAGAAGGGCGGTGCCTTGACCACCAATGCCATCTGGCGGCTGTTCGCCACCGTTGCCGAGGAAGCTGGCATCACAGGCCGTTCAGTCCACGCCTTAAAGCATTCCCGGGTCACCCATCTGCTGGACGGCGGCTCACCCATCAACCAGGTGAAACAGACGGCTGGTCACCGGGCCCTGTCCTCGACCTTGCGTTACGTCCACAGCACCGACGAGTCGGCGGCTAAGGCTGCCCGGCAAGCCGAGGCCAACGTTTTCTAAAACGCAAGGGTCTACCGCAAACTGTTGCGTTCTGCTCGGTAGCCTTTGCCTGAAATCAACGGCTTACAGACACCCCACAAGCCAATTCCACATAGCGTAGGATTGCGTTTCATGAGTCTGAGCTCACCGTAGGACGTGCCCCATCTTCTTTTCCCACTCGAGCGCAGGGATCCATCGGTTGTCGTAGAGAACCTCGCCGCCGTTGTCGGGGCGGGTGCGGTAGCTTGCCGCCTTATCGCTCTTGGGGAGTAACCTCAGCCTGGACAAGCGGTCGCGCCTCTACAAACTCGATGGCGTAAAGGGTCTAGATTTAATTGCCCTGGACGAGGCCAACGCTGCGCTCGAGGAAGAATACTTGCGGTTCATGCGGACAGAACGGAAGAATGGTTTCAGGTATCTCCGTCATTTGAAAGCAAGTTTATCTGATGCTAGTCCACGGCTGCCTCGAATTGAACGGTACAAAGCTATGCTAAAGAAGAGCCCACCGACAAGCCGTATCGCGCGACAGATTCAGATTTGCTTGACATTTCTCGAGCACCGTTGACAGCATCACCGTTGGCAGGCTGCGGGGATGGTACTTCCTTAGAACCTCTGCGATAACTGCTGAGGAGAGTTTCCAGCTTAGGCTGATGAACGGATTTCTCTGAGTTGGTCAATCCCGTCGCCGATGTCGATTTCAGTTGTAAAGTGCTTGCTGACGATGGAATATGGTCCCGCGTTGCCCAGATCAACTAAAGATTTTGTGGCCACAAGCCGGGCTACGTCTTTCGCGAAATTAGGATAAAGAATACAGATGGAAGACAAACGAGCGAATGCCCGAACCCAGACCAGGGGTTGGCTATTTTTTGGTAAGCTTGTTGCAGCCCTTGGTGGTCCTGCCCTCGGATCCTTGGGACTCTCAACCTGGGCAAAGAATCACAAATTTCTTGCTGTTTTCTTAGTTGTGCTTTATGAAGCTGCAGTCTTTTCGATTGGCCTACTCAGCGAAATATGGAATCGACTAAAGGAAAAGTGGCTTGCGGCGATTGCTCAGCGGATTGACTATCAGGTCCAAGGACTGGTTTCTGGGTATCGCCGCAAGTATCTTGAGCATGTTTTCTATGAATGCCGGAACTTCGACGTCAAAGGGTTAAGCACGCAGGGTACCTACGCGTTAGAACTGCAGCGAGTATTTGTAGAACTGTCCGTTGATGCGCAGCCATTACATGAGGTATCCCGGAATCCAATTCCTAGTTTGCCGCCACGTCTACAACAAGGCAGGCATGACATTTGGGAGTTTTTGAACGCTGGCCATAATCTTGCACTTCTCGGATCTCCAGGAAGCGGCAAGACAACGTTACTGCGTCACATCGCACTCGTTTTGGCTCTAGCACATAAAAGTTCTGGAGCTAAACTGAAACCTTCCCGAATCCCGATAGTCCTCTTTCTAAGAAGCCATGGCAAAGACGTAGCCGCAAACTCCGATATAAGCCTTGCTGCCATTGTTGGTCGCAGCGATATCGTCAAGGAAATGCACGATCCGCCACCGAACGAGTGGTTCGAACGGCAACTCGCGCAGGGTCGATGCCTGGTACTCCTCGACGGCTTGGACGAAGTCGCTGATCGCCTCCAGCGCTTGAAGTTGGTCCAGTGGTTGGAAGGACAGATAAAAAGTTACGGAAAGAACCTGTTTTTGGTGACCTCCAGGCCTTACGGTTACCGCGAAAATCCATTGGGCTCCGTACACACTCTCTCTGTCCGCCCGTTTAGTCGTGGTCAAGTTCAGAGATTTGTCGAGAACTGGTATTTAGCTAACGAAATTGTTAGTCACAACTACAACGATCCTGGCGTTCGCAAAGAAGCAGAAAAAGGCACGCGTGACTTGATGCGTCGGATTAACGGATCAGAAGTCCTTACCGAGCTTGCCGTCAATCCTTTATTACTGACAATGATAGCCACGGTTCACAAATATAGGAGCGAACTCCCTGGAAGGCGCGTGGAGCTATATCGAGAGATTTGCGAAGTATTTCTTGGTAAACGACAGGACGTCCGGGGAGTTGAAAGAGTCATTGATCTTACGCCAAGCCAGAAGCAGTGTGTCTTAGAACCCCTTGCGTATCACATGATGATGATGCGGACTCGCGAGATTGATGCAAATGCAGCAGCCAGTCTGATTAAAGAAGCACTACTGCGAGTCAGCCCTTCCACTGCACCCGAAGATTTTCTCAGAGTCATTGAGGATACTAGCGGAGTCGTTCTCGAGCGAGAGAGTGGCGAGTTTGCT
>Ga0209056_10008085_pt1 | contig 10802 bp, 12 predicted proteins | sample GraSoiAngelo_114_FD_185876 | JGI IMG/M metagenome (GOLD analysis project Ga0209056, IMG submission 185876) | Grasslands soil microbial communities from the Angelo Coastal Reserve, California, USA - 14_0903_13_40cm (SPAdes) (version 2) | ecosystem: Environmental > Terrestrial > Soil > Grasslands...
GCCCTCGCCGCACGCCGACGCCGCGAGTCCCGCATGCGCCCCGTCCGCCCGGTCGAGCGCGTCTCCCCGGAGGCCGCCGCGGCGCCGCCAGGGGACGGGGCCCGCCCCTAGGTGCGCGAGCCGCCGTTGTCCGCGCGGCCGGCCGCGAGCGCAGCGCCCGGCATCGTCGCCGCAGCGCTCGTCGTGACCGCCGGCTGCTGGATCGCCACCGTCTACGGCGCGCGCGCGATGGCGGGTTCGATGCACATGCCAGGCGGCTGGGCGATGTCGATGACCTGGATGGCGATGCCGGGCCAGTCGGCGGCGGCGGCCGCGCTCATGTTCCTCTCGATGTGGGAGGTCATGATGGTCGCGATGATGCTGCCGTCGGCCCTGCCGATGGTGCTGCTCGTCCGAGGGCTGCGCGCCGCCCGGCCGCAGGAGAGCGCGCTTCTGCTCGCCGGCTACTTCATCGTGTGGCTCGCGTTCGGGGTGGTCGCGTACGCCCTCGGGCTCGGCGTCGTCACGGCCGCGATGCGCTCCGAGGCGGTGAGCCGTGTGGTCCCGCCGGCCACGGCCGTCGCGCTCGTCCTGGCCGGCGCCTACCAGTGCACGCCGTGGAAGCGGGCGTGTCTGGCCCATTGCCGGCGTCCCCTCTCGTTCCTCATGACCGGCTGGCGGCCGGGTGCGGCCGGCGCTCTCGCGCTCGGCGTCCGTCACGGCGCGTACTGCGCGGCGTGCTGCTGGGCGCTCATGGCGATGCAGCTCGTGATCGGCGTGATGAACCTGCCGCTCATGGCCGCCGTCGCCGGCGTCATCTTCGTCGAGAAGGTCTGGCGGCACGGGGAGGCGCTGGCCATCGTGGTCGGCATGGTCTCCGTCGTCGTTGGACTCGTGCTGCTCGTCGCGCCGCTGATGCTGCCCGCCCATTGACGCCCCGCGGGCGGCGGGCTACCGATCTTAGCTGCCCGAGGAAAGGAGGGCCCTATGGCGATTCAGCTCGGCGACACGGCTCCCGACTTCACGGCCGAGACCACCGAGGGAAAGGTCCGCTTCCACGAGTGGATCGGCGACAAGTGGTGCGTGCTCATGTCCCATCCGAAGGACTTCACGCCGGTGTGCACCACCGAGCTCGGCTTCGTCGCGAAGACGAAGGCGGAGTTCGAGAAGCGCAACTGCAAGGTCATCGCGGTCAGCGTCGACGACGTGCCGTCGCACAAGAATTGGATCGGCGACATCGAGGAGACGCAGAAGGCGAAGATGAACTTCCCGATCATCGGCGACCCCGAGCGGAAGGTCGCGTCGCTCTACGGCATGATCCACCCGAACGCGAGCGACACCTTGACCGTCCGCTCGGTCTTCTTCATCGACCCCAACCGGAAGGTGCGCGCGATGATCACCTACCCGGCCAGCACGGGCCGCGACTTCAACGAGGTCCTGCGCGTCCTCGACTCGCTCCAGCTCACCGACCAGTACAAGGTGGCGACGCCGGTCAACTGGAAGCAGGGCGACGAGTGCGTCATCGTACCGTCGCTCACGGATCCCGAGGAGATCAAGAAGAGGTTTCCGAAGGGGTACCGGGCACTCAAGCCGTATCTCCGCCTGACGCCCCAGCCGAACCGGTAGGTCGGGTCCGCCCGCGGCGGCCCCGTGGCGGGCCGCCGCGGGGCGGTCACGCGGCTGCCCGGCCGCGCCGAGCGAGCTGCGTGACGAACGCCACCACCTCCTCCGGGTCCACGGGCTTTGACAGGTGCACGTCGTAGCCCGCGACGAGAGCCCGGACCCGGTCGTCATCCGCCGCGAAGGCGGTGAGCGCGACCGCCGGGATCGCGCCGCCTCGCTCGCGGTCGAGCTCCCGCACCCTGGCGATGAGCTGATACCCGTCCTCGTCCGGCATGGCGATGTCGCTGACCAGGACGTCCGGGCGGAGGCTTTCGAGCGCGCGGAGGGCCTCGGCGGCCGATGGCACCGCGGTCACGCGGGCCCCGTAGTGCTCGAACAGCGCGCGCAGCGAGTCGAGGGTGTTGGCGTCGTCGTCGACGAGGAGGACGTGCAGGCCGTCGGCGCGGGGGGGGCCGACCGGCAGTGGGGCGAGGCGCTGGATCTCCGGTCCACCCGCCGCCTCGGACGGGAGCAGCGGAAGGCGGACGATGAACGTCGCCCCCCCGAGCTCGCCCGGGCTCTCCACCTCCACCGTGCCGCCGTGGAGCTCGACCAGGTGGCGCACGATGGTCAAGCCGAGGCCGAGCCCGCCGTGCCGGCGCGTGGCCGGGCCCTCGCCCTGACGAAAGCGCTCGAAGACGTGCGGGACGAGGTCGGCGGCCACGCCGGGGCCCGTGTCGTTCACCGCGATCGTCGCCTGCGATCCCGCGCGCTCGAGACGGACCTCGATACGCCCGCCGCGCGGCGTGAACTTGATCGCGTTCGAGAGGAGGTTCGACATCACCTGCTGGAGGCGATCGGGGTCGGCGCGCAGCGCACCGAGCGAGTGGTCGATGGCGGCATCGACCACGAGCCCCGCCGCGTCCGCCTCCGGACGGAGCGCGCTGAGCGCCGCCTCGACGACCGAGGCGGGATCGACCACGCGGAGATCGAGCTCGAGCTTGCCGGCGGTGATGCGCGAGACGTCGAGCAGGTCGTTGATGAGCTGCGCCTGCAGCCGGGCGTTGCGGTCGATCGTCTGGACGGCGCGGCCCGTCCCGGCGGCGTCCAGCCGGCCCGAGCGCAGGAGGTGCGCCCACGACAGGATGGCCCCGAGGGGCGTGCGGAGCTCGTGGGAGAGCATCGCAAAGAACTCGTCCTTCGCGCGGTTGGCGGCCTCGGCCGCTGCTCGCGCGCGCTGCTCCCCCTCGTAGGCACGCGCCCCGTCGATGGCGACGGCGATGCGCTCGGCCGCCAGCTCGAGGAGCTCGATCTCCGTGGTCGCGAAGACCCGCCGGCTCTTCGACCCGATGCTGATGACGCCGATCACCCGTCCTCCGACGACGAGGGGAACGTCGAGCAGGGAGCGAATCCCGGCCTCGATCGGGTGGTGGCTGATCGCCTCATCACGTTCGATGTCGGCCATGGCGATCGACCGACGCTCCGCGGCCACGCGACCCGCCAGCCCGCTGCCGATCGGCACCCGGACCCGTTGCTCCACCTCGCTCTCGAACCCTTTGGCGGCGCGCACGACGAGCACGTTCTCCTCCTCGTCGAGGAGAAGCACGACGGCGCGCTCGACGCCGAGGACACCCCGGATGCGCTCGAGGAGCTCTCGCATCATGTCGTCGAGCGCGAGCCGGCCGAGGGCCACGTCGACGATGCTCTGCACGCGGCGCAAGAGCCCCGCCGCGGTCTCTGCGCGCGCGCGAGCCTCCTGCTCCCGCCAGAGCAGCCGCCGGCGCTCGTCCTCGGCGCGCCGCCGCGCCGCGGCCACCCAGATGATGAGCACGGCGGTCATGGCGAAGAGCCCGAGACGGATCCCGTCGTCTCCGCTGATGCGCGAGTCGAGCAGCAGATAGCTGCCGAAGACGGAGAGCGCCGCGGCAAGGACGGCGGGTCCGGTACCCGCGTAGAGCGCGGTCACCGTGACCGCGGCGAGAAAGAGCGTAAAGGCGGTGGGGTTCAGGAGCGAGCGCAGGGCGGCCATCGCAGCCAGGGCCGACCCCACCGTCAGGCCCGCGAGACCGTAGCGCAGTACGGACGACGCCTTCACATCACCCAGCTCACACCTCCGGGCGCCGACGCTGCCACGATCTTAGCACCGGGCGGCGAGCCGTCCAAACGGTGGACGGCCGTCCACCGTGCGCGCCGCTCTGGGCATCGAGACCAAGCGATCATCTCGAGCGCCGCCGTCGCGGACGTCGACAACGACGGCGTGAACGACATCGTCGTGGGAACGACGGAGTCGTACTCCTCGCCGCAGCCCGCGCCGGGGGTCGGCGGCTCCGGGCGCGCCTACCTGATCCACGCGAACGGCACGATCGCCGCCGGCTGGCCGGTCAAGCCGACCTCGATCAACCCCAACTCCGTGCCGCTCGCGCACCTTCACCCCGCCCGCCGGCGCCCTCTTCTTCGCGCTCCGCGCCATAGACGAGGCGGGGAACGCGGGGCCGCTCGCCGGGGTCGGGCCGCTCACGCTCCGGCGCGTCAGCCTCACCCACGCCGGCGCCGGGCGGGATCGCCTCAGCCTCAGCGCCCGCATCACGGCGCTGCTGGCGCAGCTCGGGCTGCCGGGGCAGAACGTCACGCTCGTCCTCCAGAACGGCGCCGGCCAGTTCTTCAGCGCGACCGTACCGGCGGTCGCCCTCGTCCCGAATGCGAGCGGGACGCGCGTCCGCTTCCGCGACCCGACGGGCACGCTCGCCGGCGGCCTCACCTCGCTCAGCATCGGGGGTCTCACGCGCACCGACGTGACCGCCCGGGGCCGGCACCTGAGTCTCGGCGGGGCGGCGGCGGGACCGTTCACGGCGATCCTGCGCATCGGCAGCCTCGAGTTGTCGGCCACGGGGACGCTGCGTCCGGCCGGGCTCCGGCTCGTGTCCCCATAGCGCCGCACGACTCCCTTGGCCTGCGCCCGGACGTCCGCTAGCACGGGGGTGTGAGCCGGATCTTTCTGCTCTCACCCGCACACTGCGGCGGCGTCCGGGCGCGGCTCGTGCTGGCCGAGGACGCGCGCGTCGACCTCGCCCGCCGGCTCCGCTCGCGCGAGGGAGCACCGCTCGGCGAGGTGATGAGCTTCATGAGCGGACTGTACTTCCGCGGCAAGCTCGCTTACGCGCTCGCCTTCGCGCGGCCGCCGCGGCGGGCCGAGGGAACCCTCGTCATCACCGCGGGCGCGGGTCTCCGCCCGGCGGCCGAACCGGTGACGCTCGACCTGATCCGGCACCTCGCCGAGGTCGAGGTCGACTCCGCGAACCCGGCCTACCGGGAACCGCTCGAGGCGAGCGCGCGCTCGCTCGCGGCTCGCATCGGCCGCCGCTGCGACGTCGTGCTCCTCGGCAGCATCGCGTCGAACAAGTACACCGACATTCTCTCCCGGGCGTTCGGGACCCGGCTCCTCTTTCCGGCCGACTTCGTGGGGCGCGGCGACATGAGCCGCGGCGGCCTCCTGCTGCGCTGCGTGGCCGAGGGACGCGAGCTGCCGTACGTCCCCGTCGAGGGCGCCGTGCGTCACGGCCCGCGCCCGCCCCGGCTCGCCCGGATGGCCCGGTGATGCCGCGCCGGGCGACGCCGAAAGCAGCCATGCGGCGGTCCGCCCCCACCGTCGAGATCCCCCGGGACGGCGATCGTGTGACCCTCGAGCTCGACGGCCGCGCCGTCACGCTCACGAACCTCCAGAAGCCCTTCTGGCCGGCGCTCGGCCTGACCAAGCGTGACCTGCTCCAGTACTACGCCGACGTCGCGCCCGTGCTGCTGCCTCATCTGCGCGACCGCGCCATGGTGATGAAGCGCTACCCGGACGGCGCCGGCGGCCCCTTCTTCTTCATGAAGCGCGCCCCGTCGCCGCGGCCGGACTGGATCGCGCTCTGCCGCATCCGCCATGCGTCGGGGAACGTCATCGACTTCCCCGTCGTGCAGGACCTCGCGTCCCTGCTCTGGGTCGTGAACCTGGGGTGCATCGACCTGAACCAGTGGTACGCCCGCTCGGACGACGTCGACCGGCCCGACTACGTCCACTTCGACCTCGACCCCGGCGAGCAGGCGCCGTTCGAGCAGGTCCTCGAGACGGCGCTCGTCGTTCACGAGGCGCTCGAGGGCCTCGAGATGCCGAGCTACGCGAAGACCACGGGCTCGCGAGGCGTCCACGTCTACGTGCCGATCGTCCGCCGCCTGACCCAGAAGCAGGTCTGGACGTTCGCGAAGACGCTGGCGATCGAGCTGGCGGTCCGTCACCCGACCCTCATGACCTCGGTGTACGCGCTCGCGCGCCGGCCGTCCGACCGGGTCCACGTCGATTACAACCAGAACGCCTGGGGGCGCACGCTCGCCTCGGTGTACTCCGTGCGGCCCCGCCCCCGCGCGTGTGTCTCGACCCCGGTCACCTGGCGCGAGGTGCGCCGGGGCATCCGCATCGAGGACTTCCGGATCGACAACGTGCCGGCCCGCGTCGCCAAGCTCGGCGACCTGTGGGCACCGCTGGTCGCGCCGGCGGGGCGCTTCGATCTCGCCCGCTACGTGCGGCCGGATTGACTCGCGCCGGCCGCCGCGCGATGGTCCCCGTATGAGGCACGGGGTGGATGTCGGCAAGGTGGAGCGGCTCGCGTCGCTCCTCGGTGGTGGCGCGCTCGCGCTCTGGGACCTCGCCCGCCGAACACTCAAGGCCAGGCGTGGTCCGGACTCGAGGGATCGTATGCGCTTCGACGTCGTCACCGAGGCGTCGGAGGAATCGTTCCCGGCGAGCGACCCCCCCTCGTGGACGCCGGTCACGACGGTGGCGAGCCGGTCGGAGCCACCCGCCTGAGACGCGTCAGCGGCCGCGCCAGACCGGCGCGCGCTTCTCGCGGAACGCGGCGAGGCCCTCCTTGGCGTCCTCGCTCATGAAGACGCCGGCGGAGAACCGCGACTCGTTGGCGAGCGCCTCGCGCAGCGGGAGGAACGTGCTCTCCTTGGCGGACTGCTTGCACGCCCGGACGGCGAGCGGGCCGTTCTGGCAGACGGTCTCGGCGAGCGTGCGCGCCTCGGCCATCAGCCGATCGCGCGGCACCACGCGGTTGACGAGCCCCATCTCGTACGCCCGCGCGGCCGGGATCCGGTCGGCGAGGAGGAGGACCTCCATCGCGTGGCACCAGGTGAGCTGCCGCACGCTCTGCACCGTCGACCCGCCGCCCGGGAAGAGCCCGCGCCGCGGCTCGGCGAGCTGGAACCACGCGGTGTCGGCGCAGACGCGGAGGTCGGTGTTCCACATCATCTCGAGCCCGCCGGCGGCGCAGATGCCGTTGATCGCGGCGATCACCGGCTTGTAGAGGGTGAACTCGCTGCCGTCGGGGAGCGTCGCTCCGTCGCGCAGCACGGCGACGAGCGAATGGGCCATGGTGTACGTGGAGCCTTCCCGGGTCGCCTTCGACTCGCCGGCCTGGAGCTTGTCGGCGCGCTCCGTAACGATCGGGATGAAGGTCTTCAGGTCCGCACCGACGCAGTACGCGTCGCCGACCCCGGTCAGAATGGCAACCCAGGCGTCGCCGTCGTCGCGAAAGCGGACCCAGGCATCGGCGAGCTGGCCGAAGTGCTCGAGGTCGAGGGCGTTCCGTTGCTCGGGCCGGTCGATCGTGATGGTGACGATGCGACCCTGCTTCTCGTAGTGGATGGGCATCGCTCCTGCTTACACCGGAGGCCGCGCGGCATGCCAGCGAGTCGCAGGGGCCAGACCCCGATGCTAGAGTGATTCCTTCCGATGGCGAAGCTGCGCGTGCAGTTCGAGAGCGGCGAGCCCGAGCGGGTGATCGAGTTCGACCCGGCCCGGGCGCCGTTTCAGCACGACGGCCGTCCGGGCTCGATCCTCGACGTGCTGCTCGCCCACGGCATCCACCTCGAGCACGCCTGCGGCGGGAACTGCGCGTGCACGACCTGCCACGTGGTCGTCAAGAAGGGCATGGAGCATCTCTCGGGATCGGAGGACGCCGAGGAGGACCTGCTCGACAAGGCCCCCGGCCTCACGCCGACGTCGCGTCTCGGCTGCCAGGCGGTCATCGAGGACCCGGACGCCGAGATCGTGGTCTGGATCCCGAAGTACACGATCAACCAGATCTCCGGACATGGCGGTTGAGCTCGAAGGCCGGCTCGCGGAGGTGGTCGACCACGGGGCGGACACGCGCTCCTTGTTCCTCCGCCTGCCCGTGGACCTCGACTTCCGACCGGGTCAGTTCATCTCCTGCCAGCTACCGGTGGGCGGCAAGACGTTGATCCGGCCTTACTCGATCGCCTCGAGCCCCGAGGAGTCCCGCAGGCTGGAGATCCTGCTTAACCTCGTGCCGGGCGGGCCCGGGTCGCATTACCTGTTTGGCCTGCCGCTTGGCGCAACCGTGCGCCTCACCGGGCCGTGGGGCAGCTTCTTCCTCGAGCGGGCACCCGAGGCCGAGACGGTCTTCCTTGCCGACGGGACCGGCATCGCGCCGATCCGGCCGATGCTCCGCCGCGCGCTCGCCACGGCGACGGGGCACCCCGTGCGCCTGGTCGCCGCGGCGGCGAGCCCGCAGCGCGTCCTCTATCGGGCGGAGCTCGAGGCGCTCGCGCAGGCGCATCCGCCGTTCCGCTGGGAGTACGTGCCGAGCGGCGCGCTCGCGGACGAGGTGAGCCGGCGCTACGTCGAGCGTGACGCCGACCGGAGCCGGCGGTTCTTCATCTGCGGCGTCGGCACGATCGTGCCGACGCTGCGCGACCTCCTCCGCCGCGCGGGCTACGAGCGGCGCGCCGTCCAGTACGAGAAGTGGTAGCGGCGGGACTACGGCGCGGGCGCCTTGCGTGCGACGACGACCAGGTAGGCGCCGGCGCGCGCCAGCAGCCCGAGGCCCCGCTGCAGCAGGTACTCGATCGGCATGGTCGCCCAGCCGAGCCGGTGGTACAGCTGATGAAGTCCACGACGCGGCTGGCAGAAGGCGTAGACGGCGCCGAGCCCGAGCACGCGCACGTCGCGGAACGGCGTCGCGGCCATGAGCGCTCCCACCTCTGCGGTCGTGTACGCTCTATAGTAGACCCCGCTCGGGAACCGGCCGCGTGGTGTCGGGAAGGCCCGGAAGCGACGCATGGTCTCCCAGTTGAAGACGGTGAACACCAGCGTGCCGCCCGGGCGGAGCGTGGCATGAAGCTCGGCGAGTGTGCGCACCACCAGCTCGTCGGGGAGGTGCGGGAGCACGACGTTCGAGACGACGGCGTCGACGCTGCCAGCGCGGAACGGCAGCTTGCCGAGGTCGGCCTGCACGGGCGCGAGCGGCGCCCGCCGCGCACGGAGGATCGCGAGGCTCGCGGCGGAGAGATCCAGGGACACGACGTCCGCATGGGCCGCGAGATAGGCGGAGAGCACGCCCGTGCCGCAGCCGGCGTCGAGCACGCGCAGGCGGCGGCCCGCGGGAGCCGGCGGCAGGAGGCTCCGGTAGATGCGCCGCTCGACGGGTCCGAACCAGCGCGAGCGCGAACGCACGTGCCGCGCGTCATAGACCGCGGCCCCGTCGTCCCACCGCTTACGCGCGTCGCCCCGGAAGCTCGAATCGGCGGCGAGCATCAGCCGCCGAGCATCTCGGCGTAGATGCCCTGCATGGCGCGGGCGAACCGCTCCACCGAGAAGTGCTCACGCACGCGCTCGCGCGCCTCGGCGCCCATCCGGGCGCGCCGCGCCGGATCACGGAGCAGCATGCCGAGCGCCCGGGCGAGCGCGGCGTCGTCGCGCGGAGGGACCAGGACGCCCGTCCGCCCGTCGACCACGATCTCGGGCACGCCGCCCGCGTTGCTGGCCACGACCGGCTTCCCGAGGGCCATCGCCTCGATCAGGATGCGGCCGAAGGGCTCGGGCAGGACCGAGGCATGCACGACGACGTCGAGGGCGCTCAGCAGGTCGGGAACGTCCGAGCGCGCGCCGAGGAAGCGGACCCGGCCGGCGAGCCCCCGGGCGCGCACGAACTCGTCGAGCGCCGCCGCGAAAGGCTCGGCCCCCCGCACCACGCCGCCCGCGAGCACGCAGACCAGGTCCGGAAACTCCTCCGCGAGCGCCGCCACGGCGCGCAGCGTGACGTCCTGACCCTTCCAGGGCTGGATGTTGACCGCCATGCCGATCGCGGGTTGATCGGCGCCGAGACCGAGCTCCGTTCGAACCGTCGCGGGGTCGCGCGCGGGACGAAAGCGGGTGAGGTCGAGACCGTCGTGCACCACGGTGAGACGCCGGGGACGCACGCCCTGGCTCACGAGATGACGGCGCACCGCGTCGGTCATGCACACGCAGGAGTCGATGCCGCGGGCCCAGAAGCGCTCGAGTGGTCCGTAGCCCACCAGCCCCTTCTCGTGCGCCAGCACCGGCACGTGCGCCCAGCGCGCCGCCACGACGCCGTCGAGGTTCGCCTTGATGCTGTTGCCGAGATGGACGATGTCCGGCCGCTCGGCGCGCAGCAGGGGGACGAGCGCCCGGGCGCGCGGCACCACCTGCTGAACGAACCGCCTGATGGCGCCGGCCTGGCGCCGCAGCTGGACGAGACGGCCGGCGCGGTCGTCGAGCGTCCCCCGCACCGGAACCCGCCGGCCCAGCCCGCTCGCGGGCAATACGAGCACCCGGCAGCCCGTGCCCGCCAGCGCTCCGTCGAGCGGCTTCTGCTCGTAGAGGAGGAGCGTCGACGTGTAGGCGCTCCGGTCGAGGGCGCGCACCAGGTGGAGAAGACCGGTGAGCGATCCGCCGACCAGACCGGTCTCGCTGTGCTCGACGAGGAGGATTCGCCGTACCACGGAGGATCGCCAGTCAAGCAAGATGCAGACCGCCAGCGCAAGAGCCCGGCGCAAGCGACACGGCTCTCTGCTTGCGCGACACCGTGCACGAGCGCAAGCTCGCCGCATTCGTGCGCGAGCCGGATGAGCGCCAGCCCGCCACGCGACGGCGATCGCCTTGACCCTCCGATGAGCCATGCGAGATAAGCCGCGAGCCGCATGAGCCGTCTCGCCCGCATCGCAGTCCTCGCCGGTGATACTCCCGGCGCGCGCGCGGTCGCCGGGGCCGTGACGTCGCTCCTGACCGCCGTCGGCCGCTGGGTGGAGGAGCTCCCCGCCAGCGCCGACCTCGCGCCGTACACGGCGGTGATCCTGCCGCGATCGCGCGGCTGGCGGGCCGTGCGCGAGCGTCATGCGGGCCCGCTGCTCGTCGTCGA
>Ga0209056_10008087_pt1 | contig 10801 bp, 8 predicted proteins | sample GraSoiAngelo_114_FD_185876 | JGI IMG/M metagenome (GOLD analysis project Ga0209056, IMG submission 185876) | Grasslands soil microbial communities from the Angelo Coastal Reserve, California, USA - 14_0903_13_40cm (SPAdes) (version 2) | ecosystem: Environmental > Terrestrial > Soil > Grasslands ...
ACTTCCGGCCCGACCGGACCCTCACCGGCTTCGGCACCAGAGGCCTAAGAAACAATCCCTCCTCCTCCTGAGTCACTTCCAGCTCAACCCCCGGCCGCAACCCAGCCTTCAACCTCTCCTCCAACGGTATCAGAACCCTGCCCTTCTCGTCTACCCTGGCCATTCCCACTTTTATCTTCCCACTTACGCCTTCCCACCGCGACATATAAGCCCACCGGCTCTACCTGTGTAGATAGCTTATCCGGTCTTCTTATAGTTTGATTGCAAGTTCCTGTTCCATCCGTGACGGGTTGGCGTATGATTATTCGCGCCAGCTGCTTCGTCGACTCACATCCGTACGGTTGAGCTGTTCTTCGGCTATTACTCAGACACGAGAACGAAACTGAAACCCTCGTTCATCTCACCAGACTAAGACAGGTTAGAACACTTCACTATGCTCTACTAATGTCGGCTCCAGCCACTTCAGGACGGAGGATACTGAGCCCTCGAAGAGTCTACTGCTCAAGCTCGGCTTCAAGCACGAGTCCACGCTGCGTCAGTGTGTCTTCTTCCGAGACCAGTTTCTGGACCAATTGTATTTTGGGCTGCTAAGAGAGGAATGGGCGAATCACTAGGCTGATCTGAAAAAGGGGAGGAGGATTGTCTCACCGATGCTGGTGGAGCTGTTTCGTTCTATGAGGAAGTGAAGAGGGTTGCCGTGTAGGTGCCGACGAATGTTGTCACGGAGCCCTGAATGGTTCCGAATGCGTGAAGATTCGAGAGGCCACCGTTGCTCCCGTGTAACGAGTACTCGCCGCGGAAGTTGCCGCTGCTGAATGTGGCAGCAAATGGCACGAATATGGTGCCGGAAGCGGAGCTGGACGGGGTGATTATTGTCCCGGTGAACGTGTTCTGTCCGAAGAATACCCCGCTGCCGGTTGAGAGGTTGACAATGATCGTGACCATGCCTTGAGTGTCTCCGTTGAAAACGCCTGTGAAGCAGAGGCCGAAGTTCTCAGTAGTGATAATGACTCCGTCCACACTCATGGTCAGAATTTAGCGCTATCGGCATCATAGGATTCAGCATGCAACAAGAAGAATGGGGGTGAGGTTGACAGCCTGGAAACTTTGAGAGATATCTCCGGCTACGGAAAACCTCTGCTCAGCTACCACATCAAAGGAGCGGAGGACTCCAAGGGAGTCGTGGAACTAGGACTGGTCGACGGGAGCCTGAAAACTCATATCGAGTAGTTTACAAGCCCGATTCCGATATAGATAGCTGAAGACAGGGATAGCAGTCGGACGCTTAGGAGGGCTTTGTCGTGAATAGGAAATCGGGTCGGAGGAGAGCTTCTAGAGAGTGCGCTATATGCGGAGAGACTATGGAGGTGGACCCTTGGTCGCTGACCCTATCGAACACGCACTATGAGCAAGTCCATCCTGAATATCAGAGATGGGTCAAGCGTTGGACAAGAGAATTCTTGGTCGTCGGCTCACTCGCGGCGTTGATTCTTGTTCTCTCGCTACTGTTTCTTTTCCCATGTGACATTTCTTGTCGAAGCCCTCCCTTCGGCTGGATAGGCTTCTACGAGTTACTCGCGTATACGGGGGTGGTGGGGCTGCTGATATTCCAGTATCATCAGGGCATAGGGCGTTTCAAGCGGGACTGGATAGAGGGGCAGGGCATCGTCCAAGCCATCGGCAGTGCATCGGAGGATGAGCAAATCCTACGCTTGACCGGCGAGCTTTGCGGCCAGTTGGGCACCTCCAAACTTGTCCCGAAGAGGGTCTTCTGGAAAGATGTGGTCCAGGTCCCAATCGGCGAGATGCCAGCTAGTATTGAAATGCCCTCCGACTTGGTTTCGATCGGAAGCGGCAACATCGTTCTTCCGAAGAGGATGCAAGGGGTTTTGACGATTGAAGAGTGGAAGCCGATAATCGCGTCTTCTCTCATCTTCATGCCATGGGTACGTCGCAAGATGGTTCGAACGCTTGAACTGAGCGTCTTGGGTGTTCTCGGGTATGCCGTCGCGATCTTTCTCCTATTGCAGTATTTCGGATATGGTATCTTCTCGTTTCAGGGCTCTCTTGCATTCCATCCAGCAATCTTGTTGACTCTCGGCGTGGCCCTCTTCGTGATTACTGGTAGATACTTTACGCCAGAAGCACATCAAGAATTGTTGAAGGCGGACAAGAAAGCGGGAGAACTCTATGGAAGAGACGAATTTGTTCGTGCACTTCAAAAGATCCATAGCATGGGCTTTGCAGACGTAGAGGAGTTGGAGAAAAAGAAGAAACGATCCATGTACGACAAGCCGGGCGTGGCCGAGAGGCTTGAAAACCTCTCAACATTCCACTAGACGAATATCATTGAGTCTTGGTCTGGGGATTTTTGTAATTTATGATAGACGTTCTGCGTCGTCCCTATCAAGTTTGTCTGACCATGGCCAGGATTGGGGAAGAGTTCTGCTCGGGAGTCCTTCTATTCTTTTAAGCTGTCAGGTGAGGTCAGACAGTTGTATCCTAGACCGCTTTGGAAGAGTAATCGTCTGCGGGTTTCTCAACTCACTCACTCTATCGTTGATACTTGGACTCCAGAAGGCCAGAAAACGGGTCAGGCGTGTTGAAGGATTCGCTTTCGGATCGAGAGATTTCATCCTGTCGAGAACTTCCAACATTCCCTCCGGGCCGAGCTTATTGGCGACTTCCCTGTCAACCTCAAACACCCATTTTCTAAATCCATTTCTCAGTTTGAGAGATACGAGCAGGAGTCCGGGACTCCAAGCAGGAAAGAAAAGAGTGGAACCCAGCGGTCCGCCGACTATTCTTTGGAGGATAAATGCTAGTACGAATGTGCCGAGGATGATCAGAATCATAGTTCCAGCCTCCTTGATCATCCTTCCTGAATTGTAGCCCTTGAACCGGACCAAGTGTATCGCAATCAAGAGCCTCCAATTTTCCAGCGACAGTTTTCCTTTCAGGAATTCGGGTAGCATGAGTTCCACTTGTCCGGGCGAGAATAGGACCGGTTTCGAGATCATCCAGCCGGTCGCGCTACGGTGGAACTCTCCCCAGAGAATCTGTTTGTACCAGAACCCGATGTCGAAAAACGGTGCTAGTTCGCGAGTGAGTTGGAGGAGCGCATCGTCGTCTGGACTAGGACCGGTCCTGATCCTTTCGAACCAGCTAAACCGGCGCAGCCGCTCCAAGAATCAACAATTATTATTCGGCTGGCAATCTTATAGACATGCTGGACGAGATCTAGCCGATCCAAAGCTATTCCTTGAGATAACGTCTTCCGGTTGACGCGAAGATAGGTTTGACGGGAGCATCACGTCCTGAGACTTGGATCAACCGTAGGAGTTGTTTGAGCGTGGCCCAGGACGGAGATTATCAAGCCGAGGTCTGCTGAGTTCTCAGTCCTAAGTTCTACCCGGCCTTTCTTAAGCGCGGTCCTAAGCCGCTTTTCATCAACCATTCTTGGTTCAGGGTCTTTCAGCTCCATCGCTACAAGCTGGTTGAATTCATTGTACAACCACAATCTCCCCTCCTCATACCTGTCGAGCCTGGACATGCGAGCCTTTCTCGCAATGAAAACCATCATTATGTGTAAGACAGCCGAGGTTATCGGGTCGATAATGAAGCCCATTGCGGACCGTACCCGGCCTTAAACCGGAATGACTGCAACCTCTATCCCGCGAAGGTTGCCGTACGTTCGCTGGTATAGCGGATCTGAGACCATTCTTCCCTGAATTTGTGACGACCCCTATGCTGATGAAGGCTCCGGCCCCGAGCGCAGTGAAAGTCACGGCCGCCCAGATTGCTATTCCGATACCAGTGTACGCTGTGGCGGTTCGCGAGGGAATAATGTTGTATATCAGCAGAGGAAAGATGGAGAGCATTCCTGTAAGAGCGACCACGGTGTTGGTCACAATCCACCTTCGCAGCCACCCCAGTAATCAGTATGAACGGTTTTGAAGTGGCCTCGCATGCCCGCTTGAAATCCAAGGCTGAACCGAATATTTTCGTCGCATATTGGACAGGGATAGAAGACTGGACGCTTCTTGGCAGAGCGCCGTATGGACCATATCAGGGCGATTAGCAGGATTAAGGGAAGAAGTAGCCCTACAATCGGATTGGGGGAAGACGCCGAGGCCATGCCGGGAAGCCTCACCTTAGCGCAATATCACGCGCCACATGCTACTAAGCATAGCTCCAGAGCGGGAAGCTGAACACTCTTCAGTCGGGATCCATGCTACTTGTTTTTTCCCTAGATATTAAGATTGAATCCACGTCCCAGACCGAGTACCGACGTTAATTGATCATCTAGCCCGTGGGGGCCGATGTCATGCTCAACTGGGCCGGATGTTCGCCGATTAGGAGGTTTCTGGTTGATGCGAGGGCAGAACTAAGACTCTGGGTTAATATCTCCCTTTTCGACAGGGGTAGCTGGAAGGGATTCTCTGTCCCGAACTGGATTCTCATGAGAACTGCCTGTTTTAGATGCGACTAAGGGAGTGTGATGAGGAATCCAAATCTCAGCCCTGCTTCTGTGGCCCGCTCTTGTTGTTTTGGCGGACATGGATGGGACGCTGTTCAATCAGATTCTATCTCTTTTGTCTATTTTAGAGAAATCGTCGGAGTATCCATACTACGATGCTTATGCCGCCGAGAATAGCCATCCAGAATCCGACAGCTGCGATTACAACAAGGGCTGAACAGGTAGTGTCCATGCAGACAACCATGGTTTGACCTCTGGCGTAGAGGTTTCCCGCAACAAGTCCTGAGCCCCAGAAAATAGCGAAGCCGACAAGAACGATAATCACACGCCCGCGGAGGCCCGTTTTCGGAATTATAGACGGTCGCGGAAGGTCTTCAAGGCGCGGGTTGCTCAGCTCTCTAATTCTTTCCTTGATGCTCGGGTTCCAGTACGCTATCCAGCCTGCTAGAAAGGGAGACCGAGGGTATCTTGGTATTCGTTTCTGATCGAGATTCTTTATTTTTTCGAGGACGCGTAGTACTTGCTGAGTTCCGAGCTGTTTGGCCACGTTTCTGTCCAGTTCAAACTCCTGTCTTTTCAGAGATTTTCTTAGTGATCTCCGGATCCAGAGGGCGGCGAGAAGAAATATGGGACTCGGGAAATAGAGAACGGGACCCGACAATCCTCCGGAGGCGGCAGCGGGGATTTCGAATAGTAGGAGGAAGAATAGTCCGCGGGGGGCCAGAGCGATTTTTCCGAGCAGCCTACTGATTCTTCCCTTATTGTAGGCCTTGAATCTTACCATGTGCAATGCGATGAGAATCTTCCATTCGTCTAGTGACAGTTTTCCTTTCAGGTATTCCGGTAGCATAAGTTCGGCCACCGGGAGCGACCCTGGAACAGTAACAGGTTCTTTAGAGAAGATTGTTGGTTTCGATATTATCCCGCCTGTGCTCTGATAGCGGTCGAGTCTTCCCCAGACAATCTGTCTGTACCAGTACGGAATCTGGAATTGCACCGAAAGTTCTCTTGTCAATTGTAAAAGCGCGTTGTCTTCTGGACTTGGGCCTGTCTTGATTCTCTCGTACCCGCTTCGCCGGCCCGGTCTACCCAAGAATAGTTACTACAATCGGGTTTGAGTCTTATACATTTAGTGGAACTGCAATCAGGCTCGCTGTTAGCGACGCCTGAAAGAGAGCATCATTCAATCGAGCGGAACAACAAGCGTCGCCTTAGCTTGGGCTCTAGCCGGATGATCGGCATCCCACGTAATTTTCAGATTACGTTCGTACCAAAGCCTAAGTCGCCATAAGACCGATACTGAAAGAGTGGGTAAGGGAAATCCGAGATCAGTGTAGACAGCAGAGTGTAGGGTTCGAGTCTGCATCTTGGCGTAGAAAACTCGAAGAGCCGAGAAAAAAGGATTGCTGAAGTTCATCGCAGACTTACAGTGGAAGCGGATAGCCCTTCCGTCTATGTTCTCATATCATGAACCGGAGCTGTTCGCGTATGCTAAAGTGGTCGCTGAGCCCGGCCGATGCTTTCAGCGCCGTCCGCATGAAAGTCTTGTTCTTTCCGGCTCTTCGAATAATCCGTTTTCCCAGCCAGTAGTTGAAACGGTTCTCTGTTGTGGTTAGTCGGGCGGTCCTATCTGATTGTTGTTGGACAAATGTAGTCTGCCTTCGTCTCGCATTCTCGTAAGCTTTCAGTTTGAAGACACTGAAGTCGCCGGACTGGAAACATTGCTCAATTGTGTTTGCGAGAACCGATGCATCTTGCAGCGTCATGTTGGCACCCTGAGCCCAAGACGGGTCGACGGCATGAACAGCGTCGCCAAGCAGTGCAGCACGATCTGTCACCCAATAACGAACGCTAACACGTTTAGGCGCAACATACACTATGTCGTCCCATGATGTTAGACTACCAAGCGGATCAGAAATTTCCGGCATGATATTTGTGAGTTCAGTCTTGAAACGGTCTAATCCTTTGGCCCTCAAGTCGTTGATCCTTCCAGCTGGAAGATAGTAGAAAATGTAGGTTCCTTCGGGTACTGGAAAGAATCCAACCATCTTTCCGAGAGCAAAATATTGCCTTGCTTTTTCTTGTAGCACATCTAACGGACCGGCCAGCATGAAAAGGAAGTGATCTGGACATTCTCTGATCTTTGTCGACAAATGCAATCCATTTCTGACCCTTGAGTTTTCCCCGTCCGCACCAACCATGATACTCGCAGAGAATTCAAGAGACGATGCGTTGCATTGAGCCCTCAATTTTACGCTATCGTGATGCAACACGACTTCTTTGAAGGAGGTTGATTCCTGGATTTCTCCGCCTCTACGGGAAAACTCGTTTCGGAGAATTCGCTCCAACTCGCTCGGCACAAGGGTTAGAATATAATTGTGGGGATGATCTAAGATTGAATAGTCAAGGTCTGCCAGTAGGCTTCCGTCGATTTCGTACCATGCTACGTGACTTGTCTTGACACCAATTGGGGTGACTCTGCCGAGAAGATCTAGTTTCTGTAAGGCTTCTAGTCCATTGGCTTGAAGCGAAAGACCTCTCTTAGACGGGATGATTCTTGGCCTTGCCTCAATAATTAAGACACGATACTTGTTCGCGAGAGCGCATCCAAGGGCCAGGCCCCCAACTCCGGCACCGACCACCACAATATCATAAGACCGTGTGATTGGCACGCCCTTGCTCCATCCTGCTTGTGCTCTGATTGTCCGAGCAACTTGTAGATGTCGTTATTTCACATCCGACTTTTTGGGCTTTTTGTGAAGTAACGCAGCCGATTCGCCATTATCCCTATCCATTGAAAAGGTGCAGCGAGAAAGAAACGTTGCAACAATCCCACATATTGAAATGAGGCTAGGACAGCAACAGAAAATGCAATGAAGAGCCCAATACTCGCCAGTCCGGTTACTAGGGAATATGAACGATAAGGTGTCCAATATTGATCCTGGTTCAGACCGATTCCAATGAAGACTGGGAAGAGGGCCATCGCGCCAAAGAAGACTACTGCGATTCCCGTGTGAATTAGCTGTGAAGGAGACCCCGTAAGAGGACATCCGGGGTCGCACGGAAATATTCCGGTCGCTACTTCTCCTACGCCAGCAATTGCAAGGAAGATCAAACCGACTTGCGACCATTTTCCAGCACCGATACTTTTCAGAAGACCGAAGCAGAATATCAAGATCAGCAGGCCCGTTACGACAAAATTTGCATTCATAACGAGAGAATTAGGACCGGTGCCTAGCTCGCTCCCCTTCTGCGTCAACTGGTCGTAACCCGGTCTAAGAACACTTGCCAGCGCCCACAGACCAACCATGACGGGTGGGGCAGCCATTCCACAGATCGCCGGAACTGTAAGTTCTCTCTTCAACCTTGGAATCAGTTGGTTAGCTCGTGAGGTTGTACTTTGGTGCCGAGGGCAGAACTAAGACCCTGGGTTCATATCTCTTGCCAGAGTCGCTTCCTGCCTAACGAGGAATGACATAACCCCTCAGAAGAGTTGGAACCTCCGTGTAGATGAGGGACGCCAACTTCAGTCGCGATTCCCAAGCAGGGTACGAAACCCAGTCCATTACCTAGCGATTGAAACAGCGCTCTGAATGAGATGGCGATGCGGAGGATTAGGGTCCATTAGTCGTGTTACAATGGCATTCTGAGCCAAGAAAAAAAGGAAGAAGGGTTTGGCTGTGTCGTGCGTTTTAGGCGTCTTGTTCTATGTGGAGAGGTTCTGGATCGTGATGGTGCCTTGAGCGACGCTGACCGTTGCGGCAGCGGTTCCGCTTAATGTCGTGGCGCTTACAGTGTAGGTGCCTCCAGCCGGCAGGTCAATGTGGTAGAATCCGTCGGTAGTGGTCAAGACTGCGGCTATCGGTATGGCGCCGTCGGATAGGATGACTCTTGTTCCGCTGATTCCTGCTCCTCCGCTGTCCACCTTTCCTGCGACAGTGGTGGCGCACTGGAACGCTTCGTTTGCGTTGGTATCGGGGGGTCCTTGGCCTGACAGCGAGCCACCGATTACGAAGAGTTGGCTTCCAACAATACCAGTGCCGGACTCGCCTCTTGCGGTAGACATTGCAGGACGGCTTATCCACGTGTTGAGCGAGGGAATGTATGCTTCATTGGCTTTCGTGGGACCGGCCGCGGTGTCTCCTCCTATCACAAAGATGGGCTGGTTGCCGCAGGCCACGCCCCCGTTGTCGTAGGCTGCCCCCCTTGGAGTGGGCATTGGAGCGAGCCCGGTGGTCCAAGTGTTCGTCACGATATTGTATTCTTCAACAACATTGGTGGCGCTCGATGGCGTCCTGCTGACTGTGAAGCCGCCGATGGCAAATATCTTGTCGCCTACAGTTGCTGCCAGTAGTCCTTCCCGTCCCGTGGGCATGGGCGCCGCCGTGGTCCAGGTGTTCGTTACGGTGTCGTAGATCTCAACCACGCTAAGCGCTGGAGCGGATGGCGTGTTATGGCCTCCGATGACGAATATCTTGCCATTATAGACAGCGGCGCCTCCCCGAGCACGGGGCGTTGGAATAGGCCCTCCCATCGACCATTTGTCTGTCCTCGGATTATAGATTTGAACCGCTGATGTTGGGGGGAAACCTCCGGGGGTCCCTGCGGGACACGTTGGGGTGCTGATCTGGCATCCTCCGCTAATCACGTATACTAGCCCGGCAACGGAAACTACGCCGGATGGCTCTGCGACACAGACTGGCATGGGGCTCCTAGTACTCCAAGAGTTGGCAGCCGTGTCGTATGCATCATTGTGGCATACGTTGGGGAAAGGTCCCCCGCCTATGGCGAAGATCGTGCTTCCTATTTCGGTGGCGCCGAGTCCTTCCGCTGCAATAGGTCGAGGCGCCTCAGTTGTCCAGACGCCGGGAGTTGGGTGGGAGATGGAAATCGCCGAGACAGTATTCGAGCCGTCGTTGGAAACGTACATCTCCGCATTGGTGAAGTCGAAGGCTGCGGCGTGAGGATTTGAGCCTACGGTAATCGTGGCAATCACCGTTTGACTATTGCTGTCAATTACGGATACTGTGTTCGCTCCATGATCGGTGACGAACATGTCTTTGTCCACTGGATTGAACACGGCAAAGTATGGGTTGGGTCCAACGAGAACGTTGGCTATGACGGCGTTCGTGCCGCTATCTATCACAGATACGAAATTCGAGCCTCTGTTCGTGACATAGATGTCTTTGTTCGCAGGGTCATAGAATGTGGGGTTAGGAGCCGACCCTACAGGGACAGTGGCGAGAACAGCATCGTTCGAGCTGGATATCACGGACACCGTGTTTGAGCCCGTGTTGGGGACGTACATGTTGCCGTTTGCGGGGTCAAAGGCGGCAAGTCCTGGACCAGCTCCGACATTGATGGTGGCCGTCACGGCGTTTGTCGAACTGTTTATCCGAGACACAGTATTGGAGTAAAAGTTGCAAGCGTATACGTCGTGGTTTGCAAAGTCGTAGGTCACACTCATGGGCCCAGCCCCTACGGTCACAAAGGTCACGGCATTTGTCTGACTTGATATTACGGACACCAAGTTAGTAAAGTCGCTAGCGACGTAAACATTGCCATTCGCGAAGTCGAACGCCATCACGTGGGGTCCAGCGGCGACGGGATCCGTTGCGATCACTGTGTTTGTGCTGCTACTGATCACAGATACGGTACTCGATCCACGGTTAGAGACGTAGACGTTACTGTTGACTGGGTTCCAGGTTACGTGGGCAGGGTTCGAGCCCACCACAATGGTTGCAACTACAGTGTTTGTCGAACTGCTTATCACGGACACGGTACCCTCGCCACTGTTAGCCACATACATGTTACCATTAGCAGGATCGAAAGCCTCGGGAACGGGGTTGATCCCAACGGGTACAGTGGTCACACTGAACGAGGAACCTTTTGCATGGACGGTGGGGGTGAGGTACACGGACGATGCAAGGATTATCAAAACCGCTAATAGTGTTTGTTTACGGTTTGACATCTTCGCCGCGAGAACCCCGAATTATCTAGAAAAGATATGCGTTTACATTCTAACACATTCGAACACCTACACCGCCTTCGATGATAGTTAGAAATGACGTGCCGAAGCAGAGAGAGCCTTTGGCTGTGGTGTTTGCGATTACCGAATGGAAACACACCACGGCTCTAGCTACGGGTCTATTGTAACCAGAATTGGCGTGTGGTGGTTACGGCATTTGAGGTTGTTCTTTGGTGCCGAGGGCAGGATTTGAACCTGCGACTGGGCCGGTCTCTGTCAAGGGACCGTCAGCCCGGTATCAGATGTTACCATCTTCAGCCGGGTGCTCTCCCTCGCCTCCTCTTCAGAGAGGA
>Ga0209056_10008091_pt1 | contig 10797 bp, 7 predicted proteins | sample GraSoiAngelo_114_FD_185876 | JGI IMG/M metagenome (GOLD analysis project Ga0209056, IMG submission 185876) | Grasslands soil microbial communities from the Angelo Coastal Reserve, California, USA - 14_0903_13_40cm (SPAdes) (version 2) | ecosystem: Environmental > Terrestrial > Soil > Grasslands ...
GGGCTCCTTAACCGTGACTCTCTAGGGTAATCGGCCGTTGGGCGTGCTTCAAGGCTCTCGCTGCAAGAACACTGGTGCGAGCCGGCCACGGGTTCTTGCGCACCAGTGGTCTGCGGTGGGAGGAGCTCGCGACCATCACAGAGTTTCCTGTCGCAACGTCCAGCGAAAAGTGCGAGCGTCGGCAATATGTGGAGCCGGACGTCGGTGGCCGCGGTGCCCAACGGCACCCATCCCGCAGCTGGGGCGTACGCGCACCGGGCGCCGCCGCGCCACAACGTGCCATCTCGACCGGACGCAGCTAGCTGCGCTCCGCTTACTCCTTCCAGCGCCGGTCCAACGTTTGCAGCATCACTGCAGCACCTGCCGCGTGTCAGCCGCGTCGCGGAGTTACACCGCTAGCGTCGCTTGACGCTGATCGGCGCACATCAGGGACACCGGAGGTCAGATGTTGGTTGGAGGCTGGGTCGCCGGAGCGGCGTGCTCGCCTCGGGACCTGATCCTCCATCACAGCCATCCAGAGGGAGCTCGTGTTGGCCAGGCTCCAGACGTAATGGAGGGTGCGCTCCTCGAGGGTATCGAGGGGCGCGGCCGTTTGCGCCGAGTCGGGAGGCGGCGGGCCTTCGGAGTGGTTGGAGGCACAGGTGGTGAATGCACCCGCCGCGTGCGTGGCCATGAGCCAACGACACGCGGCGGGGCGGAGGATGCGGCGGAGGGGGGCGGTGCGCCCACCCACCCTGGTCAGAAATCGACCTGGGTGCCGAGTTGCAGGCGCCTCCCGTCCGTGATCACACAGCCCGGCTTCCCGAAATCCTTGTTCGTGCTCGGCGGGGTTGGAACGAAGTTGTTGATGCACCCGAAGTTCTGGTAGTTGAACGCGTTGAACAGGTCGGCCGTGATACCCCACCGCGCGGCGCCCAGAGCGGGCAGGTCCTTGCGGACGTGTAGATCCACGTTTCGGTACGCCCAGGCGCCCGGGATGATGAAATTGAATTGCTCAGGAGTTCCCTCCCCACGCCGCAGCACGTACGTCCCGCTCGACGCGTCGCCGATGTCGAACGGCAGCCCCGACCCTAAGGTGATCAGGCCGCTGAACTGGATGCCGGCGATGTAGGGGACATCCGCGATCCAATTGAGGACCACGTTGTGCCGCTGGTCGTTCCCCGTGCGGAACCTGGGATAGTTGGCAGGATCCGGGAAGTCGAAGCTGAACAGATCGCCGCCGATCTTCGTGGCCTTCCCGAACGTCCATGCGAGTCCAGCGCCCCAGCCGGCGGCGCCCGTCCGCTGGTAGGGACGCTCGATCTTCACGTACAGGGCGTCATACCACGTCCGGATGTCGTCGTGCGAGATGAAGACCAGGCCATAGGCAGCAACGGGCGCTGCGAAGCAGTTGGGTGGCTGCTTGTCAGGGGTGGCGCCCGCGAGGTTACCACAGCCGTAGGTGAACCCGTGATAGCTGCGGACTCCGGTGTAGGTCGCTGACGCCGCCCATCGGCCGAAGAGTCTGCGGAGCCCAAGACTCCATTGCGTAGACCGCGGTGGTCGCGTGTTGTTGTCGATAAGAAAGATCTGCGGCCTACCGGCCGTGCCGCTCGTGATGAGCGAGTCGAGCGCCTTCCGCCTCATGAGCGAGGGATCCCACTTGATGAAGCCCGGTGGGGGCGTGCTGCTGGTGTCGAAGTCGAAGCGGTAGATCGGCCACTGGATGCGGAATTTTTCGTCGAGCGCGTTGTTGTAGACATCCCGATCGTAGAAGAGGCCGACACCGCCGAACACGGTTGTCTTGCCCTCCTCGTCTAGGGCGTATGAAAACCCAAAGCGCGGCTGGAACGCCCCGGTGAAGGCCGGGCGTTGGGTGCCGTCCGTGAAATAGTGCGATGGGACGATGGTCGAGAGCGAGGCTCGGACGTTGGGAGGAGTGACGTAGTGGTTGTTGAGCATGTCCGACTCATAATCCCACCGCACACCGAGGTTGAACGCAAGCCGTTGAGTCGGATTCCAGTCGTCTTGGGCGTAGATCCCTATCTGCGTGTTACGCGCGCTCAGGTCGGGATTGCCCGCGCCGTATTCCGCGAAGTATGGGAACGCGAAGTTGTCGGACGAGCGGAAATGGAACACCGGGTTGCCGAGCTGCTGCTTCACGACATGATAGCGGAGGAAATCCACGTTGGCGCCGAACTTCATCACGTGCGAGCCACTCCACTGCAGCCCGGAGTAGGTAAAGTCGTTGCGGAGCGATAGGCGGTCCTGGGTGAAATTCTGGGGTGTGTCCCTGCCCCCTATGCGGCCGAGCCCCTCGTACTCCGAGGCGGGGAGATCGAAGTTGACGGGGTTCGGGTTGTACTTGTAGCGCTGGAAACTCACGCTCGCTTCGTTGACCCAGACCTGCCCGCGGTATGTGTGCTTGAGGATGCCCATACCCACGTCGTTCTTGAAGTTCTCGGCGTTCTCGAAGCTCGCGCACTGGCACGCGAAGATGTTGCCGAAGCCCCGAACATCTGTTTCGTGCCGGAAGTTGGCGCTCAACTCGAGCGACTGTTGTGGGTTCGGGTCGTAAGTCAGCTTCCCAAAGAACAGGCTGGAGCGGAACGGGGAGGTGTGGAGTTCGCCGTTTTGGGCCTTAAGGGGCGCGGGCCAGGTCGTCGAGTCCCCGAGGAATTGCGTGCGCCCCTGGCGGTTCTGATAGTTTCCCTCGTAGGAGGCGAAGACGAATAGCCGGTCTCGCTGGATGGGTCCACCGAAGGTCGCGCCGGTGAGATAGCGGGAGAGGTCGGCCTTGCTCCGGCCCGCGGCCTTGTCGAAGTCGCTCCGGTCTACGAGACCCTGGCCCATGCCGGAGAAGAAAGCACTACCCTGCCAGTCGTTCGTTCCAGACCTGGTCGTGGCCGTGATGATGGCGCTAGAAGCCTTCTGGTACTCCGCTTTGAAATTCTGCGTGATGATCCGGAACTCCTGGACCGCGTTGCGGGGGAAGGGGTTGCCGCGACTGTCTTGCTGCCCAGCGACGCCGCCCGGGAGCACGTCATTTTTGAAACTCGCGCCATCGATGAAGACGTTGATGCCCTCTGCACCTTGCGCGCCACTGGAGAACGTCTTGGACGTGCCGTCGAGTCGGTCTAGCGAGACCTGAGTTCCCGGGGCCAGCGCCGCCAGGTCGAGGAAGTTGCGGCTGCTGGAGGGGAGATTCTCCATCTGCTGCCTGGTCACGTTGGTGGCGACTTCGGACGTGCGGGTTTCCACGCCGGCTGCCGCCACGATGGTCACGGCTTCTACCTGGATTGCAGAAGCGGCCAAGCGAAAGTCCAAGGGGTATACCTCGCCGATCAACACGCGCACATGAATCCTTTGAGGTGCCATCCCGATCTGGCGCGCGGTAACGTCGTATTCGGCGGGCACGAGGCCAAGCATGGCGTAAAACCCGTTGCTCTGCGTGGCGACTTCGCGCTGCGTCGACGTCAGAGGGTTCACCGCGACGACGCGCGCGCCCGCGATCGGCGTGCCGCCCGAGTCGGTCACATATCCCCGGATACTCCCGGTGCTGGTCTGCGACAAGGCCGCCGGCGTGGCAGTCACGACAAAGGCCAGGCTGAGGAACAACCGCCGGCCGAGGTGCTCGAACGATGTGCGGCTCATCAGCGCGTCTCCTGTACACGTGTTTGCATCCCTTATCACGCGCACTCTCGGGTTTGTCAAGGCCGATGACGGCGGGATAGATTGGGAGCGCCGCGTTCCAACTTTCTCTTTCTGAAACAGGATCCCGATGCGCCCCCATAGCGGTTTGCTCACGGCGCTGCCGGCCGCCCTCGCCCTCTTCAGCGCCGGACCTGCGTCCGCGCAGCGCTCCGCTGCCGACCAGAAGATCGACTCCCTCGTCGCCCGCATGACCCTCGAGGAGAAACTCGGCCAGTTGAACCAGCTCTCGGTGGACAATCAGCCGAACGCCGAACAGCTGGACCTCGTTCGCAAGGGTCTGGTCGGGAGCTTTTTGAACTTGACTGGGGCAGGGGCGACGCACGACGCGCAGCACATCGCCGTCACCGAGTCGCGGCTCCACATCCCGCTGATCTTCGGCCACGACGTGATCCACGGCTACCGCACCATCTTCCCGATCCCGCTCGGCGAAGCCGCCTCGTGGGACCCCGAAGCAGTCGAGGCGGCTGCCCACGTGGCCGCCCGCGAGGCCGCGGCGGCCGGCGTGCACTGGACGTTCGCGCCCATGGTGGACATCGCTCGCGATCCCCGCTGGGGCCGGATCGCCGAAGGCTCAGGCGAGGATCCCTACCTGGGCTCGGCGATGGCCGCGGCACGAGTGCGCGGCTTTCAGGGCACGGACCCGCGCGCCCCCGACGCGGTGCTCGCCACCGTCAAGCACTTCGCCGCCTATGGCGGTGCCGAAGGCGGGAGGGACTACAACACCGTCGATCTGTCCGAGCGGACGTTGCGCGAAGTGTACCTGCCGCCCTATCGGGCCGCCCTGGATGCAGGCGCTCGCAGCGTCATGACCTCGTTCAACGAGATCGGCGGCGTCCCGAGCACCGCCAGCCCCTGGCTCATGACCACGGTGCTGCGCCGCGAGTGGGGCTTCCGGGGGTTCGTGGTGAGCGACTGGACGGCCGTCGAAGAGCTGCGCAACCACGGCGTCGCGGGGTCGCGCGCCGATGCGGGCAAGCTCGCGCTCGAGGCGGGCGTCGACATGGACATGGTGAGCCGGATCTACGTGGACGATCTCCCGGCTCTGGTCCGAACCGGGCGTATCCCCGTAGCCGTGGTCAACGAAGCCGTGCGCCGCGTGCTCCGGGCCAAAGCGGCCCTCGGCCTGTTCGACGATCCCTACCACGGCGCAAGCCCCGAGCGCGAGCGCTCGGTGTTGCTCGCACCCGAGCACCGGCAGGTGGCGCGTCGCGTGGCGGAAGAGTCGATCGTCCTGCTCAAGAACGACGCGTCGCGTCTGCCGCTCGACCCACGGGTGCGAAGCATCGCCGTGATCGGCCCCCTCGCCGACGACAAGATCGCGGCGCTCGGCTCCTGGCCCGGCCGCGGCGACCCGCGGGACGCCGTAACGCCCCTCGAGGGAATCAAACAGCGCGCCGGGGCGGGCAGCGTGAGCGTCGTGTACGAGAAAGGCTGTGGCATCACCGATACCGCGACGGCAGGGTTCGCGGGCGGGGTCGCGGCCGCCAAGCAGGCGGACGTCGTCGTGCTGGTGCTCGGCGAAGCGGGGGACATGAGCGGCGAGGCGGCCAGTCGCGCCAATATCGACCTGCCCGGCGTACAGCCCCGGTTGCTCGAGGCCATTTACGCCACCGGGACGCCCATCGTGCTCGTGATCATGAACGGCCGGCCGCTCACCATACCGTGGGCCGCGGAGCACGTGCCCGCGATCGTCGAGTCGTGGTTCCTCGGGGTCGAGACCGGCCCCGCGCTCGCCGCCGTCCTGTTCGGCGACGTGAACCCGAGCGGCAAGCTGCCGGTGAGCTTCCCGCGCGCCGTCGGTCAGATACCTCTCTATTACAATCACAAGAACACCGGCCGTCCGACCGGGCCGGACAAGTACACGTCCAAGTACACGGACTTGCCCGTGACACCGCTCTTCCCGTTCGGCCACGGGTTGAGCTACACGACCTTCAGCTATTCGGACCTCCGGCTCAGCTCGCTTCGCATCACGCCGGCCGGCACGCTGCACGCCTCGGTCACCGTGACCAACACCGGTAGCCGCGAAGGTGCCGAAGTCGTCCAGCTCTACGTGCACGACGAGGTGGCTAGCGTGACGCGGCCCATCCGCGCGTTAGCCGGATTCCGTCGGGTCTCTCTCAAACCGGGCGAAGCGCGCACGCTGGACTTCCAGCTCACGGCCAAGGAGCTCGGTCTGTACAACCGGGACATGAAGTTCGTGGTGGAGCCCGGCACGTTCCGGGTATTCGTGGGCGGGAGCTCGGTGGGCGGCTTAGAGGCGGAGTTCGACGTCACGGCGCGCCTTCGTTGACGGCTGCCCGCCGCCGTGCTAGTGTCCCACGCTTCGTGACCGTCACCTGAGGAATCCCGTCGCCGTGCCGCGCATACGACTCTGGCTCGCCACCGCCGCGCTCGCCATGTCCGGGTGCGGCGGTCCGTTCCCCCAGTCGACGCTCCACCCCCGCTCCGACTTCGCGCGGGGCACCGACGCTCTCTTCACCGACATCTTCTGGTGGGCGGCGGCTGTGTTCGTGGTCGTCGAGCTGATGCTTCTGGTCGCCATCGTCCGGTTCCGTCACCGCGAGGGCCGCGCCGCCCCCAGACCGACGCACGGCCACACCCTGATGGAAATCGGCTGGACGCTCGCCCCCGCCGTCATCCTCGTCTTCGTGGCCGTGCCGACGGTCCGTACGATCTTCGCGACTGCCGGGGAGGCGCCCGCCGACGCCCTCAAAGTGGACGTGATCGGCCACCAGTGGTGGTGGGAATTCCGGTACCCGGAGCTCGCGCTCGTCACCGCGAACGAGTTGCACGTCCCGCTCGGCAGGGTCGTGCAGCTCTCCATCACCTCGGCCGACGTGATCCACTCGTTCTGGGCGCCGCCGCTGGGCGGCAAGCGGGATGCGATCCCCGGGCACATGACCCGGATCGCTTTCCGCCCCGACTCGGTGGGCGACTACTCCGGCCAGTGTGCCGAGTTCTGCGGCGCCTCCCACGCCAACATGCGACTCCGGGTCATCGTCGACTCGGACTCCGGGTTCGGGCGCTGGGCGACGGTACAGCTGGCGGGGCCGGCCGCTCCGGCTCCGGGGACGCTCGCCGAGCGCGGCAGGGCTGTTTTCGCGCGCAGCGCCTGTATCGGCTGCCATACGATCCAAGGCGTCTCGCCGGGCGTCATCGGGCCCAACCTCACGCACGTCGGCAGCCGGACGACGATCGCGAGCGGACTCTTCCCCAACGACTCCGCGCACCTGGCTCGCTGGATCGCCGACGCGCCGTCTCTGAAGCCCGGGTCGCTCATGACGCGCATGCAGCCGCCGCTCACCGATGCCGATATCGCGGCCCTGGGCGCCTACCTGCAGAGCCTGAAATGAGCGAAGCACGGGGTCTCAAGAGCTGGCTCACCACCACTGATCACAAGCGGATCGGGCTGCTCTACTTCTGGACTGCGTTCAGCTTCTTTCTGGTGGGCGGGCTCGAGGCGCTGCTGATCCGCGCGCAGCTCGCCCAGCCGGACGGGCACCTGGTGTCGGCCGAGACGTACAACCAGCTGTTCACCATGCACGGTACCACGATGGTGTTCCTCGCCCTCATGCCGCTCTCGGCGAGCTTCTTCAACTACATCGTGCCGCTGCAGATCGGCGCGCGCGACGTGGCGTTCCCCCGGCTCAACGCGTTCAGCTACTGGGTGTTCCTGTTGGGGGGATTGTTTCTGAACGCGAGCTGGTTCGTGGGACCGCTGTTCCGCGCGGGGATGCTGAACGTCGCCCCCGACGGCGGCTGGTTCGGCTACGCGAATCTCACGGAGCGCCAGTACTCCCCCGGGCCGAACATCGACTTCTGGCTGCTGGGCCTCCAGATCCTCGGGATCTCGTCGCTCGCGGCGGGCTTCAACTTCATCGTCACGATCCTGAACCTGCGGGCGCCCGGCATGAAGCTGATGCGGCTCCCCACGTTTACCTGGATGACGCTCGTCACCCAGTTCCTGATCATCACCGCGTTCCCCGTGATCACCGTCGGGCTCGTGTTCCTGATGTTCGATCGCTTCTTCGGCGCGCACTTCTACGTGCACGAGGCGGGCGCCACGCCGATCCTGTGGCAGCACCTGTTCTGGCTGTTCGGCCACCCGGAGGTGTACATCCTCATCCTGCCGGCGATGGGGATCGTGTCGGACGTGCTGCCCACCTTTGCCCGGAAGCCCTTATTCGGCTACACCGTCGTGGTGTATTCGGGGATCCTGATCGGCTTCATGGGGTGGGGGGTGTGGAGCCACCACATGTTCTCCGTCGGCCTCGGGCCCATCGCCGACTCGGTGTTCGCCGCCACCACGATGCTCATCGCCGTGCCCACCGGCGTGAAGATCTTCAACTGGATCGCGACGCTGTGGGGAGGCGCCATCCGCGGCACCACGGCCCTGCATTTCGCCGTCGGGTTCATCGCGATGTTCATCATCGGCGGGCTCTCGGGCGTCACGCACGCCTCGCCGCCCGCCGACCTGCAGCAGACCGACACCTATTACGTCGTGGCGCACATCCATTACGTGCTGTTCGGCGGCACCATCCTGGGTCTGTTCGCCGGGATCTATTACTGGTGGCCCAAGATGACGGGGCGGCTCCTGTCCGAGCCCCTCGGGAAGTGGCATTTCTGGCTGCAGTTCATCGGCATGAACCTCGCGTTCTTCCCGATGCACTTCATCGGTTTACTGGGAATGCCGCGCCGGATCTACACCTACTCGGCCGATCTCGGCGTGAGCGATCTCAACCTTGCCTCGACGGCCGGGGCGTTCCTCATCGCCGTCGCGATCCTCGTCTTCCTGTACAACGTCTGGCGCACGCGTCGTCACGGCCAGCCCGCCTCCAACGACCCGTGGGGAGGCGCCTCACTCGAGTGGAGCATCCCCTCGCCGCCGCCGGTCTACAACTTCTCCGTGATCCCCACGGTCACGAGCCGGTTGCCGCGCTGGCGCACGGAGCTCCACGGGCCGATGCAGGACCCCCCCGCCGTGCCGCCGGCGCCGATCCACGTGCCCGGGGGATCCTGGTGGCCCCTGGTCGCGGCGTTAGGCCTGCCGGTCATGGCGCTCGCGGCGCTCACTCATACGCTGTGGATCGTGTTCGTGGGTGCCGCGCTGCTGCTCGTCGGCATCTATCGCTGGGCGTTCGAGCCCTTTGAGGTCTGAGCGATGACGCACGCCGCGGCCACGCACCAAACGAGCATGGGGCTCGACAACAGAAAAATGGCCTTCTGGGCGTTCATCGGCTCGGAATGCCTGCTGTTCGGCTCGCTCATCTCGACCTACCTCGTCTACAAGGGGAGGAGCGTGGTCGGGCCGTACCCGCACGAGATCCTCAACATCCCCTTCACCTCGGTGAGCACGTTCGACCTGCTGATGTCGAGCCTCATGATGGTGCTCGCGCTCGCGGCGGTGCAGCGCGGCGACATGAAGTGGGGGAAGATCTGGCTGTTTTCCACGGCGCTCCTCGGGCTCGTGTTCCTCGGCGGGCAGGTGATCGAGTTCACCGAGTTCGTGCACAAGGGCCTGACGATGAGCACCAACCTGTTCGGCTGCACGTTTTTCGTGCTCACCGGGACGCACGGCGCGCACGTGGCGATCGGCGTGCTGTGGCTGCTCACCTTGTGGGTCCGCGCCCTGCAGGGGAAGCTCGGGCCCGCGAACGCCATGACGGTCGAGATCTCGGGGCTCTACTGGCACTTCGTGGACGTCGTGTGGATCATCATCTTCACCGTGGTCTACTTGATTCAGTAGACGCACAGGCAACAGACGCACAGACGCACAGGGGAGAACAGAGGCACAGATGACCGAACGGAGCGAAGGGACGGAGCACAAGCATCCCACCGTCGACGTCTACCTGCGGGTCGCCGCGGCGCTCGTGATTCTCACCGTGCTCGAGGTGGGCGCCTTTTACGTGCCGGCGTTTCGCCCCGTACTGGTGCCGGTGTTGCTCGTGCTCTCGGCCGCGAAGTTCGCGCTCGTCGTGATGTTCTACATGCATCTCAAAGCCGACAACACGTTCTTCACCTTCCTGTTCGGAGCGCCGCTGCTGCTCGCGGTCGGCGTGATGGCGGCGCTGCTGTTCCTGTTCTTCGGGGCGCTCACGCTCAGGGGTGCCGCCGGCGCCGGATGACGGCACCCTGGCAGCGGTGGGACCTGCATCCGAGCGTGATCATCGGGCTCGCCCTGCTGGGCGGGCTCTATGTGTATTGGGGAGGACTGGCCGCGCCGCGCCGGCGCGTCGCGTCGTTCGCAGGGGCGCTGGCAGTGCTGGGCCTGGCGCTCAATGGCCCGCTGCACAACCTCTCGGACTCCTACCTCTTCAGCGCCCACATGGTGCAGCACCTCGTCCTCACGCTCGTATTCCCACCGCTGCTGCTCTACGGGACGCCGGCGTGGGTGATTCGGCCGCTGGTGCGGCCTCGCTGGGTGCTCGGGGTCGCGCGCCGGGCCACGCGTCCCCTCGCCGCGGGCGCGCTCTTTTCGGTGCCGATCACGCTGTGGCACTTCCCGCAATTCTACGAGGCGGCGCTCGAGCACCATCCGCTCCACATCGCGCAGCACCTCGTGTTCATCGCCACCGCGGTGATCATGTGGTGGCCGGTGTTGTCGCCCCTGCCTGAGCTCCCGCGGGCGGGCTACGGCACGCAGCTCCTGTATCTCTTCGCGCTCGGGCTCCCGATGTCGCTGGCGGGCGCGCTGATCACGCTCGCGGACGGCGTGCTGTACCCGTTCTACGCGTCGGCCCCGCGCGTGGGGGGACTCACGCCCGCCGCCGATCAGCAGCTCGGTGGCCTATTGATGTGGGTGGTGGGGACGATCTATTTGTGGGTGGCCGCGACGGTGGTGTGGTTCCGGTGGAGCGCGCGGGAAGAATCCGGTGACGTGGAGCGGGCGGTGCCGCTGGAGGCGTACGTTTCTATTCGCCCTCGTCCGTCTCCCCGAGGGGATGCACCCGGAGGGCCTCTTTGATCTTGGGGTGCTCGCGCCACAAGTAGTAGCCCATGCCGTAGGCGGCGATCGCGTTCCCGATCGCCACGTTCCACCAGGCGAGCGCGCCGAGCAGCGGCTGCGCGAGCACTGCGAGCATGATGTAGAAGCCGAACTCGAAC
>Ga0209056_10008095_pt1 | contig 10793 bp, 7 predicted proteins | sample GraSoiAngelo_114_FD_185876 | JGI IMG/M metagenome (GOLD analysis project Ga0209056, IMG submission 185876) | Grasslands soil microbial communities from the Angelo Coastal Reserve, California, USA - 14_0903_13_40cm (SPAdes) (version 2) | ecosystem: Environmental > Terrestrial > Soil > Grasslands ...
TTCACTTTCACATCGAGATCCATCCGCCACTCCGCAAGCCTGGCCTCCTCAAGTATCTCGCCGGCCCGGAGATCGGGGGCGGCAATTTTTTGAACGACACGGCACCCGAGGAAAAAGCCGCGGAGCTGCAGGGGGTGTCGAACGTCCACTATACAAACAGCGGCGAAGGGCGGCGTGATCAAGCGGCGGAGAAGGGGCGGCAATGACTGGTGATAGAGCCGGCGCAGAGCGGCTGCTCGAACCCCTGCTGTCGCTGCACGCCGCCATTCGGGACGCCGTGATGGATGCCTGTGCCCGCCAGGCTGCCGAACAGCTCGCGCAGCCGGCGGGGGACAACGGTGACACGATCTACGCGATCGATCGCGTGGGAGAAGAGGCGCTCACGCGGGGGCTGGCCGCGGTGGCACAGGCCGAGCCGTTATGCCTGGTTGCCGAGGGCATGCCGGATCCGCTGATTCTGCCGCGCGATGCGCGCGAGAGCGACTGCCGTTGGCGCTTGCTTGTGGATCCGCTCGACGGTACGCGCGGGCTGATGTACCAGAAACGCAGCGCCTGGGTTCTGACCGGCGTGGCGCCAAATCGCGGCGCGGCGACCCGTCTGTCTCATGTCGTGCTTGCCGTGCAGACCGAGATCCCGCTGCTCAAGCAACATCTCTCGGATCAGCTGTGGGCGTTTCGCGGGAAGGGAGTGCAGACGCGGCGCTGGAGCCGGCTGGCAGGCACGGCGGAACCGCTGACGCTGCGGCGCTCCGGCTCGGGCACCATCGCGCACGGCTTCGCGACGATCGTGCGTTTCTTCCCTGGGGCACGAGAGGTTCTGGGCGCCATCGATGACGAAGTAGTGCACCACCTCGTCGAACCGGAGCCCGGCCGCGTGGCATCGTTCGAGGACCAATACGCGTCCACCGGCGGCGAGCTGTACGAGTTGATGGCGGGCCACGATCGCTTCATCGCCGATCTTCGGCCGCTGGTGAAGCCGGAGAGCTTGTGCTGCCATCCGTATGATCTGTGCACCGCGCTCATCGCGCGTGAAGCGGGTGTGATCCTCGCCGATCCTGCGGGAGGACCCCTCGACGCTCCGCTCGATCTGACCACCAACGTGGCGTGGGTCGGGTACGCGAATGAGGCGCTGCGCCGCGCGATCGAGCCGGTGCTGCAGGCGGCGTTGCGGCGTCGTGGCCTGCTGAAGTGAATTGGTTTCAACCGGCGCTGGATCGCCTCGACGCGCTTCCGCGGGATCCCGATCGCCGGCTGCAAACATTCTTCTCCTCCAGCCAACCGGTCTACATCGCGCGAGCTCCGGGACGGCTCGACGTCATGGGCGGGATCGCCGACTACAGCGGTGCGCGCGTCCTGGAGCTGCCGCTCGCGTGCTCGACCAGCGCATTGGTCCAGCCGCAATCCGCGCGGCACTGCGACATCGCAACTCGCCGCGGCGAAAGCTGGGATGTCTTCAGCATCGAATTGCCTCTGGGCGAGCCGGTGCAGCTCGCGGCTTGGTTTCGAGAAAACGCAGCCGACCGCTGGGCGAGCTACGTCGTGGGCGTCGTGCAGGCACTGGGGGCGCGCAGCACCGCGGCCGGAGGGGGCGGGTTGCGAATTCTCGTCGACTCCACGGTCCCGGAGGGGAGAGGCGTCGCCTCCTCCGCCGCTCTCGAGGTCGCCGTTGCGACGGCGGTCGCGGCGAGCAGCGGCGTCGAGATCAGTGCTCCGGAGCTGGCGGCGCTGTGCCAGCGCGTCGAGAACGAGGTAGTCGGCGCGCCCTGCGGAATTATGGATCAGATGACGAGCGCGTGCGGCAAGAAAGGCAAACTGCTGCAGCTGCGCTGCCAGCCGGGCACGATCGAGGGACACGTGGACGTGCCGACCGGCTACCGATTCTACGGCATCGATTCGGGTATCAGCCATGCGGTTTCCGGAGCCGATTACGGAACGGTACGGACCGCCGCATTCATGGGGCTGCGTATCATCACGACGGAAACCCCCTGGCGCGGGGAGTACCTCGCGAATCTGGCGCCGGCCGAGTTTGCGCGATTCTCCAAATCGCTGCCTGAGGAAATGACGGGCGCCGAATTCCTGGAGCGGTACGACGACATCGCCGACACCGCTACCCGCGTCATCCCAGAGCGTCGCTACCCCGTGCGACAGGCGACTCGGCATCCGGTCGGCGAGCAGGATCGGGTCGATCGCTTCGCGACGGTACTGGCGGCACTGCCAGATGACCCGGCACTGGCGAACGAACTTGGTGAGCTGATGTACGCCTCACACGAGAGCTACAGCGCGTGCGGACTCGGCAGCGAGGGAACCGATCGCCTGGTCGAATTGGTGAGGACCGCGGGCCCCGAGCGCGGGCTGTTCGGCGCGAAAATCACCGGCGGGGGAAGCGGCGGCACGGTCGCGGTGCTCGGCACGATCGACGCGGAGGGCGTGATTCGGGACCTGGCAGCCCGCTACGCGGCCGAAACTGGCCGCGCAGGGAGCGTCTTCACCGGGTCTGGGCCGGGCGCGGCAGAGACTGGTGTGACGAGAACGGGGCGAGGCGGGTATAAGGGGTGAACGCAATGAAACGTACGATCTTGCTGTTGACCCCACTCCTGTTTTCGGCAGGGTGCTCGTTGACGTCGCCGAGCGATCCGAAGGAAGACGTCGGACCCGTCATCGCGCACTACACGCTGACGGCCGTGGATGGCAACCCGCCGCCGTGCTGCGCCAGCGACAGCGCCGGTGTGCGCATCACCGTTCTAGCTGGAGCGCTCACGTTTCACGGTCCGGCGGGCTGTCGGGACACCGTGTTCACCCCGGCTGGCCCGAGGTCTAGAGCGTGCGTACACGGCGTCCCCAACGGCGCATTCGTTAACAGCCGCACGTACACCGTTACCCTCACTGACGGCACGCGTTACCTGCTGCTCCCATGCGATCGGGGCGCGTATGATTTTATCGTGATCCGACGGCTCGACCACGAGGGTGGCTCGTCCACCACCGACAGCATTGTCGTTTCTTCCGGGACCTTCAGCGCAAAGCCCGATACCATAGATTTCGCCGACTCGCGTAACCCGAGCTCGTTCACGGCGTCTGTCACCGCGCCGACGGTTCTCGTGACAGGACCGACCCATCAGTACCGCTTCGACCCGGGAAATTGACGTCGCCTTAGCCGCTCCGTCCGAATTGCCGCGTGTACTTCACGATCAACGATCTGGACTGCGGCCGACTCCACCGGAAAAATCCGTCCGCCTCCTGTCCTTCGTTGAAGACGACGAACAATCCCGTGCCGGCGGTGCTGAGCCAGCTGAAGCGCGCATTCGCCGTCCACGCGCCCACCTGATTGCTGTATTGCACGAGCGTCTGGAACATGATGCGGGGCGTGAAGAAGTACGCGACGCGCGGCGCAATCACCACGCGGGTGAAGTTGCCCTGGTCCAAGCGCACGTCATTGTACTCCGTGAGCAGCGAGGCCGATACTGAGCTTCCGCGACGCGCGGTGAGCGTCACACTGCCGCCGCGACGCGTCCCGTTGTAGAACCCGCCGACATCGGCGCGCAGGTTCAGCGAGAGCGGGGCGCTCGGATTTGTCGCGGCGTCGAATCCCACAGACGTGTAGTCGTACGCGCCGACCGGCAACGTCACGTTGCGGGCGATCGCGAATGGCTGCTGCAGTCCCTGGTGCTCGATATTCACCTCGGGACCAAGGTTGGCGCCACTCGATGTGGCCCACTCGGTTATGTCGAGGTGGATACGATCTTCCTGCCGAAAACCGTCGAGCCCGTAATAGCCCCGATAGCCGACGTGCGGATGCCACTCTTTGAGCCACGTGCTGCCGGGATACCGCTTGATCCACATCACGGTACTCTCATAAAAACGATACCCGCCGGGGCGATTCAAGAAGCCCACCTCAGGATCGAAGTCCCGCCCGACCTGGATGATCCGCGCCAGGTTGTTCCACGAGCCGGTCTGGTAGGCGAGCCGCGCGCTGTAGGCGGACGCGTCTCTGTCGGGACCGGGTGTGGCTGACGCCGCCCCCCACCAGTCGATCGTCCACGCGTCATGAATGCCGATGCGGCCGTCGACGCCCGTGACGCGACTCCAGTCTCCCGATTTCGCGGTGGCCATCCGCTGGATGGCGATCACCCCGATGCGGGAGCGGGCGGCGAGCTCGTGCTGGAGCCGCAGCACCGAGTACGACATCGCCCCCTGCGTGGTCGCCCGGTCGGTGAAGATCTGCAGCGCGCCCACGGTGACGGCCCCGACCCGACCGGTGACCCGGCCGCCACCAACGATGGGGACCGGCTGCCCCAGGGTGTCGATGCCGATGCGACGGGTGAAGAAGAGATCGACCGCCTGTGGCGTGCCCGCCGAGAAGATGCCGGCATTTTCCAGGAAGAAGGGGCGTTTCTCCGGAAAGAACAATGGAAAGCGCGTGAGATTCGTGCGCTGCTCATCGACTTCGACCTGCGCGAAGTCCGTGTTGTAGGTCAGATCGAGGGTCAAGCTGGGCGTCACACCGTATTTGATCTCTCCGCCGACATCGCCCCGGCTTGCTGCCTCCGGGTCCACTGCGAAGTTGCGTTCGACGCCGGTCAGCGCGTACGGCGTGGCAGTCAGGACCCGGCGCGCCGGCACGCGCACCCCCGTGAGCGTTCCCGCGTGCGAGATCTTCATCAGCGAGAACTGGCGCGGCACGAACGACCAGAACGATTCCTCATTCTTGCGGCGGATCGAGCGCACGAGGTTGAGTCCCCACGTCTGTTGCTCACCCGCAGCGTAGCGCAATGTGGTGAAGGGAATGCGGAACTCGGCATACCACCCAGCCGAATCCACCGACGTGGCCACGGTCCACGTGCCGTCCCAGTTGAGATTGAACCCGCCGAGTGATCCCGCGCTCGCTCGCGTTTGACCCGGCAGCTGGATGCCGCCGCCCTCGCCCTCGTTCACGACCTGCGCGTCGTACTCGATCGCCGCGGGCGTGGTCGTGAAGACGAAACCGTTCTGCCGATCATGATAGGTATCGAGGAGGATGCCGAAGTAGTCGCTCTTCGAGATGTCGCCGTCGCGCACCTTTTCGCCACCGACGATGCCGGACGGATCGGTGTCGTAGAGCCACGCGCCGACGTACAGCGCCTGGCCGTCGGTGACGATGCGGACTTCCGTGCGTTCGGTGACCGGGGTGCCTTCGTGCAGCTCGCGTTGGATGAAGCCGGTGATCGGCGGGACGTCGCGCCATGCCGGGTCGTTCAGGCGGCCATCGATGACGGGGGGAGTAGCGACGGCGCGGGCGGTCGCCGTTGGAGACGGGGTCTGACTGGAAAGGGCCCGCGGGCACGGGAGCACAATCGACAGCGCAACTACGATTCGTGTGGCGCCGCCGTTCATCGAGTGTTCATCGCTGCGATTCCTCCACGATCCGCTGAAAGCGCGGCTGTGACCGGACCGAATCAAAGCCTGGGGTCTGCAACCAAAACCAGAGCGACGCGCCACGCGGCTGCACTCGGTCGAGCAGCGCCAGCGCTTGCTCCTGCTCCCCAACGGCCAAGAGGGCCCAGGCGATGAGCGACGCCTGGAACGGACCGGGACGGCTGAGATCGAGCCCCCGCATCATGTGCGCGAGCCGCTGCCGTGCGGCCGCGACGTGCCCTGTGCGCCCGTCAACCACGACGAGCAACGCCTGCTCCGGAACATGACTCCCCGAAGGAAGCCGAGCGGCGACAATGGCGTCCGCCCGAGCGCCGGCCGTGTCTCCCATGAAGAGCCGATAGAAGCCGCGCGAGACCCAGGCGTCGTAGAACCCGGGATCCACAGCCAGCGCGCTATCGCCCCACATCCGCGCCTCCCCGTAGCGGCGATGGAGTCCCGTCTGAACGCTCAGGAGCGTGAGCGTCGTGGCACGATCGGGCTCGAGCGCAAGCGCTTGATGGAACGCGCGCATCGCTCCCGAATCATCGCCCAGCTCGCGGAGTGCCGTGCCGATCATGTTCACAACCTCCGCGTTGCGCGGGTCCAGCTCCGACGCGCGCTGGTACGCGGCGATCACGCCGTCGTAGGTGCGCGGGTGCCGGATCTCGAGGAACCGCCCGCGCGCGAGCCACGCCTCGGCGGCATTTGAATCGACGTGCAGCGCGCTGTCCGCGCTGGCGAAGCCGAGTCCCAGCATACTGTCGGGCGACAACGCCCGAAACGACCAGCCGTAATACACGATGAGCGCATATCCGTACGCCAGACGGGCCAGCGCCTCGACGAATCGCGGATCGAGCCGGACGGCTGCCTCGTATTCCGTGATCGCGCGTCCGACCGACCGCTCGGTGCGTTGGGCAAGGTAGCGATTGCCGCGCAGAAAATGATCGTAGGCGAGCGGTTGGCGTGTGGCGCGGGCGGTCAGTGACGCCTGTTCCGTCGGGTCCAGGTGGCCGGCTATCTCACTGCCGACCGCTGTGGCGATGTCCTGCTCAATGTCCAGCAGGTCGGCGTCCGCGCGGTCGAACTCACCCCCCCAGAGCCGGTCACCGTTTCTGGAGCGGACAAGCTCTACCGTCACCCGAAGGCGCCGCCCGTCGCGCCGCACACTCCCGTTCACGAGATTCGCAACACTGAGCGCGCGCCCGATCGCCGCCGGCTCGGAGCCCGCTTTCTCGCAATAGCGCGACGACGCGATGCGCGATTTCACGTCCAGACGAGCGAGGTGTCCGAGCCGCGCCGTGATCTCCTCGGTCAGTCCGTCCGCGAGATAGGCGTCGGCGGTGTCGCGGGAAAGATTGTGAAAGCACAGCACCGCAACACTGTTGCTGGCCCGCGCACGGGATCGCATCAGTCCCACTGCGGCGATCCCAAGCACGGCAGCGGCGACGCCAATGGCGATCGTGGCTGATCGGTTGATCGCATAGCGGCTCGACGGCCGGGGCCCAGACACCGCTGCCGTCAGCGCCGCAACGAAGTCGCTCGGGTGCTGCCAGCGATCGGCGGGCGCTTTGGCGAGGGCCCGCTGCAGAGCCGCGTCAAGCGTCGCGGGGAGGCCGGCTCGGTGTGTGGCGATGGGGCACGGCGTTTCCATCTGATGCTGGCGCAACACGCTCTCCGCGGTCGCCCCCTGGAACGGTGGCACACCCGCCACCATCTCGTACACAACGCATCCCAACGCATACACGTCGACCCTGCCGTCCAGGTGGCGATCGCCCGACGCTTGCTCGGGGCTCATGTAATGCAGCGTGCCGACGGCAACGCCCGCCTCGGTCAGCGTCCCCCCCGGAGCGGCCGCCGCAATCGCGCGCGCCACGCCGAAGTCCGCGACCACGGCGTGACCCTCATCGAACAGGATGTTCTCCGGCTTCACGTCCCGATGCACGATGTCGTGCCGGTGCGCGTATTCGAGCGCGTCCGCTACTTCCCGCGCGATGCTCACGACTTCGTCCAGCGAGAGCTGCTTCTCGCGATCGAGGCGGGCGCGCAGCGTCTCGCCCGCGACATAGGGCATGACGAAGTAGAGAAATCCGGCCGCCTTGCCGGACGCAAACAGCGGGAGAATGTGCGGATGGGAGAGCTTCGCGACGATCGCGACTTCCCGCAGGAAGCGCTCGGCTAGCCCAGAAACGAGGTCGGCTCGCAGCACTTTGATCGCGACGGCACGCTTGAGCTTCCGGTCCTGTGCCAGCCATACCGTCGCCATTCCACCGCGCCCCAATTCATGCTCCAGCGTGTATTGCGGCGCGAGGGCGGCGCGCAAGCGGCGCGTTTCGTCGACCATAAGAAAAGCATACGGGCTTTCCTAGCGGGCGGCCACCCGGCGCCGTAAGCTTCCGCTTGTAGCTGCAGAGGTGCGAAGGGAGGGACCGTGGTGATCTCGCCGCAACCCTGGCAGCGCTTCTACGACCCGGGCGTGCCGCCGAGTGTCGCGCTCGAGCCGCTGACTATACCGCAATTCCTCGAACGCGCCGCGGCCGACTACCCCGACGCACCAGCGGTCATCTTCCTCAATCGCCGGCTCACGTACCGCGAGTTGACCGATCACGTTCAGCGGTTCGCCACGGCTTTGGCGCGCCTCGGCGTCGAGAAGGACAGCCGTGTCGCGATCCAGCTGCCCAACTTGCCGCAAACGATCATCTCTTATTACGCCACGTTGTCGCTCGGGGCGCAGGTCGTGCTGACGAACCCACTGTACACCCCGCGCGAGCTCGAGCATCAGTGGGCCGATGCAGGTTGCCGAGTCGCGGTGGTGTTGGACGCGCTGTACGCCAACCGCATCCGGCCGGTGCGCGACAAGCTCCCGATCGAGCACTACGTCATCGCCTCGATACCGGAGTACCTGCGCTTCCCCATGAATGTCCTGGCCCGGCTCAAACTCTCCCGTTCAGATCCTCCACGCGTGGCCAAGGTGGCGCCGGAGCCTGGCGTACATTTCTTCCGGAAGATGGTCCGCGAGACGGCGCCCGAACCTCCGAGAACACGTCCGACCCCGAACGACATCGCCGTGCTGCAGTACACCGGGGGCACGACCGGCGTATCCAAGGGCGCGATGCTGACGCACGCGAATCTCGCTGCCAACCTCCAGCAGACGGGGGCCTGGTTCACGGGGACCAAGCGAGGTCAAGAAGTCATGCTCACGGCGCTTCCGCTGTTTCACTCCTTCGGGATGACCGCCGCGATGAACTTCCCGATCAGCCTGGCGGCGGCCATGGTCGTGATCCCGGACCCGCGGGACCTCAAGGCAATCGTGCAGAGCATCGTGCGTCACCGCGTCACGTTGTTGCCGGCCGTGCCGGCGATTTTCAACGGGATTCTCAATTACCCGAACATCGAACGACTCGATCTGCGGAGCGTGCAGCGTTGCTTCTCCGGCTCGGCGCCGCTTGCGGAAGAGGTCCTCAAGCGCTTTGAAGCGCTCACCGGCTCGCGCATCGTCGAAGGGTTCGGGCTTTCCGAAGCGTCACCCGTCACCCACATGAATCCGCTGTACGGCACGCGCAAGACCGGCAGTATCGGTATTCCGATTCCCGGCACCGACTCCAAGACGGTGAGCGACGACGGAGTGACCGAGACGCCCCGCGGCGAGCCAGGAGAGCTGGCGATCCGTGGCCCGCAAATCATGAGCGGGTACTGGAACATGCCGGCGGAAACCGCCAATGCGCTGCGCGACGGCTGGCTCTACACCGGCGATCTCGCAGTAATCGATGAGGACGGGTACCATCGCATCGTCGGGCGGAAGAAAGAGATGATCGTCGTCTCCGGTTACAAAGTGTTTCCGGACGAGGTCGATGGCGTGCTCATGAGTCATCCGGCGATATTCGAGGCGGCCACAGTCGGGCTGCCTGATCCGAAGCGCGGCGAGCGAGTCAAGTCATTTGTGGTGCTGAAGCCAGGACAGGCGGCAACGGCGGCGCAACTGCTGGCGTTCTGCCGCGAGAACCTGGCCGCTTACAAGGTGCCGAGGGCGATCGAGGTTCGAAGTGAGTTGCCTAAGAGCGGCGTACTCAAGATTCTGAGGCGCAAGCTCGTGGAAGAGGAACTCGCCAAAAGTGCAGTTGCCCCTCCTGGGAACATCGAGGGCTAACGGAGACAGCCGATCCGAGTCTTGGCCACGACCGCATCGTCGAACCACACGTTTCCAGCGCTCGCGTCCGTAATGTAGTTCTGCAGCCAGATGTGGTTCAGTTGCAGCGCCGCGCTGCTCCGGAACTGGATGTCCAACGGGCCCGGCACAGTGGGCGAGTAGTTGCATTGCGAGCCATCGGCCCCAGCCGGGCAGTAATGGTCCTGCACCCAGTACCCGTTCGCACCGGTCTCGGGAAACCGCTGGACGAGGACGTCATTCTTCCACACTTCGAGCGCGGCCCCTGCGGCCGATCCCATGTCGGTGTTGAGCTTGGCGTGGACTTCGAAGCAGTCCCAGAGATCCTCGTCTACGGTGAAGGCGTTCTGGCTCACCAGGGCGTTGCCCCAGTAAGCACCGCCGCAGCTCGAACAGGTATGCATCCCCATCCAGTAGTCGTAGAAATCGAAGCGGAGGGTGGGAGACGCGCCCCACACCGGCTCGATTGCGAAGGAGACCCGGTCGTTACCGACAGGCTTCGTCCCCGCCTGCGGGTTGGGCCAGTTACTGGGAGGGTTGTAGCCGCCGAACCAGAGGCCAGTGTGATGCCACGGAGCGCCCGTCTGATACTTGACGTACCAGCGCACGTACAGCTCGTCGTAGCCGGATCCGTTCGGTTTGAGCAGCTTCTTGTACAGGTCGGTGGCGTCGTCGGTGCTCGCCGTTGAGCCACCGGATGTGAGTCTCATTGAGGCCGCACCGCAGCTCTGCGACGGCTTGTCGGCGACCAGCGCCATGCTGCCCGGGTTCTTGTAGTCGTCGTAGCGCGCCGTTATTGCCGCCACCGAGCCTGCTTCGAAGTCTTCGTGCCAGACCACATCCGGATCACTGCCTATTCCCTGATCGCAGGGGTAGCGGTCGGCTAACAGGCCGCCCGAAGGCTTGTTCATGTCCGAGCAGGCTGCCAGCCACAGCGAGGCTCCCAGCAGGATCAGCCCACGGCATGCGTGTGTCATGAAGCAATGTGTACGTCCGGGCTCCGCGGATGACGGTGACAAGTCTCACGCACCGCCGGGCAACGGGGACGGAGCCCCCGCGCGCCACCCGCCAATAGACTTGCAGAGGGTCTTGAGACGGTCTAACGTCTGCACGGACAATTCACCAGGGCGGGCCGTGCCGGACGCCGTCAAATCGCGCTACGTCATCCAGCTCGAGCGGCCGGGCGAGCGTGTGGACATGGAGTTCGTCCGCGCTCTGCTGGGCGGCACCGGGGTCGAGCTCG
>Ga0209056_10008096_pt1 | contig 10792 bp, 9 predicted proteins | sample GraSoiAngelo_114_FD_185876 | JGI IMG/M metagenome (GOLD analysis project Ga0209056, IMG submission 185876) | Grasslands soil microbial communities from the Angelo Coastal Reserve, California, USA - 14_0903_13_40cm (SPAdes) (version 2) | ecosystem: Environmental > Terrestrial > Soil > Grasslands ...
GCCGCATAACCAGTCCACTTCACTTCAAACTCAGGACGCGGAAGTTTCCTTAACCCCAGCGCCGGATCCGCGACGCGCACAAATCGCTCGGCCACGTCGTAGAGCACCATCCAGTGATCGCCTTCCCAATGCACAATGGCCGGCAGCGGCATCAAGGGGAGATTACGCAGCGAGATTTTCAAAGCGCGCGCTGCCAGCCCAAGCTCGGTCGCCGCGCGACAAAGCGCCTTAAGGCTGGTACCGTCGGTTGCTGTGTGACAAAGCTCCCGGATCCGCGCCAGGCTTATCTTGCGGCCGAAATGACGACAGATCATGGCGAGACTGGCTGCGCCACAATCCATCTCGTCGATCTGCATGATGAAGTCGATCTTGCGAGTGCGCTGCCCGCGTTTTCGGAATAGGCCGCGTTCGTCTGCAAACGGTTCTTCCTTGTCTTTGCTCTCAAGAGGTGGCTCGTGACCAACCAGCTCTACTTTGTCGTGAACCCGCGTTTCAGCCGGCAGAAGTTCCGTAGTGAAATCGAGAGGGATGCGAGCTTCTGTTTTTGCCTCGTAAAGTGCAAGTCGTTCGCTCAGCACCTTATCAAATTCAGAAAACCTGCGCCGCAAAGCTTGCACCGCCCCGGTTTCGAGCGCGAGCAATTGACAATCGGTAACTGCTTCGACGGATGCCGCGCGGGGTGATCCGTTGAGGATCGACAACTCACCGAAGAAATCACCCTCACGATAAAACGCCAGATTGCGCTCGCGCCCGTCGACTCCGGCGAAGGCGCGCGCCCGTCCTTTCTCGATGATGTAAAGAGGGCCGGCCTCGTCACCTTGGCGAATGATCAGATTACCTTTTTCAAATGCGACTGCCTTTAGCTGGTCGATCATGCTGCGCAGCACCGGCGTCGGAAGCCGGCCGAAATTGCTGAACTGATAGAGGAAACCTTGCAGGGCCCGATGGCGGCCGGTCGTCTCGATGGACTGCTTTAGATCGGGCTCCTGGCTAATGAGCTGCTGAAAGTCATCGCGATCGATCCGCAAAACATCCACCGCCGTGCTGCAGCGCACAGTTGCATTTCGGGTACCGCCCTCCGCCAGCGCCGCTTCTCCGAACGAGTCCCCAGGTTTCAGCACCCCCAAAGGGATCTCTTCGCCGTCAGCTTTAATCTTCACGGCGCGCGCCCGGCCTTTGGTCAAAATGTAAAACGAATCGGCCGGATCGCCTTGTTTTACGATAACATCACCGAAACCGTACTGTTCTTCCTGCAAAAGCGATTCAATCGCATCGAAATGTTCATCAGAAAGAAAACGGAATACCGATGAGCGCCGCAGAATTTCGGTGTCTTCTGCTTTCATTGCGTCAAAAAGGTTCGCCGAGCCGTCGCTCAACGTACTTACTGACGAGTTCCGAGAAATGGCGATCGAGGAGGCGCTGGTCGATGCGTGATTTCACCCTTGGATCCTCCAGGCGAGGCTCAATCTTGGTTACAATACGGCAGAGCTCGAATCCGTCGCCTCGTTCGATCGGCTTGAGCACCTGTCCGGAGCAAACGCAGAGAAATTTCTGCTGAGCCTCCAGGGAGATGTCTTCCAGAATAAAATCCGCACGCCGATAAGGGTACCTTCCCTCGATGGCAACTTCCTCCATTGACATTCCATCTTCCCGCACACAAAAAAACGCTTCCTTGGCGGCGTCGCGCGATTCGAGTTCGATGATCTCCGTCTCGAATCGTGTCAGAGACAAACGCAACGCCGCCAACTCGTGTTGACGGGCTTGTGGCACAAGCAGCCTGTCGCGGCGGGTGCGATACGATGCATCTATCACGAGCATTAGATTGAACCACTCCGAATCGCGCCCCAGCTTTCCCAGCCATTCCGCGAGCTGCGCCGGTTCGATCTCGTGACGATCAAAAAACTTTTGCTCCGCGACTGCGACAGCGTCTGGATGCAAATTCTTTTCCGCGCAGCGCGCTGCCAGGCGCCACATGAATGCAGTCGTCAACCGGTCCAATTCTCCGGAGAGGATCAATTCTGTTACAAACAACTCGCGCAACTCCGGGGACGCGCACTGATATTCTACTTCAACCGGACCGATCTCCTCGTAAAACCCGTTCGCGCAGCAGCGGCGAGCAAAGTAGTCAACGAAATCATTAAGGGTGAGGCCCCGGTTCGCCAGCCATGCTTCTGTTTCCTCAGCAGTGATTAAATCGTATTCGTAACGAAAAGCTTCTGTCGCACTGGAGATCGCGGCCCCATCCAAATCGACATCCAATTCATCGGAACGCTTTTCAGCTTCGACCGCTTCGAGAAATTCTTTCCATTTTACCTCCAATTCGCCCCTGAAAATGGCTGCATCGATGGCGTCCCGCGCCGGATATCGCTGCTTTCCGCACGCGCACACGATCAGGTCATGACGTGAAACTGACATGCTCGGGGGTCGGACCCAGGTTTCTACCTCTTTTCTAAGAGGAAGTCGAGGCTTTTTGATTACAATGTTTGGAAAGCTCGAAACGCCATCGCTGTCCGGGCAAAAGCTTTACCCATCCAAAGATTGCTACTATGGAAAGCGACCTAGCCTCGTCACGATCAAAGCGATACGACCGGATTCAATCTGACTACCGCCTTCAGGCGAGGGATTAAAAACGAAACTTACCTCTGCGCTTGATTAAAACCGCGCAGTCCCCTCGCCTGAGAGGCGACCTTCACCACATGCAACTCAAGCCTTCACACAGTACTCAGCTTGCTTCTTATAGACAGAGCACTCGGCCTTCTTGGATCAACCGCCTTCGGCGGGTTATATACGGGCGGCGTCGGCTGCGGTACTAGACCACCACGTGCGTCTTTCTTGGGTGTCAGGTCACTGAGCCTGGTTTTAGCTGATTTCGGCACTTTGCTGTTTTGTTTCATTTTGTTAATTTCCTTTCGTTGTTTGGCCTTCCGTAACTTCTCGTAATTGAGAAACTCATTTCTGGCCGTTCACTGAGGTAATGCGTAAAATCCGGCCGGAGGTTACGCGAAAAGTTGTGGAGACCGCCGTGCTGTAGAGGAAGGGGCCCCTGGTAGAAGCGTAACAACGGAATCACACGTCTAACGAGAAAGAGATAAGCCACGGCAGGGTGTCGTGGCAATCAGCTGAATTTCCGTCGCCTAGGAGCCGTTGGCTTTACCGATTGGTTAGATGCTTCCAAGAACCAAATCCCCCACTCAATCTGACTACCGCCTTCACCACATGCAACTCAAGCGTTCACACAGTACTCAGCTTTCTTACCAAAGACGAACTCGGCCTTCTATCATACGCCTTCGGCGGCGGCGTCCGCAGCGGTACTACGCCACCACCACGTGCGTCTTTCTTGGGTGTCAGGTCACTGAGCCTGGTCTTAGCTGATTTCGGCACATTGCTGTTTTGTTTCATTTTGTTAATTTTCCCTTCGTTGTTTGGCCCTCCGTGACTTCTCGTAATTGAGAACTCATTTCTGGCCGTTCACTGAGGTAATGCGTAAAATCCGACCGGAGGTTACGCGGAAAGTTGTGGAGACCGCCGTACTGTAGAAGCCCGATAAAAGCGAAGTCAGGGAAAAATTGTGCCCGACTATTCGGCATTTTGAAAGCGCAATGCTTTGCGAGTGACTCTTTCGATTTCGAGAAACGCGGTCAGCTTTTCACCGGCACCGCACAATGAAACGCTGATGCCGCGAAAGACGACCTAACTACTCGGTGGGGCGGTCACGTTTGCGAAGTTTATGTCCTTCGAAGAGTTTGTTGGAGCGCACCAATTCCACCTCACGCGCGGTTCACGGGGCGATTAAACGTTTGCAAGTAATATGTCAGTCCGGTAACCTAAAGAGGTCATGGAGGAACAAACGCCGAATATCAATGTAGTACACTCCGTTTGGCGCCGACTTAAGAAGGCTAAAATTCGTGACCTGCAGCCAGTAAAAGACGTCAAAGGCGGCAGGGGTGTTGCGGGCAAGTCCGAACCCACCGCAGGCGGCACAGGAATCACAGGAATTACTGGAAAACATCGCTGACAATCTGAAGAAACGCGGGGTCGGGTTTGGGCGGCGTCGCAGCGCTGGATACCGGGAGGGTGAACAATCTGGATCGTGGACGCGAATACCGGCGACGGAAAGCGTTTTGTTGTGCGAATTGGATATCCAGCTGATGGCCTTTGAGCCCTGAAAAAAGAACCCCGCCGCTGAGGCCGCAGAATTGAGATGCAGTAGCGGATTACCAAATCCTTGCTGCAAACAGGATCACCGAGCGGGTGACGAGACGTGATGTAGATTGGAAATTGCGGCTATTCACGCTAGAAGTTACGTCTAATGGCGGAAGAACCCGGGACGCAAACGATTACATCCTCAAGCGATCAGCAGAAGAGCGTTCCAATTGTCACCGTCGAGAGCTTTTACAATTCGCACGCCGAAAAGCTGCAGATGAAGCTGGAGGGGCCGTGTGTGGGGTTTCATCGAAAAATTCGGGAGCCGACTATCAACAGGCCTGGACTCGCGCTGTCGGGGTTCTACACCTATTTCGCCGAGAAACGTGTGCAGGTGCTGGGCGCGGCAGAACATTCTTATCTGAAAAGTTTACCTGCCAGAATGCGCGTCGAGCGGTTTTTCAACTTATGCAAACACAGAATTCCGTGCCTTGTAATGTCGCGCGGATTTCATCTCGCGCCGGAGTTGCTAAGCGTAACCGGCGAGGCAAAAATCGCGGTGTTCCGAACTCCGATGATCACGATGAAGTTCATCAACGCCGCCACGATCGCTCTTGAGATGGATTTCTCGCCGACGGTGACGGAATTCGGAAGTATGGTGGATATTTTGGGTGTCGGTGTGTTGATCCGCGGCGTAAGTGGTATCGGGAAAAGCGAATGTGTACTGGGGTTGATTGAGCGCGGCTACAGTCTTGTGGCTGACGACGTAACGCGCATTACGATGCTTGAGGGACGGGAGCTCATGGCCACGGCACCCGAAATGACGCGCAATCACATGGAAGTGCGCGGGATTGGTATCATTGATGTGGCAAAGGTCTTCGGCATTGGAAGTATTCGAGTGGAAAAACGCCTCGACCTCGTTGTCACGTTAAAGGAGTGGGGGGACGTGGAAGAGGTTGACCGAATCGGACTTGATCGGGAATTTTATGAAATTCTCGGACTCAAAGTGCCGCATGTGACCATTCCGGTGCGACCCGGGCGCGACATGGCGCGGTTGATCGAGGTCGCCGCGATGGACGAAAAATTAAAAGGCTTGGGACAAAACGCAGCCGTTGACTTCAATACAAGGTTGCTTCGGCTGATGGAGCAGCAGAGGGCGACGTAATGGGATTGTTGTATCGAAAAGGCAACCGCGCTGCACAGGCGCAGAAGCTCGAAAAGGAGCTGACAATTGTGAACAGGCTTGGGCTGCATGCGCGACCGGCTGCGATGTTTGTGCGCATTGCCAGCCGCCATCGCGCGGAAATCTGGGTCTCGAAGGAAGGCGAGGAGGTAAACGGCAAAAGCATCATGGGGCTGATGATGCTTGCGGCCGGACAGGGATCCAAGCTGCGTATCCGCTGCGACGGACCAGACGCCGACAAGGCGATGGAGGAGCTTGAGGAACTTATTAAGGCGGGATTCAACGAAGACTGATTCGCCCGACGCGCATTGTCACACAACTGACACCGCGAAGGACTTTCGTGAGTTTGACATTGGCCTTACTCTCGGAGGCGCATGAGCGATAACGCGGAGATCCGGTTTGAAGGAATTGGCGTTTCGCCCGGAATCGCCTTCGGCAGGGTTCATCTCGTCCGTGAAGACATCGATGAAGTGGTGCGTTACCAGATTGCGCCATCGCAGGTTACGGATGAAATCGGGCGGTTCGAGGCAGGGCTCATCCAAACGCGGATGCAGATCCTTGAGATGCAGCAGCGGATTGCCGAATCCATCGGCGCGAAAGACGCGGCGATTTTCGATGCGCACCTGCTCGTGGTCGAGGACCGCACGTTGATCGATGAAGTTCTACGAAAACTCAAGACCGACCTTTGCAATGTAGAGTGGGCGTTCCAGGAAGTCGCGACGCGCTATGCCGAGACCTTAAGTAAAATCGATGATCCGTATCTGCGCGAACGCGCACTCGACATTCAGGACGTCACGAAGCGAGTAATTCGCAATCTGCAGGGCAAAGCCCCCAAGGCATTTCTTTCGCTGAGCCAGCCGCACATTCTCATTGCGCATAATCTCACTCCTTCGGACACGGCAAGCATGAACCGCGACAACGTGCTCGGGATCGCCACCGACCTCGGTAGCCGTACCTCGCACGCCGCGATTCTGGCGCGTTCTCTCAACATTCCGGCGGTACTAGGCTTGCACGATATCACTGCAAAAATGGAAACGGGTCAGCACGTTCTTGTCGATGGGAGCGATGGCTGGTTGATCGTCAATCCGACGCCGGAAACGCTGGAGCGCTACAAGCAAATTGAATCACGAAGGGCTAAAGTCGCGGCGCAGCTGAAGCAACTGCGCGAGACGACCTCGATCACGCGCGATGGACGTCACATTGTTCTTTCGGCAAATATTGAGCTTCCGGAAGAGGTCGATGCGGTTGCAGCCAATGGCGCGGAGGGAATCGGACTTTATCGCACGGAGTTTCTCTATTTGAACCGCGAAACCCTGCCAAGCGAGGAGGAGCAATACGAAACCTACCGAAAGGTTGCCGAGCGCGTACGTCCGAATCCGCTGATCATTCGAACTTTTGATTTGGGCGGTGATAAACTGGCTGCCGGTGCAGTGGACATCGGTGATGAATTGAACCCTTTCCTGGGCTGGCGCGCGATCCGGTTTTGTCTTGAGAATCAGGATATTTTTCAAACGCAGCTGCGCGCTATTCTCCGCGCCAGCACCGTTGGCAACGTAAAGGTCATGTTTCCCATGATCTCTGGCTTGGATGAATTGCGCCGCGCCATGGTCGTGCTCGAGGAATCTAAACAACAGTTGCGCAGCTCAAAAATCGAGATGGCTGAAAAAGTCGAAGTTGGCGCGATGGTCGAGATACCAAGCGCTGCCATCTGTGCAAGCGCGCTTGCACGCGAAGTCGATTTTTTCAGTATCGGAACAAACGACCTGATTCAGTATGCGCTTGCAGTAGACCGGGTAAATGAAAAGATCGCGTATCTCTACGAGCCGACGCACCCGGCAATACTCAGATTGCTCAAGATGGTTGCCGACGCGGCCCACGCGAACCACATCTGGGTAGGCGTTTGCGGAGAGATGGCGGGCGATGTTGCGTTGGTGCCGCTTTTGTTAGGCCTCGGCATGGATGAACTCAGCGCAGCCGCGACCCTGGTCCCGCGAGTCAAGCGCGCGGTGCAAAGCCTGACCATTCCTGAATGCCGCGAACTGGTCGGGGAGACATTGAAGCTCAACACTGCATCGGAAATTCTGGAGCGTTGCCTGCAACTGGCAGACAACCGTTACGGCGATCTTTTGGGCTGATATTGCAGCGGCGCGCTCTGAGCGCCGAAGTCTGGATCAGTGCGGTCAGAACCGCTGCTGCGATTTACTCTTCTCCTTCGGGATCAGTCTTTAGTCCTTCTTCCTCCATTTTGCGCAGGACATCGCTCATATCGTCCACTTCGTCCCATACATCCTGGCTCACGTAAATGGGCGCCTTCTGCTGCGTAGCCATGGCGATGCAATCGCTCGGTCGTCCATCCAACTCGATGATCTTTTTTTGCTGCAACTCGTTTTCGACCTGAATGATGACGCGCGCGTAGTAAGTGGCGTTCTTCAGGTCGTTAATGATCACGCGCTCGACTTTTGCGCCGAGCGCCGCGAGCAAATGCGCCATCAAATCATGAGTGAGAGGACGCTCTTTGGTGATGTGACGCATAAACATTGTGATGGCGCTGCCGACGGTTTGATCGACGTAGATAATGAAAATCTTCTCATTGTTGCCAAGGAAAACCGCGCATCCACCGCTCGTCGGTAAAACTGCTCGCACCTGCACCTCGATCACCGTCTTGTTCATCGCGCAAACAGTACGTGGGCGAACAGGAAAAACAAGCTGTGCACACGACGCTCCTCATCCATCACCTGCGTCTTATGCGTCAGAGGAAGATTTTCGCGCTGCGGGCTTGAATGTTCTGCACGCTGATTAATATGCGCAGTGCGGTTGATACCGCGCTGCGCAACGACAATGAAAACGGAGTGGGATATCGAATCCGCCATCGCCACATACAACGTGGAGGGATGGGGCGAGGGCTATTTTACGGTCAACAGTTCAGGCAACGTCGAAGCGCGGCCGTTGAAGAACGATGGCGGTTCCATCGATCTGCTGGAAGTCGTCAACGAAGCGCGTGCCAGAAACCTCGGTTTTCCGTTGTTGATTCGGTTCCAGGATTTGCTCCGGCACAGGGTTGAAGCAATTAATCGCGCATTTCAAAGCGCAATCTCTGAGTTTGGCTATCAAAATCATTATCGCGGCGTTTTCCCGATCAAGGTCAACCAGCTGCGCGAAGTCGTCGAAGAGATCGTCGATGCGGGCGAACAATTTCATTTTGGACTCGAGGCAGGCAGCAAGCCAGAGCTCGTCGCCGCGCTTGCGATGCAGAAAGGCCCCGAGACTTTGATCATCTGCAATGGCTACAAGGATCCTGCTTTCATTCGCATCGCGTTACTCGGTCGCAAACTAGGCAAACCAGTCGTAATCGTCGCAGAAAAGCTGGAAGAGGTTGAGCAAATCATACGCGCGTCGAAGGAGGTTGGCGTCGAGCCTTGGATTGGAATTCGTGCGCGCTTACACAGCAAAGGCTCCGGTAAATGGTCGCCGAGCGGCGGCGAGAACGCGAAGTTCGGCCTGGACACGACGAATCTGGTCGCTGCGAGTCAGATGTTAAAGGATGCCGGGCTGGCGCATTGCCTAAAACTTGTCCATTTCCACGTCGGATCGCAGGTGCCGGACATTTCCACGATCAAACGCGCAGTGCGTGAAGGCGCGCGATACTACGCAAAGCTGTCGAAACTTGGACACGAACTTGGTTATCTCGACGTCGGCGGCGGGCTCGGCGTCGATTACGATGGATCGCGCAGCGACTTTGACAGTTCGACCAATTATTCGCTCCAGGAATACGCGAACGACGTCGTCTGGAACATCATAGACGTTTGCGACTCCGAAGGCGTCGCGCATCCGGCGATTGTGAGCGAGAGCGGGCGCGCCACTGTCGCGCATCATTCTGTGCTGGTGGTCGAAGCGTTTAGTTCGATCGAAAAGACAGCCCCAAAGCTCAAGGTCGAAGCGAGCGAAAAGGACCACAAACTGGTAGCGGATATCCTTGACGTGAAACAGCGGTTGAAACGCGGAAATCGTCTTGAGAGTCTGCACGACATCCAGCAAATCAAAGAGGAGTCGCAGCAAACATTCGATCTCGGTCTGCTCGATCTCGAATCCAAAGCGAAGATCGACACGGTTTACTGGCAGGTCGCGCATCAAATCGTTAACATGCACCGCGGGTTGCGTTATGTGCCGGACGAAGTGAAGCAGCTGGAAACGACGCTGGGCGACCAGTACATCTGCAATTTTTCCGTGTTCCAGTCGCTGCTCGATCATTGGGCGCTAGGCCAATTGTTCCCAATCATGCCGATTCATCGGCTTACCACGCCGCCTGATCGCAACGGCACCATCGTGGATATCACCTGCGATTCAGACGGAAGAGTCTGCAAGTTTGTCGACTTGCAGGACGTGAAAGAAACACTGCCGCTGCATCGGATTCATCCCGGAGAAATTTACTATCTCGGCCTCTTTATGGTGGGCGCTTACCAGGACATCATGGGTGATCTGCATAATCTGTTTGGCCGGGTCACGGAGGTTCACGTTTTCCTCGATCCAGATGAAGAATCGGGCTGGTATATTGAGGAAGTGATCGAGGGCAGCACAATCGGGGAAGTGCTCGCAATGACGCAGTGGGACAAACTTGAGTTGATGCGGTTGCTCAAAGCTCAGGTAGATCAAGCGATTAAGACCGATCGCCTCAAGCCTAACGACGCGATGCGACTGCTCGATGACTACGAGCGGTTTCTGCAGGAATACACTTATCTGAGTTTCAATGGCGTGAAGGCGCCGCCGCAACCGGGCAGTTGGCTGCCGCTCAGCTGAAAAATCTTCGGGTGCTCACCCTCCACTAGAGTTATCTCTGTCAAGTCACTCAAGGGTCGATTCCGAAAGTTTTGCAATCGCCTCGCATCAATCAGACGTGGCGTCTGTCTAAGCACCCCGCCGCATCTGTCTCGGAGTTATTTGCCGACGGTAACGAAGACGGTTGTTTTTTCGGTGTCGTTCTCAAACACCTCGGCTGAGATCAAGAGGCCTCTCGCGGTCTCAGCGGTAATGACCGATCGGATCTCGATACGATTGCTTTCCCGAATAATGTCATCCGCATTGAGATCGAAGGACATCATCTTTCCTGGGTCGATGACCTGACGGCCAAACTCAACGAGAACATTGCCGTCGCTGTCGAAAAACTTGCTGCCGTCGATAATTATGGCTGTGGTTCCGGTGTTGGCTGCCGTCACGCGGGCGGTCTGGCCAAAGGTGATGCCAACCGGGCGACTGCCTTCAATAACGATTGCCTGAGCCGTCGTTGCGCTGAGCGCAAGGCCGATTAGCAGGAGCAGGATGAGCTTTGATGAAGTGGTTCGTGTTTTCATAATTTTTCTTTCTTAGGTTGTGACATCTGTCCGGCGCGTTTGTTTTTTCTCACCGGCATGAATGTGTTTCTACCTTCTAAAGCGGAATTCCCGCTTGGAATCCGCCACGACTGCGGGAGAT
>Ga0209056_10008097_pt1 | contig 10791 bp, 9 predicted proteins | sample GraSoiAngelo_114_FD_185876 | JGI IMG/M metagenome (GOLD analysis project Ga0209056, IMG submission 185876) | Grasslands soil microbial communities from the Angelo Coastal Reserve, California, USA - 14_0903_13_40cm (SPAdes) (version 2) | ecosystem: Environmental > Terrestrial > Soil > Grasslands ...
CCACCGGCAAAGCGCCGTCCATGCGGCTCTACTGGAACCGCGCGCGCAACATCGTCGTCGTCGCGGCGTTCGACCTGCCGCCCGCGCCGGCGGGCCGGACCTATCAGCTCTGGGCGATCGAGAAAGGGCGCGCGCCGGTGAGTGTGGGCACGTTCAATTCGGCGCCAAGCGGCCGCACAGTCATCGCGCTGCAGATGCCGGCCGGCGTGCAACCCGAAGTCAGTGCCGTGACGGAAGAACCCGCCGGCGGCTCGCCCGAACCCACGCAGCAACCGTTCCTGGTAGGTAGCTGGAGATCCCGCTCGTAAGCGTTGATCCCACTCTAAAGAGTGGGCCCAGTGAAACACTGCGCTTCAGCGCAGTGCCTTGTTGGGCCCACTCTTCAGAGTGGGAACCCAAGTCGCTGGGCTCACAGTCACATTGAGCAATCCGATCGCCGGGCGCGGGCGTAGAGAGGATGACACTCTACGCCCGTTTCTTTTTCGAGGGAGGAGCCCATCATGTCCCGCAAGGCTGTGCTGAGTTTGCTACTCGCGGGCGCCGTCGCGATCGGCGTCACGCGGTTGATCAGGGCGTCGGACCACAAAGACAGCATGCTGCTCGCCGGCGACCCCGCTGCCGACATCGCGGACGTCTACACGTTCCGCAGCCCCACCAATCCGGCGAACACGGTGCTGGCGATGACGGTGTCGGGCTTCATCCCGCCGTCCGAAGCGAGCACTACGTACTTCGATCCAAACGTGCTGTACCAGTGGAAGATCGATAACAACGGCGACGCGGTTGAAGATCTCGTGATCCAGGCGTTCGTGACCGGCACCGGCGGGCATCAGGTGATGCATTTCCGCGGCCCCGCGGCGCCGGCCGACATCGGGTCGACCAACCGCATCATCAACGGCACGGAGACGGCAACCGTCGCCGTCAGCAACACGCCCACTCCGGTCGTCGCCTCCCGCAACGGGATCACGGTGTTCGCCGGCGTGCGCGACGATCCGTTCTTCTTCGACCTCGTGCAGTTCAAGCACATCATCGCCGGCGAAGCGACGTCGTTCCGCAACCCCGGCATCGACACGTTCGCCGGGACCAACGTGCTCGCCATCGTCGTCGAGCTGCCAAGCTCGCAGCTCGGCAACTCGGAGCTCGGCGTTTGGGGCACGACCAGCCGGCCACAGCTCTAACACGGATCTCAAGGAGAGGTTGACCATGACACGCATTGCGAAACTTGCCGCGCTCGCGGTGGTTGGTGCGCTGCTCGGCTGCCAGAGCCCCTACGCTCCGCGGGACATCGCGATGAGCGTCTTGATGAACAAGACCCTGCTGCAAGAAGACCGGTTCGGGTTGCCCGCGATCGCCACGGTGTTCATTCCGACCACGCTCAAGGACGCGTACAACCTGGGGTCGCCCAGCGGCGACGTCGCGAACTTCAAGAGCTTGATCGTTGCCAAGCTGATGGCGTTTGGGCAGGACGCGGCGTCGGCGAACGCGCTGGCGAGTGCGCTCGCGCCGGATATCCAGCCGGTCGATCTGTCGCAGTCGAGCGCGTTTCTCAACGGTCGCAAGCCCGCTGACGATGTGATCACCGGCGAGCTGCACCTGATCTTTGGCTCGAATGCGGCGTTGAACGACGACCACGTGGATGCGAACGACACACCGTTCCTGACCACGTTCCCGTATCTCGCTGGACCGCACGTCCAATGACGCGCGCCCGCGTATGGATTGGCGGCGTGTCGGCCCTCGGGGTCGCGCTCGCGATCTCGCGCGCCGCCCTGCACGGTTCGACGCCGGTCCTGCCGGCCGCGAGCGACACGGCCATCACGTCGCGCAGCATCGCATTCTTCGAGGGCCGGCTGGCGCAGGACCCCGGCAACTTCATGATCGCCGGGCAGCTCGTCGCCCGCTACATGCTGCGCTTTCAAGTTTCCGCGAACCTGGCCGATGTGCGGCGTGCCGAGTCGCTCGCGCAGTCGGTGCTGCCGCTCGTTTCCGATACGGGCGGCGCATACGCGCGGCTTGGGGCTGTCTATCTCACGCAACACAAGTTCGCCGCGGCGTATGACGCGGCGCGCCGGGGCGTCGCCTGGAATCCCGCCAATCAAGGCGCGCTCGGCGTGCTGTTCGACGCTGCCGTCGCCACGGGGCGCTACGCCGTAGCGGAGTCGACGCTGACCAAGCTCAGGCCCGGGCGACTACCCTATCAGTTCCGGGCTGCGCACATGCTCTCTATGCAAGGCCGGATGGACGGCGCGTATCACGCGCTCGATCACGCCTGCATCCAGCTCGCCAGCGCCGCGGCGCGCCCACAGGCGCTCGCGTGGTGCCTGACTGAGCTCGCGAAGATTCAGCTCGCACGCGACGGAGAAGGTGAACCGGCGGCTGCCGCGCTCTACCGGCAGGCGCTCCAGGTGCAGCCAGGCTACCGGGCCGGCATCGAGGGCCTGGCCGATCTGGCGTTTGCACGCGGCGATTGGCGGAAGGCACGCGAGCTGTTCGGGCGCATCGCGGTGGACGCGCATCCCGATCTGTACCTGCGGCTCGCGGAGGTGCACCGCGCGCTCGGCGAGCCCGCTGTTGCGGAGCGATTTGAGCGACAGTTTCTTGCCGTCGCCCGCGCGCCCGATGCCGAAGCGCTGTACGCCCATCCGCTCGCGCTCTATTACGCGAGCAGCCCGGTGACGATCGATACCGCGTTGGCGATCGCGCGGCGTGACGTCGCGCGGCGGCCTGCCGTCGAGAGCTACGACGTGCTCAGCTGGGTCTTGTTCCGTCGCGGGGACATGGCGGCCGCGCTCGCGGCGTCCGACCAGGCCCGCCGCTGGGGCACGCCGACGCCGACTATGAACTTTCACCGCGCGCGGATTCTGGAAGCGCTAGGTCGCAATACCGAAGCCGCAACGTTGCTGAAGCCGGCGCTCGCGCAACCCAGTCTCCTCGAGCCAGGGGCGGCGTGGGAGCTGCGGGTAGCTCGCTGGTAAAGGCATCGACGTGGTAATACGGGATCGACGTCACCCTTCAATTATACAGCGGCCCCTCCGCGCACGTGGGTGATGGTGAGAGTAATATCCTTTTCCAAAATCCTGCTTATTATCCATCACATGGCCTTAACCTTCACCCGCCTCCGCACACCCATCGGGGAGCTTGTCCTCACCGCCTCCGACACCGCGCTCACCGGCGTCTACTTCCCGACGTCGCGCCGCGGGCCCGCGCCGACGCACCAGGCAGCCTGGGTGGAAGCCGGCACCGAAGGGCCGGCTGCAGCGGTGCTCGCCCGCGCGCGCCAGCAGCTCGAGGAGTATTTCGCCCGCACCCGTACCACCTTCGAATTGCCACTCGAGGCCCTCGGCTCCGCATTCGAGCACCGCGTGTGGAACGCGTTGCGCCAGATCCCCTACGGCACGACCACGAGCTACGGCGCGCTCGCCAAACTCCTCGGCGACAAACACGCCACGCGCGCTGTGAGCATCGCCAATGGCAAAAACCCGATCCCGATCATCGTGCCGTGCCATCGGGTCGTGGGATCAAAGGGCGAGCTGACGGGCTTCGGTGGGGGATTGGAAACGAAACGGTGGCTGCTGGAACATGAGGGCGCGCTGATGGAGCTAGGGGTTTAGCGACTCCAGCTCGTCCAGGAATCCTACCTGGGCTCGTAGAATCCTGGTTCGAGCCTCACGCAATCCGAACCACGCCGCGCGATCGACCTCGGGGTACTCGCGCCCCTTGAACACGAAAGTGTTACTGCGCACGCGCGCCGCATCGACGTCGCCCTTCACGGCCCACGCATGTACGATCTTGCCGCTGGGCTGCTTGAGCGGCTGCAGCGGGACGAAGTCTCCCGACGCCGTAAAGCTCGTTTCCTCCGTGAATTCGCGGCGAGCGGCGGCTAACGGATCCTCGCCAGGCTCGAACTCGCCCTTGGGGATGGACCAGGCGCCTTCGTCTTTGTGCACCCAGAAGGGTCCGCCGGGATGGACGAGAAGGACCTCGAGCGCGCCGTCTTTGTGGCGGTAGAGTAACAGCCCAGCGCTACTTGTGACGGTAGACGATCCTGCCTCTGGTGAGATCGTAGGGCGATAAGGCGAGCGTCACCCGATCTCCGGCCAAAACCCGAATCCGAAACTTGCGCATCTTGCCCGCAATCGTCGCGAGCACGGAATGCCCGTTGACCAGCGTCACACGGAACGTGGAGTTGCGTAACAGCTCCGCGACCGTTCCCTCGATTTCCAGCGCGACTTCTTTGGTCACTGCGTAGGCTCCCCGGGTGTTTCGCGTTTGCCGCTGCGCCGCTCCACAAAGGTACGATGACCGCAGGGGCAGAACTCGACCATGCGGCCTAGGCGATCGGTACGGAATTCGAGATACTGGTGGCAGGCGGGACAGCGCGCCGGCCCGCGATCGACGACGAGCGGACTCCGCGCCGCGGCGCGATTGCTGCTAATTGCGCGACGCCGATCGGATGCGATGCACCCCGCGCAGCCCGTCCGCCACCGTCGCTGGCGCCGGACCGTTCACAATTGATGCACGGCAGACGCACAAGCCGCTGTGCGGAACTGCCGGGGGCGTCGTCATCGGCGCCTCCCGGTACGTCGTCCCGGCTGGATTGCCGATAAACCCGCCACAACGATGACAGTGAATGTCCAGCATGGACTCTCCTTCACTTCGCTTAGCGGGTCACCGGCTGACTCTGATTCGAATTCTGCGATGCGATCTTGTGGAACGTGGAGTTCGACACCTCGTAGCTGTCTACTTCAGGCGTCCCCTCGACCAGCCGCTCCAGCGTCCGCAACACGGCAGGATAGGTATCACGGCCGTAGGCCTCCGCATTCTCTTTCTTCTCCCACAGACTGATCGCGACGGCTTCGATGCCATCGGCGGCGAGAAAGGTGATCTCGTCCTTGAAGCCGGACTGCTTGCGCAGCATCGGCAGGACTTCGTTCTCCAGCGTGCGGGTGAAATCAGCGCCTTTGTTGGCCTTGAGATGTAGCGTGACGTTACGAGCGTACATAGAAGCTCCTTCACTGCTCCAGCGTGAACCTCGCTTCACTGACACTACCCGACTGGCACAACTTACCTGACTGTACTAAGTTTGTCAACTTCTGTGTTGAAGGAATGATCAAGTTAACGGAGGTTGGTTAAGGTGGATGTAGCCTTAGTTATACGGCAGCGCCTCGATGAGCTGGACCTCGATCAGCGCGATCTGGCCGACGCGGCCGGCGTCACGGAGTCGTACGTCTCGCAGCTCCTCACGCACAAGAAGGCGCCGCCCGCCCCCGAGCGCACCGACATCTACGACCGCATGGACCGCTTCCTCAAGTTGCCACACGGTGAGCTCGCGCGCGTCGCTGAGGCGCATCTCAACGAAGAGCGCAGGCGCCGGTTCGGCGAAGTCGCGCCACTCGTCCCCGAATTGCGTGGGCTGATCCTCCGCAAATGCGCGCCGGATCAGGTCGAGCCGGTGCGCGCCATCATCGAGCTACAATCCTTCGGCGAGCTCGAACGCCTCGTCGCGCAGACGCTGCTCCACGTCGCGCGCCTGGGCAGCGACGTGCTGCACGTCACGCCGAAACAGCGCGCGCGCATCGATGCGGCTGTTGCGACGTGGGAGTGGGATCCGGCGACGTTCGCGCTCACCGTTTCCCTCGCGAGCGGGGAACACAGGCGCTTCGAGTACAGCGAGCGCCTGAACGGAGGTCAGGAAAAGGGACTGCTCGAGTTTCTGCGCGATCCATCGCTCAGCGGGACCGCGACGGATGAGGAGCTGGTCTTCTTGAAGTCTTTGCAGTTCAAGGACCGCCGGCCCACCGCCCTCTACTATTACCGGGAGCTACAGAACCTTCGGGACCCGCTGCATTTCCGTGCGTAACTTTCAGGGGTGCTTCTCTCCGCGCTCGTCTCCACTTCGAACCAGGTCGCGGCCACCTCGGGCCGCCTCACCAAGATCAACCTCCTCGCCGATCTGTTGAAGCAGGCCGGCCCCGACGAGATCGCGCTTGCCATCGCCTATCTGTCGGGAACGATCCGGCAAGCGAGGGTCGGGGTCGGGTGGGCGACACTGCAGAAGGCCAAGACTCAGGTCGGCACGTCGGCAAGCCTGCAACTACGCGATGTCGACGAGACGCTCGAGAAGATTGCGACGACATCGGGCAAAGGCTCGGCGGGAGAAAAGCAGCGGCTGCTCGGTGAGTTGTTTTCCAGGGCCACAGCCGAAGAGCAAGATTTCCTGTTTCGGTTGTTGACGGGAGAGTTACGGCAAGGAGCACTCGAGGGGATAATGGTCGAGGCGCTCGCCAAAGCGCGTGAGCTTCCCGCGAGCGACGTGCGGCGCGCCATGATGCTCGCCGGCAACGTCGGCGCCGTCGCCAAGGGCGATCTCAAGAGCTTTGCGATCGAGCTCTTTCGCCCCATCAAGCCGATGCTGGCGAAGACGGCCGCCGATGTGGAAGAGGCGCTCGCCGAGCTTGGTCCGGCATCGTTCGAGTACAAGCTCGACGGCGTTCGGATTCAGGTGCACAAACAGGACGACCAAGTACGAATTTATTCGCGCACGCTGAACGACATTACGGGAGAACTCCCCACCGTTGTTGAAATATCAAGAATTCTTGATATGAACGAGGTGGTCCTCGATGGCGAGGCGATCGTCTTGACGTCCGGCGGCCGACCGCTGCGTTTCCAGGAGACCATGAAGGGACTCGGCTCCGCTGTCCCGTTCTTCTTTGACATCCTTTACATCGACGGGACGTCCTTACTGGACCAACCGTATTCCGCGCGTACCACGCTGCTCCCCGAGGCGCGCCGCCCTCCGCGCATAGTCACAGCAGACGCCCACACGGCGAGAGACTTTTTCGATGCCGCGATTGCTGCGGGCCAGGAAGGCCTCATGGCGAAAGGTCTCGAGTCCAAGTACGAAGCGGGCCGGCGCGGCGGGGCGTGGTTCAAGATCAAGCAGGCGAACACGCTCGATCTCGTCGTGCTTGCGGCCGAGTGGGGCCACGGCCGCCGCCACGGCATGCTGTCGAACTTGCACCTCGGCGCCCGCGATCCGAGCGGTGGGTTCGTGATGCTTGGCAAGACGTTCAAAGGAATGACGCACGAGCTGCTCGAGTGGCAGACGAAACGGCTCCAGGAGATCGAGGTGCGCCGCGAAGGGCACATCGTCTACGTCCGCCCGGAGCTCGTCGTCGAGATCGCCTTCAACGGCCTGCAGGACAGCCCGCACTATCCCGGCGGGTTGGCGCTCCGATTTGCGCGCGTCATACGCTATCGGGACGACAAGAAGCCCGAAGACGCGGACACGATCGAGACCGTCAGGAAGCTACACCGCGAAGGTGCGCCGGACGCCGACGGCAAATAGCGGCCATGGCAGGACGCTCTTCAACCGTGGGAACCAGGCCGCGCTCCACGTGGCGGCCGAGTGCGGCGGTGGCGCGCTGGCGGACGCCGTCATAGGGGGATGCCTGACGATGCGCCCGTGACCAATACCGTCTGTGCCATAGATTCTCCGGAGGCTTATGTTCTGGTTCCTGCTGATTCTACTACAAGTCCCGCGCAGCCAGCACGGTTCCGTGACGCAGCGGGTCGGCACGACAGATATCGCCATCAGCTACAATCGGCCTGTCGCGCGCGGGCGCGAGCTGTTCGGCACGCTCGTCCGCTGGGGCCGCATCTGGCATCCCGGCGCCGACTCGGTCTCTACAATCTCGTTCAGTAACGACGTCATGATCGACGGCCACAGGCTGACCGCGGGCCGCTACTCGCTCTGGACCATTCCCGACGCGCCACCCAAGCCGTGGACGGTGATTTTCAATCGTGGCGTCGGCGGATGGCACACGAATTATCCCGGCGAGTCGCAGGACGCGCTGCGAATCAATGTGAGCACCGAAACCGGTCCACACATGGAAACGCTCGCCTATTACTTCCCGGTGGTAGACGCTGACTCGGCGGTATTGAGATTGCAGTGGGGGACGACGGTGGTGCCGATGAAGATCAAGGCAACACAGTAGAGACTTGGGATGGTGCAATGAGACCCATCTCTTCCAGGAAGCTGCTGCCCCCCGTGTCGCGTCCGAAGCGCCGCTCGACACGGGTGAGCACGAGTCGGTCGCGCGCGCGCGTCATCCCGACGTACAGCAGCCGCCGCGCCTCCTCGACTTCGTCAGTCGTCGGCTGGTAACCGAGCAGCTCGTAATCCTCGACGCCGAGGATGTAGACGCGCGAGAACTCGAGGCCTTTGGTCGAGTGGAGCGTCAGCAGGTTCACGCGATCGGGCGCCAGCTCGACGCCCTCTGAAGTAGACAGCGCCACGCACTCGAGCAGCAGATCGATGCTTTCTTCGAGTGTGCCTTCGCTCACGAGCGCATTGAGCCGAGCGACCGCAGTCGCGTAGCGCTGCGCCGGATCGCGCTGTGCGCGCAGCCTCGTCATCAGCGCGCGACCGCCGAGGCGCGTGATGACCTCGTCGAGCGTGGGAGTGCTGTCGGTTCGGGATGTGGCGTAGAACTCGAGCGCATCGCTGTAGCGGCCAAGGGTGCGGCGGCGCGCGATGTCGAAGAGCAGGTTTCGTTCTGCTCCATCGCTGCCCTCTAATGCCAATGCCAATCCCAGATAATCGAGCACGTTACTGAGCACTGCTTTCCGCGCCCGCACCGCCCGCAGCTTCTGAAGCTCACGATACACGTGCGCCAGCGTGATTGCGTCGTCGAGCGCATGATGCGCTCGACCGCAGTCGATGCCGAAGCGGTGGGCGATGTCTTCCTGCTTGGCACTGTCCTGCGACAGCGATCGCACGAGTGGGAATGTGTCGTAGAACGCGAGTGTATCGACCCCATCACGGCCCGCGGCGAGCCGCCGGAGCACCGGCACGTCGAAATTCATGCCGTTGTGGGCAATCAGAACGTCGTTGCCCACAAAGGCACGGAACTGCGGCCAGACTTCGCTGAAGGGCGCGGCAGGTGCGACGTCAGCGTCGGTGTAGCCGTGCACGGCCGTGGCTTTCGGCGAGATTGGGCGGTAGGGGTTCACCATCGCGTGGAACCGCTCCACAATTTCGCCGTTGACCACGCGCGCAGCGCCGATCTCCACCACCCCACACGTCGCCGCATCGCTGTCGGTCGTCTCGAAGTCGAAGGTGACGTACCGGTCGAGTGTGGTGTCGAGCTTCCCGGCGTCGAGGAGCTGGAGGGCTTTGAAGACCGTCAGCGCGTCTGCGTCAATCATGGTGCCCAAGGGAGCCTGGGGCAGTCTGCGAAATCCCGCCGCGGCCAGCATTCCCCGCAATGCGATCTCAACGCCTCCCCTTGGAGCGAACGAGATTTCGCCGGCGTGCCGCAGCTGCTCCGCGAGCGCCACAGCCTCTGGCAGGTCCGCCGGATCCGTGAGCTCATCGTGCCGCTCCTCCAGCTTGTTGCGATATGGCCCGACCGTCTGCGAGAGAATCTCCTCGATCACCGCCGGCAGCGTGCCGTGCGAGCGCGGCAGCGTGCGCAGATTCTCGAGCTGGTAAATCAGCCGCCACAACTTCCGCGTGTCGGGGTCTTTCGCCGCCCGCCGCTCGGCGAGCGCGCGCGCCGACACGAGAAAGTCGCTGTTCGCGCTGAGCGCGGCTTCCACCTCCTGCAGGAAGTGCTCCGACAGGACGCATTTGGCGAAGGTGTGCATGGCGGCAGGATCGCCGGGGTTGCGGACGACCCGCAGTGCCGCGATGACGTAGCCGATCACCTCGTCCTCGATCAGCGAGCGGCCGCGCGCCAGCCGGCACGGGATCCCGGCCCGGAGCAGCCGGCCCTCGATGTGCTCGCCCAGCTTGTGCTTGCGGTACAGGATCGCGTAATCGCCCCACGACAATCCCGACGCCGTGCGATCGTTGCGCAGATCGTCGAGCAGCCACGTGGCCTCGTCGTGCTCGTCGCGGCAGCCGTGCGCCACCACCTCGTGCGGCGATTCCCGGTCTGCCGTCAGCTGCTTCTGGAACAGCTGCGGATTCTGCGCCAGCACGCGCCGCGCCGTCTCAAAGATCTGCCGCGAACAGCGGCGATTTTTGTCGAGGATGATCGGCACGACATCGTAATCGCGGTGGAAGCGCTCCAGGACGTACGGATCGGCGCCCGTCCAGGCGAAGATCGACTGCTCGTCGTCACCGACGGCAAAGAAGTTGCCGTGCGGCTCGACCAGCTTCTTCAGCAGGTCGTACTGCACCGCGTTCACGTCCTGGAACTCGTCGACCAGGACGTAATCCCACCGGCCCGCGACACGATCGGCGAGCGGCTCGGCCCGCGTGATCAGCTCGTCGAAGTCGACCATGTTTCTCGCCCTAAGCCACGACACGTACTCGCGAAACAGCCGCGCGTCGCCGTCGGTCAGCCGGTAGCCCTGAAAGCGATGGCGGCTGAACTGCGTCAGAAGCTGGCCGCGGCGATCCATGGGGACGTGGAGCCGGCTCAGGATCACCTTCTGGTACGGCTCGTCGGCGACGCCGAATCCCCGCTTGAGCCCCGCGTCATCCACGAACTCGCGCAGCACCGCGAGGCAGAACGCATGAATAGTTCCCCTGTGGACGTCGTGCGTGAGCCTGCGAGCAAGCTCTTCGGCCGCGCGATTGGTGAACGTGACGGCACAGATGCGGTGCGGATCGATACCGGCGGAGATCAGATGTTGGATTCGGGCGATGAGACAGAACGTCTTGCCGGCACCGGGACCCGCAACGACAAGGACGGGACCCATGGGCGCGTCGATGGCCCGACGCTGCTCCGCGCTCACCGGAAGAAGACCAGGGATACGAGCACGAACAACGGCATTAGGATACCG
>Ga0209056_10008098_pt1 | contig 10789 bp, 10 predicted proteins | sample GraSoiAngelo_114_FD_185876 | JGI IMG/M metagenome (GOLD analysis project Ga0209056, IMG submission 185876) | Grasslands soil microbial communities from the Angelo Coastal Reserve, California, USA - 14_0903_13_40cm (SPAdes) (version 2) | ecosystem: Environmental > Terrestrial > Soil > Grasslands...
CGCGAAGCTGCCGCCGCGCGAACTCGCTGCCCACGACGACACGGTCCGATGCCTCGATGACGCGCTTCTCGATCAGCCGGTTGAGGGGGCTCGGATCGAGGTGATGGTGGTGGGCCACCACGGGCACGTCGAGATGAAAGCGCCGCCGCGCCCAGAGCGCGGCCGGCCCGATGTACCGGAGCGAGTGGACGCGGAGCAGGTCGAACCCGACGGTCTCGTGCACGCGCCGGATCGCGGCTGGCACGACGAACGGCGCCACGTACCAGCGGAGCCCGCGCCCGATCGCGAAGCGGTGCACGGCCCAGTTGGGAGCACCTTCCGGATACGGCTTGCCGCGGGCGAGGATGATGTCGAGCGTCACGCCGGCGCGCCCGAGGCGCACCAGCAGCTCGCGCTCGTAGGTCTCCCCGCCCGAGGTCGTCTCGGGCGCCAGGCCGCAGTGAGGGGTGCAGATGCGCATCGGCGTCAGCGTGTGGCGATGATGAAGTAGCCGCCCACGAAGGACGCGAGCTCCGACCGGCGGGCGCGCGGCGTCCGGTCGATGCGCGCCAGCAGGTCGAGCAGCGGGAACAGCGCGTAGCCGGCATGACGGAGGCCCGCGGGCGCCCGCTGGACGAGAAACCTCAGCATGCCGGCCAGGTGCGTGAAGTAGCCGCCCTGCGGCGTCACCGAATCGGGCGTGAGCCCGCTCTCGGCGAGCAGGCGCTGCCACATGAGGCCGGTATAGCGCACGTAGTCGTCGGGATCGCCGTGCACGCGTTCGAGGAACGGCGCCGTCGCCACGAGGTGGCCGCCGGGGCGCAGGACGCGGCGACACTCGCGCAACGCCGCGGCCGGGTCGGGCACGTGTTCCAGCACTTCGGTCACCTTGATGGCGTCGAACGCCGCGTCGCGGAAGGGCAGCGCCTGGACGTCCGCGCGCACGAGAGGCCGCCCCGCGGGCGACGTGTCGGCGACGATCCAGCGCGCGCCGGACGGCGCTTGAAAGCCGCCGCGCCGGCGGCCCCCACCGACGTCCAGCACCCGACCGGCGAAGCGCGCTTTCGCGCCCTCGAGGTCCGCGTCGATGAGCCGGCGGCGGTACGACGTCCCGAGATAGAGCGCCAGCCGCGAGGTCAGGCCGGCCTCCGCCCCGCCGCCGCGTAGGCGTCGAGCAGCGACGCGACGATCTTGTCCTCGCCGAAGACCGCGGCGACGCGCGCCTGGGCCGCGACGCCCATCCGCTCGCGGCGCGCGGGATCACGCAGGAGCACGACGATGGCGTCCGCGAGCGCGCCGACGTCATTCTTACGCACGAGCAAACCCGTGACTCCGCGCTCGACGGCCTCGGGCGATCCGCCGACGTCGGTCGCGACGACCGGCCGGCCGAAGTGCATGGCTTCGATGATGATCCGGCTCATCGGCTCGGGCCACACCGAGGGCGACACGACAACGTCCGCGGCGCAATAGAGCGGGAAGAGCTGGGCGTGCGGAATCACGTCGAGCGAGTGGATGTCGTCGCGCGCCGGCAGCCGAGTCTCCCCTTTGCCGGCGAACGCGAACCGGACACCCGGTACCGCCATCCGGATCCGTTCGAGCGCCTCCAGGAGCACCGGCGTGCCCTTGCCGAGCGAGCGCTTGCCCGCGTAGAGGACGAGCGGCCCGTCGCCGACACCGAGGTCGCGGCGGACGCGCGCGGCCTCCGCAGCCGTCGGCACCGCGACCGACGGGGGCAGTGGGTAGACCACGTGCCGTCGTCCCGTCGGAACGATGCGCGCGGGAAAGATCTCGAGGAAACCCCGGCTCACGCTCACGATACCGTCCATCGTGCCGAGCGTCCGACGCGGGGCCCAGTGACCGACCCAGGCAAGGCGGAGCGAGAGCCAGAGGGACGCGCGTCGGCCGGGCCCAGCATGGCCATGGTAGTGCTCGAGGTGGAAGGGTACACACTTCCCCAAGTATTGCCGGGTCGAACAATCGAAGGTCTCCCACGGCTCGAAGAGCGGGCAGGAGCCGAGCGGGCAGATGAGCCCGAGGTCACGGAGCGTGGCCAGGACGGGACGCCCGAGCTCGCGCGCCGCGAGCCGGGAGGCGACCAGCGCGCCCTTGCCCTGGGCGTGGATCACGCGGGCGTCGTGGCGGCGCGCGACCCGCTTGATGCAAGCGGCGAAGTAATGGTCCCAGAGCGGGTTCCGGTGGACGAGTCCGCGCGCCTGTCCCTGCCCCGGGGTCAACTTCAGCGGGAACGGCACGCGCACGACATCGACGCCCGCTTCGGTCTCGCGCGGCGCCGCGCCGTAGTTGGGCGTCACGACGACGACGCGGTGGCCCCGGCGCGCGAGCGCCGCCGCCCAGGCGGCGTTGGTCCACTCGGCGCCGCCCGGCGCGAACGGCGGATAGTACTCGCTCGCGAAGAGGATGGCGCGTTCGCCGTCGCCCGTCACGTCTTCCTCGCCACGACCTCGAGGTACGGCGCCACCCCCGACAGTCGATAGTAGGCGCCGGTGAGAACGCGCAGGCGGCCCAGGGTCTCGCGCGGCCGGTCGTCATCGTAGAAGGTCAGCGCGGTGACGCCAGCCGCCGCGAAAGCCCGCACGAGCACCCCTCGCGTCAGGCGCCGGAGCGTCGCGAGATAGGCGACGGGGCGCCCGCGGAGCCGGAGGTACAGGCGGCCCAGGGGCTTGGGCAGAAACGGCGTCCAGAAGAGCTTGTAGTGGCCCTCGTAGAAGGACCACGCGTTGGGCGTGTGGACGTAGATCGCGCCGCCGCGCCGCGTGACGCGCACCATCTCGCGGACGGTCGAGGTCACCGAAGCGACGTGCTCGATCACCGAGAAGCAGTGCACGAGATCGAAGGCTCCCTCGGCGAACGGAAGCGCCTCCGCCGCCGCGCGCGCGAACCCGCCACCGGTTGGGCACCGGAGCGCACAGATCGCGATCGCCTCCGCGTCCGCGTCGACGCCCACGACCCGCGCCCCGGCGATGGAGGCGGCAACGTTGAAGCCCCCGGTACCACAGCCGACGTTCAGCACGAGGCCCCGGAGCGCCTCGCGACCGAGGAGCGTCTCGAGGCGCGCCAGACGGCCCTGCTCCTGCCGCGCCTCCTCACGCCGCAAGGTGACCAGGGCGCGCCAATCGGGGATGCCGAGGGTATCGCGGTAGTAGGCAGTGTAGTAGCGATCGGTCGACTCGCGGAGCGCCGCCGGCTCGCTCACGCGGGCGTGGTCGCCGCGCGCGGCGGCACGACGCCGGCGGCGCGCTCACGACGGCTTGACACCTTCTCGACCGGCCGATAGGCTCGGCGCGGATGACCCGCCTGCTGCGCCGTGTCGCGCGAGCGCTTCTGGGTGTCGAGCGGCCTGCGGTCTACTACCTCCCGTGGCTGGTGCGGCCCGGGCTCGAGTGCGTGCTCATCCTGAGCAACCTCGAGGCACGCTTCAAGACCGGTTACAACGCGGGACCATTCGACATCCGGGTGACGCAGTACGACGCTGACGGACGCCTCCGGGCCGAGCACCGCACCCAGCTCGAGCGCAGCACCGACGTCGTCGAGATGCGGCTGCCGTCTTCCGAGACCGCGTGGGGCTTCGTCACCGTCGATGGCGAGCGCGTCCGCTCGGACCTCTATGTGACGCTCTCGGACGGCGACGCGTATGCCGCCACTCACGGCCGGCAGGAGTTCGTCGAGCGCTATCCGATCTGGAGCCGGGCGGCGATGACGGTGGTCGGAGCTCCGCTCGCGTGGGTCGGGCGCACCGTGCCCGCGTTCGTGCGGCACCAGTACGCCTACGTCGGCGCCGAGAGCCGATCCGATCTCCTTCTGCTGAACCTGTCCAACGTCACGAACCGTGTTCGCGTCGTCAGGCTGGCGCCCGCGCGCCGCGCCAGCGTCCTCGTCCGCATCCCCCCGATGGGGTCGCACCTCCTGGACGTTTCGCGCCTGGCCCGGCCGCCCGCCCGGGGCACGCGCGTCGTGCCGCTGCGGCTCGAGGGCAACGCCTGGTTCAACCTCTATGTCGTCGGCGCCGTCCGCGCCGCCGAGTCCGCGCCGCTCTCGCTCATGCATGTCAAGTAGCCTGTCGGCGCTCCTGTCGGCGACGTTCGCCGAGCCCGGGTACGAGCACCTCGTCGAGCTCATCCACCAGCGCGACGCCGCCGCGCGGCGGCGCCTCGAAGCGCTCGACGTCGAGCTCTACGACGCGAGGGGCGGCCTGCTCGCCACCCGCGCGGTGGACCCGCGCCAGGAGGTGCTCGACCTGGGCGCGCTGGTCGCGGAGGTCCTTCCGTCCGGCGGCCGGGCGCTGGTCCTCTTCGACGCGCGCTACGACGAGCGCGTGTTCCCCTATCGCCCGCACCACTACGCGTACCTCCACCGGCCGGCGTCCGGCGACCCACCGCTCTACTACGCCGTCAACGCGACGCTCGGCGGCGTGCCGGACCGGATCGGCGCGCCCCGGCTCAACAACTTCGAGACCTATCTGTTCCGTGCGCGTCGGTTCGCCGAGCGATACTCCCTGCTCCTCGGCAGCGTCGCGCGCTTCGCGGAGGTCGAGGCCCGCGTCTCGTGCTACTACGCGGCCACCAGCACGACCGCGACGGTGACGCTCGGGCCCAAGCGCCACGCCGAGATCGAGCTGGCGCTCGAGCACGCCGGGGAGCCGCTCACCCGCGTCGAGGTGAAGGCGCTGTTCCGCCTGGCGACCTACGTCGTGGGGCGCCGCGCGAGCTCCGGCAGTCTCGTGTTGTTCGACCACCTGTTCACCTACTTCAAGTGAGTCAGGAAGCGGATGACGCGGTCGCGCTGGTCGGCCGTGATGCCGACGGAGCAGGGCAGCGAGAGGCCGCGCGCATGCAGACGGTCGGCGACCTCGACTCGATAGGCCTGACAGCTGTCCCGAAAAGGCGGCTGGCGATGCAGCGGGTACCAGAGCGGCCGGCACTGGATGCCGGCGGCCGCCGCCCCATCGATGACCCGGCGCGGGCTTCCCCAGACCGCCGGGTCGAGCAGGACGGAAAACATCCAGAAGCTCGAAACGGCCCACGGCTGCTCGCAGCAGGGCTCGAGACCGGGGAGGCGAGCGAGCGCCTCAATGTAGGCGCGCGCGGTCGCCCGCTTGGCCTCGACGAACCGGTCGAGCTGCTCGAGCTGCGCGACACCGAGCGCCGCCTGGATGTTCGTCAGCCGGTAGTTGAAGCCGACCTCGTCGTGGATCCACTCCCCGACATCCGCCCGAGCCTGCGTCGTCAGCGTGCGCAGCCGGCGCGCCACCCCGTCGTCGTCCGTGACCACCATGCCGCCGCCGCCGGTCGTGATGATCTTGTTGCCGTTGAAGGAGAGACAGCCGGCGAGGCCACGGACGCCGACGCGGCGCCCCTTGTAGGACGCCCCCAAGGCCTCCGCGGCGTCCTCGACCAGCGAGATGGGATGGTGTGCCGTCAGCTCCATCAGCGGATCGAGGTCCGCGGGGTGACCGTAGAGGTGCACGGGCAGGAGCGCCTTGACCCGGCGCCCGCTCGTGCGGTTCACGAGCAGGCCGCGGCGCATCTCGCACTCGCGCGCGAGGAACTCCGCGGTCTTCTCGGGATCCAGCGTCCAGGTGCTGGGATCGGAATCCATGAAGACGGGCCACGCGCCGCAATACCGGATCGCGCTCGCCGTGGCCATGAACGTGAGGGCCGGGACGAGCACTTCGTCCTCGGGGCCGACGTCGGCGGCCAGCAGCGCCGCGTGGAGCGCCGCGGTCCCCGTCACCACCGCGATCGCGTGGCGCGCGCCCACGTACGCCGCGACCTCGCGCTCGAACCGGTCCACGAATGGACCGACGGACGACACCCAGTTGGTGTCGAGACATTCCTTCAGGTATCGCCACTCGTTTCCCACCAGGTGCGGGACGGCGTTGGGGATGCGCTCGTCGGGTTCGCTCATCCGCCCGACCTCGTGGCGTTGGACCGATCGCGGTACCACTCGAAGGTTTGACGCACGCCGCTCTCCAGATCGATCTTGGGCGCGAATCCGGTCAGCGACCGGAGCCGTGAGATGTCGGGGCAGCGCCGCGGAGGGGACCCGGCTGGGGCTGGCCGCGGCTCGATTCGTGGGGCGAACCCCGCCGCGCGCAACACCAGTGAGAGGAGCCGCTCGACCGACACTTCCTCGGCGTCGTTGCCGATGTTCACGATGCGGCCCGCGGCCCCGGGCGTGGCCATCAGCCGCGTGACTGCTTCGACGGCGTCGGCGACGTGGCAGAACGCCCGGCGCTGCTCGAGCCCGTAGACCTTGAACGGATCCTCCCGAGCGAGGGCCCGGACGCTGAGCTCGGGGACGACGTGGTCCATCCCCATCCGGGGCCCGTAGACGTTGTGGAACCGCCCGATGATGTAGGGCACGCGCCGGGCCCGTGCGCCGTGGATCACGGCCGCCTCGCCGAGGATCTTGCTGGCCGCGTAGGCGAACCGCGGATTCTCGATGGCGCCGATCGAGAGCGGGACATCCTCAGGCGTCGGGACCGGGAGGGTGCCGTTCACCGCGCCCGCGTACGCCTCGCTCGTCGAGGCGAAGAAGACGGTGCCCGCCGCCGGCGTGAGCCATTCGACCAGGTTGAGCACCGCCTGCGTGTTCACGCGGATCACTCGAGGGGGATCGATCTCGACGTTCCGGACCCCGACGACAGCGACCAGCATGATCCTCGGATCCCAGGGGCCGGCGAGGCGAGCCCACGCGCCCGGGTCGGTGAGGTCTGCTCGGACCAGCTCGACCCCCGGCCGCCCGAGCAGCGCCGACAGGTCCTCGTCGAGGCGCCCGCGCGACAGGTCGTCGACGAGCGTGATCGCGCTGGCGCCTTCGTCAGCCAGGTGGCGCGCGAGATGGTAGCCGATGAACCCGGCCCCACCGAGGACGAGCACGCGGCTCATGGACGGCATGGCCTAGCCGAGACCGATGGACGCGTAGCGAACCTCGCCGACGCGGCGGACGGTATCCGCTGGCAGCACGCGCCAGCAGTCGTACACGAGCGCCGGCCGCCGCATCCGCGAGAACGTCGCCGCGACGTCGAGCCGCGCGTACTCCGGGTGGTCGGTGACGAGGAGGACGCCGTCGGTTCCGCCGAAGGCCTCCTCGAGGGAGCACGGCGTGACGCCGTGCCGTCGGATCACGTCCGGCGCGACCAGGAAATCGTGACCGAGCAGCGTCAGTGGAGCCTCGCGGAGCACGTCGAGCATCGGCACCACGGGCGCGCCGCGCATGTCGTCGGTCGGCGGCCACCCCTTGTAGGCGAAGCCCAGCAGCGCGACGCGCGCACCGGCGAGCCGACCTCGCACCTGTCCGAGCAGATCGAGGAAGCGACGCGCGACGTGACCCGGCAAGTGCTCGTTGAGGCGCCGCGCGCTCCCGACGAGCCACGGCTCGTGGCCGACCTTCGCGGCGCTCGCCATCAGGATGTAGGGGTCCTTCGACAGACATCCGCCACCGACGAAGCCCGGCCGCGCGAGGTCGGGGCGCGGGTAGTCCAGGTTCGCCGCGCGGATCAGCTCCATCGGATCGAGGGAGAGCCGCTCGGCGAGCAGCGCGACTTCGTTGCCGTACGAGTAGATGAGATCGGTGTGACAGTTGTTGATCAGCTTCACGGCTTCGGCCGCCTCGAGCGAAGAGACGCGGACGATGCGTGGCGCCAGGAGCGAGAAGAGCGCCTCGGCCAGGTCGCTGCTCACGTCGTCCAGGCCGCCGACGATCTGCGGCAGCTCCGTGAGCTCGCGCAGCGCCTGCCCCTGGATCGTCCGCTCGGGGCACGCCGCGAGGCGTGCGCGACCCCAGGCCGCGAGGAGCTCGGGGAGCACGACGCTGCGGCCGGCGCCGACCGGCACGGTGCTCCGCACGACGACGAGGGTGTCGGGACGGAAGTCACGGGCGACGGCGCGCGCCGCCGCCCGCAGGCCTTCGAGGTTCGGGCGCCGGGTCGCCGCCTCGACGGGCGTCGACACGCAGAGGACGACCGCGGCGAGCGGGGTATCGGGCAGCGTGCCGGCGACGTACAGCCGGTCGTTCAGCAGCTCGCGCAGCCCCTCGGCGATACCGGGCTCGTAGACGTGCGGTCGGCCGGCGGCGAGCGCCTGCACGACCTCCGGGACCCGGTCGCAGCCGAAGACGGTGCAGCCCTTGCGGGCCAGCGCCACCGCCAGCGTGATCCCGACGTACCCGAGGCCGACGATGCCGACGCGCTTCATTCGAGGAGCCCTTCCGCGACGTCGCGGTTGGCCTTCTCGAAGTCCGGGTGGCGGCCGACGTCCAGCCAGTACTCGCGGATGGGAAAGGCAACGACATGCTGCTTCAATTCCATCAGTCGGTTGATCACCTCAGGGACGTCGACTGCACCGCCGGGACGGAGAGTGAGCTCGATCGCGAGTGGTGACACGACGTAGATCCCGGCGTTGATCACGAAGTCGAACCGTGGCTTCTCGGTCACGCCGGCCAGTCGCTCGCCGTCCACCTCGAGGATTCCGTACGGCATGTCCACGGTGTACGGAACAGTACCGACGGTCATGACCGCACGGTGGCGCTCGTGGAATTTGAGCATCTCCCGGAAGTCGCACTTCGTGAGGATGTCGGCGTTCACGAGTAGAAACGGACGATCGAACTCACGCCGGAGGTCGTGCAGCGAGCCAGCCGTACCGCGCGGCGATTCCTCCAAGTGATAGTCAATGCTGACGCCGAACCGGGTGCCATCGCCAAAGTACTCCCTGATCACGTGGCTCATGTAGTGCAGGGTCATGAAGATCTGACGGAAACCAGCGATCCTCAGCCGCTCGATCATGATCTCGAGCAAGGGCTTGCCGCCGATCGTGAGCAGGGGCTTCGGTGTCGCCTCGGTGAGCGGGCGTAAGCGGCTACCCGTGCCTCCTGCCATGATCACGGCCGCGTTCGGCAGCGGTTGCGGCTCCAGCAGCTTTTCGAAGAACAGCACGTCCACGACATTGCGTCGGTCGTCGACGATCGGGAGCTGACGGATCGCGCGACTGCGCATCAGCCCGAGCGCGTCGGCGGTCGAGATGCCCGCGGCGCCGACGATCGGTGATCGATTCATCGCCTCGTCCACCAGCGCGGCGAGCGGCACCCCGCGCAGGATGGCCTTGCGGAGGTCGCCGTCGGTCGCGATGCCGAGGAGACGCCGCTCGGCGTCCACGACGAGTGCCAACCCCTTGCCGGTCTTCGACACGCGTTCCAGCGCTTCGCGGAGTGTCGCCCCTTCGCCGACAAACAGGTCGCCGGGATTCATTCGACCTCGCGCTTTCGGGCCAGGCGGGGCCCGAGATCCACCGTCCGGAGGATTCGGACGATTCGCTCGGCCGCGTGCCCGTCGCCGTAGGGGTTCGTCATGCCGCGCAGACCGTCGCGGAACCCGGGCGCCAGCACCGCGTCGATGCCGGCCACGATCTCGTCCCGCTCGGGCTCGACGTCGACGACGTTGGCGGCGCGCAGGCGGCCCGCCTGCCGCGCGCCGACGTTCACCACCGGAAGCTCGAAGGACGGGGCCTCGATGAGGCCGCTCGACGAGTTGCCGATCATCGCATCGACGTGACGCAAGAGCGAGAGGTAGACGCCGTCGCCCAGATTCCGGATCAGCCGGACGCGGGGGTGTCGCCCCGCGAACTCTTCGAGATGCCTGATGACGGTGCGGCCGGCCGTGTCGGCGTTGGGATATGTCACGACGAACGAGGCGTCGACCTTCTCGAGAGCGGCGAGCAGTTCCTCCACGTGACGGCCGGTCTCCCGATACTCCAGCGTGACCGGATGGAACGTGACGACCAGCCACCGATCCGTCTCCGCCACCCCGAGCCGCTGCGCGACCTCGGCCCGGGACAGCACCGGCGCCGTCCGGATGCGATCGAGCCCGGGCGCGCCCACGGTATGAATGCGCCAGTTCTCCTCACCCATCGCCGCCACGCGCCGCGCGTGCGGCTCGGCGGACACGAAGTGGAGATGGGAGCACTTGGTGATCGCGTGGCGAATCTGATTGTCGATCGCCCCTTCCGTCACCTCGCCGCCGTGCACGTGCGCCACCGGCAGCACGAACGGCAGCGCAGCGACGGCCGCCGACAGCATCTCGAAGCGATCGCCCAGCACGAGGAGCAGGTCGGGTCGATGACGCGCGTAGGCGCGGGCGAAGCCCGCCATGCCACGGCCGATCGACGTCGCGACGGCTTCCGGGGAGTCCAGGGGCTCCAGCATGTCGATCCGGCCATCCCTCGGCCTCGATCAGATCCACGCTCCGACCGAACGCGGCCGCCAGGTGCATGCCGCCCACGAAGAGGAGCAGGTGAACGTGGGGTGACGCCCGCAGCTCGATCAAGACCGACCGGAGATGCCCCCAATCGGACCGGGAGACGGAGACCACGGCCACCGTTCGAGGCATCTCGCTCATTCCAGGACCGTCCAGTCGATCACGTCGTCGGCCGCGAGATCCCGCCTGACGCGCCGGCCGAGCGCCTGCTCGAGCTCCGCCGGTGACACGCCCGTGCCGGGTCGCTTGATCGCGACGGCGTCCTTGGCGAGATGTTCCCCCGCGCGGATCGGCCGGGCGGCGACGAGGCTCTTGCGAGCGACCCGCCGCGTGTCCAGCTCCGAGGGCATGGGCCTCTTCTCTCCGTCACCAAGCGCGGCTTCGACGTTCCGGATGCCCCGCACGAGCGCCGCCATTTCGCCGGGCTCGAGCGAGGCGCGGTGGTCGGGACCAGGGAGCGCCTTGTCGAGCGTGAGGTGCTTCTCCACGATCGCGGCGCCGCGCGCCACCGCGGCGAGCGCGACCTCCAGACCGAGCGTG
>Ga0209056_10008101_pt1 | contig 10786 bp, 15 predicted proteins | sample GraSoiAngelo_114_FD_185876 | JGI IMG/M metagenome (GOLD analysis project Ga0209056, IMG submission 185876) | Grasslands soil microbial communities from the Angelo Coastal Reserve, California, USA - 14_0903_13_40cm (SPAdes) (version 2) | ecosystem: Environmental > Terrestrial > Soil > Grasslands...
GAAGACCCACACCAGAAGCCGCGCCCCGCGAGCGTTGAGGGCTACGGCGGGAATGGCAACGACAGCCAGTAATGCGGCAAGTAAGTCACCGAAGGCCGCTGGATAGGCGAACTGTGGAGCTAAGCCGGCGTAGGTACCCCCGGGAGCTAAGAACATCAAGCCAAGGTGGCGGAAAGCGTGCAGCAGCAGAATCGGGAGTAGCACGGACCTCGGCCTCAGCTCGTGGAGTCTTGGAATTAGATAGATCTTGGCCGCGATCCAAAACACCAGGGTGCTGAAGAGGAGATTAACCGTGAGGATGTTCAAGGGGACTCTCTCATTCGTTCGCTGACAGGCGGAGCGGCCAACGTTCGCGTTGAGCGGACGCGCAGTTAGAGGTCACGGTCGTCACAGGCAATTTCCCAAGGCGCACCCGACGAAATGCTCCCCTGCGGCAAACGCCAGCATCGAGTAGGGCAACGACAGGACTGCCACCGCGGCTTTTAGCCACGGACGAACGGAAGTCAACGAAAACAGTGCGAGTGCCAAGATCCACGGAACGAACTCGGCGACATCGAACGCTGCCCACGAGAACACCTCATCGGGACGATCCGGCCATGCGAGCCCGTATAAAACAGCGACCGAGATCAAGCAGGCGGCCGGCAAAGTCAGAAGCAGAGCCAGAATCGCAAGCCACGCACGTCCTATGTACTGCACCTGAGCTCCTTGATTGGCAACCGTTTGAGCATGAAGGCCGAATTCGAAGGGCACAAGGTCGAAAACTCTTGCGTCTGCTGGATCGCCACCGGCGCGGCTTCGCGCACCACGCGGGCATAACCCAACCGTTCGAAGAAGCGCTCCGCCGTGCTGGTAAGGAGATAGACTTCTTCTGCCCCTCGAGACTGGGCGAAGAGCTCAGCCTGTGCCACAAGGGCGGTACCACAGCCTCGACCGCGACACTTCGAACTGACCGCGAGCGATCGAAGTAATGCTACGGATTCGTACAGCTCGAGTCCTACGATTCCGTCCGGAGCGCTAATCGAGCCACATCCGAAGAAGTGCTCCAAGTGTGCGTCGGTTAGGTCGGAATAAGGCAATCCCGCCTCCCCCAGAATGCGCGTCACAGCCGACGCCGGTGGATGCGGAAACACGTTCATCATTGCCGGCTGACGTGTGAAGTCTGAAATCAGCGGCGCGCTTGCGCGCGCCCGCTCCGGACTACGAGTTAGGCTTCAGTAAGGCCGAAGTCAATCGTGGTAAACCAGACCCGCGGCGACACCCGCCGCGATGAATTCCACCAGAGTTCCCACGAACCACCAGAACGCGAGCGCGAGCGGGATCGGCAGAATCACGTACCAGCCGAAGCTGTGCATCACGGACAACATGGCTCCCATATACAGGCCGTAGCGAAACCCCTGCCCCAAGCCGGGCTTGCCTTTCTCGTAGCCCTTCACGTAGATCAGCGCGAAGAATGGCGCGAATACCAGCATCCCTACCCAGAAAATCCACATCATTTTCTGCATCTCGGCTTCCGGGCGCCACACCGAAGCCGTCTGCCGGTACAGGTCTGACAGGAGTACGCCGTGGATGAAAAATTCCAGCGCCGCCAACACGACGAAGACCGTCACGCTCGCCAGCAACCACCGTTTCGTATTCATGGGTTCCTCCACATTATTCGGCGTCCGCGTCAGACGATGTTGAGATGCTCGATGCCTGCAGTGATGTCCCGGTTCTTCGCTTCCTTGGAGTACAGCTTGATCTGCAGGCGCAGGTCGTTCACGCTGTCGGCGTTGCGCAGCGCGTCCTCGTAGCTGATCTTGCCCGCCTCGAACAGGTCGAACAGCGACTGATCGAAGGTCTGCATGCCGAGCTCGCGCGACTTCTTCATGATTTCCTTGATCTCGTGCACCTCGCCTTTGAAGATCAGGTCTGAAATGAGCGGGGAGTTGAGCATGATCTCGACCGCGGCGCAGCGGCCCCTACCTTCCTTCAAGGGGATGAGGCGCTGCGAAATGAACCCCCGCAGGTTGAGCGACAGGTCCATCAGCAGTTGCTGGCGCCGCTCCTCGGGGAAGAAGTTGATGACCCGGTCCAGGGCCTGGTTGGCGCTGTTCGCGTGCAGCGTCGCGAGGCACAGGTGACCTGTCTCGGCGAAGGCGACCGCGTGATCCATCGTCTCGCGGTCGCGGACCTCGCCGATCAGGATGACGTCGGGCGCCTGGCGCAGGGTGTTCTTGAGCGCGGTTTGCCAGTTCACGGTGTCGACGCCGACTTCGCGCTGGGTGATGAGGCAGCCCTTGTGCGGGTGGGTGAACTCGATCGGGTCCTCGATGGTGATGATGTGGCCGTGGGAGTTCTCGTTGCGGTAGCCGACCATCGCCGCGAGCGTGGTGGACTTGCCCGAACCCGTGGCCCCCACCATGATCACAAGGCCGCGCTTGGTCATGACCACGTCCTTCAACACGGTCGGGAGGCCGAGGTCCTCGATCCTGGGTATGGCGGTGGTGATCACCCGCAGCACGATACCGACGTTCGCCTGCTGGACGAAGGCGTTGACGCGGAACCGCCCTATGCCTGCAGGATTGATCGCGAAGTTGCACTCCTTGGTCGATTCGAACTCGGCAGCCTGCCTGTCGTTCATGATCGCGCGGGCGAGGTCCACGGTGTGCGCTGCGGTGAGCGGCTGGTTCGAGACGGGCGTCATCTTGCCGTCGATCTTGATCGCCGGGGGAAAGCCCACGGTGATAAAAAGGTCCGAGGCTTTCCTCGTCACCATCAGCCGCAGCAGGTCGTACATGAATTTCATTGCCTGTTCGCGTTCCATATTCGCCTTTCTGAAGCCTTGGGCCGGGAAGTCAGCCTGGGAAATTGTGGCTTCGGCCGGGCTCGCCTGGCGAGCCCTTAACTTCGGCTCTAGCCTAAGTTAGCCTACGCCGCAATGTCCAGGCTGACTCACGTCAGCCTGGGAAATTGTCCTTGTTGGCGGCCTTGCCGCGCGCCTCGGCTGCGGCGATGACGTTGCGCCGCACCAGTTCCTGCAGGTTCTGGTCGAGGGTCTGCATGCCGTATTGCTGCCCCGTCTGGATGGCGGAGTACATCTGCGCAACCTTGTTCTCACGGATGAGGTTGCGGATCGCGGGCGTGCCGATCATGATCTCGTGCGCGGCGACCCGGCCTCCGCCGTCCTTGGTCTTGCACAGCGTCTGGGCGATGACCGCGCGAATCGACTCGGAGATCATCGCGCGGATCATCTCTTTCTCCGCAGCCGGAAAAACGTCCACGATGCGATCGATGGTTTTCGCCGCGGAACTCGTATGCAGCGTGCCGAACACGAGGTGTCCGGTTTCGGCGCCGGTCAGCGCCAGGCGGATCGTTTCCAGATCGCGCATCTCGCCGACCAAGATGATGTCCGGATCCTCGCGCAGGGCGCTGCGCAAGGCGTTGGCGAACGACAGCGTGTGCGGTCCGACCTCGCGCTGGTTGATCAGGCATTTCTTCGATTCGTGCACGAACTCGATCGGGTCTTCGATGGTGAGGATGTGGCCCTGCTCGTTGTCGTTGATCTGGTTGACCATTGCGGCGAGCGTCGTGGACTTGCCCGAACCCGTCGGACCGGTCACGAGGACGATGCCGCGCGGCTGATCGACGATCTCGGCGAAGATCTTGGGTGTCCTCAGCTCCTCGAGCGACAGGATCTTCGAGGGGATCGTGCGCATCACCGCCGCCGCCCCGCGGTTCTGCACGAAGGCGTTCACGCGAAAGCGCGCGAGGCCGGGGATCGCGAAGGAGAAATCGCACTCGAGGTTCTCCTCGTAGTGCTTCCTCTGCCCGTCGTTCATGATGTCGTAGATCATCCCGTGCACGTCTTTGTGCTCCATCGCCGGCAGGTTGATGCGCCGGATGTCGCCGTGCACGCGGATCATGGGCGGCAGACCCGAGGACAGGTGCAGGTCGGAGGCCTTGTTCTTGACGACGAAGGCTAGGAGTTCCGAGATATCCACTATAATCCCCTTCAACGTGAGGCCCGGACGGAATCCGAAGCAGGGGCCTAAGCAGATGAAAGAGCGAGAGTTTTCAGGTCCGCCGCGCTCGCATCGCCGCGCTGATTATGTCCTCAATACCCTTGAACTTGCAAGCCGTGAGGCAGCGCATCGAATCCGCGACGCGGGTGGCGGGCAGGCCCTTCCAATCGGTGCGATTGCTCGCGGTGAGCAAGACGTTTCCGCCGGAGGCCGTGCGCGAGGCGGCGCAAGCGGGATTGCGCGATTTCGGCGAGAACTACGCTCAGGAAGGCGTCGAAAAGATCCGCGAGCTCTCCGCGCTAGCGCTCACTTGGCATTACATCGGCCCGATCCAGAGCAACAAGACGCGCGCGATCGCCGAGCACTTCGACTGGGTCCATTCGATCGACCGTGCGAAAATCGCCGCGCGGCTCGCCGAAGCGCGCGGCGCGGGGCGAACCGAGCTGCAGGTCTGCATCCAGGTCAACGTGTCGGGCGAAGCGACCAAAAGCGGCGTCGCCCCATCGGAAGCGGCGCAGCTCGCCAAGGAGGTGGCGGCGTTGCCGCGCTTGAAGCTGCGCGGTCTCATGGCGGTGCCCGAGCCGACACCCGACGAGGCACTGCAGCGCCGGCGATTCGGGCAACTGCGCGAGCTGCGCGACCGGCTGAACCGCGACGGCTTTGCGATGGATACGCTCTCGATGGGCATGTCGGCGGACCTCGAGGCGGCGATCGCCGAAGGCGCGACCCTGGTACGGGTGGGTACGGCGATATTTGGAGAAAGGCGAGACTGAGCCTGTCATGAGAATCACGTTCATCGGCGGCGGCAACATGGCCGACGCGCTTATCGGCGGGCTCCTTCGCAAGGACTTTCCGTTGCAGGATATCCGCGTGGTCGAGATCAGCGCCGAGGCGCGCCGCAAGCTCGTCGACAAGTATGGGGTCACCAGCTTCGACAAACCCAAGGACGCGGTGCGGGCGAACGACGTCGTGGTGTTCGCGGTGAAACCCCAGCATCTTCGCGAAGCGGCGGCCAAATCCGGGATTGCCGACAACGCCAATCTCGTCATCAGCATCGCCGCGGGCGTGCGCCTCGCCAACCTCTCCAAGTGGCTGAAGGGCCACACGCGCCTGGTTCGGGCGATGCCCAATACGCCGGCGATGATCGGCGAAGGGGTCGCGGGCCTCTTCCCGTTCTCCAAGGCGGTCACCCGCGAGGACCGCGAGCAGACGGAGACCATCCTCGGTGCGGTCGGCGCCACCGTCTGGATCACCGACGAATCGCAGATGGACGCGGTGACCGCGATCTCCGGAAGCGGCCCCGCGTACGTCTTCTACTTCATCGAGGCGGTCGAGGACGCAGCGCGGGAGCTGGGACTCCCGGTGCAGATCGCGCACCAGCTCGTGTTGAACACCTTCACCGGCGCGGCTAGGCTCGCTTCGAGCAGTCCCGATCCGGTGGCCGTACTGCGCGAACGGGTGACCTCCAAGGGCGGCACGACCGAGCGGGCGCTCGCAAGCATGGCCAAGGACGAGGTGAAGGAAGCGATCATCCGCGCGATCCATGCCGCCAACGAGCGCGGCAAGGAGCTGGGCGAGGAACTGGGCAAGGAATGAAACCGGGAACGCGATGTTCAGCCAGATCGCCAACCTGCTGATCCAGACCGCGTTCGGTGTCCTCGTCTATACGCTGCTTTTGCGCTTTTACATGCAGGCCTTGCGGGCGCCGTTTCGCAACCCGGTGGGCCAGCTCGTCACCGCCCTCACCAACTGGATCGTGCTCCCGGCACGGCGCGTCATCCCCGGTCTCATGGGATTCGATCTCGCGACCTTCCTCCTCGCTTGGCTCGCGCAGGCGTTCATGTTGACCCTGCTCCTATGGGTGCGCGGCGCGAACTTGGCGAGCGCCCCCGGGACCGCCACGGGCCTACTCTTCGGATTGGCGGCGATCGGCCTGCTGCAAGCCTCCCTCTACCTACTGATCGGCGTGGTGCTCATTCAGGTCCTGTTCAGCTGGTTCAATCCTCACGTGCCGATCGCACCGGTCCTGGACGCGCTCACCCGCCCCTTCTATGCGATCTTCCGGCGCTTCGTCCCCCCGATCGGCAATGTGGATCTGTCGCCGCTGTTCGTGCTGGTCCTGGCGCAAATCGCGCTGATCCTGCTCGATAACCTCGCGCCGCTGATCGCGCGGCTGGTGCAAGCGCCGGTTTGATTCCCACTAAGCCTCGTAGACGAGTTGCCCGCCGACCAGGGTATAGCGCACGCGGCCTGGCAGCTCGTAGCCGATGAAGGGCGTGTTCTTTCCCTGGCTCTTGAGGAAATCCGCGGTGATCTTGACGCGCGCGTTCGGGTCGAACACGCATATATCCGCGTCCCTGCCGGCGGCAAGATCTCCCGCCGGCACGCCCAAGATCGCCCCCGGTTTGCAGGTCACCGTTGCGAGCGCCTCGGGCAGGGCGACGCGCATCTCCTCGGCCCACTTCAGCGGCGAAAGGCAGCTGCTTCGCGTCCTCGTCCACCGGCGCGTGATCCGAGCACAGCGCATCGATCGTCCCGTCGGCGAGGCCCGCCCGGAGCGCATCGCGGTCGCGCAAGGACCGGAACGGCGGGATCACGTTGCAGTGGGAATCGAAGTAGCCGAGGTCGATCTCCGAGAGGTGCGCGTGATGGGCGCTCACGTCGCCACTGACGAGCAGTCCCTCTTTCTTCGCCGCGCGCAGCATCGCGACGCTCTCGGCCGTGGAAAGGCGGCATAAGTGGACGCGGGTGCGCGTGGCGCGCACCAGCTGCAGGATGGTCGCGAGCGCGATCGTCTCCGCGAACGCCGGAATCCCCTGCAGGCCGAGCCGGGTGGCGACTTCCCCGTCGTGCGCCACACCGCCGCGCGCGAGAAACCCGTCCTGCGGCCGCAGCCACACCGCGATGCCGAAAGTGGCGGCGTACTGCAGCGCATGCCACAGCATCTGCGTGTCGGCAAGCGGCGTGTCGGCGTGGGAGAACGCAACGCACCCCGCGTCTCGCAGCACCGCCATATCGGTGAGCCGCGGCTCATCGAGCGGCGGATCGGTGTCGGGAGGACAGGCGAGGCTCGTGACGCCGCCCGCGACAGCGGCCTGCATTTCCGATGCGAGCGTCGCCTTGTATTCGAAGCCCGGTTCGCGCAGCCGCGCCGAGAGGTCGATCAGGCCCGGGCAGACCACAAGCCCATCTGCGGCAATCGTGCGCTCGGCGCGAAATCCCGCCGGGGCCTTGCCGAGTGCCGCGATTTTTCCGTCCGCGATGAAGACGTCCTGCTTCGCGTCGACCCTGTTTTTCGGATCGATCAGGCGACCATTCTTGATTTGGACCTTGCTCACTTGTAGGGGCTTCCGTCCTTGTGCGTGAAGACCCACTTCCCGTCTACCGCGCGCGCCGCCATGTCCACGTCGGCGTAGTTGGCTCCGTCCCCTGGCGTGCGATCGCCGATCTCCAGGTAGAGCACGGGCTTCTTCGTCTCGTTGACGAGCTGATGTGCGTCGGGCTTGCCTGCGGGAAATCCTGCCGCCATGCCGGGCTTGATCTTCTGTCTCCCGGCATCGGTGACGAGCGTGGCCTCGCCCTCGAGCACGTAGATGAACTCATCCTGCTTGGAGTGCCAGTGCCGCATCGAGGACTCGGCGCCCGGCTCAAGGCGCGTGAGGTTGACGCCGAAGTTTTTCAGCCCGGCCGCATCACCGAGGCGCCGCTTGTGTCGGCCCGCGACGCGGCTCTTGTACGGCTCGGGGTAGCCGGTGGTCGACTGCTCGGGCACTTGCGCGGCATCGAGGGCGGGCAGCTTGGGTTTCGTCATGGTCAGTTTCCGGCGAGGATGCTCATCACCGCCATGCGCACGGCGATGCCGAAGGTGACCTGCGGCAGGATCACCGAGTGCGGGCCGTCGGCGACGGAAGAATCGATCTCGACGCCCCGGTTCATCGGCCCCGGGTGCATGACGATGGCGTCGGGCTTGGCGAGGGCGAGCTTCTGCGGCGTCAAGCCGTAGGACTTGAAGAACTCCTGGGCGGAAGGCAGCAGCGGCCCCTTCATGCGCTCGTTTTGCAGGCGCAGCATCACCACGACGTCGCAACCTGCGAGCCCCTCGCGCATGTCGTGATGCACGGAGACGCCGAGTTGCTCCACTCCAGTGGGCAGCAAGGTCCTCGGGCCGATCACGCGGACGTCGGGTGCGCCAAGGGTGGTGAGCGCGTGGATCAGCGAGCGCGCGACGCGCGAATGCAGCACGTCTCCGACGATGGCGACCGAGAGCCCGGTGAAATCCTTCTTGTAGTGGCGGATGGTGTAGATGTCGAGCAGTCCCTGCGTCGGGTGCGCATGGCGGCCGTCGCCAGCATTGATCACGTGGACATGCGAGGCGACGTGGTTCGCGATCAGGTGAGCGGCGCCGCTGGAGGAATGCCGCACGACGAACATGTCCGCGTGCATCGCGGAAAGGTTGTCGACCGTGTCGAGCAGGGTCTCGCCTTTGGTCGAAGACGACACGATGATGTTCAGGTTGATGACGTCGGCGGACAGGCGCTTCGCGGCGATCTCGAAGGTGGTACGCGTGCGCGTCGAGGCTTCGAAGAACAGGTTGAACACCGACTTGCCGCGCAGGAGCGGCACCTTCTTCACCTCGCGCTCGGTCACGCCGATGAAGGACGCGGCGGTGTCCAGGATGTGCACGAGGACCTCGCGCGGGAGCCCCTCGATCGTGAGCAGGTGCTGTAGCTTTCCGTCGACGTTAAGCTGCGGGTTTCGCATCGTAGAGTCGCAAGAAGAATTTGCCGCGCTCGTCGCGCGCCAGGCGCAGAAGTTTGCCTGCAGGCACCGAAAGCGTGGCGCCGACGTACTGCGCCGCGATCGGCAACTGCCGTTCGCCGCGGTCGACCAGCGCCGCAAGCTCTATTTTTCCGGGGCGCCCATAGTCGAACAGCTCGTTCATCGCGGCGCGCACGGTGCGCCCGGTGTAGAGAACGTCGTCGATCACCACGATATGCCGGCCGTTCACGTCGAACGGGATCTGAGAGGGCTTCACCTGGTGGTGGAGTCCGGCGACATCGAAATCGTCGCGATAGAAGGAGATGTCGAGCGCCCCCATCGGCGTCGAAAGCTTCAGCTCCCGGTGCAGACGCTCGGCAAGCCAGGCGCCGCCCGTGCGGATGCCGACGAGCCCGGTGGATTCGGTGGCGCCGGCGCGGAGCTTCCGCGCGAGCTCCTCGCACAGCGCTTCAGCGTCGGGCAGATCCATCCAGATAACTCTGCAGGATGATTTGAGCGGCGAGGGCGTGGACCGTCTGCTTGCGCTTGCGCTCGCCGAGGCCGCTTTCGCGAAGCGTTTCTTCGGCGGCGGTCGAGGAAAGCCGCTCGTCGGTGAGTTCTACCGGAAGCCGGAAGCGCGCCTCCAGCCGACGCGCGAAGCGCCGCGCGCGCCGTGTCATTTCGTGCTCGCTGCCGTCCATCGCAAGCGGCAGTCCGACCACCAGCAGTTCGGGCCGCCATTCGCGTAAGAGCGTTTCGACCTCCGCCATGCACCGGCTCGCGCCTGCCGCCTCGAACATTCCCAGGGGGTTGGCAAGTCGCGTTTCGGTGTCACCCACCGCGACGCCGATCCAGCGCGCGCCGAAATCGAAAGCAAGTACGGTGTGGCCGGAGACCTTTAACGGGGCCACGACCGCCTCGCTCACGCGTGCCCTGCCTCCTCGGACAATCTGGCGAAGTCGATGCCGAGCAGCCTCATCGCCGCGGGCAGCCGTTCCTCCGTCGGCGTATCGAAAATGATCCCGTCCTTGGCTTCGACCGTGAGCCAGGCGTTTTGCTTGATTTCGTTCTCGAGCTGTCCCGCCGCCCAGCCCGAGTAGCCGAGCGTGACGAGGAGCTTGTGCGGGCCTCCGCCCTGACCCACCGCTTCCAGAATATCCTTGGAGGTGGTGAGACCCATCTTACCGCGCACCGCAAGAGTGGACTGCCACTCGCCTAGAGGCTGGTGTAGGACAAAGCCGCGGTCGGTCTGCACCGGCCCGCCGAAATAGACCGGCTCATTTAGCAGGATCTGGGAAGTCAGCCGCAGGCTCAGGCGCTCGAACAGCGCTCCTAGCGTCATCTCGATCGGGCGGTTGACCACCACGCCGAGCGCCCCCTGTTCATTGTGCTCGCAGATGAATGTCAGGGTGCGGGCGAAATACGGATCGACCATGTTGGGCATGGCGATCAAGAAATGATTGGTGAGATTGACCTGGGCCATGGAGGCGAGTTCCTATTGTAATCCCTCGGGAGGGTCAGGCACAATTTTGCGCCGCGCCCAGGCGTCGTGCGCGCGCGGGATTTTTCAGGCGGCGGCCCGCCGTTCCTTGAGAAACCCGGAAATTTTCTCGATGAGATCGTCTTCCTGGTAGGGCTTGCCGAGGAAGTGGCTGACGCCGATCTCTTTCGCGTAGTTCTGGTGCTTGTCGGCGGTGCGCGAGGTGATCATGATTATCGGCACCCGGGCGAGGCGCTTATCCGCTCGAACATTGCGCGTGAGATCGAACCCGTCCATGCGCGGCATCTCGATGTCGACCAGCATCACGTCGGGGACGACCTCGAGCAGCTTCTCCATCGCTTCGACGCCGTCGCGCGCCGTCACCACGAGATAGCCGTGGCGCTCGAGCAGCCGCCCGGTGACCTTGCGCACGGTGAGCGAATCGTCGACCACCATGATCGTGGGCTGGATGGCCGCCGCCTGCGGTTTGGGGGCTTCATAAACGATCGCCGGGCGAGCAGCTACTTCCTTCAGCGCGAGCAGCACC
>Ga0209056_10008102_pt1 | contig 10785 bp, 7 predicted proteins | sample GraSoiAngelo_114_FD_185876 | JGI IMG/M metagenome (GOLD analysis project Ga0209056, IMG submission 185876) | Grasslands soil microbial communities from the Angelo Coastal Reserve, California, USA - 14_0903_13_40cm (SPAdes) (version 2) | ecosystem: Environmental > Terrestrial > Soil > Grasslands ...
AATACGCATAAGCTCACTAATCGCCTGACGAAGAAGGTGAGCTATCACGGAATAGCCGAGTGGTTTGGAGTATATTCGCCTGATACGGGGAAAGTGTATATGGTAGCTGTGTCTGAATCCGGGAAAGGTTCGGAGATGAAACTGCGGCTCCATCCTACGAAGAATAATCAAGAGAAGAATGTCAATTGGGCGAAGGATTACGAAATATAAAGCCGATGGTCGGACTCGAACCGACGACCAGCTGTTTACAAAACAGCTGCTCTACCACTGAGCTACACCGGCCTGAAAACAGTAACATTATAACATAGCCCGTCAATATTTCACGGCCATTTCCTCCAATAATTACAATTCTTTCATAATCGCCAGGTTCGTTGACAGTGGTTGTGCTTGTTCAGTATACTTGGACAGAATACAGGCCCAGCGTGAGCCGGGCCTGTGTACTTTTAGAAGCGTTATATCTTTTGTCAACCTGGGGATCAGCCATTGCCAAAGGCATGAGACCGGGGAAAGGGGTTACGTATGATACCAGTCGGTGAAGACAAACCCACCCCCATGTCAACAACGGAGGCGGGCCGCAAGGGGGGAAGCACGGTCCGCAACAAGTATGGTGAAGATTATTATCGACGCATCGGAAAAAAGGGAGGAAATGTACTCAAAGAGAAACGTGGCACTGAATATTACCGTACTATTGCCAAAAAAGGTGGCAATGCCAATATGGCCAAGAATGGCATAGACCACTTCTCGGAAATGGGCAAAAAAGGCGGAAAAACTACGAAAGAGCGATTGGGTACAGACTTCTACAGTCGTATAGGGAAAATGGGGGGAGCAGCCAGAAAACAGAAAAAGGCGGAATAAAAGAGAGCCCCACTCTCTTTTATTCCGCCAATCAAACACAATCACGGGTTGCTAGATTCCGTTTGTAGCTTAGCCAGTCCTCCAGCAATAGCACCTACGACATTGGTTTCCGTGGTTTGCCGTGCAACGCGCAGCGCATTCTTGATCGCTTTGGCATTCGAGCGACCATGCGAGACGATAGCTGAACCATTGATCCCTAAAAGTGGCACACCACCATACTCCGCATAATCCATACGCCTGAATACTTTACGCAAACCAGGCTGCAGGACAGCCGCAGCTAGTTTATTTGGGAGCGAGCTGGTCATTTGCGTTCGTAACATACCCAGGAGTGTTTCCGCCAATCCCTCGCTGAGCTTCAGTACAACATTGCCCACAAAACCATCGCAAACCACGACATCTGCTCCACCTGCCGGTATTTCGCGACCCTCGACATTGCCGATAAAATTGATACCCAACGTCTCTGCATGAGCTTTCAACAATTGATGGGTTTGTTGTACCAGTTCATTACCCTTGGTTTCTTCTTCTCCATTGGCAAGCAGGCCAACGCGGGGAGATGAAACAGAAAAAATGCGTTCCATATAAATGGAACCCATCAACGCAAATTGCTGCAAATATTCAGGCTTACAGTCGGTATTTGCTCCTACATCGAGTACAAAGCTAACGCCATCTCTGGTTGGGAAGACGGCACCTAGAGCAGGTCGATCAACACCCTCGATACGTTTGAGCGTAAAGAGGGAAGTGGCCATCATCGCGCCACTATTGCCTGCGGAGACCGCGCCAAGCGCTGAACCATCGAGCACTAACTGCAGCGCCAGCGTCATCGAAGCATTTTTCTTCCGCCGCACAGCCGAGGCAGGATGCTCATTCATTTCGATAACTTCATCCGTATGGATGATAGGCAGGTCGAGTCCACTAGTATCGTGTTTGGCAAGCTCTGCGCGTATCGCATCTTCACGTCCAACCAGGTACACACCCATACTATATTCACGAGCCGCCTGTATCGCGCCCAGCACTACTTCTCCTGGCGCGTTGTCACCCCCCATTGCATCCAGGGCAACTCGAATAGCGGCGCTCATCCATTTTTCCCTTCTGGCTCGCCTATCGTAGTTCTCACCAGTTCTACAAGATCATCCAGGTCAAATGGCTTATAAACGATTTGCACTACGCCCGCTTTGCGAAATGCTTCTTCTTCTTTCCCGGCATCCAGGTAGGCAGTGACGACAATCACCGGGATCTTAAAATCTGCCATCTCCAGAAGCTTGAGTTCGTCGCGCCCATCCAGATATTGCATCATCAAATCAAGCAAAATCAGATCTGGTTTGTATTCATTCACAGCGTCATAGAAACGCAGGCTCTGTGTTGTCATGTATGTTTCATAGCCTTCGTCGGCCAGCGCCTCTCGTAGTAGATCGGCAATTGTTGGGTCATCGTCCATGACCAGGATTTTTTTCGCCATCGGCAGCCCCCCTTTTAACAGCTTTGATTCGCCAGGCAGCACTTTGTCCTCTCACATAGATAGCAGTATGTAACATCATGCCATATATAATAGACGTTGACAATAGTTTCCTCCGAAAAGGCCAGGGCGACCGCAAGGGTCGCCCCTACTATACCGTGTTACCCGTTGTACTCGACATTCGTGTATAGTAGGGGCGTACCCTTGCGGTCGCCCTCGAATAAATCCTACTATACCGTGTTACCCGTTGTACTCGACATTCGTGTATAGTAGGGGCGACCCTTGCGGTCGCCCTCGAATAATCCTACACCGCTCACATCAACTAAAGACAGACAACTAAACTTGAGCTTTCTCCCTCTCAATCTCCTCCAGCGTCACCGCATCACTATTACCGACCATATTCCTGGTAGATCCTGCACTTTCGCTCAGACCTACCCTTCGCCAAATGACGCGTAGAGGCGCTGGCGCCCACCAGTTCCACTTACCAAGCAGACGCATCGTCGCAGGTACCAGCAACATGCGCACCAGAGTCGCATCAATAATCACGGCAATTGCCAGACCGATACCAATTTCCTGTATAAAGATGATCTTTGACGTACCAAATGCACTGAACACCACCGCCATGAGCATTGCTGCGCTCGTGATGAGCCAGCCCGTCCGTTGCAAACCCGAAGAGACTGCGGCGCGATTATCGCCTGTCTCATCGAATCTCTCCTTGATGCGACTGAGCAAGAATACCTCGTAGTCCATTGATAGACCAAAGGCAATGGCGAAAATCAGAATAGGTTGTGTCGCGTCAATACTGCCGGTAGACTGGAAGCCCAACAGATTCTGCAAGTGACCATCCTGGAAAATCCATACCAATGCACCGAAGGTCGCTGAAAGCGAGAGTATGTTGAGAACAATAGCCTTGACCGGCATTAACAGTGAACCGGTCATTAAGAAGAGAAGCACCGAGACTGCCACAAACATTACGAGCAGCGCAAAAGGCAATGTTGCTCGCAGGCTTGCCAGTAAATCAATCTGGTATGCTGTAACGCCATCAACTAATGGTACAAGTCCTCCAGGCGCATGAATTGCGCGTACCTGGCCTACAATGTTTTCAGCAGCTATGGTATGATCTGCCGGATGCATTGCGATTGTAATTTTTGTCGTATCCCCATTCGCGAGCTGTGTAGCAATAGTAGTTAACTGTAGATTGGCGCCAGGATGTGTATACAGTTGCTGGTAATCGGCAAGTGAAAGCTGCGGATTAACCGTCACCAGGCTCTCGACACTAACAACTCCTGGTATAGCCTGGATCGCATCTACATAGGTATCTAGTCTGGCCAGGTTCGCAGAGGACAATGCATCGCCAGGCGTGCGCATCACAATCACAAGTTGAGAGTTCCCTTGTTGTGCGAAATCTCGCGAGAGTCTATCAGAGACTATGCGCGCCTCTTGATTAGATGCTAACACTTTAACATCTGGCGTCGAAAATGCAACACGCCAGAAAGGTAGTCCTAGCGTCACGAGAATAGCCAGCACTGCCAGTCCTACTACTACAGGTCGTCGCATGACCATTTCAGCGATGCGATACCATGCCCCCTGTGTCTCATTGGATGAGACTTGACGCTGAGACGATGATTTGCGTCGGAATAAGCGTTGAATCGAGAGCGCGTTGATGCGATGGCCAAGCACTGCCAATAGTGCAGGTAGGATCGTCAGCGCTGCCAGCATTGCAACCAGTGTGGCTGCTATTGCACCCATACTCATACTTCGCAAAAACATTTCTGGGAAGAGCATCAGACCCAACAGGCTTGTGCTGACTGTGAGGCCTGAGAAGGCGACCGTTCTTCCGGCCGTTGCCATCGTTCTCTCTAATGCTACTTTCACATCTCCTTTGCCATGCCCCAATTCCTCGCGGAAGCGAGTCACGATGAAGAGTGCATAGTCTATAGCCAGGCCTAATCCCAGCATAGTCACAACATTTACTGCATAGACCGAAACATCCGTCCAGCCTGCCATGGCGCGCAGGATTGCAAATGCGCCCATGATCGCAATTCCCCCAATTAGCAGTGGCAGCGATGCGGCGACAAGACTACCGAATACAATCAGCAGCAGAATAGCCACAATGGGAAATGTGATCAGCTCAGCTCGTTCCAGGTCAGAACTTACTTGCTTATTGATTGCGATGTTGACAGCGACATTACCGCCAACCATCGTGTGAAGCACAGGCGAGGTGATGAGAGGCTCAATTGTTTTGAAATCTTTCTCTTTCGTTGCCTCATCTTTCGCGGTCAATTGCACTACTGCAAAGGTCTCGTGACCATCACGCGACACTAAACTGGCGCTATGCGTCGAATAGTAGGAAGTGACAGAAGCAACTTCTGGACGTGCTTTGAGTTTCGCCAGCAATTGTGTAGCAGCATCGATGAAAGCAGGATCGATAGCTTTGATTGAGTTACTGTTCATCAGAATGATGATATCCGCATTTGAGCCTCCCAATTTTGCGTCGAGCAGCGCTTGAGCCTTCGACGATTCACTGGCTGGATCGTTAAACCCACCACTTTTCAATGCACCAAAGAGTCCTGTGCCAAAAATCGCTGCTCCAGCTACTATCAGAAGCGCTAAGAAAAGAACTAACCACCGTGTACGATAGAGCATTCCGCCAAGTCTTGCTAACATGAGTTGATCCTTTCTGAGTAAATGAATGAAGTTCATTCATTATAGAACGACAAAAAAATTAGTTGCACTGAGTGAAGTTCATTCATAACTAAGTCTATTAAACTGTGTGCATGCTTAAGACAGATTTAATCGTTACTTACTGAAGCCCTTGCGTCTCTACCCTTATCCTCTTTATTGCCTTCACGTAGAGAAGGGCCAAAGAATAAACGCTCAACAATCTCGATGGTACGTTCTCGATAGAGTTCCTCGCGCTCCCCACCCTCCACACAGAAGCATTCAAACAAGACTGAGTGAACCATGCCAAAAATGACTTTGGTATACACCTCTGTGTCGAATGGTGCGAGTTGACCTTGCGCAATTGCCTGGCGGAAAAAGTTGTCAAGAATCCCCGTGATCAATTCATCTGCGGCCTTATGCTTCTGGATCTCCGCTTCAGATTGAATGTCTACTTGAAATAGCGACATCATATCACTATCTTGACGGCAGATCCGAAAAGTAGCCTCGATCATTGCACGTGGCACTTGTTCGGCTGGTAGCGCAGCAATGGTAGGATCCTCAAAAACTGCAGCAAGCGACACCGCCCAATCTAGTGAGACACTTGTATAAATGTCACGTTTATTGCCGAAATAGAGATAGACTGTCCCGACTGCAATGCCTGCATCTTCCGCTATTTCAGCAATAGTGGTATCTTCATATCCTTTCATCGCAAAGATTTTGCGAGCTGCCTCAATGATAGCCTGTCGTTTTGATCGTGTCTCTTCTTTTACCATTTCCACCCTCTATCTTCATTATGAATGAACATCATTCATTTTATAACATGAAAAAAGTGAAAAGTCAATGGTTTTTCCCACCAATACATCATTTCGGAGTTGAAATTGCCAGCACGCCTGGCAATTTCAACTCCGAAATGATCCCAATTTCCTTGACAATTTGTTCTAACCTATGCTACCATGCACCCGGTATTATTGGAACAAAAAGGGACAATCGGAGCAGCACGCATGGCAATTTCTTCCCCCTTTTTCTGTGATTCCTGTGGCGCAGCCAATAGGCCACAGGCTGTATTTTGCTATGCATGCGGTCAGCCTCTCCAAACCCAAGGGAGGAAAGGCTCCAGCCTAACTACAGGATTGCTTGCTTACAATCACCTGCTCAAACAGCGTTACCGCATAATTAGCCAGGTCGGTAAAGGCGGCTTCGGCGCCGTCTATAAAGCTGCTGATCTCCAGTTTGGTAATCGCCAGGTGGCCATTAAAGAGATGAGCCAGAACAGCCTCAGCCAGCAAGAACTCATCGAGGCTACCGAATCTTTCAAACGTGAGGCGCTGCTGCTAGCCGGACTGACACATCCCAACTTGCCGCGCATCTACGAACAATTTACAGACATAGGGCGCTGGTATCTGGTGATGGACTTTATCGAGGGCGAAACCCTGGAAGAGCATCTCGGCAAAATCAAGGGCGGCAAGTTACCGGTTGAGCAAGTGCTTGAAATAGCTAGCCAGCTATGCATGGTGCTCGAATACCTCCACATACGCCAACCTCCTATCATCTTTCGCGACCTCAAGCCTGCTAATGTGATGCTGACCATGTATGGACATGTCTATTTGATCGACTTCGGAATCGCTCGTCACTTCAAACCCGGACAGGCAAAAGACACAACCGCGCTTGGCTCAACCGGCTACGCGGCGCCTGAACAATATGGTAAGGCCCAAACCACACCCCGCGCAGACATCTACGCGTTGGGAGCAACACTCCACCAGTTATTATCAGGAAACGATCCAGCAGACACTCCTTTTCAATTTCCGTCACTTCAATTACTCGGTCATCCTATCCTTTCCCGTCTCGAGAAATTGATTATGCTGATGATAGAGATGGACGCTAGCAAAAGGCCGGCAAGTATCGCAGCCGTCAAACAAGAACTACAAAACATTGCCACGCAGCAACTTGTCGGCAAGACAAATCCTCTGCAAGCTGGACTGCCACCCGGTTACCAGCCACCTGCCAAACCACAGATCCTGCAGCGCTCCAATGCTCCGAGACCACAGCCTCAAAAGACAACACGCTATATTTGTAGCGGTCACACCAGTCGTATAACCGCAGTAGCATGGTCACCCAGAGGTACACACATCGCTACTGCCAGCTTTGATAAAACGGTACGTATATGGGATACCGCTCACGGATTTAGCATCATTACCTATCGCGGCCATTGGGATAGAGTGCAGGCCGTCACATGGTCGCCCGATGGCACACGGGTAGCCTCGGCAAGCGACGATGGCACGGTACAGGTATGGGACGCTACAACTGGGAAACAGGTGCTCATCTTTCGCGGTCATAGCAATGCAGTCAGCGCCGTGGCATGGTCACCCGATGGCAAACGTATCGCCTCGGCAAGCGATGACAAAAGCGTTCTAGTGTGGGACACATCTAACGGCGGACTGATCTTCGCCAATCGCAGCCACACTAAAAAAGTGCTGGCTGTAGCATGGTCGCCCGACGGCAGGCGTATCGCCTCTGGCAGCGAAGATAAGAGCGTGCAGGTGTGGAGTCCAAACAAAGATAAAAGCAGCTTCTTTGGCACGCTTCGTCTGACAGTACGCGGTCAATTTAGCTACAAAGGCCATTCCGGTCGAGTAAACGGGCTAATCTGGTCACCCAACGGCCAACGTATTGCCTCGGTGAGCAATGACAAAAGCATGCAAGTATGGGACTCTTCTACCGGCAAGAAATTCATCATTTACCGCACTACTTCAGCCGGCATCAATGGCGTGACCTGGTCGCCAGACGGCAGGTTTATCGCTGCATGTGGCAACGATAAAATGGTGCAGGTGTGGGATGCTGTCACCAGAAATAACGTCTTTACCTATCGCGGTCACACCGGCTATGTAATGTCTGTGGCATGGTCGCCAGACGGAAAGTTGCTTGCCTCTGCAGGTGTAGATCATACGATGCAGGTATGGGCAACAAGTTAGCAATATGCATGTTACAACTGTTGCAAGTGATGCAAACGGTACAAATATCGTTGCAAATTCGATGTATCTGCTTTACATCAGATCAAAACACGCTCAAACTCAAGCGCAGAACCATGAATTATCCAGAAATGCCCAACAAGACCTGTTACAAGTGATGCAATTGATGCATCTGTTACATCCGAACTACAACACAAACGACATCAAATCTCGCCCCACCAGAATAGTTCCCTCGTACCCTGCCTTCTCAGCCAGTGTTTGAAGATTTGGCGCATTGATTTCTCTATAGAGATGCGAGCAGACAATCGTTTTCGCCTGCGATGCCGCCGCGAGTTGCACAATTTCGTCATCCTCAAGATGGCCCGAGTCTATAATAGCAAGATCAACCTTATGAAGGAAGGTTATCTCGTGTTCGTGAAAATACGAATCACCTGTGATGGCATAGTGTCTGTCCCGCCACGAGAAGCGCAATCCATGATTACTAGCAGGCGGAAGGCTGATAAAGTCGAATTCATACGAACCTATTGAGAAATGCTCTCCGGCTACTTCGTGCACAAGAATGTCATAAGTAGGCTGTTGCAGCCCAGATATGCCAAAGATATTCCTAAAGCCATCGATGATCCGTTGTATACCGGGTGGTCCATAAATATGCAAATCGGTAGTGCGCGGATTACTTCTCGACCACGCACCAGCATGCAAAAAAGGAATGAGATCCGAAACATGGTCTGGATGAAAATGAGACACAACGATATGGTTCAACTCATTGTGCTGAACACCAAGCTCAAGAAGTCGTTGAACTACCCCATGCCCACAATCAAAAAGCACAGGAATGGCATCTAGTTGAATCAGCACGCTCGACGCTCGTCGCTCATATTCGATTTGACATGTCCCGGTGCCGAGGAGAATGATGCTGCTCATAGGTAAGACTTTCCCATATACATATAAGTAGCGATGATTCGCGATGTCTAACTGAGTGAATTATGCCCTAGAAGCGGTGAGACTGCAAGAGTTTCCTGGCAGAATACTCCTGCGGCTTGCCCTAGCCAAATATTCTAACTAGAACTTTTGTCCTATTTTTATTGACATCCCCTTCTTTACGTGCTACCATGCAATGAACATTACATAACGTTACCATATTTGCATAATACTACAACCAGCAGACTTATTTTCGCTTTGCCTGGGGGCAAAGAGGCAGGTTATGATTTCTTCTTCTATGTACTGTACCAACTGCGGCACAGCAAATGTGCAACAGGCAAAGTTCTGTTTTGGCTGCGGCCACGCACTACAAAGCGGCACACTAGCCGCGCCCGGTTCGCTCACCGGCTTGCTTACTCACAACCAGGAGCTTAATCGGCGTTATCGCATTATCAAACAGGTCGGTAAAGGCGGTTTCGGTGCTGTTTACATGGCTGCCGATCTCCCGTTTGGTAATCGGCTTGTAGCTATCAAGGAAATGAGTCAGAGCGGTTTGAGTCAGCAGGATCTTATTGAAGCAACAAATGCTTTCACACGCGAAGCTTTAATGCTGGCCAGCTTATCGCACCCCAACCTGCCGCGCATCTACGAACAATTTACCGAGAGGGGACGCTGGTACCTGGTGATGGATTTCATCGAAGGCGAAACCCTGGAAGGATACGCCAGTAAAGCTCTCCGTGGCTATCTTCCTCTTGACGAGACCCTTGATATTGGAATACAACTATGCACCGTGCTTGACTACCTGCATACGCGCTTCCCTCCCATTATCTTCCGCGACCTCAAGCCTGCCAATGTAATGCGAACTTCCAGTGAGCATCTCTATCTGATCGATTTTGGCATTGCGCGTCACTTCAAACCCGGGCAAACTGTGGATACAATTGCGCTTGGCTCTCCAGGATACGCAGCCAGAGAACAGTATTCGAAAGCACAAACCCAGACCACACCGCGCTCGGACATTTATAGTTTGGGCGCCACGCTTCATCAACTGTTGACAGGAGATGATCCATCACTGATGCCTTTCCAATTCGCGCCTCTACAGCGCCAACCTGTGCCTGCTGGACTTGAAACGCTCGTCATGCAGATGGTCGAGTTAGATGCCAGGGATAGGCCATCAAGTATGTCTTACGTTAAACAAGAACTACAACGCTTTGCGACTCCATCAACAGTGAGACCTGCATATATTGCGCCGCCCAAAAGTCAACCTTTGTCTCCATCAACACCTCCACCTGTGAAACCAGCAAGGGCGCCCGCGGCATACCTGAAATCCGCGCCACCTCCTATCACCCGTCTTGCAACCTATCGTGGCCACTCTAAAGAAGTATACACAGTGAGCTGGTCGCCTGATGGGAAATACTTCGCATCTGGTAGTGGTGACGAGACGGTGCAGATCTGGGATTTTGCCAGGGGAGCAAACGTCCTGACCTACTGCGGCCATCGTCATAAGGTTGGGAAAGGCCTCATACAGGCAATAATGTGGTCTCCCGATGGGAAATACATCGTTTCCGGCTCCTGGGATAAAACTGTACGTATTTGGGATGCCTATACGGGACATACGATCTCCACTTTCCGTAGTTATTATGAGGTGGTAGAGGCTGTAGCCTGGTCACCTGACGGCCAGTATATCGCCTCTGGAAATCGCAACGGAATTGCGCATGTCTGGAACGTCACAAGCGGGAAAAAAGTCCGTAATTTTCTCGGACATTGCGTCAAAGAGGCCAATCTCGATGTTGTGTCATTAGCATGGTCACCTGATGGCTCTCGCATTGCCTCTGCTTCCTGGGACAGGACCGTGAAGATCTGGAATGCACTTAAAAATACTGGGAAGAACAATGATTACCTGATCTATCGCGGCCACAAAGCAGAGGTAAACTC
>Ga0209056_10008105_pt1 | contig 10783 bp, 10 predicted proteins | sample GraSoiAngelo_114_FD_185876 | JGI IMG/M metagenome (GOLD analysis project Ga0209056, IMG submission 185876) | Grasslands soil microbial communities from the Angelo Coastal Reserve, California, USA - 14_0903_13_40cm (SPAdes) (version 2) | ecosystem: Environmental > Terrestrial > Soil > Grasslands...
ACCGAAGAAAAACCAGAATTCGTGGTCTTGGATCCGCCCCGAGCAGGATTGGGAGCGGAACCCGCAGAGAAGCTCGCAGAGCTCGGCGCCAAAGAGATGGTGTACCTTTCCTGCGATCCATCCACACTGGCTCGTGATCTGGCGGTGCTGACGGGCTCACGCCGGAAACGGAAAGAAAACACCGGGTCAAACATCCGCTACGAAATCACGGAAATGCATCTGTTCGATCTGTTCCCGCAGACGTTTCATATCGAAACCCTAGCGAGGTTGCAAAGAGTGCCATGAGGCTGCCGGCCCCAGCGATGACCGCGGCATTTGCCTGCGGCATGGTGATAGACCTGCACCCCGCGGTGGTGCGAAATGGTGCGCCTCTTATTCTCCCTTCCTCTTCTTTGGTGACGATAGTTGTTCTCCTGCTGGCCGCCATCCTTCTCCTCAGGCTCGGGCATCGGGGCGGGCTTTCTCAAATCCGGGAACATGGTCCTGTTGCGAAACTCTGAATCGGGCGTGAACTGTCTTCCCCGGCCCCGCCGAGACGCGAAGAATTGGCGCGCACCGACAATCCGCATCGAACCCGAGCTGGGTGGCAATGCTTTTGGCTGGGATGGCTTCGAGGGAGACTTTTTTCTGGCCCGAGTTTCCTCCGGAAGGGGTCGCTTCTCGAGTGACGAGCAATGACTCGCTGGTGCCTAAGCCGCGCTCCAGGCGGACGGAGCATCCGAAAAACAAGTGGAACGCGAAGTTCTCTTCTAGAACAGCGCGGAAGCAATGCACTCGGGTGCGCTGAAGATCGGACATCACGGAGGCAAGAATTCAACTACGCCGGAATTCCTCGCGGCCGGCGCGGTATATATGTTGACGGATGGAAATCATCTGCTTCGTTGCGTGGACAGGTGCTGCAAACGCTACCGCGTCAGTGCGGACGGAGACGCCAGATGGCCAGCAAGACCAAGAGTAGAAATAAGAAGCCAACGGGGGCCTGCCACTCATGGTTTTTCTTGTACTGGGTCAGAGAGAAGGACCCGGCCGAGTCTCGAGGCAGTCTCGCGGCGGTCAGACGAGGAATAAAAAGCGGGACGGCGCGTGCATACTCTTCGAAAGATGCCCGGTGGCGAAGGTGGAGTTCAGTCGTTTCCCTCCGCATCACGATGGAATAAAAAATCGCGAAGTAGAAAAAAAGGATGGAGACTGAGATCCACGAGCGCGTGGCAATTCCGGCTCCGAGAGCCAGGATGGCGCTGCCGAGATAGAGCGGATTTCGAGTGTAACCGTAAGGGCCGGTGACGGTGAGGACTTCCTGCTTGTGAAGATAGCCGGCTGCGTACGCGCGTACCGACAGACCGACAGCTCCCGCCAGGGCCCCCAACAAGATGCTGCCAGGTGTGGGCCTGGAGAAACCGAGAACTGCTATCGCGAGCGGATAGCCCAGCCGTACACGCCAACGCACAAAAAAATTGCCGACCCCGCTCATCGGCGAATCTCAACCTGCCGGCGAACCGCGTCGAACACGTCGTCGACGGCGATTTCCAGAATGGAAGCAGCGGCTTGGTCGCCTCGTTTGTAGGTGGTCACCGCGTGCGGACTACGCAGAACGATGTTGATGGGAGAAGCGTTGCCACAGCCGTCGCTCATTCGATAGGGACCATTTCGCGCCGGGTCTGTTGGACCAAAGATGGCGACGGCAGGCGTTCCTAGAGCGGCCGCCAGATGCAGCGACCCGGTATCACCACCGACGATGCAGACCGCATTGCGCAGAAGAGCCATGAGTTGGCCGATTGAACCATTGTAAGCGATGGGGTCGGCTGCCCCGCTGGCGGCTTTGACCACGGAGACTACCCCATCTTCACCGGGGCCATAATTCAGAACCGAACGCAGTCCGAGCGTGCCGCGGATTTTCTGGCAGAGAGCGCCGTAGCGATCCGGCGGCCAGCATTTCGAGCGCCAGCCCCCGGCGGGGCTCAATACGACGTACCGTTCGATAGCCATGCTTCGCAGGAGTTGCAAGACAAACACTTCCTGAATCGACGGCACCGAGAGGACGACGGACGCCACGCCCTTGCGAGCACCAGCGCGCTGCGACAATTCTCCATTCTGATCGGCGATGTGGGTCTGTGTGCAATGGACGCCATCGGTGTAGAGGATCGGTACGCCGAACTCGCGAACCGTTTGCGAGGAAAATCCGATTCGGCGTGAAACGCCGGCGAAGAACGGCAGTGCCGAAGACTTCCACAACCCTTGATAGTCGATCGCAGTCGTGAAGTGCGCCTTGCGGATTCGTCCGATGATTTCGCGCAAAGATTGGAAGGAGCGAGTCTCCGTCTCCCAGACGTCCGTTGCCAACTCGCTGCTTTCGACCAGCGCTTTCCAGCGGGGATGCGTCAGCCAAACGATTTCAGCTTCCGGAAACGATTCGCGCAGACCGGCGACGGCGGGAAAGGTGTGGACGATATCTCCGAGGGAACCAAGACGCACGACCAGGAAGCGCGGCTCAGGCATGCGGCGCCTTACGAATAGACTCTAGCAGCTGTTGCGTGGAATGCTCCTTGGGGTCACCCACGATGGCCACGCGGATGCCAAGCCGTGCGGCGACGGCACGCTCCGGCACACTCTCGGCGGCGTAGTCGGTGCCTTTGGCGTGGACATCAGGGCGCAGTTCTTCCAGAAGAGCTTCGACGTTGGGTTCGCCGAATAGCACGACGTAATCCACGCAGCGAAGCGCGGCAACGAGTTGGGCACGCGCGTTTTCATCGAGGATGGGGCGGCCGGGCCCTTTGAGTGCGCAGACGCCGGAATCAGCATTCACACCGACAACCAGAACGTCGCCTTCGCGCCGGGCACCTTCAAGATAACGAATATGTCCGACGTGCAGGGTATCAAAGCAGCCGTTGGCAAAAACAATACGCTGGCCGCGGCGCTGGTGTTTCTGAAGGCTCTCGCCCAGCGCAGCTCGCGCGATAATTTTGGAAGCGGCTTCACGCATAACTTAAGAGCCAGCTCCGGATGCCTCGCCGCGGATGGCGTCGAGAAGCTCTTGGCGCGAAATGGTAGCCGTTCCGCGCTTCATGACCACCAAGCCGCCAGCGATGTTGGCGATGTGCGCAGCCTCCAGAGGAGATGCCCCGCAGGCCAGAGCCAGAGTGTAGGCGGCAAGAACGGTGTCTCCGGCACCAGTGACATCCACGGCTTGATCGCTGCCGTGAACGGGGATCTGCGCGAGGCGATCGCCTGGTTCGAAAAGGGCCACACCGTGCCGTCCTCTGGTGACCAGGAGTGATTGCAATTTCATCTCCGAAAGAGTTTCGCGGCCTGCGCGCGTGAGCTCGCCGGTATCTTGACCGATGGCCGTGTGATGCTCCGCCTCCAGCTCGGATTCGTTGGGGGTAGCGGAAGTGATGCCTGCCTTCGCATAACGGTGCAGCCGGTAACGAGCGTCAAGTGTGACCTGCAGCGAACTCTTGCGCTTCGCGGATGCCTGCTGCACAAGCTCCGGAGTCGCTATGTTAAAGCCGTAGTCGGACACCGCCAGTGCGTGCGCATGGCCGAGACTTGCCGAAAGCCGCTGCTGGAGCTTTTTTCGAACCACGTCCGGCAGAGGCCCTTTCGGTTCGTAATCGACGCGCAAGACCTGTTGTCCCACAGTGTGCGCCCAGCCCGCCAGAAAGCGGCTCTTGGTCGGCGTCGTCCAGCCCTTCACACGGAAAATCCCGGAAATGTCGACTCCCTGGCGACGAAACTGAACGATCAGCGCGTCTCCGGCGAAGTCATCGCCCACCGCCGTGACAGGCAGGACGTGCGCGCCGAGAGACGCAAGGTTGTTGGCAGCGTTGGCGCCGCCTCCAGGAACAATTTTAGTTTCGCGATGCTTGAGGATCAGGACCGGTGCTTCACGAGAGACGCGAGAGATTTCGCCATATTGGAATTCATCGGCTACGAAATCGCCGAGGAGAACCACGGTCTTGCTGGTGAATTGCTCGACGCACTCGCGGAGGGCGAGAAGGTCGACGGAGGTTGAAGCTGGTTTTTGCGCGCGCGAACGCTTCATTTTTGTTGCCTCAGGATCCAATCCGCCGCTTGGGTGAGGTCATCGGCGATAAAATCGGGCTGCCTGGACCACTTCACCGAATGCCAGGCAAGCTCACCTTCACCGTAACCTGTGCGGACGAGCACGCCTCGCGCACGGGCGTTTCGCGCGAGTTCCACGTCGCCGTGACGATCTCCAACTACGAAGGAGCGTTGCAAATCGAGCGCGTGCTCCGACGCCGCGCGGTCCAGCATGCCGGTTCTTGGCTTGCGGCAGGTACAGTTATCTGCGGAGATGTGCGGACAATAATAGATCGCGTCGATATTCGCGCCCCCTTCGGCAAGTTGTTTCGTCATAAGCTCGTTCACGGTGTGCACGAGCGATTCCGGAAAGTAACCGCGCCCGACGCCAGACTGATTGGTGACCACAATGACAGGCAAGCCCGCTTCGTTGAGCCGGTGAATGGCGGCCGCGACAAAGGGAAACATACGAAAACGGCTGGCGTGATTCAAGTAGCCCACTTCCTCGGCGATGGTCCCGTCGCGATCGAGGAAAACGGCGGGTCGCAACGAGGATTGCTCAGGCACGCCGCACCTGGATCGAGGACAGCCAGGGTTTTGCCGCGGCCTGCACCATGTCGGCGGTGATTGCGGTCATGCACCGATGATCGGTCGGGCAGCGGCGGAGAAAACATGGGCTGCAGTAAGGCTTTTGCTGAACAATGCTGCAGCGCGGCGTGACCGGGGCCGTTCCGTGCGGATCGGTGGGGCCAAACACGGCGACGATGGGCAGGCCAACAGCAGCAGCAATGTGCATCGCGCCGGAATCGTTGCCGATGAAGAGCTGGCACTGCGAGAGCAGCGCAGGCAGATCGGCAATTGCGGTTTTCCCGGTGAGATCAACGGGCGGCCGGGGCATTTCGGCGGAGATGGCCGTCGAAACGTTGGCCTCGGCGGCAGTTCCAAAGAGGATAATCTCGGCTTCCGTCTCCCACTGTAGCCGATTTGCCACCTCGGCAAAGCGCAAAGGCGGCCAGCACTTTGCTGATCCGTAGGACGCGCCGGCCGCGACGGCAATCCGCATGGCACCCTGGCGCACGCCGGATTTCGAAAGAAATTCATCGGCACTCCGGCGCTTCTCGTCGGGAACGCGCAGGCCAATAAACGTGTCGTCCTTCACGGAGTGCCCCCATCCCGCGCGGCGCAGGAGTTCCAAATAATAATACGTTTCATGCGCAGGAATTTCCCCCTGCCGGGGGAGGGGTACGCTGTGGGTCAGCAGAAAGCTACGGGCGTGGCGCGCGTATCCGATACGCTCTGGAATTCTCGCGCGCCAGGCCAGCCACGCGGCATCGAACGCATTTTGCAGCAACAACGCGACATCGAACTTCCGCGCGCGAAGTTCCGCTGCCAGCCGCTCACGGCCGGAAAACCCTGCGTGCAAGCCTTTCGGGTCGTAGGGGATGAGTTGATCACATATCTCTTGATCGCGATATATATCCGCGACGTAGGGCCGCGCGACGATCATGATTTCCGCATCAGGAAAACGCTTGCGCACCGCGCGAAGCGCCGGAAGCGCCATGATGGCATCCCCGACCCAGTTCGTCGCGCGTATGAGAATCTTCACACCGCCGCTCCCGCGCCGGCTGCGAGCGTTTGATCAAGAACGTTTCTGAAATCAGCCTCTGGAGTCACTGCCAGGTCGATCACCGCGATGTAGATCGGGACTTCTTCAAACTTGGGATCGTGCAAATTCTGTGCGTCCTTTTCGGTGGTCACAAACGCGTTTGCACCAGCCTGCTTCCCTACCCGCCTGACCTCCACGATGTCACGCTGTGTATAGCGATGGTGATCGGGGAAGATTGCTTGGCCGCAAATGGCAAGCCCCCAATTTCCAAGATCGCGGAAGAACGCGTCGGGATTGCCGAGGCCGCAGAAGGCAAAAAACGGGCCGGCACCGATTTCACTGGCAGAGAGAAGAGTGCTCTCACCTCCGAAGCGGCGGAATCCCAGCAGCCGCGTCGAGGCAGCGAAAACCGGATACTGATTGAGCTTCCCGATCGCCTCAAGCGTTCCCGATGCTGTTTCGGCGCGCGTAAAAACAATCAAATTTGCGCGGCTCATGGCCACCAGTGGTTCCCGAAGTCTGCCGGCCGGTAGTAAAGACTCCCCCGCAAGCGGTCGCGACGCATCCATCAAAAGAATATTAAGGTTGCGGGCAAGCTGGAGATGCTGAAAACCGTCATCCAAAAGAAAAACGTCGATGGACTGCTGCGATTCGAGCCGGCGCCCCTCGGCGAAGCGGTTTTTGCCAACTCCAAATGTGACGCGGCCCTGCAAACGGAACTTCATCAACTCGATTTCGTCGCTTGTCCCATTCGTGCCTCGGTAGCCGCGACTCAAAATCGCAACGCGCTTCCCGTCCCCCAGGAACTTCTCCGCGAGCCAGATAACCATAGGCGTCTTGCCGGTACCACCAACGGTCAGATTCCCGACACTGATGACCGTCCCTTTCAGGCTCTTCTCTTTGAACCATCCGTTGGCATAGAACCAAACCCGCACGCGAACTCCGCCACCATAGAGCAGCGAGAAGGGCCACAGCAGTCGCCGCAATAGTGACGAAACATTCATCGAACGGCACCATCCATCTGCTTGGCCAGTTCGGTCATGGCGCGATCGGTCGCGCCGCGAGAGTCCTCCACGAGCCGTCGCGCCGTCGCGCCCATCTCTTTCATCCGCGGTGGATCGCGGAACAACTCAATCCAGGCCACCCCGACATCTTCGGGGCTCTCTACTTGCACGGCGGCGCCCGCCGCAACAAAACGCGCGGCAATTTCCGCAAAGTTTTCCATCGACGGGCCAAACACGGGGATCTTACCGAAGGCCGCCGGTTCGAGGATATTGTGACCGCCGGCAGAAACGAGCGAGCCTCCGACAAAGGCACCGTCGGCCAGTCCATAAAGCGAGGCCAGCTCACCGATACTGTCAAGCAGGAGAACGGTTACGTCGTCGGGGATGGTGGAGTGATCGGACGACTGAATGGCGTGCGGCTGTGCCGGCCCTGGGATTGGCAATCGCGACCGCCGGATGAACTTGCGATGCGATTCATCGATTAACTCCGCAGCTTCATCAAAACACTCGGGCTTGCGGGGCGCCAGCACAAGCAGCGCCTTTGGATACTCCCCTTGTAAAGTTCCAAACGCGATGAGCGCGTGCGGCTCTTCGGTGGCGACGACGCTTCCCGCAACGATGATCGGTGATCGGCCGCTGCGCTTGATCTCCGTTGCAAGCCAATTCGACAATGGCGTGGGCCGAGGAAGCTCCAAGTCGTATTTCAAATTTCCACTAACCCGGACACGCTCCGCCGGGGCGCCCAGGACCCGCACGCGCTCCGCATCTTTCTCGCTCTGCATGAGGAAGGCGCTGGCGTTGGACAATGCGTTTCTCAGGAAGGGACGAAGAAAAAAAGCAAAAACACCGAGATAGCTCTGATAACGTGCAAACGAGCGGTCAGAAATGCGCCCGCTAACGAAAAGTACAGGAATCTTGCGCCGTCCGGCTTCTCGCAGGAAATTCGGCCAGATCTCGGTCTCCAGCACCAGCACAACCGACGGTCGCACGGCACCGAGGGCGCGACGGACGCAGAAGGCCCAATCCAGCGGAAAATAGATGATGGCATCGGCAAAGGGCATGCGTTCGCGCACCAGCTGCTGCCCCGTTTTGGTGGTCGTGGAGATAATGAGAGGCCGCTTGGGGTAGGCTTCTTTCAACCGCCGCGCAAGAGTAATGCTGGAAAGGGCTTCGCCGACACTCACGGCATGAATCCAGATCGCGCCCGTGGACTGCGCGGGCAGCTTGGCGAGCCCCGGAAAGGAGAATCCCAAGCGTTCTCCGAGGTTAGAGAAGTACTTTCCGTGGCGCATTCCCTCGACCAGCCAATAGGGAGCTAGCAGAAAGGCCGCTAGGCCCATGAGAAGGCTATAAATGAAATACACTAAGCGTGGCTCCGGTCTGTCCGCGCTCCGCCAGTAGCAGGCGGCGTGCGAGGCAGGGCAACCCTGGACAACCCCCAGGAATCGAAGGCCTCAAGATGAGAAAGTCTATTATAACCCGATGCGAAAACTAACCCTCATCCTTCCCTTTGTTGCCGTCTCGCTGCTGGCGGCCAAACAGGGAGCCACGCAGCAACCGTCGTTGCTCAAGACCACTTCTCTGGAATCCCACGAAGGCATGACCATTACGGCCCGGCCATGGACCGACCCCGCGCTCTACAAGGAGAAGTTCCCGAAGAAGTCGCCCGTTGCGGCAGGCATCATCGCCGTGCAGGTCGTTTTTCGAAATGATTCCGACGACAGCATGAAGGTCAACCTGGAGCGCATTCGACTAAACCTCATCCTGTCGGAAGAAGAACATCAGGCGCTGTACCCGCTGTCGCCGGAAGAAGCGGCCGACGTGATCACCCATCCCTCCACGAAAAACGTAACCAGTAAGAGATTGCCCATCCCCTTGGGCGGCCCGAAGACCGGACGGGACAAGAAATGGACGGAAGTGGAACAGTCTATACGCGACGCGGGAGTGCAAGCGAGCGTGGTGGCGCCGCACGGCACGGTGCAGGGGCTTCTTTATTTCAACCTGCGAAGCCAATTCGAGCTTCTGAATAGCGCTCATCTATATGTGCCCGAGATCGTGGCCCTCGAAAAGAATCGCAGCCTCATGTACTTCGAAATTGACCTGAGCCGGTCCGCGGAACGTTGAACGACCCGGGACTTACAGTTCAAACACACCGGTTTGCGCGCGTCGCCGCCGTCGGCTAACATGACGTGTGCAAACTTTCTCCAACCACACTGGACAAATGCTCGCTCTTCTCGATGATCTGAACCCCCAACAACGGCTGGCCGTCGAAACCATGGAAGGCCCGGTGCTGATCCTCGCCGGTGCCGGCACCGGCAAGACCCGTGCGGTCACGTATCGCATGGCCAATCTGATTGCCAGCGGAGTCCCCGCCGAAGCCATTCTTGCGGTCACGTTCACCAACAAAGCCGCGGAAGAGATGCGCAATCGTGTCTCGGACCTCCTGTTGCGCGCCGGGGTCCCTCCTGGGGGGCCCTGGCTTTCCACGTTTCATTCGCTCTGCGCGCGGTTGCTCCGGCGCGAATCGGCTGCCGCCGATCTGCCGCGGGGTTTTGCGATATACGACGATGAAGACCAGCTTACCGCAGTCAAGCTGGCCATGACCAAGCTGCAGATCGAAGACGAAAGTCTGACGCCGCGGAATGTTCTCAGCCGGATCAGCCATGCGAAAAATCATGGCCAGACATCCGAGCAGTTGCGCGCCGAAGCGTTCGACCAAAACGGGCGGCGCATCGCCGATATTTTCGTGGGATACGAAAAGCTCCTTCACGACAGCAAAGCCTTGGACTTCGACGACCTGCTCCTGCGATCGGCGCGTTTGCTGCGCGAATCCACGGCGACGCGGCAAAAGTGGCAAGCACGCTTCCAATACATTCACGTGGACGAATATCAGGACACTAATCGCGTGCAATATGAGCTGCTGCGGCTGCTGACCGGGCCGAAGCAAAACGTTTGTGTTGTGGGCGACGAAGATCAATCGATCTATCGCTGGCGAGGTGCGGACGTTTCCATTCTCCTGAGTTTCTCCCGGGATTTTCCCGCTGCTCGAATCGTCAAACTGGAGCGCAACTACCGTTCGACGCAGAATATTCTCGACGCCGCCGGCGCGGTGGTCGCGAACAATCCTGAGAGGCTGGGCAAGTCGCTGAGCGCGGAGAAAGGCCCGGGATCGAATCTGAAGTATCTGGAGGCGCGGGATGCGCAGGCTGAAGCAGAATTTGTGGCTGGTGAGCTCGAGCGCATTCTCAACGACGATTCGGACCAAACGTGTGCGGTGGAATATCGCACTAATTTTCAGTCGCGCGCCTTCGAAGAGGTTTTCCGTCGCCGCGGCGTGCGTTACAGACTCGTGGGCGGTTTCAGCTTCTACAATCGTGCGGAAGTGAAGGATGCGCTAGCCTACGTGCGCCTGGCAATGCATCCGGAGGATGACATTTCGCTACTGCGGGTCATGAATGTGCCGCCGCGCGGCATCGGCAAGACCACCGTGGATGCGCTCCGCGAGTCCGCACGCGCTGACGGAACGCCGCTTTGGGCGGCCATTGAGAAATTTATCTCCGGTGCATCGGCGGGCCGTGCGGTGACTCCCTTGCGGGCGTTCCAGGAGCTCATCCGCAAATTACAGGATGCGCTTGCCACCCAGGAACCGCCCGGATTCTTGCATGCCGTTCTTGAGGAATCCGGTTACCTGGCCATGATCAAGGACCGCAACACCCCGGAGGATGTGGCCAGGCTGGAAAACCTGGAAGAGCTTGCTCGTGCCGTGGCCGAAGGCATGGAAGCTGGAGAGACCTTCGCCGACTTTCTCGATGCCGCCGCACTCGTAAGTGACGCGGATCAATTTGAAGGCAAGCCCGGCGTGACGCTGATAACCTTGCACAGCACTAAGGGCCTGGAATTCGATCACGTCTTCCTCACGGGCATGGAAGAAGGCATCTGCCCTCACAGCCGATCCATAACTGAAGAAAAAGGAATCGAAGAGGAACGCCGTCTCGTTTACGTTGGGATGACTCGAGCCCGGCAGTCGCTCACGCTGACGCGCGCCGTGTACCGGCGCATCTTCGGCAATGAGCAGCAACTGCGCGCTTCCCTGCCGTCACGTTTCCTTGCCGAAATTCCAAGGGAACTGGTG
>Ga0209056_10008107_pt1 | contig 10782 bp, 11 predicted proteins | sample GraSoiAngelo_114_FD_185876 | JGI IMG/M metagenome (GOLD analysis project Ga0209056, IMG submission 185876) | Grasslands soil microbial communities from the Angelo Coastal Reserve, California, USA - 14_0903_13_40cm (SPAdes) (version 2) | ecosystem: Environmental > Terrestrial > Soil > Grasslands...
TACGACAAGGACCAGCGGCCGGTGCAGACGTTGGATGTCTGCCCCGGCCTGGTCTAGAGGCCGAGCTTGCCGGGGTTCAGGATACCCTGCGGGTCGAGAGCGCTCTTAAGCGCGCGCATGACTTCGAGGCCGCCGCCGTGCTCGCGCTCCATCAGGTGAGCGAGACGGACGCCGACGCCGTGGCAGTACTCGATCGAGCCCCCCATGTCGCGCGTGAGCATAAGCATTTCGTCGACGGCGCGAGACAAGCGGTCTCGGGCGTCTCCGCCTTCGGCCGTCATGGTGACGGAGAACAGCTCGGGCCAGCACCAGATCCCGTACTCGACCACCCGCACGTCGTGACGTTCGAGGATCGGCCCGCATGCGGCCCGATAATCCAGCACTCGAGAGCGTGGCAGGGTGACGTGGACGAAGTCGAAAGCGCCTCCTGCCGGGCTTGGCCGTGCACCGCCCTGCCGCCTCCTCTGGGCAAAGCCCCTCGCGATGTCGTGTCGGCGCTCCCAAAACCCCCGAGCTTCGTGTTGTCCGATGGACTGACCGCCAGAGGCATCACAGATGCGGCGGGCCCGGCGCTCCTCAGCCGCCCCCTGCTCCCGAAAGCCCTCGAACGCGAGATAGAGAGTCGCAGTCCCGGCGCCCACGGCAGTGGGGCTTTCGCCATAGTCGAGTAACGCCGGCGCGAGCCCAACGCCGTGCATCTCGACGATCGCTGCGAATCCGTCCTTGAAGCGTTTGAAGCGGTACGCGCGCAGTATGCGCCGTTCAGGCTGCGGAAACACCCGCAACGTCGCCTCCGTGACGATGCCGAGGCAGCCTTCGCTGCCGATGAAAAGGCGGCGGAGGTCAGGGCCGACTGATGTCTTCGCCGGCGCCGTCCTCTCGAATATCCGGCCGTCTGGAAGGACGGCGGTGAGGCCGAGCAGCTGGTCGCCGATAGAACCGTACTTCGCCCCACGGTACCCGAGTGAGTCGGTTGCGATGGCGCCGCCGACTGTCGCGATGGGAAGCGACCACGGATCGTGGCCGAGGATCAGGCCGTGACGGTTCAGCTCCTGTTCGAGAGTCTCCAAAATGACTCCGGCGTCGACCCAAACCTTCAGATTCTCCCGGTCGATCTCAATAATCGAGTCCATTCGCTTGAGGTCGATGACGACGGAGGGCCGAAGCGCGATAGCGCCGCCCATCAAGCCGGAGCCTCCCCCGTACGGAACGACCGTCACGCGCGCCTGCGCAGCCAAATCTACGATGGCCGACACTTCCTCTGTCGTCCGCGGGCGGGCGACTAGCAGCGGCTGCGGAGAAAGCGAATCGTATTGCGGATAGCCCCGCCACGGCCCAAGAGCATCCCAGCGGAACTCTTCGACGGCTGCGCCGGAGAGGACATTCGCAGGACCCACAATCCGCGCGATAGCAACCGCGAGCTGCTCTGTCAGCGCTGGTTCGGCCGGGGTGGCAATCTTGCTCACGCCAGTATTCTACGCTTACCGAACGAGTTGCCTTCGCGACCGCGACGGGCGGTCTAACAGTCTGGCGCTAGCCGGCGTTCTCGATCGCCCAGACGCGGTACTCCACGCCGCCCGGAACGGCTTTGCCCCGGCCGATGGCGATGAGTCTGTTCAGCCAGTCGTACTGCGGCGCGCCTGTCTGGAACATCGGATTGATGTAGAAGTAGTACTCGCTCAGCGGCACATCTTCCGACTGCAGGAGGCGGCCGAAAACGCCAGGCTCGGCGACGATCAGGCCGCCGTACGTCCCGTAGACCAGCGCGCCATCATCCGTTTGTATGGTCGCCCGTACGTCGAGCTGAACCGCTCCGTCGCTGCGAACGGTCGCCCAGTCGCCGCCGCCGGGCAGCAGCTTGCCCTTGATGCGCGGCCCCTCGACCGTCCCGCCTTTCACGATGAAGATCTGCCAAGTGCCCATCGGCGTCGCCCCGATGACTTGCGGCGCCTCGAGGTCCGCGTGCATGTCGTAGAGATGCTCCAGCTTCGGCTCTTTCAACCCAACGTTTCCCCTCAGCTACGTTGCGACTGCGGCTCGCGTCTCGAGCGCGGTCTTGTGGACGCGGCCACCTTGCATGATCATCTGCAGCTTCTCGCGGTCTTTGAGGATGCTGATATCAGCCAGCGGATCGCCGTCCACGATGAGCAGGTCCGCCAGCTTGCCCGGCTCCAACGTGCCGATCTGGTCCGCCATGTGAATGCACTCGCTCGCCGTCTTCGTTACCGCTACGATCGCCTCCATCGGCGTCATCCCGGCCTGCACCATCAACTCTAGCTCCTCAGCGTTGCGACCGTGCGGGCCCACTCCCATGTCCGTTCCGAAGGCGACGCGAACGCCCGCCTCCAGCGCCACGCGGAATGCCTGCTCCTTCAGTCCTTCAGCTTCCTGCGATTTGCGCATGGACTGCGGGTGCAGGCTATCGGGCGCGCGCTCTCCGTAGCGGCGGACCCAGGTCCCGGCGACGAATGTCGGAACAACAAACGTGCCGCGCCGCACCATCTCGTCGATCACCTCGTCGTCCATAAAGGTGCCGTGCTCGATCGATTCCACACCGGCCTTAACAGCGTTCTTGATGCCTTGCGTCCCCTGCGCGTGTGCCATGCAGGTCTTTCCGCGCGCCCGCGCCTCGTACACCATTATCGCGATTTCTTCGGGGGTGAAGCCGGTGTCAGTCGGCTCATCGGTCGGCGACAGGACGCCGCCGGTCGCGTGGAGCTTGATGAAGTCCGCGCCCGCGCGCAGCAGTTCTCGCGTCGCTTTCCTCACTTCGTCCGGCCCGTCAACCAGCGTCTCCGGCCACTCGGCGCCCGCACCGCTCGTCGAACGCAGCCGGACACCGGACGGCATCGTCTCGTCGCCGTGGCCGCCCGTCTGCGAGAGTGCGCCGACGGAGATCTTCATGCGCGGGCCCGGGATCAGTCTGTCCGCGATCGCCATCTTGACGCCTTGTGGTGACCCGCCCGCGTCGCGCACGGCCGTGAAGCCGGAGTCGAGCGTACGCAGCGCGTTCTTCGCCGCATGGAACAGTTGCAGGCTGACCGGGAACCGCGGCCGCTCGTGCACCGGCGAGACCTTGCCGAACAGGTGCACGTGGCAGTCGATCATCCCGGGCATCACGGTCGCACCAGCCGCGTCGATGACGCTCGCGCCCCGCGGCAGCTCAATACCCGCGCCTACGCGGTCGATCATGTCGCCCTCGAGAATGAGGGTGCCGTTCGGGATGGGATCGCGTCCGGTCCCGTCAAAGATTGTGGCGTTAATGATGGCGGTGGTCATAGGGCGGGCTCCTTGTTTGGCCAGGCGCTTCGGACGAGCGTTTCCCGATATTGGCCCTTGTTGAAGCGAAACGGACCTATGTGTTCGTAGCCTTCCAATCTGAAATAAGGCTCATCTTCGAATGCGTAGTTTACTTCGTGGCCGAAGTCCTTCCAGACAATAGCTTCAGGCGTCTCGTCGATTGTGGCCGTTACAGCCCCACATCCCACGTCTCCACACTCCGGACAAACGTAGAGTAAAAAACGTCCTGTCTCAAGCTCCGATGCTTCTTTTAGCAGGAGTCGACGAATAAGATCATCCTCGTATGGCCTATTCGCAGCCCAGCCCAAACAACCTATGAGATCCCCCGCCGTGGAGCCTTGCCCAATAGCTGAGAAGATGTTGCCAAGAGACTGCCCGTCGATGACAAAATCGAGCCAGTCGACCTCAGGTTTACCGGACGCTTTGGATAAGAGTGCCTCAACCTCTCCGCGACTACTGACGTTTTGAGCTGCGGAGGTGGTTATGCTGATTGATCGGTTTGGGCTGTCAGCGCCACCAATACGGCGTCTCCACCGCAGCTCCAGCCGGTTCGTTGCCATCCCAATCTGGGTTAGTTGAGCCCTTCGAGGTATCGGTGGATCGCTTCCGATGCCCGGCGGCCGTCAGCCATAGCCGTCACGACCAGGTCCGCGCCGTTGACGTTGTCGCCTCCGGCAAAGACTCCCGGACGCGTCGTCTGGTAGTCTTCGTCCACGCGCACTGTTTTCGCCTGTGTTGTGCGCAGACCGGGTGTCGTCTTCTCCATCAGCTCATCTGGGCTGTAGCCGATAGCAAGCACGACGATATCGACCGGCAGCGTGAAGTCGGAGCCGGGAATCGGCTCAGGCCGGCGCCGGCCGGATTCGTCCGGCTCGCCAAGCCGCATGCGCTCGCAATCCGCTGACGTCACGCGGTCGTTCTCCCCGGTGAAGCGCGTCGGGATCGTCAGGTACATGAACTCGACGCCCTCCTCGCGGGCGTGCTTGCGCTCTTCCTCGCGGCCCTTCTGCTCCGCCTCCGTCCGGCGGTACATGCAGGTGACGCTCTTGGCACCCAGGCGGATGGCAGTGCGCACACAGTCCATCGACGTATCGCCGCCGCCGACGACGAGGACGTCCTTGTCCTCGCAGTTCATTGGCTCGCGCATGTTCTCCGGAAGCTGCTCCGGCTCCAGATTGCCGCGTACGAGAAACTCCGTCGCCTGATAGATGTTCGCGAGCTCCTCGCCCTCAATCCGCATCTGCCCGCCAACCGGCGCGCCTGTTCCGAGGAACACGGCGTCGTAGCCGCGTTCGCGCAGCAGCTCGTCGATCGTCACGTCCTTGCCGATCACGGTGTTGCAGACGAACTCGATGCCCATGCGCTCGAGATACTCGAGCTTGTCCTGCAGGATCTCCTTGCGCATCTTGAAGTTCGGAATGCCGTACAGCAGGATTCCCCCCGGCACGGGCCAGGACTCGAATACCGTGCAGGAATGCCCTTGTTTGGTCAGCTCCTCCGCCACGGCGAGCCCCGCAGGCCCGGACCCGATGATTGCCACCCGGCGTCCCGTCGAAGGGGCCATCGGCGGGATCGCGACGCCGCCGTTTCGGCGCTCGTAGTCGGCGATGAACGCCTCCAGCTTGCCGATCGCGACGGGCGGTTGCTTGCCGTACGGCGCCGGACGGATCGCGAAGCCGACCACGCATGCGCCCTCGCAGAGGGATTCCTGAGGGCAGAGTCGGCCGCACATGTCGGGCAGGTTGCTGGTCTCGCGAAACTTGTTCGCGGCGGCGAAGACATCGCCCTCCTCGAGGAGGATCAGAGCCGCGGGGATGTTGTTCCCGGTAGGGCAGGCGTCCTGGCAGGGCGCGGTCGGGCAGTGAATACAGCGCTCCGCTTCGATAACCGCCGTCTCGAGACTATAGCCCAGGAACGCCTCGTCCCAGTTGTGTACGCGCTCCGCCGGCTTCTGCTTCGGCACGGGCTGCACCGGTATCGTCAGCCGTCTCAGGTTGTCGTGCGAAGTGTTGAGCTGCTCCGTTGTCATGGCGACCTCGATTGGCGTACCGATACTATAGCAAAACGGCGGTGGCGCCGGAGCGCAAACGGTCGGAGGTGCGAGGGCCGCGAACGAGGGGTTCCGCGGCTCTCGTCATTCCGAGCTTGCGGGGCGGGGCGAACAGGTAGTCCCGCCTTCTTGGCGGGAGATGGTTGGTGGCGAGGAATCTCGCGATCGCTTAACAGTCCACGGAGCCGATGGGGAGTTACTCGAGCTGGATGTCCCCACTCTTCCCGCCCGTCTTCCGCACGAGCCGGATATCGCCGATGCGCATGTCCTTCTGTGCCGCCTTCGTCATGTCGTACACCGTCAGCGCGGCGACCGAGACCGCGGTCAGCGCCTCCATCTCGACACCCGTCTTCGCCGTCGTCCGCACCGTCGCCGTAATCTCGATCGCGCCGCGCCCTTCGTCCGGCTCGAGCGACACCTCGATGCCGGTGAGCGGGAGCGGGTGGCAGAGCGGGATCAGCTCGTGCGTCCGCTTCGCGGCCATGATGCCCGCGATCTGCGCCGTCGTCAGCACATCGCCTTTCGCGCCTTTGCCCGAGACGATGAGCGAGAGCGTCTCCGCGCTCATATAGACGTTGCCCCTGGCGGTAGCCTCCCGAGCGGTGTCCCGCTTCCCAGATACGTCCACCATTCGGGGGCGGCCTGAAGGGCCGACATGCGAGAGCCTTCGCGATTTATCCCGGGCTGCCATAGCCCCTCGATTTTACCGCTGGGTTGCCCCCTTTGCGAACGCGCGCACTAACAGTAACGTCCGACGATCACGTCAACCCAACATAGGCATCCCTCTAGTCGACGAACGGGCCGTTAAAGCGGGGCACCTCTCCATACGGCTTCCCGGCCATCAGCAGGTAGCGGGTCCCCGGCGCGGCATCGTCGACGACGAAGCCTTCGCCGGGCCCCATCAGTGCCAGCTGACCGGCCTCCGCCCGAGCGCGGTTCGCGCCGAACGAGGCTGCACCGTCGAGCAGATAGGCGAAGCCCTGGAAGCCGGCCGGTACGTTATGCATCGTTTGGCCGCCGCGTGCCAGCTCCACATCGAGGATGAGCCCCGGCGTGCCGAGCTGGACGCGCGAGCCTTCGCCGACGAGAACACGATGGGTGGCGTCGCCCTCGTGCGTCAGCGGCATGTCCTCCCGCCGCTGGACTATCGCGTAGGGTTCACTCTGCTTGTCCTTTCGCGCGAGGTTCACCCAGAACAGGACCGTGCGGACTTCCTCGTCCAGGCCCTCACGGAGTTGGTCCGCGCCTATCTTTTCTGCGTGCCGCGCGCCCCGTCCGGTCCGGAGGAACAATACCGAGCCTTCGGGCAGGTCCGCTCTTTCGATCGTGCCGCCCGGGCCGGTAGTGTGGCCCGTGCTGCTTGCGCCCTTAAGTATGTACCAGAGGTTGTCGAAGCCCCGGTGCGGGTGCTCGGTGTCCATGCCCGCCATCTGCGAAGGGCGCAGGGTCGCTTCGTGCACGAGGATATAAGGGTCGGACAGCTCGTAAGGCACGTCTCGAGCCGGCAGGGCTTCCCAGACCCCCAGACCCATCATCGGTCGCAACCAGCGGTCGCTGACGAGTGCTGCCTCACGTAGTTTGGAAGTTGCGGTTGTCATTGGTTTTTCCTTTCTGGCCCGCCACCTGGGTAGCAGAGGCCCTTCGCTCGTTGTTATGGGAACCTAGAAGCCCAGCTTCTCCTTGACAAGGATGACGTGGACTCTGTCGGGCAAATATTCCCTGTAGAAGATTAGCTCCTTGCCGATGAAGCTGCCCTGGCCGTAGGCCAGCTGGGCGCGCTCATTCTCCAACGGCAGGGCGTACTCCCGAATCCGGCGCATTCCCTCGTCCAGGCTCGGCACGATCTTCTGGCTGCCTACCACCCAAATAACTTTGCCCGCGCCGGACGCGTAGGGGCCGAGCTGACTGCCGCTCGCCGACGCCACCACCACTTCGCCCTGCTCGGTGATCGCATGTACGCTGCCGATGACGACGTCGGGTCGAGCCGCGAGAACGCGCATCACGTGCCACTGAGTCGCCATGTCCATCTGGCTAAGGACCGTTCGGACGGATCGCAGCCTGGGTGAGGCGTCGATCGCGGCGCGCAGGCCGATCTCCTCGAGCGTCTGCGAGGTAGCGGTGAATACCTCGGCGCCGTCCGGGATCAGCCCCAGCGCCAGCCGGCCGGCATCGGCGCCGCTCTCGACGATGTGAGCAGTCATCCCGTTTTCGTTGAGCCGTCTCGCAGTTGTCTGGAGGCTTACCTCGGAAGCAAGGGCGGCGTACCTGACGTTTGGTAAAACTTCCTGCATAGACTGAGTCCTGCTTTCTTTGTTACTACTTGTAACTAACCCCATTTTCTGTCACTCTTAAGAAGAAAGGAAGAAGGCATTTTAATGTGCCCAGGGAACAACGAGGGAACCATAGGACAGCTCCACAGCACCGAGGAGTGCGTGAGCATCAATGAGGTGCTCACTCGGGTAGGTGACAAGTGGAGCCTCCAGGTCATCTCTCAGCTCGGGGAGGGCACGCTGCGATTCACAGAGCTCAAACGCTCCGTCAACGGCATCTCTCAGCGCATGCTCACGCTGACGCTGAGGCAGCTCGAGCGAGACGGCCTGGTAGAGCGTACGGTCTATCCGACCGTGCCTCCGAAGGTGGAGTACACGCTCTCAGACTTCGGCCGCACCATTCTGATACCGGTCACCGCGCTCGCAGAGTGGGCGCTCACGTACCGGCTGGATATTCAGGCTGCCCGGGAGGCATTCGACAGCAGGCAACTCGCAGTCTCCGGCGTAAAACAAGAGCTAGTCACGCCCCGCTGACCATCCGTTCGGGGGTCAGGCTGTGAGCAGCAGGCGGCTGGCCTTTGCAAGGCCGCCGATCCTAGAAGTCCCTAGTCCTTGCACAACAACTCAGCCTGACTGCCTTTGGCGGTAGGCGATTGGAGACTGCACGCGAATGTCCCCGATTCTGTTCCCCAAAGAAGCCTGCCCTGAGTGCACGGCTGGGGGGGGAGAGGACACGAACGGTTGACAGACCATCCGTTAGCTTTCCCCACCTTTCGTGTAGTGCGCCGCCCCTCACCAGGTGCGACAATTCTTTCGCCATGGGAAGGCGGTTTGTCCCCGCGGCTCTTGCCCGCGAGCGGAGGGCGTTCGCCGCCATGCCATCAGTAAGGTCTCATCTCGGGATCCGTGTGGCGGGTTTGGTCGTCGTTCTCGCCGGAATAGCCTGCGGCGCCGATGGTGGCGTGACGCCGCTGCCCTCATCGACGACGCGACCAGGGGGCCCCACCATCGGGGAGTGCGAAAGGGCCGCGGTTTCGCCGGAGAAAGTCGCCATCGTGCCGCACGGGGAACGCCTGGAGGCTGTGATGGAGCCTATACGGGACGCTCTCAAAAAAGCGATCGATCACGCCGCCTCAGCTTACGGTTGGACCCCGGCGGACGCCATCTGCGTGCACGTCTTCCCGGGCGACTCCGGCTTCGTCGGCGGCCTCAAGCGCTTCGGGGGTTTCGATGAGGCAACCGCGAAGAGCTACCAGACGTTTTTCGGAACGATCGGCCGCGATATCGCCAGCGGCAGGGAGGCCATCTTCCTCAATGCCGCTTTTCCGGCCAGGATGCCATTTCTGGTAACGCACGAGTACTTCCACATCGTCCAGCCGCACGTCGGCGGCACCGGCTTTCCCACCTGGTTCCTCGAAGGCTTGGCCGACTGGGAGGCGCTCAAGCTCGAGGAACCTCCCTTCCCGAATTGGCTCTCTGTCCTCATGAGCGAACAGCGTGCCGGGGGGGCGCCCGCCCTCAGCTCGCTCGCGTCGTGGGACCAGTGGCGCCAGGCCCTGGACTCCGGCAATCCGGCCGTTCCCACCGCCGGCTACAACAAGGCGCGGGCTGCCTTGGTGTTCCTCGAGAAGATCGCAGGCCCGGAAGCCCCGCGCGATATCCTGCGGGGTACCGCCGGCGGTGACCCGATTCAGTTCGAGGCGATCTTTCGCGAAGTCACGGGTCTCGGCGTGCCAGAGTTCGAGACGCGCCTGGACGCCTTCCTGGCAGAACCGCAGAGCACTCAATGAGGAGCAGCGCGCCAGCTTTCCCTAGCTTTCGGGTAGTGCGCCGACCTTCCCCAGGTGCGACAATTCTCGTACCATGCGAGCGCCTCTCGACTCCCTCACCCCGCGCGAGCGCGAAGTCCTCGCGCTCATCGGCCGCGGGCTTCCCACGTGTCATTCCGAGCTTGCGGCGCGGGGCGAACGGATAGTCCCGCCTTTGGCGGGAGCCGGTGGGGTGGCGAGGAATCTCGTGGTCCGCCAATGAGTAAGCGGCCATTCGACGTCCTGACTCCTCGAGAGCGCGAAGTCCTCGCCCTCCTGGGCCACGGCTTGACGAACGAAGAAATCGCCCACCGCCTCGGCATCTCGCCCGACGGCGCCAAGTACCACGTCTCGCAGATCCTCTCGAAGCTTGGCGTAGCGACGCGCGAGGAGGCGGCCGCCCTCGCTCTTGGCAAGCGGCGACGGTGGTGGGCGCACTGGCCGCTATGGGCGAAGATCGCGGGAGCGGCAACGGTGGCGTCAGCAGCCGTTGGGCTCACGTTGCTTGCCTGGGGCGTGGTTGAGACGCGTGAGCGTAGCAGAACCCCGTCGGAGACGGGCGGCAGAGCCTCCGGTTTCATCTCTTGGATGCCCGGGCAGGTCATCCACACAGTGATGGACCTTCGCGGCCAGGGCCTAGACGGGCGCGCGGAGAGCACAACAACCAACAACGAAGAATCCTGGAAACTGGTTGGGCCAGGGGACAACACACAGAAGGCGCGAGTGTTTCTCCGCGATGAAACTGGTCGCCTGCTGCAAGAAGGATTCACTGATGCCGAATCCAAAACCACGGTCAACCGGCAGGCTGGTGTTGACCATCGAATTGATCGCCCAGCGCAGCAGTCCGTTTTTATGTGGACGACCGAGGAGCTTCAGGACGAGCTATTGAACGCCGGGTTCGTTCTCGCTAAGCAGACATCAATCGCGGGGCTCAATGCTAACGTGTATGAGAAGACCATCTTAGCGAGTGGTTGCCCGATGCTTCCCTCTGCTACACATGTCGTCCAGGACGCTTACATTAGCGTAGACCCATCTGGTCTGGACCTGGGCGAGCAGGCCGTCTGCTCGAATGACGATGGCGAATCGACTCTGTTATCTGCCCGGATTCTCCGCACGATAGAGGTTCTTGAGGCCTCGAGCGTCCCGGAAGGAGTCTTCAATTGGCGGGAGGCCGAGACGACTGCACCCTAACGCACCGCCCCTGTAGGTTCGCCTACCTTTCGGGTAGTGCGAACGCCAGGCGCTCGTGCGACAATCGCCTCGCGATGCGCCGCAACCCAGACACTCTAACAGCCCGCGAGAGCGAGGTGCTCGGCCTCATCAGGCGAGGCCTCACGAACGAAGAGATCGCCCA
>Ga0209056_10008111_pt1 | contig 10781 bp, 11 predicted proteins | sample GraSoiAngelo_114_FD_185876 | JGI IMG/M metagenome (GOLD analysis project Ga0209056, IMG submission 185876) | Grasslands soil microbial communities from the Angelo Coastal Reserve, California, USA - 14_0903_13_40cm (SPAdes) (version 2) | ecosystem: Environmental > Terrestrial > Soil > Grasslands...
CCACATCGCCTTTGCGGCGACCGATGTCGAGGGCATGCGCAAGCGTCTGCAGTCGAAAGGCGTCAAATTCCGCGAGAGCATCGTGCCGCGCACCGGCGATACGCAGTTCTTCCTCTACGATCCCGATGGCGTTGGCGTCGAATTGAATTTCCCGAAAAGCTGAGCCGCGGCCCGCCGAGCCCAATTCGGCCGCATCTATGACGCCCGAATTGGTTTTCGGCGCGCTGTGGCGCCACGCATCTGATGTTGGGGTGCAACACTACCCGTCAAAGGCTGAAGTTCCCGACAACGCCGCAAGTCAGCCATCAGTAAGGCGCGAGTCCGTCAGGGTTTCATCATCATTGCAATGAGATTGAGAGGAGCCGCGCCGCTGCGGCAGAGTAGCCGGGTGCCGCGCCTTTCAACCTACCCCAGGGCATGCGTGCCCGGCTATTCGTCCGGCGGGGCCCGCTAATCGAGCCCGCGCTCGTGGCTCAGATTGACCATTTCCTGAATAAAGACCGCCTTTTGCTTGTCGTCCAGACTGGCAAATAGAGGCTCGGCCGCATCCGCCACGTTGCGCTGATCGACGGCGCGATCGTTGAGGAACTGGGCCTCATTGCGCATCTGCTCGATGATGTCATCGGGGGGATCGCGCTTGGCGCGCGCAACGCGCAGATTGAGGCGATCGGCGCCATTATGACCGAGATAGTGCATCGCGCTGTTGAACCCGGCCCAATGCTTTTCCTGTTCGGGCGTGAGGTTTAATTCCTTCTTGATCCGCTCGATATTGGCGTCGCTGTTGGCGACGATCTGTTCGGCCGTCAGTTGCGGCGCGCCGGCCTGGGTGAGGACGGCGGCCTGCTGCTGCTGTTGCTGCTTGGCAGCCTTCGCAGCCTTGGTCCCCTTCGCCGGCTTCGACGTGTCACCTTGCTTGGAAGCGTCACCCTGCTTGGAAGCCTCGCCTTGCTTGGCATCCTTTGCCGCCGGCGCCTGGCCGCCCTTGTTATTACCCCCGGTCAGGACACCGGTAACGCCGCTGACCACGCCGACGACACCGCCGATCGCGCCGCCCAGCACGCCGCCGACCGGACCGGCGGCCTTGTTGCCCTCCCGCGCCCCCTGCTGCACGCCCTGCACCAGCCCCTGCGCGTTCGCAGTTACCGACGCGCCCAGAGCGAGCGCGGCAATGGCTCCAAGTGCAAAACGCAATCGCGCCTGCACACGCGCAGTTGGTTCAGGACGGGTCATTATCTGGTCTCCATGGTCAATCGAGAAACCCGCGCAGGTGATTTCCGGGCCGCACGTGAATCCTTAGCTCCGCCTAAACTATCGTTTCCGCCCCAAACTCGTCCACCGTTACACCGGGCGGTTCCACCAAAGAGAAAGATCTTCCGAGCGAAAGAGTTACTCGTGCCGCAGCAGGACTGCGGCGCAATCGCGCAGCGGAAGCGCAAGTGGAGGTGTGCAGCGCAATATCCGCGCGTCAATTATTGACGATTTCGAACACAGCACATCTCCGCTCCCGCTGCCCGGAATTCGCACGCAACGTTAGTTCAATGACGGCGGCTGCTCTGTTTTCTCGACAGATGCAAACAATTCTGGTCTGATCCAATTACAAAATCTCCGCTGGCGCACCGTCCTCGTGGGGTGCGACATCAGCCGGAGACGAAAAATAAGAAGCAAAATCTGGCTCAGCAAAGAGGAAACAACATGTCACGCAAGATGCTTTCTCGCCGACAATTTGTTGCTGCGACAGCGCTATCATCCGCGGCGCTCATCACCGCGCCTTATGTGCGCGGCGCCTATGCCGCCGGCAAGCTATCCATGGGGTTTTGGGATCACTGGGTTCCAGGCGCCAACAAGACCTCCACTGAGCTGATCAATGAGTGGGCAGCGAAGGAGAAGGTCGACGTTTCGATCGACTATATTCCGAGCCAGGGCAGGAAGAACGAGATAACGATCGCGGCCGAAGCGCAGGCGAAGTCCGGGCACGATATCCTCGCGATGGCGACGTGGTGGCCGCACTCGCAGGCCGAACTGCTTGAGCCGATGAACGACGTTGTCGAACCGCTCATCAAGCAAAATGGCGCCGTTAATGGCACCGTCCAATATCTCGGCAAGGCCGGCGACAAATGGCTCGCCGTTCCCACTTGTATCGGCAGCCAGATCAAGGGGCCGTGCACGCGCATCGACCTGATGAAGAAGTACGCCGGCATCGACGTGCAGGAGATGTATCCGGCAGGCAGCCCGCCCAAGGCGGACAACTGGACGGCGGACACGTTCCTCAAGGCGGCAGAGGCCTGCCATAAGGGCGGCGTTCCTTTCGGCATCGGTCTTGGCGAGACGAGCGACTCCGTCGACACCGTCGGCGCGTTCTTCCTGGCCTTCGGGGCCGAAGTCGTCGATGCCAAAGGCAACGTCGTGGTGAAGAATGACAATGTGCGGCAAGCTCTCGAGTACTACAAAAAGCTGATGGCATTCCTGCCGCCCGATGCGCCGGCATGGGACGATGGGTCCAACAACAGGTGGCTGATCTCCGGCAAGGGCGCACTGATCATGAATCCGCCGAGCGCATGGGCCGTTGCCAAACGCGACGCACCCGATATTGCCGCGCAATGCTGGACTCATGGTTTCCCGGCGGGTCCGAAGGGCCGCTTCGCGCCGTTCCTGCCTTATTTCTGGGGCGTGTGGAACTTCTCCAAGAACAAGGAGGCGGCGAAGAGCCTGCTGACCCATTTGTCGCAACCGGCCTCGGTCGAGAAACTGGTGGCGGCGAGTGGTGGATATGACCTGCCGGCTTACGAGAAGCTCACCACCCTGAAAACGTGGGCCGAGGAAGGGCCGCCCAAGGGCACACTCTTCCACTACCCGAATCCGTATAACCACCAGAAGCTTTCGATTGCGGCATCGCCGGCGCCACCAAAGGTCGCCCAGCAAATCTACACGCAGGCAACCCTGACCAAGATGTGCGTACGCTTCTACCAGGGCGAGCCCATGGAGAAGACGCTCGCCTGGGCGGAAGGCGAACTCGAAGGTTTCATGCGGAGCTGAACGCGACGGACTTGCTGGGCGGACACGCAGTCAAACCGTGTGGCCGCTGCAGCACGCGTCAGGACTACACAATTGCATCAACACAGGCGGCCGGCCGCAATGCCGGCTGTCATTGATAGATCAAGAAAAGCCAGACCGGCTCCTCTGAAACCGCGAGGAAGATGCATTATGGCCGATGCAGCGATTCAATCGAACCGCATTGCCGGCACTGGAGCGCAGAAGCGCTCCAGTCTGCGAATCGCGCTCAAGCGGAAATCCACGGCAGCGTTCCTGATGACGCTGCCGCTGATCCTTCTGATCGCGATTCTGGTCGTCTACCCGGCGTTCTATTCCCTGCATCTGGCTACCTTGAACAAATCGATGCAGCGGTTCGTCGGACTTGGAAACTTCCAGTTCCTGTTCAAGCGAGAAACGTTCTGGCTGGTCGTCGAACAATCCTGCATCTTCGCGATCACGGCCGTGGTGTTCAAGGCGCTGATCGGTTTTATCGTTGCTCACTTCGTCCACAACATTCCGGCGAAAGGCCAGCGCAAATGGCGGGGGATGCTGCTGGTGCCGTGGGTCATTCCCCCCGCAATGAGCACGCTGGCATGGCTGTGGCTGTTCGATCCATCGTATAGTGCCTTCAACTACACCCTGGCATTGTTCGGCATCGGGCGGATCCCCTGGACCGGCGAGGCCGGATGGGCGCGATTTTCGGTGATTCTGGTCAACATCTGGGTCGGCGCACCGTTCTTCATGATCATGTATCTGGCGGCGTTGAAATCGGTGCCGGATCAGCTTTATGAGGCCGCGGCGATCGACGGCGCCAATTGGTGGCAGCGCATCTGGTACGTGACGCTGCCGATGATGCGCAACATCATCGCGATCACGACCCTGTTTTCGCTAATCGTGACGTTTGCGAATTTCGATATCGTCCGGGTGCTGACATCGGGAGGCCCGCTCGATCACACGCACATCTTCGCGACCTGGGCGTTCCGCGTCGGTATCGAGGGTGGCGACATTCCGCTCGGCGCCAGCGTATCGCTGTTCATGTTGCCAATTCTCGCGATCGCGGCGATCTTCATCCTGCGTGACATCAACAAACGCGGGAACGAATCCTGATGACAAGCACGGTAGTGATCGACAAGGCCGCGCCGACGCGCAAGGTGAAGTACGGCAGCATGAGCCGCGACCGCACCTGGGCGCTGCGCTGGTCGTATTTCTTTCTGACGCTGTTCGCGGCCTTTTCGCTGCTGCCGCCGCTCTACATGCTGATCACCTCGCTCAAGAGCAGCGCGGAGATTTCGGCGGCAACGAACCCGTGGTGGGTATTTCATCCGACACTATCGAACTACATCGAGCTTCTGACCTCGAACCAGTTCCTGCGGTTCTTCTGGAACTCGGCGTGGGTCTCGATCATCGTGGTGACGATCACCATGCTGATCAGCGTACCGGCAGCCTTCGCGCTCGCGCGCATGAAATTCTGGGGCTCGGCGACGCTCGCAACCGGCGTGTTCCTGACCTATCTGGTCCCCGACACGCTGTTGTTCCTGCCGCTGTTCAAGATGTTCGCGGCATTCGGCGACTGGACGGGGATTCAACTGATCAACAGATGGTACGTGCTGTTGATCCTGTACCCCACGCTCACAGTGCCCTTCTGCACCTGGATCATGATTGGCTACTTCGCCTCGATCCCAAAGGAACTCGATGAAGCCGCCATCATCGACGGCGCATCATGGTTTCAGACATTGACGCGCATCTTCATTCCGGTCGCGCTTCCTGGGCTGATCGCCGCTACGATTTTCGCCTTCACGGTGTCATGGGCGCAATTCCTGTATCCGCTGGTGTTCACGACTTCAACCGATCAGCTCGTCATGCCGGTCGGCATCATCACCACGCTGATCAAGGGCGACGTGTTCGCCTGGGGACAGATCATGACCGGCGCCCTGCTCGGCGCAGCACCTCCGCTCATCATCTACGCTTTCCTGATGGACTATTACATTGCCGGCCTGACCGCCGGTGCGACAAAGGGTTGATCTCATGGCTGACGTGACGTTGCGTAAGGTTGTTAAGCGTTATGATGAAGTCGAGGCGGTGCGCGGCATCGATCTCGACATCGCCGACCATGAGTTTGTCGTGCTCGTGGGACCGTCGGGCTGCGGCAAGTCGACCACGCTGCGGATGATCGCCGGCCTGGAAGATATCTCCGACGGCGACATCATGATCGGCGGCGACGTCGTCAACGACGTGCCGCCAAAGGATCGCGATATCGCGATGGTGTTTCAGAACTACGCGCTCTACCCGCACATGACGGTTGCGGAGAACATGTCGTTCGGGCTGCGGCTGAAGCGCTATCCGAAGGCCGAGATCAAGAGCCGTGTCGACGAGGCTGCGCGCATGCTCGACATCGTCGAACTGGTCGACCGCAAGCCGAAGCAATTGTCCGGCGGCCAGCGTCAGCGCGTCGCCATGGGTCGCGCCATCGTGCGCAACCCGAAGGTGTTTCTGTTCGACGAGCCGCTGTCCAACCTCGACGCGAAGCTGCGCGTGCAGATGCGGATCGAGATCAAGAAGGTACACCAGAAGGTCCGCACCACGACGGTCTACGTGACCCACGACCAGGTGGAGGCGATGACGCTGGCCGACCGCGTCGTGGTGATGAACCATGGCCGCATCGAGCAGATCGGCACGCCGAACGAGCTTTATCACAAGCCGGCGACGAAATTCGTCGCCAGCTTCATCGGCTCGCCGGCGATGAATTTCATCCCGTGCCGGCTGGAGGATCTCGCCGGCAAGTTGCACGTCCGGCTGACCGATCGCATCGCCTTTCCGCTGCCGCCCGCCCGCGCCGCGCGCTATCAAGGCGTCCCGCGCACATCACCGAGGCCAAACAGCATGCAGAGCCGGGCGTGGAGACCTTCGATACGGTGCTCGATGTCACCGAGCCGATGGGAATGGAGACGCTGATCTATTTTACGATGGAGGGCACACAGGTCTGCGGCCGCGTCAATCCCAATGCCGGCGCGCACGATGGCGGCCCGCTTCGATTGGCTGTGGACCTCAATAACATGCACCTGCTAAATGAGGTGACCGGCGTCGTCCTTTGACGGCGCAATTGCGAGACCCAAGGGCAGGAAATGACGACCAACAAGAAGAAAATCTTCGTCACGGAATCGATGTCGCAACCGGGACGAGCACTGCTTCACGCGCGAGACGATATCGAACTCGTCGAATTTCCCAACATGATTTCGCAGAAGGATTTCGAAGCCAAGCTGAAGGAGCATGCGCCGGTCCATGGCGTCGCCCTCGGCGGCACCCGCTTCGGCGAGCCCGAGCTCGACGCCTCGAAAGACATGCTGGTGGTGACCCGGATCGGCGTCGGGTTCGACGCCGTCGACGTTCCGGCGCTCAGCCGCCGCAAGGTCCCGCTGATGGTGGCGGGCACCGCCAATTCGCCGTCCGTTGCCGAACACGCCCTGTTCATGATGCTGACGCTCGCCAAACGCGCGACGGAAATGCATTCGCTCGTCCGGGACGACAAATGGAAGGACCGACTGGGGATGCTGCCCTACGACCTCTTCGGCAAGACCGTTCTGATCATAGGCTTTGGGCGCATCGGCACCCGCACCGCCAAGCGCTGCCTCGCTATGGAAATGAACGTCCTGGTTTTCGACCCCTACAAGCCCGCCGCCGACATCAAGGCCGCCGGCTGCGAACCGGTTGCCGACCTCAACGCCGCGCTGCCGCGCGCTGACTTCGTCAGCATCCATTGCCCGAAGAACGCGGACACGGTCGGCATGTTCGATGCTGACAGGCTGAAGCGGATGAAGTCATCAGCCTATCTGATCAACACGGCGCGCGGCGGAATCGTCGACGAGGCCGCCCTGCACGCGGCGTTGATCTCCGGCAAGCTTGCCGGCGCGGGCCTCGACGTTTTCGCGCAGGAGCCCCCGCCGGCCGGTCAGGCATTGCTCGCCCTGCCGAACGTCATCATGGCGCCGCATGTCGCAGGCGTCACGGTGGAAGCCGTGGACCGGATGAGCGAGCAGACCGCCCGCAACATTCTGAGCGTGCTGGATGGCGATCCCCTGCGCCTGAACGTGATCAATCAGGACGTGCTCGGCTAGATCGTCCGCAAGTCAATGAGCCCCAAGGCGCGGCCGGTCCACCGACCGGCCGGCAAGCGAGGTATCCGCATGTCCTTCAAGGAATACGGCAACTACGACGCGGTCGGCCTTGCCGAACTGGTTCGGAAGAAACAGGTCTCGGCCAAGGAATTGCTCGACGAGGCCGTCGCCCGCACGGCGAAGGTCGATCCCGAGATCAACGCGGTCGTGGTCAAGCATTACGACTATGCCGAGCGCCAGATCGAGCACGGCCTGCCCGACGGCCCGTTTACCGGCGTACCGTTCCTCCTGAAGGATCTCGACCTCCTGGAGGGCACGCGCACGACCTCCGGCGCCACGGTCCTGAAGGATTTTGTGGCCGACCACAGCGGCACGCTGGCGCAGCGCTTCCTCGATACCGGCGTCTCGATCTTCGGCAAGAGCGCCAGTCCCGAATTCGGCCTGATGCCGACGACGGAGTCGCGCCTGCACGGGCCGACCCGCAATCCCTGGAATCTCGAACACTCTTCCGGCGGGTCGTCGGGCGGCGCGGCGGCGGCGGTTGCCGCCCGCATCCTCCCCGTCGCGCATGCCAGCGATGGCGGCGGCTCGATCCGGATCCCCGCCTCCGCCTCCGGCGTATTCGGTCTGAAGCCGACCCGGGCGCGCAATCCGCTCGGTCCCGATCGCGGCGAAGGCTGGGGCGGCTTCTCCTGCGGCCATGTCGTGAGCATCAGCGTGCGCGACAGCGCTGTCATGATGGACGCGATCCACGGTCCCGAACCATCGAGCCCCTACGTCGCGCCGCTGCCGGAACGGCCGTTTTCGCAGGAGGTCGCCCGAGACCCCGGCCAACTCCGCATCGCCTTCACCGACAAATCGCCGTATGGCGACGCCATCGATCCGGAAATTGCCGCCGCCGTGCGCGAGATTGCGGGCCTGCTGGCGGGGCTTGGCCATCGGGTGGAAGAACGGGCGCCGGTGCTTGCCGCTGATCCGGCCGCGGTCATGACCACCATCGTCGGCGGCAACACCGCGCTGACGGTGCGGCTGATCGAGCAAAGGCTCGGGCGCGCCGCAACGGAAAACGATTTCGAGATATTGACGCTGGCGTTCGCTCACAACGCGCAAAAGACCACCGCGACCGACTATGTCGCTGCCCAACTCGCGGCCTTCCAGATTTCGCGCGCCCTTGCCGCCTTCTTCGAAAGCTGCGACGTTTTCCTGTGTCCGACATTGTGCTCGCCGCCGCTGCGCATCGGCGAACTCAACAGCATGTCGAACGACCTGTCGCACATTGTCCCGATCCTGCGCCGCTATATGCCCGGGACTTCCATGTTCAACATGTCCGGCCAGCCGGCGATGTCGGTGCCGCTAGCGTGGAACAAGGCCGGATTGCCGCTCGGCATGATGTTCTCGGCCCGGTTCGGCGACGAGGCGACCCTGTTCCGGCTGGCCGGGCAGCTCGAACAGGAGCGGCCCTGGAAGAACAGGTTACCGCCGCTATGCGCTTAAGCTCCGCCGCAAAAACGCCACGGATGGACAAAGCTCCGTCTTATTCGGTAACGAGGAAAGACACGGGGCGGCAACGGGGACATTGATTCTGCTCACGACGCCCCGATCCGGAGGCTGAATCGTGACTCAAAGCGACCCGACCGACAACGCGCTGGCGGCAATCGCCAGCATTCTCGACCGCCCGGAGAGCCATCGCGAGCCCGAAAAACCCGCGGTCGCGGATCATGTGTCCGTGGGCCCTCCGCCGATCCCCGTCGCTCCTGCGCCGATCGAGGCTCACGGCTACTCCAAGCACGGCCCCGGGCCTATGGCCTCAATCCGCTTCAAGTGGACGGTCCGTCTCGACAATGGCGACTACTATGTCGACGAGACGATTGGGGAGAATTCCGCGCCGATCACCAACGGTCCGATGTCGAGGGAAGCCGCGATCCAGACGGTGGACGATCGCGAGACGCAGGGGCTTTGAGCAATTGAAGAGCGAGATGACCGGCCGCGGCGCCGCGGCCAATCTGGCCCGCAAGGACAGCGACGAGGCGTAGCCTTACTGCGGCGTCTGACGGCTATCTCGGCGGTCCCAAAAAATCCTTCTTGGCAAGATCGACACCGGCATGACGCAGGATGTCGTAGGCCGTCGTGACATGAAAGAAGAACTGCGGAACGCTGAACGTCAGCAGTAACGATTTTCCGGTGAATGTTCGCTGGGCGCCATTCTTGAAAGTGAAAGCGACTTCCTTGTCCGCTGCGGCTTCGATCTCGGCGCGCGGCAGACCTTGCACGAAATCGATCGCCGCGGATATTCGCGCCTTGAGTTCGGGGAAGTCGGGCTCGGCGTCTGAAAATGTGTGGGGGGCACGGCCGGCCAGCAGCGCGCCGGCAACGACCGCATGCCGGTTGGCTTCTCCCACCTGCTGCTTCAGGCTGTACATGGTGGGTGCGAGCCGCATGTTCAGAAGGACCGCGGGATCGATGTTTCGGGCTCCCGCATGGGCCGAGGCCTGATCGAGAAGGTTGGCGAGATTCCCGAGATACGGCACGAACACGCCGACGGAAGCTTCGTAGAGCGAGATGGTCACGATTTCAATTTCTCCGGCTGGCACCACCGCAATATCTGGTTTAAATCGGCGCCATCGGTCCAGAGTGTCATCTAATTTGTCGGCGGAGAAGAACTGATGTTTCGAGTGTTCGTTAGTCTTGCAATGGCTGTCCTGTGGACCGTTGTCGCCCACGCGCAGCAGCCGGCGAATTCCCGTCTCGACGACATCATAAAGCGCGGCACGCTGCGGGTCGGCATGACCGGCGACTATCGCCCCTTCACCTATTTCGACAAGACGACGTCGAAATTTACCGGCTTCGACGTCGACATGGCGGAAGCGCTTGGCAAGGCGCTCGGCGTCAAGGTCGAGTTCGTTCAGACGGCGTGGCCGCAGTTGATGAAGGATTTCGAAGCCGACAATTTCGATATCGCGATGGGCGGCGTCTCGATCACGCTCGACCGGCAGAAGAAGGGAATGTTCTCGACGCCGATCATGCGCGAGGGCAAGACGCCGATCGCCCGCTGCGCCGACAAGGGCAAGTATGAGACAATCGCCGATATCGACAAGGCCGGCACGCGCGTCATCGTCAATCCCGGCGGCACCAATGAACGCTTCGCCAAGGCGAACATCAAGAACGCCGAGATCAAGATGTGGAGCGACAACGTCACGATTTTCGACGAAATCGCCAAGGGCAACGCCGACCTGATGATGACGGACTCTTCGGAGACCCGCTACCAGCAGAAACAGCACCCGGGCGTGCTCTGCGCGGTGCATCCGGAAAAGCCGTTCGACTTCGCCGAGAAGGCCTATTGGCTGCAGCGCGACGTCACGCTGAAGGCCTTTGTCGATCAGTGGCTGCACATCGCCGCCGAGGACGGCAGCTTCAGAAAAATCTATGCGGCCTGGTTCGATTGATTCCTGGTTGCAAGAGCCTATTTTCGCAGGAAATTGACCGTCCCTTGGGCGCTATTTAGACTGCCCAACTGAATTTGAACCAAAGCCGCTAGTACACGACTCATAGTTTGAAAGTGATCTGGATCACTTTGAGGGAAGCTACCATTGCGTAGTAGCTTCGGGGATGGGGTTCCCTGCTCAGGAGGTCACAAATGAA
>Ga0209056_10008112_pt1 | contig 10780 bp, 9 predicted proteins | sample GraSoiAngelo_114_FD_185876 | JGI IMG/M metagenome (GOLD analysis project Ga0209056, IMG submission 185876) | Grasslands soil microbial communities from the Angelo Coastal Reserve, California, USA - 14_0903_13_40cm (SPAdes) (version 2) | ecosystem: Environmental > Terrestrial > Soil > Grasslands ...
CTTCAAAACCGAAGGCATTATTACGGCCACCATCGGAATGCCGCGAGTCCGTTACCCAGCGGATAAGGATGTCGTCCAGTTCACGGATCGGGTTCTGCGGACGGTTCGCGCCGTTCCCGGCGTGGCCGCGGCCGGCGGGACAACCATCATTCCACTGGGCGGTAATCACAGCGACAGCGTCATCTTGGCTGAGGGCTATCAGATGAAGCCGGGAGAATCGCTCGTGTCCCCGATGCAGGTTACGGTGACGCCGAGATACTTCGAAACCATGGGTACGCCACTGGTCAAGGGGCGATACTTCGATGATCGTGATAACGAGGCGAGTCCAGGCGTCATCATCGTCGACGAGCGGCTCGCCCGGAAATTCTGGCCGGGCGGCGATCCTATTGGGAGGCGCATGTACAAGCCCTCGAATCCGAGAGACCTGCTGAAAATCGACGAAAAGACGCGGTGGTTGACCGTCGTCGGCGTTGTTCGTGAAGTTCAGTTCGAAGATCTGGCGGGAAGGTCAACCACTGTCGGCGCGTATTACTTCGCGGCCGCCCAGCCTCCACCGCCGCAAGGCGCTCCACGCGGGTTGGCGCTCGCGATCAAAACATCAGGAGATCCGGCCGCTGTCCTGCGCGCGGTCCGGGCTGAGCTCAACAAGCTCGATCCAGCAATGCCGCTCGCCGACGTCCGAACAATGCAGGAACGTGTGGCCTTGTCGCTGATGTCGCGCCGTGCCGCGATGCTGCTGGCGATTTCGTTCGGAGTGATTGCGCTGTTTCTTTCGGCGGTCGGTATTTATGGAGTTCTCACTTACGTCGTGACGCAACGCTCGCGTGAGATCAGCATTCGGATCGCGCTGGGAAGTACGCCGCGAGGCGTCTTCCGGCTCGTGCTGCGTGAGGGTCTGTGGCTAGTCGGAATTGGCTTCGTCCTTGGCCTGGCCGGTACGGCAGCGTTGCGGCGGGTTCTCGGGGGTCAACTTTACGGCCTTGGCGCAATGGACCCGAGAGTGATGGCCATCGTGATGGTCCTGCTTGGGATCATCGCGCTGACTGCGTGTTCGCTGCCAGCGCGACGCGCGACGCGTTTGGATCCGGTGACGGTGCTGACGGAGCCGTAAACTGCATCGTTCGTCACAGTTGGCGCGCCGCAAGCGCAGCCACGGTGGCCGGTTCACGATGCGTCGAAAACGATCCCCTAGGTCCAGAACCGCCGATGCGATCTCGTTTCCCCGAAACGGTAATGTGTTGAGTAGCTTCAAATACGCTGTTACCGATCGCCATCAGGACTGGGCCAATGGACGTAATACCGATAAACCGTACATGTGCTTTTGAGGTGGGGCTCGCTGGTACGACGCGCGGCGTCACATCGAACGCTATGCAAGTTCGAAACGTCCCGAGCCTGAGCCGCAACCTTCGACCGGAGATCGCCGCACAAGTTTCTGCTTAGGGTCTCAATTCAATTGGCGAGAATCCTGACGGCCTGACGCACGCGCTCGGTAATATCTTTGTAGTTGCGCTCTTCTTTGGCGCCTTCGGCCCGAATGGGCGGCCCGAGGCGGACCTTGAATTCGAAAGCTTTTCCTCCAACCAGGGAGCGAGCGACCGCCTTCAGCATGTCCGATGGTCCCCAGTGGTACGGCAAGCCTTCAACGAAAAATGGCACGATCGGAGCGCCCGTTTCGAGAGCAGCGACGGCGGCGCTCGTATGCCAGGGCTTGTTCATGTGCTTCTCAAAATCCATGTCGGCATCGCCCACCGGGAAAATACCGAGAATCGCTTGTTGGCGTTGAAACTCCCCGGGCTGTCGCAGAAATCGGACCATGGTGCTCGTGGTCATTCCTTTGTGAATTGGCAGAAGCACGCCATCGGCTTTCCCCATGAGCCGAACGAAATGTTTAAGCATCCGAGTGGGCGGGTCGGCGACAGAGACAAATTTGGCCGGGACGCCACGCCTGGTGAGAATCTTGGAGCCCAGCAGCATCCCATCCATGGCTGTTTTATTGATGTGATTCCCCGCAAGAATCACCGGACCGGTTTGTGGCAAATGCTCCAGACCTTCGATCTCGACATAACGGTCCAAAGCGATCTGATAAAGCCCCAGGAAAGTGAGCGTTGGCCAGCGCTGCAACCACAACTGGCGGGGGTTTGGCCGCAGCGCTACCAGTAAAAAACTGATCGGAGGCGCCGCCAGCAGGCCGAGCAGCGCCAAGTTCCGGAAGCCGTGTTTTCCTGTGAATGCCTTTTCGATATGCGCGATGCGACGGCCGATGAATTCCGCTACTTCTTGGGAATGCGGTCCGGACGAGCGATCCACCGCCCGCTCGGTCTGAGACTCCGCTGCCGGCGTGCCGCTCACAAGCGTCACGCCTTCGCTATCTGCGATATTCTTGAACGACTTCATGCGAATCTTTCGCTTCGAATGGCGGCGTCATATTTTTCCTGCCGCGCTCTCCCCCATATTTCTTCATCCGGGCTACAAAAGTCAAATGACGATTAAAAATCTTAGACGCGGAAATCTTGGACTTGACTCTCGTAGCGGCGTAGAATGTCCGGCGGTATAACTCAAACCCACAAACATCAGAGAAAGGCGGGAAGCATATGCATAAGATCGCATGTTGCACGTTGGCTATAGCCTTGTTCGCCACTGGCGCTTATGCCCAGAACGCCCCGGCGAACCTGGCCGGTGGCAAGGCCGAAGTAGTTTTCAAGGACATCAAGGTGATGCAGGGAACGCCGGCGGACCAGTTGATTCCGACGATGCAGTTTTTTGAAGCTTCGCTCGGTGTCACCTGCGACTACTGCCATTTGGCGAATCGCGAAACGAGCACTCCGATGAAGGAAATGGCTCGTCAGATGATGTCGATGGTGAAGACCATCAATAAGGACAATTTCAAGGGTGCTAAGGAAGTCACTTGTAACACATGCCATCGCGGTGCGACAGAACCGGCTGGGAACCCGGCCCTGGCCACTGCGAATTACAAGCCCTGGACACCGGACAGCCCCAACGGGGCTCCGCCCCTGCCTCCGGTGCCCGGACCTGCAGCCAATCAACTGATCGACAATTACCTGAAGACGCTTGGCGGCGAAGCCGGACTGGCAAAGATTCAAAGCCGCGTCGTGAAGTACACCGCGACGAACAGCATCGGTAACGTTGCCAACATGGAGATGGTCTCCAGGGGAGATAGCAGCTTGTCCATCAACCACGGAGCCGCCGGCGATGTCATTTTCGGACACACCGGCAACAACGCCTGGCAGCGGGCCGCCAATGGCGCCGTGCGTGATGCGCGGGAGGGCGAATTCGACGAGTTGAAACTCCAGGATCTGCTCTATGTCGCCACTCACCTGAAGACGAGCTTCACGAACCTGGAAACACGGCGGCAGAGAATCGGCGATCAGGAATTTTATCAGCTTCGCGGAACGGCATTCGGCCACGTGCCGGTACGCCTTTCTTTCAATCCCAAGACGGGCAATCTGGTTCGTCTCGTTTATCTTCTGGAAAACGTCGTGGGACAAAACGTCGTGCGGATCGATTACTCCGATTTCCGTAACGTGCAGGGCAGCGCGTTCCCGTTCACATGGACCATCGCGCGGCCGCTCGGTTTTCAGACGGTGAAAGTCGAGGCGGTTCAGCAAAACGTTCCCGTGGAAGACACCCGGCTCGCTCGGCCGACTCCGGCGCCAGCCCGGCCGTAGTTCGCCATCAGCCACGGATTGCTCGGATTACGCGGATTTAAATCTGCGTAATCCGTGTCATCCGCGGCTTTATTTAATCGCAAGGCTCGCCACCCCTCTGTTCTTCAGCTTCGCACATATTCCGAGGCCCCGGCTGGCGTACCCGCCGGGATGTGCGCTTACAAAGAGTCCACTTCTGCCGAATGCTCCAACCGTCACAAACCGATCCTGGCTGGCTCGCTCTCTGCACCAAGTGTGCTTCCTTTGAAGCAGTTGCCCGCCTGAGCCAGCGTAGTGGAGGAACAGCATGAGGACCACTTCGGCAGCCGAAGGCAGTTCCAAATTGCGCTTTTCTAGACTACTCGCATAGTTTATGGGCTGAGAGATCGAATCCGAAAGGACTTCCATACATAGGAAATGCCAGCCTGGGTCGCAATCCTCACTGGCAAATGATTCCGCCAGATACCATGGGTGGTCGAAAAAAGAGGGTGGCTTTGATGGATCTGTCCCCAAGATGCTGCGTAAATTCAATATATTGAGTCCGGATCGGGCAAGCGGTGTCGGAAATCCAAGCATCCCGCCGGTGACTGGGACGATTGGGGCAATCTCAAGTTGCTGCTTTTCGGACTCGCTAAAGCGGTTCGGGATGTCCAAGAGTCCAAAGCGGCGTTCCACTTCGTTTGCCGATAGACAAATCATATGTGACAAGGTCACGACCGTTGTGATAGTTTGCAGTTTGGTAGAAAAATCCCTTACGCGACTGCTCACTAGCCGCGCGACACACCCGTTTTTGGAAACAGTCTAACTGGTCTTAATCAGAAACACAGCAGATGTCTTCGCTCGTAATTCCTTCGGCCTTTGCAACAGAAGATGTTCGCCGGACCGTTCTTGATAACGGCCTGGTCGTGCTGACCAGGGAAGTTCATACCTCGCCCATAGTCACGGCGATGATCTGGTATCGCGTAGGCTCGCGGAATGAGGAGTTGGGTCACACTGGAAAATCCCATTTCCTCGAACACATGTTGTTCAAAGGCACGGACCGTTTCAAGAAGGGCCAGATCGACCTCATCACTCACAGGAACGGTGGTGGTAATAATGCTTTTACTTCACACGATTTCACCGCGTACTACTTCAATTTTGCTTCGGATCGCTGGGACGTCGCTCTGGAGATCGAAGCCGATCGAATGGTGAACTGTGCCTTTGAGCTCGATGAATTTGAGGCGGAGAAGAAGGTTGTGATTGAAGAGTTGAAGACGGGACTCGATTCTCCCTGGGGCCTTCTTTTGCAAGACGTGGAGGCCGCGGCTTTCAAAATCCATCCGTATCGAAATCCCATTGTCGGATGGCTGCAGGATGTGGAGCGCGCTACGGTCGAGCAGCAACAGGCTTACTACCGCAAATATTATCAGCCCAATAACGCGATTCTTGTCATCGTCGGCGATTTCGATACCGGTCAGGTTTTGAACAGCGTCGCCCATGCTTTCCGTCCGATTCCCGCCGGCCCGGCGCCACCACCCATGCTTTTGCGTGAACCCGAACAGCTTGGCGAGAGGCGTTTGGTCGTCCGATGGCGATCAAAGGTACCGCGGCTCGCCATCGCGTACCACGCGCCGGAGATTGGCCACGCTGCCAGTTATGCGCTCCAGGTTCTCGCCGTGATTCTGACTGAGGGTAAAGCGTCGCGGCTGTATCAGCGGATGGTCGAACAAGAGCAGTCGGTGACGTTTGTATCCGCTGAGTATGGTGAGGCCAAGGATCCGACGCTGTTTCACATCCGTGCCGAAGCCCGGGGTACTCACTCGATTGAAGGCATCGAATCCAGTATCTATGATGAACTGGAACGAATCGTTTCGAATAACGTGACGCCGCATGAGCTGGAGAGGGCAAAGCACCAAATTGAAGCGCACTTCATTCTTTCGCGCGAGCGGACATTGGACCAGGCACTCTTGTTCGGCCAGATCGAAACGCTTTACGGGCTGGACTACATTGATTCGTATCTTCAGCGAATCGGGGCCGTGACCAGCGAAGATATCGAACACGCTTGCACACGTTATCTCCATGAAAACAACCGCACTGTAGGCCGTCTTCTCAATGATGGATCGGGGCAAGAATCGGAGGAGGAAGGTGAAACCGGCTGAGCTTGGTGTTCCCCGTGCTTTTGATGTCCACAGCCATGTCTTGGACAACGGCCTGAAGGTCTTACTCGTTGAAAACCCCTCGGTCCCGACTGTTTCGTTGAACGCCAGTGTTCTTACCGGTGCTCGTCACGATCCTGAAGCCAAGGCAGGCCTGGCGTTGATGGCCAGCCGTCTCCTTGATGAAGGCACAGAAAACAGAACGTCGCTCGAGATCGCCGAAGCGATCGAGTCCGTCGGTGGTGCCATTGAATCGGACGGTTCATTTGAGCGCATCATTGTATCCGCTGGCGTGCTCAACAAGGATACGGACCTTGGACTTGAGCTTTTGGCTGAGCTGTTGATGCGACCGATCTTTCCGCAGGAATTTGTGGATAAGGAAAAGGAGCGTACGCTCGCCGAAATTGCAAGTGCGAAAGACCGCCCCCAGGTCGTGGCCGGTTGGGCCTTCAACGAACTGGTCTACCAGGACCATCCCCTGCATCGGCCCGCGCATGGCTATCCCGACACCGTCGAGCGGATCACGCGCGCCGACCTTCTCGATTTTCACCGGCGGTACTTTGTACCCAACAACGTCATCCTGTCGATCGTTGGTGATTTTCAGGTTCCGGTTCTTCTGCCAAAAATTGAACGCGCGTTCGCCGGCTGGCCAAACCAAGCCATTGCGTTTCCAACCTATCCGAAGCCGGTCCGGCAGACGAATAAACGGGAAAAGTACATCAACATGCCGGCCCAGCAGGTCAACATGTATCTTGGACATCTGGGCGTTACTCGCACGAATCCGGACTATTACGCGCTTCAGGTGCTCGATACCATCTTAGGTGGCGGTGCCGGCTTCACGGCGCGCATACCGCAGCGGTTGCGTGACGATCTCGGGCTGGCCTACACGACATTTGCAAGTATCACCATGACTGCCGGACTGGATCCTGGCCGCTTCATCTCGTTCATTGGAACGTCGCCCGAAAACATGAAGCTGGCCATTGAGGGGCTTGTCAATGAAATCCGGCGGATCATCGAAGAACCAGTTACTATTGAGGAGTTGCGGGATGCCAAGGACTATCTGACCGGAAGCTTTGTTTTTGCGTTCGAGTCCAGCGCACAGATCTCGCGTTTCCTCGTGCATGCCGAAATCTATGGTCTCGGTTTTGATTACGTTCAAAAGTATCCGGATTACATTCATGCGATCACCGTTAAGGATGTGTCGCGTGCGGCGAAGCTGTATTTGGACAGCGAGAACTATACTTTAGTCGTTGTAGGTCCAGTTGCCGGGAATGGGAATGTGTCAACTCAAGAAAGTGCCAAATGAATAATTCGATCTTTTTCGAAAAGTACAACGTGACGAGTCGAGATCTGGAAACGTATCTTGCTGAGGGTTTGTCCCGGGGCGGTGACTATGCCGACCTCTATTTTGAGTACCGGATCAATCATTCGATCATCCTTGAGGAACAAATCATCAAGAGTGCGACCAAAAGCATCAACATTGGTGTTGGCGTCCGCGTCATTTCGGGAGACAAGACCGGGTATGCCTATTCGGACAATCTGAACCGTGAGCATATCCTGAAGGCCGCGCGCACCGCGGCATTCATTGCCAACTCGTCTTCCGAGGGCGGGACCATCGGCGTACAAACCCCGTCTGGGCACGATCACGGTTTCTACTCCGTTCCCAAAGTTCCAGCCGCGCTCGAGATCGTGGACAAAATCGCGCTGCTCCTGGAGGCGGACCAGGCTGCTCGAGCATGCGATTCGCGGATTCAGCAAGTGCAAGCGAGCTACGTGGATGAGACGAAGCATGTCCTCATCGCGACATCCGATGGGCGGTGTGCCTGGGATCTGCAGCCTTTGGTCCGGCTCAATGTCATGTGCATTGCCGAGGAAAACGGCAAGCGTCAGTCCGGATACCAGGGGGGTGGCGGCCGCCGCGCACTCGACGTGTTCACGGGTGATTTGGAGCCTAAGGCACTCGCCCGGGAAGCGGCACGGCAGGCCCTGCTGCAGCTACGAGCCATTGATGCACCGGCCGGCCCGATGGAAGTGGTGCTGGGTCCGGGCTGGCCAGGCATCCTCTTGCACGAGGCGATTGGTCATGGTCTCGAGGCCGACTTCAATCGAAAGAAGACGTCGGCATTTGCCGGCCTGATCGGCCATAAAGTGGCTTCGGAGCTTTGCACCGTGGTCGATGATGGAACGATTCCATTCCGCCGCGGATCTTTGAATATGGACGACGAGGGCAATCCCACTCACCGGACGGTTTTGATCGAGAAGGGTGTCCTGCAGGGCTATCTGCAGGATCGGTTGAGCGCAAGGCTCATGAAGGCGCCTCTGACCGGAAACGGACGGCGGCAAGGCTACGATCACATTCCGATACCCCGCATGACGAACACTTTTATGATGTCCGGTGAATCCGCGCCGGAGGACATCATCAAATCCGTGCAGAAGGGTCTTTACGCCGTTCACTTCGGCGGCGGCCAGGTGGATATCACGAGTGGCAAGTTCGTTTTTTCGGCGAGCGAAGCCTATCTGATCGAACACGGCCGGGTCACGGCGCCTGTAAAAGGCGCCGCGTTGATTGGGGACGGGCCCACCGTTCTGCGTCAGGTAACCGCTGTTGGGAATGACCTTGCACTGGACCAGGGTGTCGGGATTTGTGGCAAGGACGGCCAGACGATTCCGGTCTGCGTTGGCCTTCCGACAATCAAGATCCGCGAGATCACCGTAGGCGGCACGGAAAAATAATGCACGATCTGAGACCGGCTGCGGAGCAGGTTATCCATCGTGCAGTCAAAGGTGGCGCCACAGCAGCGGATGTCATGATCCGCGAAGACGAAACGTTTTCCGTAAACGTACGGATGGGCGAAATCGAGACGCTGAAGGAAGCGATCTCGCGTTCGCTGTTACTTCGCGTATTCGTGGGAAAACGAACCGCAACGTCACACACATCGGATCTATCCGAAGAGCTCATCGATCAATTGGTGGATGAAACGATCCAGATGGCAAAGCTTACTTCGGAAGACAACAGTGGCGGTCTTCCCGACCAGAGTGTATTCCAAAGCGATTTTCCGGACCTGAATCTCCTGGATCCCGAGTGGGAAAAACTAAAGCCGGAGCAACGAATCGGCCTCGCGATTCGGGCGGAAACGGCCGCTCTGTCTGCAGACAAAGCGATGTATGATAGGCTCCCGCCTCGCTCTGGCGAACACGCTGGGGTTTTTGGGTGCGTATGAAGGCACCGGTTCGAGCCTGGCTTGCGTGCCTATTGCCCAATCCGAAACGGGCATGCAACGTGATTACTGGATGTCCGCAGCCAGACACTACAGATTGATGGAGTCACCGGAGGCCATTGGTACGAAGGCGGCTTATCGCGCCGTCCGGCGGCTCGGTGCCCGTAAGATTCCAACCTGCCAGGTACCCATAGTCTTCGATCCTCTTACCGCTCGTTCTCTGCTGAACCACATCTTTGAGGCAGTTTCCGGAGGCTCGATCTACCGGCGCAGTTCATTTCTCGTGGATCAGATCGGGAAACTTGTGGCCGCGCCCGGCGTGACGATCGTGGACGATGCCCGGTTGCCGGCGGGACTTGGTTCGAGTCCGTTCGATGACGAGGGTGTTCCGACCCAAACGACACCGATCATCGAGAACGGTGTGCTGCGAAATTATCTTCACAGCGCCTATACTGCGCGCAAGCTGGGATCACGTCCAACCGGAAACGGCAGCCGCGCAGGTTCCGGCGTTGTCTCCATCGGTCCGACGAACTTTTACTTGAAAGGCGGTTCCCTTTCGCCCGAAGAGATTGTCAGTTCGGTCAGAGCAGGCTTGTATGTCGTCGAGTTGATCGGGTTTGGCGTGAATACCGTAACCGGAGACTATTCCAGAGGCGCCGTGGGAATTTGGATTGAAGATGGAAGATTCGCCCATCCTGTACAAGAGGTAACGATTGCCGGAAATCTGCGCCAGATGTTAAAAACCATAGAGATGATCGGAAACGATGTCACCTTCCTCGGATCCATCGCAGCGCCAACGTTAAAGATCGGAAATATGGTCATCAGCGGAGGATAGCGGCTGCGAATGCAAGCCTTCGCGGAGCGTGAGCGCGAATAGCGCGAAACCTCAAGCAACGGGTGCAGCCATTAGGGCCCGCGCAAAAATAACTTGGCAGAATGCGGGCTCGGGAGGATCTGACCAATGCTCAATTCCCAATTCTCAATTCTCAAGTGCCACTTCGGATGAGAATTGAGAATTGGGAATTGAGCATTGGTCAGATCCCCAGTCGGATTCAGGGCAGCGGATTCTGCCAAGTTATTTTTGCGCGAGCCCTTAGGATGAAATAACATGGGCGAACGCCGTTCGGCCATCATCGTTGGCGCGTCGATCCTGGTGGTTGTCGGTCTGGTGGCGCTTTGGGCTCTCTTTCCTTCAGCCGAGGATCCGATCTCGACTGCCCCGCTTACGGAAGTAGTTACGGACACATCGAGCATTCAAAGCCACGTTCAACTTTCTCACACCAGCATCGCGACCAGTGAAAACTTTGTGGGCCACAAGATTCGAGTGATCGAGGCCACAATGAAGAACATCTCGTACAAGCCCATTCGGATGGTCGAAGTGAAGATGGTTTTCACCGATTTCGATGGGAAGCCGGTCGAGGAATACTCGCAAAAGGTACTCGAAACCAATCAGAAGCCGCTGGCGCCAGGCGAGGAATTTCGATTCGAAGTCCGGTTGGAAAATCTCCCGCGAACCTGGAATTACCGGATACCTGTCACCGAAGTCACGAAAGTCGGGCTGTGATGAGCGGCAGCGAATGCAAGCCCGCGCGGAGCGTGAGCGCGATAGCGCGAAACTTCAAGCAACGGGCGCAGCTTTGCACAACAAACGTGGAAAGGAGCCAACTGCCCTCCTTGGTCAAGGGCATCTACATACTTGGCTCACCAGCGTTCCCAACATAAGCAATCCGCCATCGCCGATCACTAATACCTAACAAAAATA
>Ga0209056_10008114_pt1 | contig 10780 bp, 11 predicted proteins | sample GraSoiAngelo_114_FD_185876 | JGI IMG/M metagenome (GOLD analysis project Ga0209056, IMG submission 185876) | Grasslands soil microbial communities from the Angelo Coastal Reserve, California, USA - 14_0903_13_40cm (SPAdes) (version 2) | ecosystem: Environmental > Terrestrial > Soil > Grasslands...
TAGTGCCAGCAGTCAGCAGACCGATTTCCTCTCCAACGGACCAATCGGGTTCAGCAGTGAGCTGGTCATCCTGCGTGTGAGCAGTTTACGTATCCTCACGTTGTGACAAGTCCCCATGCGTATAAGCTCTCTATGAGGAAGAAAATGAGTACCTTTCTGTGTGGCAGTCCATCCAATGATGAGCATGTCGTAGAGTTACTTCGCTGTGCACTAGTGCGAGGTGACCAGGAGGCCCGGGTGAGGGTGCAGTTGTGCCTTGGCGAGGTCGTGCGTGGCTGGTTTGGTCGTCATCCCAATAGAGAGGCGCTGTGTCGCCTTGACAGCGAAGAGAACTATGTAGCTCAGACTTTTGAACGATTCTGGCAGGCTACGGCTTTGACTCAACACATTGAATTTAACTCATTAGCTGGTGCATTTCAATACCTGCATGCTTGTCTAAATGGGGCTGTGATAGATACGCTGCGAGCCTACTCACGGTCAAAAGAAATTCCTTTGCCGGATGCTGGTGAGCCAGGAGAATTGCAAATTGAAGACAATTTTGAGAGTAATGATGTTTGGGATACCTTAAAAAAGATAATTCCCAATGGGAATGAACAGAGGCTAGCATACTTGCTCTTTCATTGTGGTCTTAAACCCAGGCAGATTATGCTCTACTGCCCACAGGAGTTCAGTGACGTACACGATATCTATCGTCTGCGGAGCAACGTGATGAATCGATTACTACGAAATGCGGATCATCTACGTTGGCGACTAAATTAAAAGGATTAGTGGGGCTAGAGTTAGCTTCTCTGCCTCACTTTCCGATGCTATGAACCAGTGACTCCTCTTGCGTATCTTGTATCTTGTATCTTTTCAATATCGGGGAGAGCCTTGCGTCTCCGAATGTGAAACCAGTTGAAAAGGTAAGCAAGTGTCAACAGAACGAATAAAATGTTGCGTGCCGTTACAATTTGAATGAAGCCAGGAACATAAGGCGTTTTAACTGCATCGATGATGCGTGTGTAGAAGTAGGGATAAATGATGGTGGTTAGAAGCGAGATACTTCCCCAGACAATTAACCAGAACCTGTCAAAAGCTCCACTATAAGCAAGCAAAGGAATGACCCACATCAGGTATTGTGGACTGAAAACTTTACCAGTGGCGATAAATACAAGTAAGAGCGCAATACATGTCTGGACTACGTCTAATTTTTCACGCCATTGCAGGTCGATAGAGTAGACATATCCTGCGATAAAAAGAATTTCTGACAGGTTGGAAACGACTCCTCCAAGTGCACTAGCCATGTTGACGGATCCAAATGAGAACACTATATGTACTGGGAATCCGATGAGCGTACCAAACCAGAGAAGCATACTACCAGTAGATTCGACCTGTAGAGGACGATTTGCAAAGTAGCTCACCTGGCTCAATATGGCGCCTTTGAAGTTGAAAATAGCGAAGAAACCCGTAATTCCCAGTAATATACTAAAGAAGAGCAAGGTATTTTTCCAGCGCCAATGCCTTATACTTCGCAGAGTGCGCCATAGCTCAGTTGGTAAAGTCTTGAGTGCGAATAACTTTGCCGGAATGTAGATGCTATGCCTATCTTGCTGTTCTGCAATAAAAAGCGCTGGAAGAAAAATGATTGGATATATTTTGATTAAGATGCCAAAGGCTAATGCAATGTATGCAAATGTCCAATGTTTGCGCTCGGCTGCAATGAGAAACAGAAGTGTAAGCGCTGCTGGCACCAGGTCAAAGCGTTCTTGGACTAGAGCCAGGACACCTATGAATACATAAAATACAAAGGCAAGCGCTGCTCCACGTGGAGCATAGTGAAGAAGTAACCAGTAGATTAGTGTAGAAACCAAAGCCATCAATACCGCAAAAACCAGTTGATAATAGAGTAGTGGAACAAAGAGTGGCAGCGAGAAAATGACTAGCGCGAAAGGTGGATATTCAAGCGGAAGCATATGTAGAGGTGACTGAGCCATCGTCGAGATGGGCAAAAATGAGCATTGAGCGGCAGGTAGCAATTGTGCTCCAGTACTTCCCATCCAATAGGTCAAAGCATAACATTGAAATCGAGCCGGGTCAGTATTTAGCCACGAAAATTGCCAGGAAGCAAAATAGAATATAAGCATGTTAAGAGCGATAATTGGCAAATAAGCAACAATTCCCCGGCGTGCCAACAAAGCATTCCAGAACATTGTTCGTGGCTTTTTTGTTTCAATGGTCTTCGTGACCGTCTCCTGTTTCAAAGTTGACACTCTCATTTACCCGGTGCTAGAATCAAATGTGGTGAGCTTTTGCGCAACTTGCGCAATTTTTTGTGTGTGTAACCTACACCTTGCAATACGATTGGACAAATGCGCAAGTAACGCTTCTATGTATTTACAAGTAGCGTAAACCAAGGAAGAATTATCTTGGAAGGACACTTACCAATGGCAAATAAAAGTAACAATGAATCAAAGACGCTAAAAGTGGGAGATATCGCTCCTGATTTTAAACTTAAGACTGCTAAAAGGGACGAATGGCATTTAGCCGACTTTCGGGGCAAGAAAAATGTTGTTTTGGCTTTCGTTCCCTATGCCTTTAGCAGTGTTTGTTCTACTCAATTACCTTCCTATGAGGCAGAACTTGCACGCTTTAGGGACTATAACACAGAAGTAGTTAGTGTGAGTATGGATAGCGCCTATTCTTTGAATGCCTGGTCTAAATCGATAAACGTAACGTTTCCATTGCTCTCAGACTTTTATCCACAAGGGCAGGTTGTAGATCAATTTGGCGTTCGTAATCGCGGAGGATTTCCCGATCGTGCGGTTTTCGTAATAGATAAAGGTGGAGTTATTCGCTATATTGAGGTCCTGAACAGTCCTGGTGATTTACCAGATAATAATGAACTGTTCGAGGTGTTACAGAAACTGTTCTGATATAGAGTCTTAAAAGGAAATATCTTCCACGAACCTGGTAATTTGTTGTTGGCATCGATTCATGAATCGATGCCGGTATTTTCTCTTGACGGAACTATTCAGAAGGGCTATGTAGTTGCGGGATGACGGGCTGATCTGCTAGAGTAGCAGCATGACGAAGGATGAAGAACTGGAACAACTGCGAGCCGAGAAGACAGCCTTGTGCGAAGCCTTGCGGCGCAAAGACGAAGAACTGGAACAGGCGCAGCAAGCCAAGCAGGACCTGCGCGAAGGGCTCAAACAAGCCCTCATCGCCATTGGCTTGCAGCAAGAGCGCGTGACAGACCTCGAAGGGCTGATCGACTCGCTGCAAGAGCGCATCAAAACCCTCGAGAGGCAACAGGCTAAAGATAGCCACAATAGCAGTTTGCCTCCCTCCTCCGATCGTTTTGTGCGTGCGCCCAAGAGCTTGCGCACAAAGAGCGGCAAGAAGGCCGGTGGACAACCAGGACATCGTGGGCATCACCTGCGGCAGGTAGAGACGCCCGATGAGATCCTCGTTCATCCAGTCCTCTGCTGCGAGCAGTGCCAACACGATCTGCGCACCCAGAAAGCCTCCGTGCCTGAGCGACGCCAGGTGATCGACCTGCCTGCCAAGCGGCTCTGGGTCACCGAACATCGCGTGGAAGAAAAACAGTGTCCAGTGTGTTACCACCTGACACGAGCCCCCTTCCCGGCAGCCGTTGCGGCTCCTGCGCAGTATGGGACAGGCATCCAGAGCCTCGCTACCTATGTGGTGGAAGGCCAATCGGTGCCCTACGCGCGTGCCAGCCAACTGCTGCAAGAGGTGCTGGGAGTCCAGCTCTCGGCGGGCAGCATTGCCAGCTTTGTCAGAACCTGTCATCAGCAGTTGGCCGAGGTGGAAACCAGCCTCAAAGCGGCTTTGGTGAAGACGAACGTGATCCACCAGGATGAAACAGCATTGCGCGTGGGCACAATGGGGTGGTGGGTGCACGTCTGCTCGACCACTCGACTCACCCACTATGCGGCTCATCCCAAGCGAGGGCGCACTGCTTTGAATGCCATTGGCATTGCGCCACAGTTTCGTGGCACCAGCGTCCATGATGGCTTCCTGAGCTATCAGGGCTACTGCTTCACCCACGCCTGGTGCAACGTGCATCATTTGCGAGAACTCACCTTCGTGGAAGAAGAACTCAAGCAAGCCTGGGCCAGGAAAATGAAAGAGCTCCTGCTGGAGATGAAAGCCGAGGTGGAGCGAGCCAAAGCGTTGGGCCAGCACGAACTGGATGTGCTGGTGCTGGCACGCTTGCTTCGTCGCTATGACTCTATCCTCGCAGAAGGCTATCAAGCCAATCCCCCTCCTGCAGCACCCAAGAAGTCTGAACATGCCAAGCGCATACCGGGGCGACCCAAACAAAGCCCTGCTCGCAATCTGCTGGATCGACTCTCTGGGGGAAAGTGGGCCGTGCTCCGGTTCCTGCTCGATTTTGCGGTCCCTTTTGACAACAACCAGGCGGAGAGAGATCTTCGCATGATGAAAGTCCAGCAAAAGGTCTCCGGGTGCTTCCGGACGGAAGTTGGGGTGGCGATGTTCTGTCGCATCCGCAGTTACCTCTCGACCCTGCGCAAGCAAGGGATCGGACTGTTGTCTGCACTCGATCACACCTTTGCTGGTCATCCCGTTCTTCCCGCTTTTTCATGACCCTACTGAATAGTTCCGGTAAAATAAAAGAAAGGAAGATATGCTTATACACGATGTGGAAGGGAATGAACAGGATCAATGGGACATCGAGTCACACGAGCGGCCTCGCATCTGTCAGTGGATGAGGTCAAGGAACGCATGAAAACAGAGAGGCGCGCGTGGGTACGCCAGCACTGGTGGATTATCTACACTGCCCTGGTGGCCCCGCGCAAAGCCGACGAGATTGCTTTACAGACGGGCGTCTCACCCACCACAGTGCATCGGATCATCGCCAGATACAATCGTTTGGGACCGACAGCCATCGAGCAGTCCACCAAAGGCGGACGCCATCATGACTATCTGACGATCGAGCAAGAACGGGCCTTTCTGCAGCCTTTTTTCGCGCGAGCCGAACGGGGAGAGATTGCCACGGCTGAGCAGATTCACCAGGCCTTTGAAGCCGAAGTACAGCATGAAGTGCATAGCGACACCATCTATCGCCTCTTGCATCGACATGGCTGGCGCAAGTTGGCTCCGCGTGCACGTCATCCCAAGGCCAACCAGGAAGAACAAGACGCGTTTCAAAAAAACCGTCGGTGCAAAAGTTACGTATCGGAAAGCGCCTGAACCCAACGAGCCTCAAGACATTTGAGATAGTGGTCGCGGTGGTGTTTGAAACGAAACATCTTCAACTGTACGCTCTGTTGCTGACGGGCTTCGGCACGAGCTTGCCGCCAGTGCTCCCGTGGGATGCGGCCCAAGCGCTGCTCTGCTTGCTGGTCGCTGATCCGCTCTTGGGCCATCGCGTCATAGTAAGCGGCACTGCGTCCATAGCGTAACAAATAGCTATTCCAGTTTTTCCGACCACTCACGCGTCGATAGCGCGTCTTGAGCGAGCGAATATAGCCTTCCATCGTATTGTTGGTTCTGGGCAATCCTTTCACATCGTAGCAGTAGAGCAAACGGGGTCTCTGGCTCTGTGTCACGGTGAGAAAATGCTCCAGGCAGCGCTGCTCGTCTGCATTCAAGGTCCCACTCTGGGCCAGGTGCTCCAGATCGCTCGCCCAGCGGTCGAAGCGTTGAGCGACCTGGGCAGTGGTCAGGACTTCCTTGGGCTCACCCCACTCTGCCGCCAAGATGCGTTCGGTCTCCACGACCCAACGGTGCATGCGTTTGAGCGCTTGGAAGGTGTCACGCCACCCTTCCCGGAGTCTGACGAGACTGAGCAAACGGGTGAGCTTCTGTTGGCACTTCTGGCTCACCGGTCCCCCTTTTTTGCCAGTTCGCTTAGACTGGCATCAATGTCGGCGAGCGCATCGTAGGCTTGGATGCCTGGGTACTCCAAAGGTGCTCTGCCTTCCAGGTTGAGGGCTGTTCCAATCGCCAGGGTGTAGTCGGCTAGGACTTGCAGGTGCTCCTGTTCTCGCTCCTGCTTGGCATGCGAGGAGCCTGCTCCCGCTTGCAGATGATGGGCGAGTTGGTCACGGGTGTCGCGTACTGGTCGCTGCATGGTTTTGCGCATACTGGTGCGTGTACTGCGATCTAACTCATACATCAGCTTGCTGGCTTCACGCAAATAGTGGAACTGGCAGAGTTGATGCGGCACCTTGGGCCATAAGGCTTTAATCGCTCCACTTAAGGAACGCTGAGCATCGCTGATCGCTGCGAGCACGGGGACCCCTAAGTCGACCACCGGACGCAAGAGCGCTTTGATCACCTCTGTTTCGCTGGAGGTGACATTCTCTGCACACAGCAAGCGTCCTGTCAGGACATCGCGCACCAGATAGATTGTTTCATTGCCGTTGTCCGGTTGAATCCCATCAATCGAGAGGATGATCCCCCCATTGTCTTCCACCTGCTTGAGCCAGGCTTGCCACTCTGGTCCTTCTTTGGCCTGCTGAGCGGCTCGCAACAAGGTGCAATAGGCCTCGAACAGATACATGACCTCGCGCCGCGAAATGGAGAGTCCCAGCGGGCTCAGGCGCTCAAGCAGGTGGTGATGCACTTCGTCCAACGTCTGGTGCCTCGCCAGACGCAGGTGGCCGACCGCGATCACGATATCCAGGCCAAAGGTGAAGCCGGGAAGCGCCAATGCATCGGCGGCGGCACTGCGATAGCTGCGCTTCTGTGCTGAACATGCAGGGTTGGGGCAGCGATAGCCGCAGTGCGTTACGCGTACGGCCCCATCCAGCCGGATAATGGTTCGACATGCCAACGTGGCGTAGCGACGCAAGCGCGTCCCACACTCCAAGCAGGCCATCACTTCTGGACGAAAAAAGCGTTTCGTCACGTTCTGGTAGCTTTTAGCTTTCCTCATCTGCTCACCTCGTGGTTGACTCTTCGGGCTCCTTGCCTCTCCTGAGTCTACCACATTCAGCGGTACGTAACTTTTGCACCGACGGTTTTTTTCTAGGATGGCAAACTCGTCTGGAGGAGGATCTCCTCCAGAGCCGCGAGATAAGCAGCGGGATCCTTGCGAAAGCGCAATTGTTTGCGACGCCCTTCCCGTCGGGAAGTGAGTTGCTCACGCATCGTAAACCACGCCTCAGGATCTTTCAGGGACAATGCATGAGGTAAGAAGCATTGCCGCCTCAGTGCCAGTGCCGTTACGACCCGCACGGGTCCCCGCACCACCAGCCCTGCAATCGCGCCACGTCGTCCCGAAGCTCGTCGCTCTGAGTAACGCACTGACCCAAAGCACTGCTCCAGTTCATTGTCCGTCCGTGGCAAATCAGCGACATCATAACACTGGAACAGGCCCGGCCAATAGCTCGTCGTCACCTTCAAAAACGTGCTGATAGCTGGACTCAGTGATCCGAGCGATGCTTGCTGTACGCGCATCGTCAGCAGCACGGCCTGGTAGCGCTCGCGCACGGCTTGGCTGCTGTCCTCTTCGTGATTGGCCAGGACATGTGCCGCCTGGTGGACGAGGGCATACGCCTTTTCCAGCACAGGCCATATCTGCTCCGTCTTCTTCAGTCCTCGCATCAGCAGGCGTTGCAACTCTTTCAATTGAGGAGGCAGGTCCCCCTTTTTTCTTCGACACGTGCCAGCGAATCGGAGATCTGAGTGAGTCGATCGTGCAGTTTGAGACCTGAGGCACCTAAGGGTGGTCGTCCATCGTCGGTGAGCGCGCTGCGCACCGCCAAACAGTAGCCATGCATGGCCTGGGACTGCTCATCCTGCTGCCCTTCCAGCGCCCGTTCGATGGGGCGGACTCCACGCACCTGTTGTTTCAGTTGGGCTTTGGCATGGCGGTCCGCCTCAAAGATCGGCTTGGCCGCTTCCCGTAGATAATGGAACTGGCAGAGTTGGTGTGGTACCCCTGGCAACAGCTTGGCGACGGCCTTGCGAATCGTCTTTTGGCCGTCGGAGATCACGCCTCGGATCGGCACGGGCAAGGCTTCGGTGACCTCACCGAGTAAAGCGGAGAGATCCTTTTGCGTACTGCTGAGCAGCGAGCGCGCCAACAGCACCTCTCCCGATAAGCAATCACGCAGGACCCAGAGCACTTCGTGTCCCACGTCCGGCTGCATGCCATCGATGGCCAGAATCACCTGACCTTGGTGTGTGAGCCGTTCCAGCAGACGTTGCTCATCCGCCAGATGCAACGCCACCAACTCTTCGTAGCGTTCCAACAGATCCGTCACGGTGCGTTGGGCGATGCTGACTCCCCGCTGGACCAAACGTTGATGGATCTCCGGGATAGAGCGATGCTCCCCGTAGCGCAACTGACCGATCACCGTAATGATATCCAAGCCGAATTCCCCATGGGGCAGCGCCCAGGCTCCTTCTTCTTCCGCTCGGTAGGGCACATGGTACAACACACACTCCGGGGTGCGACAGCGCCGCACCACCAGGGTGAGGTGCACCAATCCCCGAAAGGTCATGAGGGTGCGCTGGGCATGGTAGGCCACCCACAGCCGCTCTCCACAGCTCACGCACTGCTCACGCAGCGGCGTCAGGCGCACTGCTCGTTGGGCAGGAGGACGAGCTTCTCGTCTGGCCATCTTCTTGATCCTCCGTTCAGGAACTACTCGGCAACTTTTCTGAGGAAGAAGTTTCGGTCGTCTTTGAGCGTTGAGAGCACATCCTCAACCGTTTCGGGAGACACCAGGCCGGTCTCCCCCATCCATTTGAAAAATTTCTTGAACGAGGCGAGGTAGACTTTCATGCTGGCAACAGAAGCCCACAGGGCTTTGCGCGGGAACCAATCCTCTAAAAAGTTATAGACATCCCCCTCGGTTGCCTCATCGAGTCGGCGCAGGGAAGAGCCATACCAGAGCAGATAGCGCCCGAAGAACCGCATGTTGTCCACATGGGCTTTGATCGTTTGCTCACTCAGCCCTGCTTGCTTGAGCGACTTCTCAAAGCCATCCAGGAGTGGTTGGTTCGCGAGTTGTATCGCCTGGACCCGTTGCTCATACGTATCGGCATGGTCAGCTTCTGTCATGCACCCTCTCTCTTGCAGATCCGCCGTTCTTCTTCCCCAGTATCCTCTGGCTGTCAAGACGGGTTTGCCATCCTAGAAAAAAAACAATCATCTCATGTAAAAAGCAAAGCCATCAAAGAAGCACTCGCCCTTGCAAGTGCGTGGGGAGATCGTGACTGGAACGAGGTAGAAGCTGAATTAGACCGTATCCGCCATAGCAGTACACCCACGCCGCCATTTACATTTTGAAACGCTATCTGCTTCTTTTTCGTTGACGCTTGTTACGATAGATCATGACTTTGAACGAGTTCCCCACCTGAAAACCAAGATCGTCAATCTCAAAGCCGCATAATCTCTATCTTCATATTCTGATTGCTCAGGAGGGTACTACGAGTGCTACTCGAATAGTTACGGTAATTGTTCACTCTCGTTGTATAAGCGGGGGAAGTCATCTAAGATTGCCAGGGATTTTGCCATGAGTAAGAGACAGCAGTATAACCACGTCCGAGTAACACTCACGCCAACGCCACCACCGCCAAAGACCTGGCACACATCGGTGTATCGGCTTGACCACTATGTGGTACGCAGGCATACACGCACAGTCGCTATTCAGTTGCAAGGGGAATTGGGAAATGAAAAGCGTACTGAGTCTATCAGCTTCTCATTGCTCCCAGGAGTGACCGATGCAGAATTGGTACGCGCTGCTGTATGGTTCAGCCCACACAAGTGGATAGCCTCATTTGGCATGAATGTTGCTCAGTTTGGGGGAAAGTTCTCCCAACCTCTTGATGAGAGGCTTTTAAGCACACTTATGAACCCATCCCAGACTTGGCCGTCAAGTGGGTACAGCCCACCACAGACGCCGCAGGACGAAGCACCAACAAAACCACCCACTTCCTCAGTTCAGCAGTCATTCCACCAGTTCTCCAATCACAGCCAAACGCCCCTCAATCAAAGCGGCAACCGAGGAAATGTTTGGGAGTGGTACAAAACCAGAACGCGGAAGATGAAAATAGGTCTAGGATGTGGAACAATCATCGTGATCCTTCTCTTGTTCTCTCGTATTGGTTCAGCATTTGGTAACAGCAACCTTGCATCAACTCCTACACCAACTGCTTCCCCATCGCATCAGGCAGCAGCAACAGGCGCTACGCCAACAATTCCACAAGTCTCAGAACAACCAACAGCAACCCCAACCTCCAAACCCCAACCAACGCTCACTCCTACTCTAATACCGCAACCGACCGTAACTACCCCTCCACCGAAGCCAATACCCTGTCAGGCAGTGAATGGGAACCCCTGGTGCTTTAACTTTGTGAGCCCTGGCAACTATATCTACTCGCCACCATCGGCCTTTTGCCACTATTTCCCCTGCGTCAACAATTTTCCAAATGGGCAAGGGTATGTCGTTGAGTGTCAAGATGGCATGTATAGTCAGTTAGGAGGGATACGGAGTGCTTGTTCCTCTCATGGGAAAGTCCTACAGCCACTGTATTCTCATTAGCCTATGGCGAAGTTTGCGCATCAGTATATGATACAAATGATACAAACCGCATTGGCAGTATACGAACAGGAGACATATTCGATGCCCGAAGCAACGCCAGAATTCAAACAGCAACTACGTATAGCTTTTGATTTGATAGAGGAAGGGCAGATTTTCACATTTCAACGCACCTTTACAGAGGGGGATGTTGCGCTCTTTTGCGGGGTGACGGGGGATTATAACCCTTATCATATTGATGAGAGGTTCGTTCA
>Ga0209056_10008115_pt1 | contig 10780 bp, 7 predicted proteins | sample GraSoiAngelo_114_FD_185876 | JGI IMG/M metagenome (GOLD analysis project Ga0209056, IMG submission 185876) | Grasslands soil microbial communities from the Angelo Coastal Reserve, California, USA - 14_0903_13_40cm (SPAdes) (version 2) | ecosystem: Environmental > Terrestrial > Soil > Grasslands ...
TAGGTAAAGGTCAAGCGAAGCCTAGACTTCACAACCTCGTTAAGATCAAGGTGCACCATACCAAGCACGGGACGAGGATCCATTGAATGTTTCAATAGCCGGGTCGTGAGGAAGGGAATGTCGAAGCCTCGACCACTCCAGGTCACAATTACCTCGGAGGATTCTAGCCGCTTGAGAAGCTCCGAGAGCAGAGGCTTCTCATGACTAGTCTTCTTAGCCTCGAAATATTCGCTCTCACCAGCCTCCGACATAACCCCCGCTCCTACAATTATCCCGCCGTCCGCTTCGAGAGACGATGTCTCCAAGTCGAGGAACACGATTCTTGACATTGCCCGCTCGCACCTACTTGACCATCCTAAATCGCTTCCTTTAGCAACGCAGATTTCATAGCCCAGCCTCGACATCTGACAATGATAGCCGGAGCTCAGCTTGGACAAGCCACCCGTTGTGCAGCTGGAGAATCTTGAGAAGATCCACCAGCTTGGAAAGACGACAGTCCATGCTCTCCGAGGCGTCAGCCTGACCGTGCGAGAGGGAGAATTCACTGTTGTCATGGGACCCTCAGGCTCGGGCAAGACGACACTACTCAACCTAATCGGCACCCTGGACAAGCCCACTTCGGGACGAGCCCTCATAGACGGAGAGGACATTGCGAAGATGAACGATGGACAACTTACGAGGCTGAGACGCCATAAGATAGGTTTCGTCTTCCAGTTCCACAACCTAATCCCGGTTCTGACGGCCTTCGAAAACGTCCAGCTCCCACTCCTAACATCCAGAACGAAACGTAGAGAGGCGGAAGACCGCGCGAACGAGCTTCTAGACAGAGTAGGCCTCAAAGAACGTGCTAGGCACTTGCCTGACGAGCTCAGTGGCGGAGAACAACAACGGGTAGCGATAGCGAGAGCTCTCGCCAATCGACCCCGAATCATTCTCGCCGATGAACCGACTGGAGACCTTGACACGCAGACAGGATCTGAGGTGGTCCGTATGATGTACGAAGTTGCCAGACAGGAACACGCGGCAGTCGTGGTGGTTACTCATGACCCGATAATCGCCGAGAGGGCCGACCGGCTTCTCGAGATGAGAGATGGAAGAATCACCGAAATCGTCCACGAACCACTCACTGGTGAGAAACATGCTATCCGTGCTATAGAATCTGTGCCGCCGGAGCCGGGACGATCATTGTCACAGCCGAACTAGAGTCTCGAAACAGGCTTGCTATCTGCCAAGATTGCCTCGCGAAACCTTCCGAAGAGAAGACTTCGGACACTCCTCACGGTTACCGCCGTTTTTCTCGGCGTTGCTCTGCTGGTTGGGATCAATATGGCCACTGCGAGCGCTCTCGGAGAATTCGACATCTACATCAACAAGTTCTGGGGAGCCACCGATATCGTCGTAACATCCGGCAACGGACTACCATTCTCCAACCAGACACTCAAAGTAGTACAGAAGAACATTCCAGTCCGTCAGGCCGCGGAGAGACTCGAATGGGGAGGAATAGTCGGAAGCACCGAGCATAACACTACCTTCTTCCTAACAGGAATAAACACGACAAGTGATTTCGATTATGCAACCTTCAACGTAACCGGCACACGTCAATTCTCGCAAGGCGAAGCAGTCGTCGACAACGTGATTGCCGAGAAACTCGGAACAGGCGTAGGGTCCACTCTAAACATAACAACGTTAACTGCTCAAGGTCAGCAGATATCGATCCTGCTCGAAATCGCTGGAATCAACTATCCTCTCCGTAGCCTTGGCTCAACAATCTACATGTCTCTGCCTGAGCTGCAGTCCGAGGTTGGACTTCGAGGAGAGATCACTCATGTCTACGCTAGCCTCCTCGACCCCACTACCGCGATAGATGCAGCGAATGTGCTGCAGAAGATTCTGCCAACCTACGACGTGAGCGCTCCTAAGGCAGAAGCCGTCCAACGCATCCAGGGGCAGACCGCAGGCTTTCAGATAGGACTCAACGTGATGATAGGGGTCTCACTAGTCGTATGCTCTTTCATTGTATTCAATACGCTGTTCATGACGGTGAGCGAGAGAACCTACGAGATCGGGATTCTACGAGCGGTTGGAAGCTCTCGAGCCCAGATATTCCGGATATTCCTCGCCGAGGGGGCTCTAATCGGAACCCTTGGAACCGTCGCTGGGTTACTTGGCGGACTGGGACTTGCCCGGCTCTTTACCTACTTGTTCGAGACGACATTTGGTATTCCCAACCTCCCCGTCGCCCAGCTGACCCTCAGCATTGCTCTAGTAGGTCTTGGAGCAGGTTTCCTGACTGTAATCGCAGGGTCCCTCTACCCTGCACTATCAGCAAGCCGGATCAACGTCATACAGGCCATCAGACCCTCCGCCAGGGACTCGAGGAGACAAGTCCCACTACGACTCATCGGCCTGGTAGGCCTTCTCATGCTAGGTCTCGGAGTAGGAGAATCCCTCCGACTTACCCCCTTCCATGTCAATTACCTGGATGTGATCCTTGTACCGATCGGTCTCGTCCTGCTCGGCTCAGCGATCTTCGCAAAAACCGGGAGCGCGCTGACGCGGCCGTTGTTTCTGCTATCCGGCGCTGTGCGACACGTTGCGTCAAAGAGCGGCAGGAAGAGGCTGTTGCGTAGCAGTGTCTGTTTCGGGATGATAACGATAACTCTCAGCTTTGCGATAATGATAGGTGGAATACAGAGCGGAGTCCAAGGCGCACTCCAGCAGGGAATTCAAGAAGCACTGGGAGCAGACATAATTCTCGTCGCAAACCAGTCTGTCCCAATCAGCTTCGTAGACAGCCTCACGAGTCTAAAACAGGTTGCAAGCGCAACACCTCTGTCCCCAAGTCTCCACCCTGCCAAGGCCTTTGGAAAGAGCGCAACTAGCAGTATCGGAGTTGTAGCTGTAGATCCGTCAGTATTTCCAACAATCATCTCGTATACTTTTGTCAACTCACCACCAGTGTCTCAAATCTATTCTCAACTCTCATCCGACAATCAATCATTATTGATACCAGATTCGCTGGCATCCAAGCTTGATGTTGGTGCTGGAGACCAGCTCTCGATTCTAACAAGAAACTCCACAGCGAACAGCAACCTCATTGTGTCCTTTACAGTTGCTGGAGTCTTTACGGGTCCAGTGCTGCAGTATATTCAGTTCGGCGAACACTTTGCAAGCGATTCGATCGTTGTCTCCTTCGCCGCGCAACACGAGTATTTTGGAGGAGACGACACATCCCCCTTGTTCCTAGTCGACCTCAAACCGCAATACAAGTCTCAGGCGACTAGCATCGCTCAAGACATCGCGACCATGTTCCCCCGCTACGATCTCGGCAAGAACTCCATAACACTCGGCGAACTCCTCTCGCTCGTCAACAACACGATCAACAGAATATTTACACTGATACTCTTGATACTCTACTTCGCCCTCCTGATCGCGAGTCTCGGGATAGGAGCCACGATGATAATGAATGTGTCAGACCGGCGACGGGAGATCGGACTACTTCGGTCTCAAGGGATGAGCGGAGGACAGATCATGGCACTATTCCTTGGTGAAGGAGCGCTTCTCGGCCTCTTCGGATTCCTGCTCGCAATTCCAGGCGGACTGTTGTTGCTGAAGGGAGCCACAAACAGCACCGCCCTTGCAGGCTTCTTCATTCCCTTCGTCGTCCCCTACAACGCGATCATCCAATCATTCGTCCTCGCGATCGTCGCCGTTCTGGCTGGCAGTCTATATCCTGCCCTGCGAGCGTCTCGGATGGAGATCACTCGTGCACTGGAGCTCGTGTGATTGGTCCCGCCGAGGCTAAAATAGTCCGGGATAGGCTCTCAATGTGAGAGGCTTGCCTGGTAACGCGCTCCTGTCAGTCTATGACAAGACGGGTCTCGACAGGATCGCCTGGATACTCTCTAAGCTGCAAGTGAAGATGCTCGGGTCAGGCGGTACCGCTGAGGCAGTTCGCAAGCTTGGCCTCACAGTGGTTGACGTTTCAGAGTATACTGGTGTGAAAGAGATGCCTGGAGGTCTGGTGAAGACCCTGCATCCGAAGATTCATGGAGGAATTCTTGGGGACTGGCGTGATCCAGCACAGCGCGAGTATCTGGAAGCTAATGGGATCGAACCCGTGGATTTTGTCGTGGTTAATCTCTACCCGTTCCAGAGCGTTGTTAAGACAGACCCCGGCGATCTGCGCAAGGCTGTTGAGAATATCGACATTGGCGGCGTGACCTTGATCAGGGCCGCAGGGAAGGGCGCTCTCCTGAATCAGAGGGTGGCTCCGGTCACAAACCCTCAGCAGTATGAAGCGGTCGTGAAGGATCTGGAGAAGAAGGGATACGTTGGCAACGAGCTCAGGCAACGACTGGCTCGAGAAGCTTTTGCCCTGACCGCAGAGTATGACCAGTCGATCCGAGACTACCTAGCTGGCCAAGGACAATGAGTAAGCAAGAGATTCGAAAGATCTACAGAACGGCCCAGAAAGAGGATTTTCCGGAATCTCTCAAAATTGTCATGGATGGCAGAACAATCGAGTATTCGAAGGTTCGCTGGACGATTGATGGTCAGGATCGAGGTTTGCGGTACGGAACAAACCCACACCAGAAAGCGGCTTTGTACAAGCCAGCAGGATCGCGGGAGGGCATTGGCAATGTGTACGTTCGAGCGAGAGATGCAGATCCGAGAGCCGCGTTTGGAGGCGTTGTCGCATTCAATCGCCAGGTAGACAAGGCGACTGCAGAGGAATTGTCCTCGACGTTTGTCGAGGTGGTATACGCACCAGACTTCGAACCGTCAGCTCTCACCATCCTAAGCAAAAAGAAGGATATTCGATTGGGAAAGATCCGCAAACTTGCCAATGATCAAACTCACCCTGACATCGTTGTCTTAGATGATGGATCCTTGATATTCGAGGACTCCTACTCGACAAAGATCCAGTCAGAAAACGATCTAAAACAACTATCCGTCGCGACGAGACGCTTGCCAACAGAGGCCGAGTACACGGCCATGCTACATTCTTGGTGGACCGCCTGTGAGGTCCGTTCGAATGCAGTAGTCTTCTGGAAAGACGGAGTATCGCTGGCAATCGGAACCGGCCAACAAGATCGCATCGGCGCCATCGAGGCCTGCATCGAGAAGGCCCATAGGTACGGACACGACCTCAACGGGAGCGTCATGGCTTCCGATGGATTCCTGCCAAAGATGGATAATGTAGAGGCAGTCGCGAAAGAGAGAGTCTCAGCGATTATCCAGCCAGGCGGCTCGGTCGAAGACCCAGAACTCGTCAAAGCCTGCGATGAGCATAGAATAAGCATGGTCCTCACCGGCGAACGCTCCTTCCGACACTTCTGACACTTCCAGACGCGCCTCAGTCGAATCGGCAAGAAAACCCATCCTGAAGAAAACGCTGCTAGAAGTAGGCCAAACCTGTCGTTTGGCTAACAGGTTTGCCGGTAAACCTGTCACATGACCTGTCCGAGCTAAATACGAGATCGAAGGATTGTACGATGTCAAGAACCGTTCTTGTCGGAGAATCTTGATGGACTAGGGGACCAGACGCCGGATATCCGAACTGTAGCTGAAGACGGAAGATACTTTCAGCGACCTCCATGTGTAGAGCGGTGGCTTCGAAACAGGGTCCCACTAACTCGCAAGAAATATCTAGGCTACATGGCTCGATTCCAGCTGCGAACAGGCCTATCACCAGAACAGCTCCTTCAATGGTGCAAAACCGTCGAGTCCTTGGAGGTCCAAGACCTTATCGACAGGACCTCTCTCGGGTTCAAGCCGGCTATTCAGTTTTGTTATCGGGTCGCGATTCGAAGCTTTCTGCGTCACAACGGCTACAACAGTCTGCCTAAGACGGATCTCCAGTACGTCTCGCAGCAATGGCATCGTGGATACCGGCGGGAGGAGATCGAGAGGCTTCTCTCCTGTTTGCGGCAGGAGATTCACAGGCTCTTTGTCGTCATGGCTGCAGAGTCAGGCCTCCGTTCCAATGTCCTGATGGAGCTACGGTACTCTCACATCATGGAGGATCTTGAGAGCGGGACGATTCCATTAGCAGTCCGCTTGGAGCCACGATTCTACGTTGGAAAGAAGGCCGCTGGGTACGCTTTCCTCGGAGATGCTTCTACCCGTCTCATTCGAGAGTGTCTCACTGAGGGTCTCATTGAGAGGAAGCCAGAAGGCAGGCTGATTCCGCGTAGCTACTGGAGCGTCTGGGCGGCCATCAATAGAGCAAGAAGGAAGATTGGTCTGGACCCGAAGATACAGCCCTGTCATGGTTTCAGGAAGTACTTCGAGAATGCTCTCGACATCGCTTCCATCGATCATGAGAAGAAGATGATTGTTGAGGGCCACCTTGCTGGGACGCGCGCCAAACACTATACGGACCGGGACGTGGAAGAACTCCAAGACATCTACCGAAGAGCATACCCGTTCATCAGACTCAACATCGACGAACCAGTTCAGATCGGAACAGAAAACGAGACCTACAACAGGAAATTTGCGGACCTAGAAGCTAGACTCGACAGACAGCGGGTCCTAGAAGCCAAGCTAACAGTCCTCGAAGATGAGATAGAGCAGATTAAGCAGATTCAAAAATGGGTCGAGCAAAGAGACGCGCGCTGATCCTACAACAAACATACTATGTCATTCAATCGTTCTGCGAAGCCGTCTACTGAAGCTCCTTCCGGGCGCTCGCAACAAAGATGTGTGGACTGCCCAAATGGCGCCACAGTTCAAACATTTGAAGCCGACTAACTTGTTGGTTCGATCCTTTGAGGTTTCGACGGTTCTTTTCTCTTCGCCGCACTCCGGGCAAGCCCGGAGGTTTGATGACATGGAGCTTGGTAACGGAGATTTCGCTGTTGGTGTATAGGGTTCGTTACGATTGAGAAAAGGTGACCTCAGAGGCCTGTCGGGCAAGGTCTTGTCGAATACCGCGTCTCTACCCAAATATTCGATTATGTCCTGTTCGATTTTTTTCGTCTCCGGTTTCGCGTAGTCCAATGGGCTCGGACTTGTCAAAATGAGGTAGCCCCCATCGGCTAATTCCTTCTTGCTGTAGCTCGGCACACTCTCGACTTTGTCCTTCGAATACAGATGGACATAGTCGGGTCCAAGGTAGTTTGCCCAAAAGATTCCAGGGAGACCCTTGGTGGGCTGCGGAGAATTGTGGACCTCCGCCTTGATAGTTCGTTCTCCAATCTTAATCGGTGCAATTGCGACTGTCTTATCATCCCAATCCTTCTTGTGTGCGATGTTTCCCTGAAACGGTCTGAAGAGGGCGTACAGCTCCTCTGAAAACTCGAGAAACTTAGAAACATTGTTGGCGGATCCGAAATAATTGTCGGGCAATGCAAATGTTATGAGTACCGGTCTATTTTGAGCCTGGGACAAGTGGAGCAGCGCTTGGAAACCATTCTCTCCAAGTCTCTCTAGTATGAGTTGGCCCGGATGTTTCACCCATTCATGAACTACTTTGTCGCGCGATAAGGGGTCAAACCTTTTCTTAGGTGGGTCCTGATCGCCGTATTTGCTCGGCTGGAACCCGAACTTCGTGAGGATGTCAAGGAACGCTGTCGCAATTTTCTCGTCACTTGGATTATGGAATGTCCAGAAGTCAAGAGCCACTACGTATTCCCAGAATCGTTCGATGTTCCTCTCACCTATCAAATAGGGAATCGGATAATCCGTACGCCGAATTCGGAAGCATACCGAAATACCGTTGGAGCGATTCTGGTCCCTTCAGCGTACACCAATGCTAGGTCTTTACCTTGCTGGCCGGCTGCCTCTATCATTATCCTGATCTGTCGAGTTGCATAAATGCTTCCTTGTGTGAACTTGGCTTCCCCATAGAATGTGGCTCCAACGTAGTCTGGAATCGCGCGTCCAGCGGTCTCGGTTCCTTGCAAGACGGTTCTTCCTGCACCGATATTTCTTGTGAAGCCGAGGATGTCTGCAGCATCACTCTCAAACGCCAATCCAGCTCCTCTGTTAGCGGCCAGCCTTGCAGCCACGTCAATCTCGGGGGCCGGGTCAGCAAAAGCGTACACTCCAGTAGTGAGAGCAAATCCTAGGTTAGCATAGGTCAAGGCTCCAGCTAACGTCGGAGTGTTGCCTGCGGCGTAGCTTGTACCAACATAAGCTGCCGTCGCGGCAACCGCACCCACTGCTCCTATCACGAGAAGGTCCGTCCCTCCCGTTGCGACAGTTAGAGCGACAAAGCCCGCTAGCATGAGCCCTTGCTGTTCTTCTGGACTGAGGCTATTCCATCCATTCTGTATGTCTGTCCCAGCAGTCGTGAGCCCACTCCAAGCGGTCGTGGCTCCAGAAGAGACCTGGTTGCAGGCCCATGAAAAGACCCAACATCCGTCCATTCCCGAGGGGTCGGTAATCCCGGTGGGCTGGTCAAAGGCGTAGATGTAAGGGTTCAGGCTCTGAGGATTCGACCTAGCGCCCGGATCTGGGTCTTGGCTGATGAATCGCCCTATCGTCGGGTCGTACCAGCGAGCCCCATAGTAGTACAAACCTGTCGTTTGGCTAACAGGTTTGCCTGTGAACTTGTACGTCTCAAAGCCCTTTGGTGTAGTGTTATCCTGGCCGAAAGGCTGATAGTTGTCGCTGAACACGAGATTCTTGTTGCTGTCACTCATTAGACGCGTACTGCCCAGGGCATCGTTGTGATAGTACAGCGTGGCCGCTCCACGGACTCTTCCGATCCTCAACCCAGCAGCGTAGACATAGTCGTTGATCGTTCCATTCGCGTATCGTTCCTGCAGCGTATCGGTTCCAAGATACGCATAGAAGATGGTCGAGCCTTCCATGGACTCGACTCGTCGTCCCATCCCATCGTACGCATAGTAGCTCTGGATGACACCGTTCAGGCTGGTACTGAGGAGATGACCTGGCACGTCCCAGTTGTAGCTCCAACTATTACTGTCAAAGATCTTGGATACAAGATTCCCGTTGAGATCGTAGTGGTAGTGGGTTGTCCATCCTGTAGGAAAATTATTGGCCCACATCAGTTCATTGTTTGTTCGGTTATACACGTACTGGATTCCAGCGGTGGAGTTAGGATTCTGGTAGACTCTGTTTCCAACATTGTCGTACCCGTAGGAGAAGTTGGTAGGGCTGACACTAGCGCCCGTGAGGCGTTGTAAGGAATCATAGCTGTATTGCTCGTTGACTGAAGTGGAATTTATTGTGCCGGTGATACCGCTGACAGTTCCCGTATTGCTGTAGCCGTAGACTAGTGAGAGGGTTGTCTTCTTCCCATTTGCAAGCGTTATATTGCTTGCTCGTGAGAGACTATCATAGCTGTAGTTTCCCAGAAGACCATTGCCGAATGTCATGCCTTTCGTCTGATCGTTCGGATAGTAGCTGAACGTGGCGAGTGTAGTGCTGCCTATGGACACGGTCGTGGTTCTACCGAGAGTGTCGTACGTGTAGTTGACCGTGTGTCCGTCGTGGTAGTTGATGCTGTTGAGATTCTCGCCGCTATACGTGTAGGTGATAGTATAGTTGATGGTTGAGACTCCCCCGCTGGGTGTTGTGGGTCCGAGTCCTGTGGGTCCCTGCTTGCAGATGTTGTAGCAGTCAGGATAGCCGTTCGCGATATACTCGAGTAATAGTCCGTTGCTTGTGAAGGCCGGGGTAATCGCCAGATCGTACATCGTATGCTGTCCACCATAGGTGGCCTTGACGTCTGTAACGTTGACCCAGCTGCCTAGGTGGGTGCATTGTACGCGATTACTTGGGCGCCGACTGGAATGTTCTGTACTGGAATCTGGGTTCCGTTGGCGAGTCTTATCAGTGTGCCGGCGGCGACGCTGCCCCCGTTTCCTCCGCCTCCTCCCGTGTAGGGGGGGCATGGGGTGTACTGGCTGTTTATCCAGTAGCACTCGTTGGTGACTCTGTTCCGGGCGTCGTAGGTGTAGCTGATTGTCGCGTTGGTGCTAGTCAGCTGTAAGAGGTTGCCGGCCTTGTCGTAGGTGTAGAGATCGTTGCTGCCCCAGGGGGGGCCGTGGTAGCCGGTAGTCTTACCATTCGCATTTGTCACGCTTCTGAGATTTCCAACTTCATCGTAGTGGTAGTTTGTAACTGTTCCTGACTGGCAGTCTTGTGACGCTGCTTCTATCACAGAGACGATGCGGCCCAGACGATCGTAAACGTTGCACCGATAATTTCCACCTTCATCTGTAACGCGAAGCCATGAGCCCGTATCATTATAGTATTGACTGACGAAGTATCCGGTAGGCTCCCCGATTACAAGCTGTCGGCCTAGCACATCGTAAGTGTAGCTGTAGCTGTTCGTCAGAGGGTCAGTATGAGCGGCAGGTTTGTCCAGCCAGTTGTACGCATAGCTGTCCGTCGAATAGACATTTCCGCCTGCGTATCTCTTTGTCGCAACCAGTCGTCCGAGCCCATCATAGATTTGCTGCGTCTTCCAGCCATTCTCGTTCGTGACGTTTACGTAGTTGGCAGAGTCGTTGTAGGTGAAGTTGACGTAGCCTAGGCTGAGAGGATACACCACTCTGGTGACTCGACCCAGGACATCGTACTTGTAGGTGGTGTTTGAACCGTTGGGGTCCGCTTGGGACAGTTTGTTGCCAGTGTAGACGTCGTAGTTGTACAGTCTTGTAGTCTGAACGTTCCCCGGGATTACCCGTTGAGTGACGTTTGTTAGATAGGCGTTCTGGTATCTTGAGGAGTACGTGAAGTAGGTTCGGTTTCCCTCCGTATTGGTGACGGACGATGGGTTGCCGAACTGGTCATACGTGTA
>Ga0209056_10008117_pt1 | contig 10779 bp, 10 predicted proteins | sample GraSoiAngelo_114_FD_185876 | JGI IMG/M metagenome (GOLD analysis project Ga0209056, IMG submission 185876) | Grasslands soil microbial communities from the Angelo Coastal Reserve, California, USA - 14_0903_13_40cm (SPAdes) (version 2) | ecosystem: Environmental > Terrestrial > Soil > Grasslands...
GAGGTTGTGCGCCACGCCCGCAGCGAGTTCGCCCAAGGCGCGCAACTTATCAGATCGCGCGGCGCGTTCCTGGGCCAACTTGCGTTCGGTGATGTCGCTCATGAAAACCATTACTCCGGTGATGCTGCCGTCACGCCAAAGCGGCGATGTATGAGCATCCATGCAGCGAACGCGCCCATCGGCGCAGATCGTGCGCAATTCGAATTGTTTCTGTTCGCCGGCGAGGGTGCATTGGAGTGCGGCGCCAGCCTCTTCCTTCGATTCAGCAGCGCCAATCATGGTGAAGTCCTGGCCGAGAAGTACTGAGGGCGTTAAGCCACTGTCGATTTCCGCGCGCTGGTTCATCCACGTGAAGCGACGCTCGGAATCCAGCGTATAGATTTCGTCGGGAGCAAGATCGACCAGACTAGCCAGAAACGCGCGTTGCTTGCTTGCTTCTTCCTCGACGTCTCGCAAGTCAGATATGTCGCGGGCAATGACGATGCATCCGGCGGCGGAATCAGGTTGCTGATCTCCGGATTGGGGAACCACGCGCACCAGCAACGGTCGACGCGCTTTGTTTTCGGCGGGAAGTTCGACTTCAACGGCTGCGCCACTCGCGATGGCGCGATCCACCATGCAACCAGCCCCTTCCAAACCCCACAACATGTCGCAGCAGCGGCGACCCGACAGGAATGCGCGCCGCGCCTGCTCCAGCGATTCGCCGGCGCGGTTGATCTTCTTCAGCCTCTTGTCGGCGCCGAAGATGTAAACCGCATCCGGCAAACTGTCGATCGTCGCCTCCCACACGCGGTCGGAAGCCATCAACGTGTTGACGAGTTTGATATGCGCTTCTGTGGAACTCATTTCGGAAGTGGCGTTGGCGGAGTCTTCACCAGCCAGCTGTACTGGGGGTAATGTCGAGAGTGGCAGTCCTGCCCACCGCGCGCGCGGCAAGGCGTATGCCAAGAGACATTCGCTGATTGCATTGCGAAATCTGATAGAAGGCCCCGAAAAAGCGGGATTCTCGCGTCAGGCCGGTGACAGAGATTGGAAGGGTCGTTCACTTTGACAGTTCAGCCTGACAATTTGTCCGTGCGCGTCGACAGTGTGTCATGTAGCAGATGGAAAAATGTGAGGTGAGAAATGGAAAAATGATCAGTTCTTCGGCTCGTATTCACCTCGGGCGCGAGCTGTTTCGTAATCCGAATCCACAAGGCGCATAGCTAAGCGCACGGGGCGATAGCTGAAAGGAGCGGGGCCGCCCAGAGCATTTTGAATTGCGCTGACAATGCCGTCCTGATTATGACGAAAACGGAGCACGTTGCCGTGCTGATTGAGGATCACGAATAGTACGACCCGTCCGCTCTTTGTTTTCATTTCGCCAACCAGCGAGCTCGCGCCTCCATCCGTACGCACGAGAGTTCCGGTTTTTGCGATCACGCTGCCTCGCGTTAGCGCATCTGTGTAACGATCCTCCAGCGTGCCCGGATCGATGCCCGCCACCGGCAGAATATCTGACAGCGAAAGATTGTGTTTCCACAGTTCGTCACTGAGCGCCCGCAGAATCTTCATCATGGCGCGCGGCGTCACGCGATTGATGCCCAGGCCGCTGGTTGACGACAACGCGATCTCGTCCGCGTTAATCTTTAACTTGTCCGCCAGTGTCGCACTTACTGCCTGTGGCCCACCCACGTTTTCGCCAATGCGTTCGGCCATGAAGTTGTTCGAATAACAGAGCAAAACTTTCAGGACGTCCACGAGTTTGCTCGATTTGTGAGTGAGTAACGGAACGGCTTCCGGCGGCGCTGAACCAACTTGAACTTCGCCCGTGATCGTGACGCTCGGCACGCTACTAAGACTCTCTTTATCACCAACCAAAGTGCGCTCGTCGAGCCACGCTCGCGTCGCACTAGCTGAGCGCCGGGCGGCGTCCAGGGTTTCAAGAAACTGCTGGCCGGAGTGTTTTGCCGACCAGTCAAAATTCATCGTAAAGCCCGGCCCGACAATCAGGTTACCAGTGATCGTACGGATCCCAAGCTGGTTCAACTGGCGGCCCAGCATGATGGCGTGTTCGTAATGAAGAGAGGGATCGCGCCCCGTGACTATCAAGTCTCCGGTCAGCGTCCCAGTCGTTTTGTCGATCTTGCCGCCAACCCACAGCGAAGTCACAAAACGATGCTCGGGTCCGAGGTTCTGCAAAGCCACGAGCGCGGTCGCCAGCTTGACTGCTGAGGCCGGATTGAACTTTTCGTCAACCGATTGTGCGGCGACTGTCGATCCGTCGAGCGTTTCCGCAAGCACACCTTGCAATCCATGAATTGACGTCAGATACGATGGCTGCGCCGGCGCAGGTGTAACGGGCGAAATGGAGCGAGAGGTTCCCGAGTTGTCAGCTGGTCCTTGAGCTTGTTCTACGCGCTGCTTTGCGTCAGACTGCAAGACAGTAGTAGCGGAACTTTGTTGACCAAACGCGAGGGCCACGCCCTGCAACATAATGGCCAAGGCGATTCCTATCTTCATCAATCTCTGTTGTGTATTCAACATTGAAATGATAGCGAGTTCCGGGAAAGCGCGGAGCGGGTAGGCCTCGCGTCGTCGTCGCTAATCATATCACGGAATAAACTTGCGAGGGCCGTGCCTTCCAAAAACGCTCGACTTCGATGCTGACGACCCGGCACAGGATGCATTCCGGGCGTGGTTCGCGTCGCAAGTTCGTTGACAGGGAAATGAACGGGCACCTAGAATTCACTTGTTGAAGTTGTGCCACGCGATCATGCACCTGTAACCGTCGATCGTTTGCGCGTCATATATTTGGCGCGGCGCAATGAGATTCGAGCCAGGTTAACCGAATTCACCGAAGTTTGGCACACGGCTTCAGACGCGCGGCTTTGGGAAGAGATGGTCTTTTGCATCTTTACCGCCGGCGCGTCGGCAAAGATGGGTTTGCGCGCGGTCGAAGCGGTGCGGCCATTATTGAAGACCGGTAGACAGAAGACCATGACGCGTGCGCTGGTCGAAGCGGGCGCCCATCGTTTTCCGAATGCGAGACCGGAGTACATCGTGATCACGCGAGAATATTTACGGAGGTCGTTTTCGATGCGCCTGCGAGAACGACTGGAAAGTTTTCGTGACGCGTCTGAACGTCGCGATTGGCTGGCACAAGATCCGCGCATCAAAGGACTCGGCTACAAAGAGGCGAGCCACTTTTTGCGAAACGTAGGCTTCAAAGGATACGGCATCCTGGACAAGCACGTCGTTCAATGCCTGGCAGAGATGGGCGTGATTAAATCGGCGATGCCCCCGACCAACCGTAAGAACTACCTGGAGACCGAGGCGCGCATGCGAGAATTCGCCAAACAAGTTGGGATTGATTTTGACGAACTTGACCTGGTGCTTTGGTCGATGAAAACCGGCGAGGTTCTCAAGTAGTGGGACGACCATCAACTAGATCTACCATTTCACGAATTGGCGTGCTGGCGCTGGTTTGTTTCGTGTTGGCCGTCCTTGCCGCGGCCAGGCCGGCGGACAATGAAAAGTCGCGCAGCCGCGCTCATCGGGCGCTTCGCAGCGGAGACTTCGAGCGCGCCGAACAAATTTATCGCGAGTTGCTGGCGAAAGACGATCGCGACACGGACGCGCGGCTCGGCTTAAGTCAGGCGCTGCTGAAGCTAAGACGATTGCAGGACTCCTTCGATCACGCCGCACGCGTCATCGCCATCGATCCCCTCTCGGCACGCGCACACGCATTGCTCGGATCAGCCATCCTGGCTTCAGGAGACTTTCGCCTTTCGGTAGAAGAGTTTCGCACCGCGCTAAGTTTGGATGAGAACCAGGCGATGGCCGTAGCCGGTCTGGCAATGGTCGATTATTACGAGAACCGCCTGGCTACATGCGTGTCCGGACTGCGTCGCGCCGCGAGTATCGACCCCGACGAACCGGATTATGTCTTCAGCCTGGGCCAGGCCGCCGCGCGATCCGAAAGGTACAAGGAAGCTGCAGATGCTTATGAACGCTTTCTCATCATTGCGCCGCGCACCGACGCCGATCGCCGCGCCCGCATTCGTGGCCTAATCGACTTCTTGCGTTATCTCGGACAACAGAGTTCGCTTTACGATCTTGAAGGCGCGGATCGAACCATGGTCGAGTTCGAGAACCGGGATAATCGCCCGATCATCAAAGTTCGAATCAATGGCTCGAAGGACTATCTACGCTTCGTACTTGACACTGGTTCGGGCATGTCGGTGCTTTCGGAAGAGACCGCTCGAAAACTGGGGATTAGGCCGGTAGCGCGGGGAGGTCTGGCGCGCGCGGTTGGCGGTGGCGGGCGGTTCGAGATCGTTTATGGATATCTCAGTTCGGTCGATATCGGCGAGGTTCGCGTCGCCAACGTACCGGTTTACATTCGCCATTTCTTTGACGATCATAATCCCGTAGATGGATATCTGGGGATTTCGGCATTAGGCCGGCTGGTGACTTCGGTTGACTATGGAACGCATACTCTGACGTTGATTCGTCAGCGCAATAATGACCTCGATCTGGGAAGGCTCGTCAACAGCGTCGGAAAACCGGCTAACGTTCAGACCGTCGAATCCAGACCGGGCTTCAATGTTTCCGTGCGAACCACCGCGAGCGGTTTTTTGAGTGGCGAAATCCTGATAGATGGAGTCAAGAAACCGCTCAACTTCATTATCGATACGGGAGCCACGGTTACCGTAATGGCTGAGAAGTTGGCGGCGCAGGACGAGTTTCAACCCTTCATAAAGGAGGGTCGAATGCGCGTGTTTGGAGCTGCGGGTATAGCCGAAGACGTGAAGATGGCCTTGCTCCCAAAGATCTCCGTCGCCGGCTATTCGCGCGAGAAGGTGGACGCGGCCGTGCTCGATCTCGAGCCGGTAAATGAAACCGCGGGCTTCCTCCAAAGCGGAATTCTGGGCGGTAATTTTCTTCGGCACTTTCGCGTAGTTTTCGATTTTCAGAGGGGCGTAATACGACTCGAGCCGCTGGAGGCCAGCGCGGTCCAAATCGGGAGCCCAACTCCGGAAAGCTCTGTCCATCAGCGATGAAACCCAGCACTTATCTCGAGACTTCGGTTGTTGGCGCGTACCTAGACAATGGCGAGCCCTTTCGTCGCGATCTGACGATTCGCTGGTGGGAACATGAATTGTCGGAATATCGGGCGGTAATATCGCCGCTGGTGACGAGCGAACTTGGGCGCCTCGCTGAACCACATCGTTCCGCGTACCTGAAATTGGTCGAAGGACTCGAACAGGTCGAACTCACTGAAGAGGCGGCAATCCTCGCTGAAGGCTATGTCTCGCGCGGAATTTTTCATCGCAAGTTTATCGCCGATGCCTTGCACGTAGCGGTTGCTTCATTCCACAAAATCGATTATCTAGTTACATGGAACTTCGGCCATTTGGCGAACGTGAGGCGGCAAGCGCGCATCCGTCTATTCAATACGGCGGCCGGTTTTTTCGTTCCCATGATCGTGACGCCGGAGTTTTTGGTTTCGGAAGCAACGGAGATTGAGGCCGCTTAAAATTGAGATTGAGATTTAGAGGATTTGAGATCGAAGCGTGTACCGCCGACCTAAATTCTTAACCGTGTTGCATGAGATTCGCGAAAGGATGTCGCGCGAAGCCGATTATGACGTCGATCTGTTCGCCGAGATGGTGCGTTCGGGCGCGCGCCCGAAGCATGGGCCAGCGCGCAACATTCGTGGCCAGAGGAAACACTCGCCGCGCAATGATGAAATCGAAATTGAGCCAACACGGATGAACGGACGCCGACGCGCCTCTTAGCATGGTGCACTTCGCGCTTTACTGTAATGGACGCCACCTTTGAAACGATCGGCTTGGAAGTGCCCAGCGAGAAGGCGATTAACTTTCTCGCCGAGCGCGCCGAGAATCATGGTGAGCCTACGCGGCTATTGCGGCGCGGCGCGGTCCTGCATGGCCGTTGTTGGAAACTCGGAGAAGGTCTCGAAGTCTGGACCGTGCTCTACGAATCAGGCACCGGCGAAGTTTTCTACGCTAACTGTCGTCCGGGTTTTCGCGCCCGCTACATGCAGCGGATCACACCCTGGGCCCTCACCGAGTATGATGAACAAGGCGAAGCAGTAGTGCACGGTTACTGCGGCGGCTCGGACACCGAAGTCCTGTTCGAGCTGCAAAACCTGACGGAAGTTGGCGCCTCCGGTTTTCGCGCGCCAGCGCTGCACGTCGGCTTGTGCGGCCTGGCGTATCGCGCTCGGGTTTGCGCGCGCGAGATGGAGAGGCGTTGGTTGCCTTTGGAAAAGGCGGCGCCGTCGCGCGCGTCCCACGAAAATGATTGGATTCTTCGCGGCCGCGTGTTGGCTTTCAAACCGCTACGAAATCCGCTTTCGGGCAGCGAACTCTACTGGATCTATCTCGATCTATGCGGGCTGAAATTGGAAGTGTTGGTTAATACGCGCTCGCTAAGCGGCGGGCCGCTTTATGTGGGGGGAACTCTTTCCGCTGAAGTTTGGCTTCAGGGCCATGTGTTCGACGAACAGGCACTGCGGCTGCGTTACGAAGGCGTCGATCCCGCCTGTTCGCCGCAGAGTTTCTGGCCAAACTTTTCTCGCAGTAATTAGGGCTGAGATCGATTCTCAGATTTGAGATCTGAGATTTGAGATTCTTGATTGGTTTAGTTGAGACTATTAGCGTTTGATACCTCGCGTGATTGTCCCGGCTTCTGCTCTGCTTGAATGAAGCGACTCTTAATCATCATCCTCACGGTGTTGGTCCTGGCTGTCATCGGCCTCTATGTTTTCGATCAGTACTGGATCCACCATTACGATTCTCTAATTGCGCGCGAAGCCGTCCGCTATCAAGTCGATCCCGATTTGGTGTGGAGCATCGTGTATGAAGAAACCTATTTCACACCGTGGAAGAAAGGCCGCAACGGAGAGATTGGATTGATGCAAGTTACCCCGGTGGTCGCTCGCGAATGGGCTGCCGAGACCAGCTTAACGCCGTTGGAGCAACGTGCTGCCGCGGATACTGAGACGCTGTTGCGCGATCCGGAGCGCAACGTTCAGATCGGCTGCTGGTATCTCGAAAAATCCAGCCAGGAATACCGCGATTCGCCCGGACGTGAAGCGCGGATGCTGGCGGCTTATAACGCCGGCCCTAGCCGGGCGGCGGATTGGAATCGCGTGGCTAATGGCGCCCCGCCATTGACCGAACAGGGATTCATCGCCCGCATCGATATCGCTTCCACGCGGGCTTACGTCACTTCAATTCTCGATCGCTATCATCGCGTCAAGGCGGCGCGCGGTGCTCCCCAAAACAGTGTCAGCTCCAAAGGTCCAAAGGGTCCTGTCTTCTTTCATCAGAGATGACGGTAATCTATTCAGCGCGCTGGCTGCTGCCTATTGTATCGCCGATGCTCGAAGATAGCGCGCTGGCAATCGACGGTTCCACGATCGTCGCGGTTGGCCCACGCGGTGAGATAGTGTCTGCATTTCCAAATTCGCCGATTGAAGATTTCGGCCAAGCGGCGATTCTACCTGGATTAATTAACGCACATTCCCATTTGGAATTGACCGTAATGCGAGGCTTTCTCGAACGCGAAGAAAGCGATTTTTCCGCGTGGCTGAGAAAGCTGACCAGCGCCCGCCTGGCGATGACCCCGGAAGATCTGATCGTCTCAGCCACCTGTGGAGTGATCGAGGCGGCGCGCGCCGGCGTTACCAGCGTTGGCGATTCCAGCTCATCGGGCGCGCACACCATGCAAGCGCTAAGACGTGTCGGACTCCGCGGCATTGTCTATCAGGAATCCTTCGGCCCTGCTCCCGAACGAGCAGCCGAGAACGTCGCGCAACTATGCGATCAAATCGGCGGGATGCAGGAATACGAAAATGATCTCGTGCGTGCAGGCGTATCGCCGCACTCGCCCTACACGGTAAGCGCGACGCAGCTTGAGATTATTTCTCGTCTGGCCATCGATGAAAAGCTTCCGTTGATGGTGCACGCGGCCGAATCACAAGCTGAGAAATTACTTCTATTGGAAGGTCGTGGCGCATTCGCGGAGGGACTTAACAAACGTGGTATCGACTGGGATGCTCCGCGAATCTCGACGATTGCCTATTTGCAACGTCACGGCGTCCTGGACACTAGACCTCTACTAGCGCACTGCATCAACGTCGATGATAACGATCTCGATCTCATCAAACAAAGCGGCGCTGCCATCGCTCATTGTCCTAAGTCCAATGCGAAGCTGGGGCATGGCTGCGCGCCTTTCGCTCAATTCGTCTCACAGGGAATCACCGTCGGCCTGGGAAGCGATTCAGTCGCGAGCAATAACACCTGCGACATTCTCGAAGAAGCGCGTTTTGCGACGCTGCTCGCACGACTTGATTGGGGCAGTAGCCCCCGCGTTAGCAAGGGCTCTGGGTCCTTCGACCTCAGCGACGGAATAGTAGAACTCCCTGATAGTCGGAAAAATGCATTGGTCACCGCCGAGCAAGCGTTGTTCGCAGCGACCGTCGGTGGGGCTCGCGCGCTGCGGATCGAAAATCGAGTCGGCGCGCTCGCGAAAGGAATGCAGGCGGACATCGTGGTGGTCGATCTCAGTAGCGCACATCAACAGCCCATCAGCAATCCGGCAGCCACACTGGTCTTTTCCTCATCGGGGCGAGATGTGCTGCTAACGATGGTCGCGGGAAAAGAGATCTATCGTGATGGTCGTGTGAGCACTGCGTCTGAGGAAGAATTACGAATTCGACTGACAGAAATCAGAAGCAAATTCGAAGGTACGTGACTAGTTTATAGACGAGAAGCGCTCTTAATTTTACGCTCTTCCGAATTGAGTGAAATGCCCAGCATTTCGCTCAATTCGGAAGCGGACAAGATGGGTGTGCTAAGCGAGCTATAAACATTTCGCCGCTACGCGGCTGTCTTCCCGACAGAACTCCTAAAGCAGGGTGTGAATAAGAAAGTATCACAGTAAGACCGAACTGCGGTCTTGCAGGTATCCCAGAAATATTTGCTATCATAACGACCATGCTGGACGCGCGACGATTCTTGTTACCCGCAATTAGCACAGCCCTGCTCGGACTGACTTTCGTCGGGAGTATTTCCGCGCAGAGTCCTGGCAATCCCATGACTCCTTCGAATCCCACTATGGTTGGAAGGCATCTTGACGACGATAAGGAAGCGCTCTACGCGCAATTTAACGATTACAAGCGAAACCCGAATCCCGAACAGCAGAGGTTTGCTTATCCAACCGCCAAAGAATATCTGCGCCGGTTCGGAGGCGAGACCGACACTGAGACGAAGGAAGTGCGAAGATTCGTCGCCGAATACGAGAGGGCGATGCACGAGCACGAACTCTATGCTGCTTACGGCGCCAGGAACTACGCGAAAACTTTTGAACTGGGTCGACCGCTCTTGAAATCGGATCCGGAAAGCTTTTTCGTGCTCGGCATTATGGCTGAAGCCGGCTACGACAGTGCGTTAGCGGGAAATGCGAGTCTGAACACCGAGACAATTGATTATGCGAAGCGAGCAATTCGGCTCATCGAGGACAACAAAGTTTCTAAAGCCGATCCGTTCAAGAGCATGGATATTGCGCGTGGCTTTCTTAACTTTGCTTTGGGATGGTTTCTCAAAGACGAAGAGCCGGTTACAGCCGCCGTCGCCTTTACGAAAGCTGTACAGACTGACAGCCCTTATCGAACTGACCCCGCAGCCTACCATCGTCTGGGGTCTCAATTCTGAAGGGCGAATTCAATCAATTCTCCGCTCTCTACAACGAAAAGTTTGGCAACAAACCTCCGTCTGCGGAACAGACTGCGATGCTGGAACGAATCAAACACCTGGCCGACCGAGCCATCGACGCCTACGCTCGCGCCGTCGCCCTCAGCACCCGGCCCGAACAACAAGACGCCAAAAACAAAATCCTCGCGCAGTTGACGACGCTCTACAAAAACTTTCACAACGGCTCGGACGCGGGATTGAATGAGTTGATATCGACTGTTCTGTCGAAACCAATGCCTTAGGTGAACTCAAGAAAGCTATGGGCAGGTTTTACCCTGCCCACTTCTGCTTTCTGTTCTCTCGGTCCCGGCCCGCGGGACCCGCGATTGGCCTTATCAACCCTCGATCGTGCTCATCGCGGTTACAGCTTTCTTTTCGTAGGCGGCGATGACCGCAACGTTTCCTTTCTCGACGGTGCTCAGGGAAGCGTCGCTGTAGCTTGGGTTGGCTTTGTACCAATCAAGGCTGGCAAAGTATTTTTGCGTCCAGGGGTCCTTGAAAACCTTTCCGTGGCGAGCATAGATCTCTTCGCGCATCTTGCGAACATCTTCAAGGAATAAGCCCTGGAGCAAAGCGCTCGTGATGGGCACAGTGCTTATTTGATTGTGAAGCTTGTTTTCGTAAGCGACGATCGTTTCGACGTTGGTCTTGTCCGGACCCGAGAGTTCTTCGTCTTTGAAATTCGGATTAGGATCGTACCACGGCTGGCCGCCGAAATACTGATCTAGCCACATGGTTTTAAACATACGGCCATGGCGCGCATAGACTTCGTTGCGCAGCAGCCGCAGTTCGTGCAGGCTCAAACCGCGCAGCATCGCCGGAGTAATGAGCTTATTTTCGAATAATTCCATGTCGCCGGGAGCCAAAGCCACGCGACGCTGCTGTCTCTGGATTGTGTCGATCAATTGCAGGTTCTTGCGCTCGATTGCGCTGAGGCTCTTGGGATCGTAATGATCGGCCGGACGATACCAGTAACGCTCGTCGAAATATTGCTGAAGCCATGGTGTGCCAT
>Ga0209056_10008119_pt1 | contig 10779 bp, 14 predicted proteins | sample GraSoiAngelo_114_FD_185876 | JGI IMG/M metagenome (GOLD analysis project Ga0209056, IMG submission 185876) | Grasslands soil microbial communities from the Angelo Coastal Reserve, California, USA - 14_0903_13_40cm (SPAdes) (version 2) | ecosystem: Environmental > Terrestrial > Soil > Grasslands...
GTCGAGCCGGTTCTGGCGCGGCTCGAGCAATGTCTTCGCCGTCCTCGGTCGCGGGCTCGCCGGCCGCGGCCATACCACCACCGCTGTGGTCGCCTACGATCCGCTGGTGGGCGGTTTCCAGGCCCACGGCCTGAGCGTGCGGAAGCTGCCCGTGGGCCATACGAGCCTCAAAGGCGCCCGCGCTCTGCGGCAGACGCTCGGACTGGGCGAGCTCGCGGCCGACGTGGTGCTCGTGGACAGGGCCCGCGACATCCGCCTGGCGGCGTTCGCCTCCGTCGGCACGCCGCTCGTCGTCGTGTACTGCATCAGCACGCCCCGCCCCCCGCGCGACCTGTTGACGCGCCTCGCGTTCCGGCGGGTGGCGTTGACGGTGTTCCTCACCGAGCAGCTCGCGCAGCGCGCGTTCGCCGAAGCGTCGTTCATGCGCCGGGCCGGACATCGCGTGATCCCGAACGGCGTGGACTGCGATCTGTTCCGCCCGGACGAGGCGGCGGCGTGCGCGTTCCGGCGGCGCCACGACCTGGGTGACGGCCCGGTGCTCCTCGGCGTGGGGGCGCTGGAGATCGAGAAGCGCTGGGACCTGTTGCTCGACAGCGTGGCCCGGCTGGCGCCCGCGCCGCCGCTGGTGCTGTGCGGCACCGGTGCCCTCGAGGGATCGCTGCGAGCGCACGCGGAGCGGCTCGGTCTGGACGTGCGGTTCGTGGGACAGCTCGACTCGGCGGAGCTCATCGGAGCCTACAATGCGGCGACGTGCGTCGTGCACACGCGCCCCGACGAGGTGTTCGCGCTCGCGTTGATCGAAGCGCTCGCGTGCGGGCGGCCGGTGCTGGCGGCGGGCGGCGGCGGGACGCCCGAGCTCGTGGGCGCGGCCGGCGTGCTGGCACCAGCCGGGGACCCGACCGCTTTCGGCCGCGTCCTGCAGGACCTGCTGGGTGATCATGAGCGCCGGGCGGCCCTCGCGCTGGCGGCGCGACGCCGTGCGGTCGAGCGCTACTCCGTCGAGCGGATGGTTCGCGACTACGCGGAAGTCGTCGAAGCTCTCGGTGAGGGGAGGGGAAAGCGCGGGTGAGTGAGCGGACCCCGGGGAAAGGTGCCCAGTGTCCGCTCACCTTCATTCACCCGTCCTGCATTTCACTTGCCGTCGGTGGTCGCCGGCCGATTCTCGTCGTCGATCGGATCGACGTCGGGCGGTGTCTGCCCACCGCCGGGGCCGAAGCCGGTCCTGCCGGGGCGACTCGGGGGAAGCGTGATGGGCGCCTCCGCCACGTTGTTGTCATAGTTGCTCTCGAAGAAGTTGTGGCACATCCCCTGCGGATCCACCGGCCGGTTGTGGGCCCGGTCGAACTTGGTGCAGGGGAACGGCGGGTTCACATGGATGCGGATGACATAATTGCCTGGCGGGACCGGCGCTTGCCCGTCGCCGCCATCCAGCACGAAATACTGCCCGCCGAGCCACTTGTAGTACTGATCCGCCCGACCGGCGCTGATTCCCTGGCTGCCCACGATCGCAGGGCCCAGGGGGCCGGCGGGCCGGCCACACACGTGATACACCCAGGGACCCGGCGACTGAATCCCGCCGTTCCAGGGCACCACGTCGATCATACAGAATCCGCGCTTCGCCGCCTGCCAGACTTTCCCTGAGACCGGATCCACCAGCTCATACGTGGCGTAATGCTGGAAGTGCCAGTGCTGATGACATGTGGACAGCTGGTACAGTCCATCTCCCGCTGCGACGTGCACGGCCGGGTCGCCGAGCGCGATGTCGGCGTCACCGATGTTGGGTGTGTTAACGGTGAACCGGACCACCCGATGCGGCACCGTGGGATCGAGTACGCCGCCTTCTTCCAGCGTGCACGTTCCCTCCTTGAGGATCTGATCGTACACAACCCACGACCCCTCGAGCGCTTTGCCGTCGACAATGAGATCCGGCGCACCAGCGAAGTCCCCATCGTGCGCGGCCGCGATCCGCGGCGCCGCGACGCGGCCCGAGTCGCTGGGGGTGCAGGTGGAGACGGCGACGATCACTGCGACGGCGGCAAGCGGGATGAAGCGCATACGGCACAGGCTCCGGTCAGGGGAGCCCGAACGTGCAACACGACACCGTGGGCGTCAAGCGCGCCTAGTGCAGGCCGCCGCTGCCGAACTGCTTGACGACGTCGCTCAGCACCGCCTTGGCGTCGCCGAACAGCATCCAGGTGTTGTCCTGCACGTACAGCTCGTTGTCGATGCCGGCAAAGCCGGGGTTCTTACTGCGCTTGATGGCGAGCACGGTCTTGGCCTTGTCGGCGTCGATGATCGGCATGCCGTAGATGGGACTCCCCTTGGCGTAGCGCGCGGCCGGGTTCACGACGTCGTTGGCGCCGATCACCAGCGCCACGTCGCACTGCGGCATGTCGGGATTGATTTCCTCCATCTCGACGAGCGCGGTGTACGGAATGTTCGCTTCCGCGAGCAGCACGTTCATGTGGCCCGGCATCCGCCCGGCGACGGGATGGATCGCGAACTTGACCGTCACGCCCCGCTTGGTCAGCTGGTCGTACAGCTCGCGCACTTTGTGCTGGGCCTGGGCCACGGCCATCCCGTATCCCGGGATGATCACGACGAGGCTCGCCTGCTCGAGCAGCTGAGCCGCGCCCTCGACCGTCTCCTGCTTCCACGCCTTCTGCTCGCCGATCGCGGCCGTCTTTTGCACCGTGCCGAACGCGCCGAACAGCACGTTGGTGAACGATCGGTTCATGGCCCGGCACATGATGATCGAGAGGATCAGGCCGCTCGAGCCGTCGAGCGCGCCCGCGGTGACGAGCAGCTTGTTATCGAGCACGAAGCCCATGGCGACCGCCGAGAGACCGGCGTAGGAGTTCAGGATGGAAATGACGGTAGGCATGTCCGCGCCACCGATCGGAATGATGAGCAGCACGCCGAACAGTACGGCGAGCCCGGCGATCGCGTAGAAGGCCTGGGCCGACCACGCCGCCGTCGGATGCATCACGACCACGACGCCCAGCGCACCGGCGGCCACCAGCACGCCGATGTTGACGAAGTTCTGTCCCGGGTAGGTCACCGGCCGCTGCGGGATCCACTTGACCTCCTGCAGCTTGCCCGCGGCCATGAGGCTCCCGGTGAACGTGAGAAACCCGAGGATCACCTCGGCCACGATGGCGCTCATCCGGAAGGCGGTGAGCTGCGCCGGGTTCTCGGTCAAGCCGAGGAAGTATTCCGCCGTCCCGACCAGCCCCGCGGCGAGCCCACCGAACGCGTGCGAGAGGGCGGTTCGCTGCGGCACGGCGGTCAAGGGCACACGGGACAGGGGAACTCCCACCACGAACCCGGCCGCGATCGCCAGCACGATCCAGCCGTGGTGCACGATGGCCGGCTGGAACCAGGTCGCCAGCACGGCCACGAGCATCCCCGCGACGCCCGCGACCACGGCGTGGCGGGCGGTCTTCGGGTCGTTCATCCAGTACAGCGAGAAGATGAACAGCGCCGTCGCGAGGATGGCAGCGAGCTGGTCGACGACGTACGTCATTGCTTCTTGAACATCTTCAGCATGCGGTCTGTGATGAGGAATCCACTGACGATGTTGGTCATGGAGGCGAACAGCGCGATGGCCCCGAGAATCCGGATGGTCTTCGGGTACTCGGCGCCCGTGACCGCGATGGATCCGACGACCGCGATCGCGGAGATCGCGTTGGTGAGCGACATGAGCGGCGTATACAACAGGCGGGACACCCGGCGGATCACGCCGAGGCCAATGAACGTCGCCAGCACGAACACGAACAGCATCGACCAGTAGTCCCCGGCAGCTTCGGCCGGTACGGGCTGGGCCGTCATTAAACCGTCGATCATGATTTCCGCACCTCCCCGGCGTGGGTCACGCAGGTCTCGCGTATGATCTCATCATCGAAATCCAGGACGAGCGTGCCGTCTCGCGTGACGTGCAACAGGAAGCTGGAGACGTTTTTCGCATACATCTGGCTCGCGTGCACCGGCACCGTGCTCGGCAGATTGACGGGGCCCAGGATCAGGACGCCGTGCCGCCGTACGTCGGTCCCGGCCTCCGCCAGCTCGCAGTTCCCGCCGGTTTCGACCGCCAGATCCACGATCACCGAGCCCGGTTTCATGCCGCGGACGGCGTCGGCCGTGATCAGGATCGGCGCGCGCTTCCCGGGAATGGCCGCGGTAGTGATCACGACGTCGGCGTCCTTCACTTGCTCCGCGAGGAAGGCAAGCTCGCGGCGATGGGTCTCCTCGGACAGCTGCTTCGCATAGCCACCGGCCGCCTCGGCCTGCTCGCCGATCTGCATCGCGAGGAATTTCGCGCCGAGGCTCTCCACCTGTTCCTTTACGGCGGCACGGACGTCGAACGCCGAGACCACGGCGCCCAGGCGGCGCGCGGTGGCGATGGCCTGGAGCCCCGCCACGCCGGCGCCGAGCACCAGCACGCGGGCGGGTGACAGGGTGCCGGCCGCAGTCACGAGCATCGGGAAGAAGCGCCCGGTCGCTGCCGCGGCGAGCAGGACGGCCTTGTATCCCGCCACGGTCGCCTGGGACGACAACACGTCCATCGGCTGCGCGCGGGTGATTCGGGGGAGCAACGCCAGGCTGAAGGCCGTCATCCGGCGAGCGGCCAGCTGAGACACGGTCTCCCGTTCGGCCGACGGCTGGAACAGTGCGACCAGCGCGCCGCCTTCGCGGCTCAGCCGGACCTCCTGGGCCGAGGGCGGCTGCACCTTGAGCACGATGTCGCTCTGCCCGAACACCTCGGCGGCCGTCGCGACCAGAGTCGCCCCGGCGGCGCCGAACGCGTCGTCACCGAACGACGCGGCCTCCCCGGCGCCCCGCTCGACCAGGACCGAGAAGCCGGCCTTCACGAGCCGCCCGGCGACGTCCGGCGTCAAGGCTACACGGCGCTCGTTGGCCGCGGTCTCTTTCGGGACCCCGATGTTCATCCCCGCTCCCTGAGGTATTCGGTAAGCCCCCTGTGAGGAGGCCTCTCACGTCTTTGGTAAGCTTCCCCGCTCCCGCGCTTGCGCCAGCAGCCGCTCAGTGAAGTCGAGCCGCTCCGCAAGCTCGCCGACCTGCGACTCGAGCCCGAGCATGCGATCTTCCAGGTCCGACACTCGCCGGTCCGACGCACTGGGCCCGATCCCGGCATCGGAAACTTCCCACCGTACGACCCGCCGCCCGTCGCCATCGCGGAAATCGCCGGCCGCGACGACAACCACGTCGTACAGATACCAGATCCCCATCCCGCCGAGGGTGAGGCACATCCAGATGCCGCTTTGGGGACGGCCGGTGTAAAAACGGTGCAGGCCGAACACGCCGCCGCAGACGGCGAGCCCCAGCGTCAGAGCGCGCGAGCGCTCGGACACCGAAGCGTGCGCCGCGCCCGGCTCCGGTGGCTCCATCGACTCGTAGCGCGACAGCGAGCCCGATGTCACGTGGCGGGCCCCGAGAGCCCGGCGAGGACCTCGAGCGCCTGCCGCGGGATCACGCCCGCTTGCCGGCCCACTTCCCGCCCCTGCCGGAAGACGATCAGCGTCGGAATAGCGCGGATGCCGAAGCGCTGCGTGGTCGCGGGGTTGCGGTCGGTGTCGAGCTTCACGACCAACACTTCGCCCTGGCGCTCGCGCGCGAAGTCGTCGAGCACGGGGGCCATGATCTTGCAGGGGCCGCACCAGTCGGCGTATCCGTCCATGACAACGGGTACTTCGGTGCCCTTGAGGACGGCATCGAGCGTCGCGTCCGTGACCGCGATGGGCCGATCGAGCAGGATCGGGCGCCCGCAGCTGCCACACTTGGGGCGGTCGGTGATGCGCGTGAGATCCACCCGGTTGAGCGTGCCGCAGAACGGACAGACTACCGTCGCGCGTTTACCGACCTCTGTGACCGACACGGCTCACCTCCATCGTGAATCTACTTGTCTCGTTGCACGATCGCTTCCGCCTCGATTTCCACGAGCATCTCGGGCGCCACGAGCCGGCTCACGGCCACCAGCGTGGTGGCCGGTCGGATCGCCCGGAACACTTCGCCGTGCGCCCGTCCCACCCGCTCCCAATCGGCGATGTCGGTCACGTACATACGGGTCCGGACTACGTCGGCGAGCGACGCGCCGGCCTGGGCGAGCGCGCGCTCGATGTTCTTGAGCGCCTGGACCGCCTGCAGGTAGGCGTCCCCGATTCCGACGATCGTGCCGTCGGGCCCCGTCGCCGTCGTGCCCGCCACATGCACCGTGGATCCCACGCGGACCGCGCGCGAGTAGCCGACGACCGGCTCCCACGGCGCCCCACTCGAGATGTTTTGCCGTCGCATGTCAGCGTAACGCCGGCGCTTCGTTCTGCGTTTCGTGCGCCACGGTGTTCTTGCCGGTCTGCTTGGCCTGGTACATGAGGCGGTCCGCGGCCGCGAGCAGCGCATCCACCGACTCAGGCGGGACCAGGAACGTCGCGACCCCGATGCTCGCCGTGATCCGCCAGCCGTGCGCCGGCACCACCGCAGACAGCGCCTGGCGCAGCTTCTCCGCGGTCAGCCGCGCGGCCGCCGCCCCGGCCTCGGGCAACAGCACCACGAACTGGTCGCCGCCGATCCGCGCCACCACGTCACTCGCCCGCAACACCCCCGTCAGCCCGCGGGCCACCGAGCGCAACACGGCATCGCCCGCCTCGTGGCCGAGGCGGAAGTTCACGAGCTTGAACTCGTCGAGATCGATGTAGACGACCGAGAACGCGTGCGGGTAGCGTCGGGCCCGCGCGATCTCGGCTTCGGCGAGCTCGTAGAAGGCGCGGAGATTGGCGACGCCCGTGCGCTGGTCGGCCCGCGCCTGGTCCCGCTCCCGCGCCGCGGCCTCGCGCAACCGGGCCACGATGTCCGCGACGAGGGCCAGCGCCCCGAGCCGCAGCACGCCGTTCCAGTAGGGAATCGACCAGTGCGCGTAGGCGCCGTGCGTGAGGGCGTCGGAGAGGAGCCAGGCGATCGCGCCGGCGCAGGCCACGCCTAACGCGGGACCGCGACCTGCGTACCACGCCACCAGCGCCACCGGGGCGAGATAGAAGAGGAGAGGAGTGAGCTCGGGACCGGTGGCGAAGTCGACGTAGCCCAGCGCCGCCACGGCGACGAGCCCGGCGACTACAACGATCCACGGCGGCCGGTGGGCGAGCCAGGCGGCCAGGCCTCCACCGATAGGACGGGTGATGCCTACCCCCACGCGCGTCGGTCGGTCGGAAGATAACCCCCGGAGCCCGGCGACGGGCGACGGGAGTGGAGCGGCCCTGCTAGCACAGGGCCATCTGGTCGGGCGGGCCCGCGGGATAGCTCAGCCGCCCGCCCGGAAGCACCTGGGCGTGCGCCGACAGCCGATGCGGATCCAGCCGCGCGGCGCCGAGGATGTGGCGCACGTCCTCCCCCCGAGCGACCAACGCGTCGGCGATCAGTTGGCGGTGACAGCGCCAGGGCACGGCTTCCGCACACAGGACCGCCGTGGGTCGGGCCCGGGCCAGCTCCCGCAGCCGCGTCAACGCCTCCTCGAACCCGGACGTCTCCATGTAGTCCGCGTAGCCGCGGAAGCTGGCGCTGCGCCACGCGGTGTTGGTCGAGTCCCGTCGCGCCGTGCGGCGCCCACCGAGCTCGGGTTCGTGATGGTAGGCGACGCCGACCGCTTCGAGCGCGGCGGCGAGCGCGTCGCGGGCGAAGTGCGGGTGCCGACGCGACGCCGGATATCGCCGCACGTCCACCACCTGAGTGACCCGATGGGCCGCGAGCAGGTCCAGAAACTCTCCGAGCTCCCGGGTCGAGTGCCCGATCGTGTAGATCACGCCGGAGAAGTAAGCCTCACGGCGCACGCGGTGGAAGCCCGGGGGCGGCTTGACACGGCCGGGACCGGCTCTAGACTTAACCATATGGTTAAGTCTAACGATCCCGCACTTGACGTCACGTTTGCCGCGCTCGCCGACCCCACCCGCCGGGCGATCCTCGCGCGGCTGGCCGCGCGCGACGCATCGCTCACGGACCTGGCGCGTCCGTTTCGCATGTCCCTCCCCGGCGTCCATAAACATCTCCGCGTGCTCGAGCGGGCGGGGCTGGTCGCGCATGCGAAACAGGGCCGCATCCGCCGCTGCCGCCTGGTGGCGCGGCCCATGAAGGACGCGGCGCGCTGGATCGAGCGGTACCGCCGGTTCTGGGAGACGCAATTCGACGCGCTGGCCGCCTATCTCGCCCAGCCCAACGCACAGGAGTCATCCGCATGGCCACCCGACAAGAGCAGCGCTCCACCGTCACGCTCCGGCTCCGGCGCACGTTCGCGGCGCGGCCGGAGCGCGTCTTCCAGGCGTGGACCACGCCGCAAGAAATGAAACAGTGGACCCCCCGAGAAAGCTGGTGTATACCTGGCGTTGGGAGAGCGAGCCGGAGGCCCCAGAAACCTTGGTGACCGTCGAGTTCCTGGACCGCGGTAACGCGACCGAGCTCGTGCTCACGCAGGAGTTGTTCACGTCTGAGGAGGCGAAGCAGAAGCACGAGACCGGATGGACCGGGTGCTTCGAGAAGCTCGCCCGTCTCGTCCAAGGCCACTAAGAAAGGGAGAAACGGATCATGAGCGAAAAACAGCAGTTCCTAACCCAGCTGGAGAAGGAGCTGTCCACGACGATGCGGGTGCTCAGGGCATATCCGGCCGCCAAGTCGGATCTGAAGCCGCACGCCAAGTGCAAGGCCGCGAAAGACCTCGCCTGGATGTTCGTGACCGAGCAAAAAGCGAGCGAGCAGGCGCTGGACGGCGGGATCGAGTTCGGGAAAATGGCGAAGGCGCCGGACACGCTGGCGGACGTGATCGCGACCTACGAGAAGTCGTCCAAGGCGTTCGTCGAACGGATCAAGCGCACGCCTGACGCGGAGCTCGACAAAACGGTGAAGTTCTTCGTGGCGCCGAAGCAGATGGGCGATCTGCGGAAGATGGACGTGCTGTGGTTCATGCTGATGGACCAGGTGCACCACCGCGGCCAGTTCACCATCTATCTCCGTATGGCCGATGGCAAGGTGCCGTCGATCTACGGGCCGTCGGCGGACGAGCCTTGGATGTAGCCCGTAGCCGGCCGGGGCCCCGCTTCGCGACAAAACGACGCAGTCGCTACGCGGGGCCCCGGCCGGCTCCGACTAGAGATTCGGCAGTCAGAACCGGATAGATCGCGGCACGGCAACGCGCTAAGTTCTCCAGCGTGGGCCGTGCCGCTGTTGTTTCCGACCTGACACCCGAGCGCCGCTGGCGCATCGTCCTGGCGCGCGATCGCCGCTACGACGGCGCGTTCGTCTATGCCGTGCAGTCGACGGGGATCTATTGCCGCCCGTCCTGCCCCAGCCGGCGTCCGCGACGCGCGCAGGTCGCGTTCTTCCCGGTCCCGGAAGCGGCCGAGCTGGCGGGGTTCCGGCCTTGCCGCCGCTGTCGGCCGGGCGAGGCAGCGGCGCCGGATCCCGGGGTGCCGCTCGTGCGCACCGTGTGCCGGCTGATCGACGCGCACCCGGACCGACCCGCGAGTCTCGCCGCCCTGAGCGCCCAGGCCGGGGTGACGTCTCATCGCCTGCTGCGCACCTTCCAGCGGGTGCTGGGCATCAGCCCGCGCCAGTACCGCGACGCGCGCCGGGTCGACCGCTTCAAGGCGGAGCTGCGCGCGCGGGGTCGCGTGAGCCCGGCGTTGTACGAAGCGGGGTACGGCTCGACCAGCCGCGTGTACGAGCGAGCGCACGCGCAACTCGGGATGACGCCCGCGACCTATAGCCGCGGCGCACCGGGCACGTGCGTCGCCTTCACCATCGTCCCCTGCGCCCTCGGCCGGCTGCTCGTGGCGGCGACGCCGCGCGGGATCTGCCGCGTCAGCTTGGGGAGCGGCGCGGACGACCTCGAGGCGGGACTCGCCGCCGAGTTCCCCGCCGCCCAGCTGCGTCGGGACCGTGGCGCGCTTGCCGCGTCCGTCGGGGCGCTGTTGCGCTACCTGGACGGGCATGCCGAGCCGCTCGACCTGCCGCTGGACGTGCGCGCCACGGCGTTCCAGCGGCGCGTGTGGGAAGCGTTGCGCCGCATCCCCTACGGCACCACTCGTTCCTACACCGACATCGCACGGGCCATCGGCAAGCCGTCCGCCACTCGCGCCGTGGCGCGGGCCTGTGCCACGAACCCCGCGGCGCTCGTCATCCCCTGCCACCGGGTCGTGCGAGCGGACGGCGGCCTCGGCGGCTACCGCTGGGGTGTCGCGCGCAAGCGGGCGCTCTTGGAACAGGAGCGGGCCGGCACGGTCAAGTAGCGGTCGCGGAGGCTTGTTGCCCGCTTGAGGGGCGACGTCTACGTTCCCCGCGATGACACTCTCCTCCCCCGTGTTCCGGGCCGTCGCGACCTGCGTGGTGCCTGAAGCCTCCCGGCTCGACGCCGCACAGTGGGATGAGATGGCAGCCACCGTCGCCCGGGCCATCGCCGCCCGTCCGCGCGCCATGCAGCGCCAGCTCGCCCTGTTTCTCATCCTCCTCGAATGGTTTCCACTGGTTCGCTACGGCCGCCGGCTTTCCCGACTCGATCCCGCACGACGGACGAAATTCCTCGATCGACTGCAGCGCAGCCCCTTGCTGCTCTTGCGGCGCGGATTCTGGGGCGTGCGGACCCTCGTCTTGATGGGATACTACGGGCGCCCCGCCGCCGCGGCGGAGATCGGCTATCGGGCCGACGCGCGCGGCTGGGAGGCGAGGCGGTGAGCGCCTCGCGGTCTTACGACATCGTCATCATCGGCTCGGGGGCGGGCGGCG
>Ga0209056_10008121_pt1 | contig 10778 bp, 7 predicted proteins | sample GraSoiAngelo_114_FD_185876 | JGI IMG/M metagenome (GOLD analysis project Ga0209056, IMG submission 185876) | Grasslands soil microbial communities from the Angelo Coastal Reserve, California, USA - 14_0903_13_40cm (SPAdes) (version 2) | ecosystem: Environmental > Terrestrial > Soil > Grasslands ...
CCGCCACGGGGCCGACCTACGTTCCGGAAGGCCTCCCCAACCTGATGCCTTACTTCAATCCACGCGGCGCGCCAAAGATGATCGCCTTCCTGAAGGAGGCCTTCAACGCGGAAGAGATTGCGCGGCATCAGTCTCCCGAAGGGATAGTTCATCACGCGAAAATCAGAATTGGCGATTCGATTATTGAGATGGGCGAAGCACACGGAGCATGGCAGCCGCGGCCGATGCATTTAATGGTTTATGTCGATGATTGTGACGCCTGGTATGCACGCGCGATGAAAGCTGAGGGAGCAGTCTCGATGGGCGAACCCGCGAACGCGCCTTACGGTGGTCGCTCCGGAACAATTAAGGATCCGTTTGGGAATACGTGGTATCTCAGTTCGCAAATGAAATAAGCTGACACGTGCGCAGTAAAATCTAGATGAGCAATCATCACTAACAGACGAAGAAGGAGAAGAGAATCATGGCAGTCAAATCAATTCCCGAAGGTTACCACTCAGTCACGCCTTATTTGATCATCAAAGGCGCGGCTGACGCGATCGAGTTCTACAAGAAGGCATTCGGCGCCACGGAGTTGTTCCGCTTTCCCGCGCCGGATGGAAAGATTGGGCACGCGGAGATCAAGATCGGCGATTCGCCGATCATGTTGGCCGACGAATTCGCCGAGATGGGTTACAAAGGACCGCAGGCCCTTGGCGGATCGCCCGTAAGCCTGATGATTTATCTCGCAGACGTTGACACCGTTTTCAATCGAGCCGTCGAGGCGGGCGCGTCAGTCAAAGAGGCCGTGCAAGACAAATTTTATGGCGACCGAACCGGCACGCTAACGGACCCGTTTGGCCATGTCTGGCATGTCTCGACCCACAAAGAAGACGTCTCGATGGAAGAGATGGAAGAGCGCGCGAAGGCCGCAAGTGCGAAGGCTTCGGGCGCCGGACAATAACTTTGCCCGCGGCCGCGAATAATGTAGAGTCGTCCAAGACGCTTCGACAATTAATGACGGCTGAAGCTTGTGAAAGAGCGTTCCTGATTTCTCTCTTGCGCATTTTGTCCGTTATTGTTGTGTCAGCGCTTTGGTATGGAAATAGTCAATCGTCGCAAACGCATGATGTCTATCGCGCGTAAGTTGCGCCGCGAAGAAAACCGCACTATAGGGTTGGTGCCCACGATGGGCGCGCTGCACGAAGGGCACCTGAGTCTCATCCACGAAGCCCGGGCGATGTGTGACGTCGTCGTGGTTTCGATCTTCGTAAATCCCACGCAGTTCGGCCCCGGCGAGGACTTTGGGGCCTATCCGCGCGATCTAACCGCCGACTCGGCGCTGCTGGCCGAGTACAACGTCGATTATGTTTTCGCGCCCACGCTGGAAGAAATCTACCCGCAAGGCTTTTCCACCTTTGTGACAGTCGAAGGCTTGTCTGAACAATTGGAGGGAGCGTCGCGTCCGGGACACTTTCGCGGAGTGACCACGATAGTGGCAATCTTGTTCAATATTGTGCGGCCCCATTTCGCATTCTTCGGACAGAAGGACGCGCAGCAATCGGTGATCGTCAAACAGATGGTGCGCGATCTCGCCTTCAATACCGAAATAGTCGTGTTACCCGTCGTGCGCGAGGAATCAGGACTGGCGATGTCTTCGCGCAACGAGTATTTGAATGATGAACAGCGTCAGGCTGCAACAGTTTTGAGTCGGGCTCTGTCGCAAGCGCGCGCCGCGTATGAGGACGGCGAGGATAGCAGCAGGCGTTTGATCGAGTTAGCGCGTTCGACGATCGAGAAAGTGCCGCTCGCCCGGATCGATTACATAAGCGTGAACGATGCCGAAACCCTCGAAACCCTGGATCAGATCGAGGATCGCCCGGCGCTGCTTTCACTAGCTGTCTTTATCGACAAGACACGGCTGATTGATAATGTGGTGTTGGGTAAGATGAAGAAGCAGGACGCCGCGGGCGCGAACGCGTGACCCCCGTAATCCTTTGCGTCTTGGCCCTTGGGTGAATTTGTTGCTCGCAAAGGCGCAAAGCTCGCAAAGGAACCAGAAATGACTAAGCAGAAATCTCACATTCGATTCGTTCTGAACGGTGAACCTGCCGAAGTTGCGTTCGCGCCGCATAAGACTCTGCTTGAAGTCCTGCGTGAAGATTTGAATCTCACTGGAACGAAGCATGGTTGTGAACTTGGCGAATGCGGCACTTGCACGATTTTGGTCGATGGGCGTTCGATTCTTTCCTGCCTGATGCTCGGTCTCGATGCGGAAGGCCGTGAGGTGACGACCATTGAAGGCATGGCTGAAGCTGGTCGACTCCATCCGCTTCAGGATACGTTTGCCGATCTCGGCGCCGCGCAGTGCGGTTATTGCTCGCCGGGTTTTCTGTTGGCGGCTAAAGAATTGTTGGAGAAGAATTCAAAGCCTACACGCGACGATATCAAAGAGGCTTTGTCAGGAAATCTCTGCCGCTGCACCGGCTACATTAAGGTTTACGAAGCGGTGGAGTTAGCGGCGGCGCGGATGCGCGGCGAAGAGATGGAACCAGCTAGCGAAAGTATCTATGGCTGGTGATGAAGCTAAAATTACCTCATAGGTTAGGAAGGGTGGCTTGCCCCCGCAACAGCGCCGAGGAAAATATATACTGCGGGGGCAAGCCGCCCTTCCTGACCTATGAGGATGCTTAGATGTCGTGTTATTTCTGATCCGGCAATGTCTAACCATCAATCAAACAATGGCCAGCCTACGAAAGTCGTCGGCAAGCCCTTTCGCAAAGTTGACGCGCGCGCGAAATGCACAGGTCAAACGAAGTTTGCCGACGACATCTTTCTGCCGCGCATGCTCTACTGCAAAATCCTGCGTAGTCATCTGCCGCACGCGCTGATCAAGAACATCGATTTCTCAAAAGCACGCTCGCTGCCGGGCGTGGCAGGCATTATTACGGGAAAAGACTTGCCGATTCCCTACGGCATTCTTCCGGTTAGTCAGGATGAACACGCGCTCTGCATCGACAAGGTGCGGTTCATCGGTGATCCGGTGGCGGCGGTGGCGGCGATTGACGAAGACGTAGCCTTCGACGCGATGAATTTGATTGAGGTCGAATACGAGCCGCTGCAAACGATCTCTTCGATTGAAGAAGGCGTGATGATTGATGAGCCGCGCATTCATGAATACGGCGACGGCGGCAACGTGCATAAGAAAGTAAGCTTGGAATTTGGCGAGACGGACGAAGGATTCGCTGAAGCCGATCTAATTCGCGAAGATACTTTTTTCTATGAAGGCAACACCCATTTGCCGATGGAGCAACACGCGGCCGTTGCTTATTACGACACCGACGAGAAGCTCACTCTGTGGAGCTCAACCCAGACACCGCACTATGTGCATCGCGCGCTGACCAAGGTGTTGGAAATTGCGGCCAGCCATATTCGCGTCATCGCTACGCCAAATGGAGGCGGCTTTGGTGGCAAGAGCGACCCGTTTAATCATGAAGTGATTGTTTGCAAACTCTCGATGATCACGGGCCGACCGGTGAAATGTACGCTAACGCGCGAAGAAGTTTTTTATTGCCATCGCGGGCGTCATCCCGTTTTGATGAATGTGAAGACTGGAGTGAAAAAAGATGGCGCGATTACCGCGATGCATTTCAAGTCATTCCTCGATGGCGGCGCCTATGGGAGCTACGGCGTGGCAAGCACCTTCTATACCGGCGCTTTGCAAACCGTCACTTACGAAGTGCCGCGTTACAAGTTCGACGGCCTGCGCGTCTTCACCAACAAACCGCCGTGCGGCCCGAAACGAGGGCACGGCACGCCCCAGCCACGCTACGCGCTCGAAGTTCATCTCGACAAAATTGCTGAAGAACTCAATCTTGATCCGGCCGAGATGCGCAAACGACATCTAGTCAAGCCGTATTCGGTTACCGCGAACTATCTTCGGATCGGCAGCATGGGCTTGGGCGCTTGCATCGACAAAGTCGTCGAAGGTTCGGATTGGAAGAACAAATTCTCAGGCTGGAACGTGTCAGAACCGCGAGCGGGCCGGGGTCCCCAAGCGGGCAGCCCGCTTGGGGTGGTGGATGCGACCGGATCATTCGATTTCAGATTGCGGAATTCGGATTTGAGATCGAATGAGTCCGCCAATCCGCAATCCGCAATCCGCAATCCGCAATCCACTGATCCCCTCGCTACCGCTCGGGGTTCTGAAACGGCTCACGGTCCTGACGCCAGAAAACTTCCATACGGCAAAGGCATTGGCTTCGCTTGCTCTTCGTACATCTGTGGCGCCGGTCTCCCTATCTATTGGAACAACATGCCGCAGTCTGGGGTGCAGCTTCGACTCGATCGGCAGGGCGGTGTTTGTGTCATGTGCGGTTCGATAGATATCGGCCAGGGATCGGATTCGATTCTTGCTTACATCGTCGCCGAAGTTTTAGGAATCGAGCCGTTCGACATTCGCGTGGTAACTGCCGATACCGATCTGACACCCGTAGATCTGGGCAGTTATTCCAGCCGCGTTACGTTGATGACCGGCAATGCCGCGATTCAAGCCGCCGAACGCGCCCGCGAGTTCTTGACGATTGCCGTGGCCGAAAAACTCAAGGTGCCGATTGAAAATGTTTCCTTTGCCGAACGGCGCGCATTCGATGTCGAGAATCCTGAAGTGGGCGTCACTTTCGCCGAAGCTGTGGTGCTCGCTGAATCGAGGTTCGGCACAATTGGCACTGTTGGTTCCTACACACCACCGCCCTCACCGGGTAAGTATAAAGGCGCGGGTGTGGGGCCGTCGCCGGCTTACAGTTATTCCGCTGCGGTCGCCGAAGTGGATGTCGACGCTTCAACTGGTATCGTCATGGTCGAGCGCATCTGGATCGCTCATGACATCGGCAAATCGATTAATCCGGTGCTGGTGATGGGACAAGTCGAAGGCAGCGTCTACATGGGCCTGGGCGAAATCTTGATGGAAGAGATGGCCTATCGCGCGAATCGCAACGTCGTGCACAAGTTTCCGTCGATGCTCGAATACAAGAGCCCAACCACCATGGAGATGTGCGACGTTAAGACTTATCTGATCGAAGATCCCGATCCCAATGGACCCTTCGGCGCGAAAGAAGTTGGCCAGGGACCGTTGCTGCCCGTGCCGCCCGCGGTTGCCAACGCAGTTTACAATGCAGTCGGCGTCCGCATCGATGAAGTACCGATTACTCCTGAGAAAGTTTTGAAAGCGTTGCGCGAAAAATCAAGAGGACGTGAAGGTAGGTATGGCCCTGACTCCATTCCTTCGGTTGAGTGGCCCGAATTGTTACACGTGCCGACGCCTGCCGAAGGCGGCGACGGCAGCGCTATGCCGCGCGTTGCCGTGCATTCGTAAACTTTTCGACGAACTCATAGAATGCCCTTTGTTTGGGATGAAGAGAAAGAGAAAAGAAATGTCGCGAAGCACAAAATCCCGTTTGCCGAGGCGATCACGGTTTTCGATGATCCGCTCTTTGTGATTGCACGAAAGGCAACGGCGAAAGAGCGGAAGAATTATGAAGAAGAAATATAACAGCGAAATGGACGACGATTTGCGCCCTGAATACGATTTTAGCAAGATGCGAATCGTTGCGCGCGGACCAAAGCGCAAGGTTCCCAAGGCCAAAGTCATCCACCTTGATCCAGACGTAGCGAGGGCGTTTCCTGACGATGCGACAGTCAACGAGACACTTCGTCTCTTGATGCGAGTCGCGAAAAACCAAATCGATGACAACCTGTCCAAACGCAACGCCGGTTGAGCTTGGCACTGGGGCGAACTGTACTGACCTATGAAACGATATCTACCTTTTGTGATCATTATCATCGTATTGGCCGGCGCTGTCGGAGTCGGCGTTTTTCTCGCGAAGTGGAGCGGAGCCAAGTCCGATTCAACGTTCGTGGCCCAGAATCAACCTGTACCTCCGGGTGGTGCTGCCGCGCCGGCGAGTCAGCCTCCGCCCCAGTCGGCGCCGCTTACCAAGCCGAACGTCAAGGTCAGTTCTCCGGTGGTGCTGGAAGAGTATGGCGACTATCAATGCCCGCCATGCGGCCTGCTTTATCCGGAACTTAAAAAGATCGAGGCTGAATACGGCGATCAGGTGCGAATTGTCTTCCATCACCTGCCCCTGCCCAAGCTACACAAGAACGCGATGGCGGCGGCACATGCGGCTGAGGCCGCACGCAATCAGACCAAATTCTGGGAGATGCACGATCGCCTCTATCGTAATCAGAAAGAGTGGTCCGAATTGGACGATCCCCGGCCAATTTTTATTTCGTACGCGCGCGAACTGAAACTCGATATCCAGCAATTCACGGCCGACATGGACAGCAATCTTGTCGACCAAAGGATCAACGCCGACATGCAGCGGGCCGCTTCGATGGGCATCACGGGCACCCCGACCGTTCTAATCGAAGGTCAAATGCTGCGCTACGACGCCCCCAATCCCGAGGGTCTGCGGCGCGGTTTAAATCTAATGCTGGAAAGAAAAGCCACGTCTTAACTCTCAGATCTTCCCAGAAGCCCAGGCCGTTAACCTTGCCAGCTGCCAAGACTTAAATTGGCTAAGTTCAAGTTCTTGTTGACATGTCGCTCGCAGCCCTTTATAGTGCACTACCCGTAGGTCGCACTTTGATGCTAGCTTCGGCGTCACCCCCCGCATCAAACGACGGATGCCGATGTTCAAGCTAAGACGTCTCGAAATCACGGGCTTCAAGTCCTTTGCGGATCATACTGACCTCATCTTCACTGGTGATGGCATAACTGGAATTGTCGGACCCAACGGCTGCGGCAAGAGCAACGTGGCCGATGCGATCGCCTGGGTGCTGGGCGAGCAGCGCGTCAAACATCTCCGCGGTGGCGAGATGAAGGACGTGATCTTTCAGGGCTCGCGCAATCGTCCGCCAAGTGGAATGTCCGAAGTTGTTCTGCACCTGGAGCGCGATGAAGTAGTCGAACACGAACCGGAGATCGAAGACATCGATTCCACTCTGGAACAAATCGATGAGCACGCTGCGGTTTTTGAAGAAGTGGAGCCCGCGTCAGAACCGGAGCCCGTGTCAGAACCGCGAGCGGTAGCGACCGGACCCTCGGATTTCGGATTGGGGAGTTCGGATGTCGGATTGGAGGACTCATCATCTCCCGCTCTTCAGCAATCAGCAATCAGCGATCAGCAATCGGAGGGTTCGATCGCCACCGCTCCTGACACGGATGCGCATAGTGATTCGCCTGAAGCCGTCGATGCAGCGCAACCACCCGCAGAATCAAAACCAAAAGTCTTCCATCATCACCGTCACTGGCGTCGACGCAATCTGGCGCTTGAGTTTGCTCCCGGTGAAGCCGTCTCAGTTACGCGTCGCCTTTATCGCTCTGGCGAGAGCGAGTATCTGCTGAACGATCGTCCTTGTCGTCTCCGCGACATTCAGGATCTTTTTTCCGGGACCGGGTTGTCGGGGGGCCATTACGCCATCATCGAGCAGGGCCGCATCGGCCAGATCCTTTCGGCGAAGCCGATGGATCGTCGCACGATCATCGAAGAAGCAGCCGGCATCACCAAGTTTCGCGTGCGGCAACGCGCCGCGGAAGCGCGTTTGGAATCGGCACGCGCAAATCTCAGCCGCGTTTCGGACATAATTTCCGAAATCGAGCGACAGGTAAATAGTCTGCGCCGCCAGGCGGCGAAGGCGCGCCGTTATCGAATCCAGCGCGAAGAACTGCGTGAACTACTGCGGCGCGTGTATGTTGCCGAAGAAATCAATCTCAAGACATTACTGGAAGAGACGCAGGCGCAACTGGCGAATGCCACGGAAGAAGATCAACGGTTAGCGACCGAACTCTCGGAACGCGATGAAGCGGGCCGTGCGGCAACCCAAAACGCGCGTACTCTCGAAGACGGGTTGGCGCAGGTGCGTGCGGCCATTGCCGATGCCGCCTTGCAGCGCGATCGGCGAATCCGCGAACGTGTCTATCAGGAAGAGCAGATCGAAACGCTCTTGAAACGTCGCGCCGAGATTGAACGAGAAGTCGAAGCGCTCAACGAACGTCGATCGGTTTTTGAGTCTGAGCTGGAACGAGTGCGCCAGCTTGATGCCCAACTGAGCGCAGAGAATGAAAAGGCGACTGCGGAGTTGCGGTCTGCCGAAGGGGCGTATGCGCAGAAGCAGGCGCTGGTGGCGCAGGGCGAAAACGAGATCGAAATCGCGCGTATTGAGTTGCTCACTCACACGGCGGCATCCGAGCGGCTTAACGAATTAAGGCGGCAGCTTGAGAACGCGCTGGAGAAGCTGGCTCAACAGGCTGAAGGTTTAGCGCGCGAAGGCGAACGCGCGGCCTCGGCTCATGCCGAGCGAACGGCCGAGAAGCAAAGACTCAATCAGCAAATATCAGCCGCGCGCGAAAAACTCGGGAGACTAACCAATGAGCGCGAAACGGCAGTTAGAGCCGTCATCGAAGGCCACGAACGAGTCTCCGACACTGACGCTGAACAAACTCGCGTGCGCGACGAATACTCACGTTCGCTGCACCGTCTGGAAAGCTTCAAAGAACTGGATCAGCGACGCGCCCATTATTCTCTGGCAGTGCAGGAAGCTTTCTCAGTTAATGAAACAGAAGACTTCCACTTGATCGGCACGTTGGCTGACACGATTCGGGTCGATGAGCGATGGGAACGCGCAGTCGAAGGCGCGTTTGGATCTTCGCTCCAGTCGATTCTGGTTCCGACCCCTGACGATGCGATCCGCGCCGCGCATTGGTTGAAGAATAATCACGCTGGCCGAGCCACATTCCTGGTTACTGGACTGCACGGGGGAAGCGATGAAGTTGATCTGATGACCTGGACCGGGATCGCAACCGGAGCCAAACGTCAGGAATACATCCCGGTTGGCATCGATGGACCGCGCATTGGCGACATTCTAAACGCATCTCGTGAATTGCTCGACGTGCTTGAGAGAACAATGCCGGAGAGAATGAACGCGCGCATTGTGGATACGCTCGACGATGCGGTCGGATTATCGCTGGCGACGAGCGATATGTTCGTGACGATCGAGGGCGACTGGGTCACGGGCGGGCAATTCGTTAACGCGGGCAATGGGCGGGCGCTGGAAGAAGGCGCGGGCCTGCTGACTTTCAAACGCGAGCTGCGCGAGCTGGAATCCCATGTCAACGAGTTTGGTGCGCAACTCGCCGTTGCCGAAGTAGCGGTCAAAGATGCGCGCTCGCATCTTACCGGTCTCGAAGAAACAGTCATGTTGCTGAATGCTTCGATTGCCCGTGAAGAACGTGAGCTGTTAGCCCTTGAGATGACTGCGGGAACTCTGCAACAGGATGTTGAGCGAGCGGAGCGCCACATGCGCGTGGTTGCCGATGACAGTGTGCGGCTACAGCAGGAACGGCGCGAGTTGGAGGAAAAACTCGCGGAAACTCTGAGCGAAGCCGAGACTGCGGATGCAAAGCGGCGCGCAACTCAGGAGAGAATCGAACAGACGGTCAGTGTGCTTGCCGGCATTCGGCGCGATGCCGAGTTGGAGAGCGAACTCCTCAATCAGCAGCGAACGGAAGCTGCCGCTGCCGCCGAGCGACGTCGTTCGACCGCGTCGGATCTTCGCCGGCTGGAAATTGAGCGTGAGGAAGTTGCCTCGCGAATCGCGCGGCATCAACTGGAACTAACTGAAGCTGAAACCCGACTCGACGAACTGAAGAATTCAATCGCCGAAATCGATCGCCTCGCCGTAACCGTCGAAGAAGAAAGGGCGTGCGAAGAAAAACAGATTAGTGACGCCACGTTGCGATTAGCGGAAGCGCGCGAACGCGCTGATATTCTGGCCAACGAACTGGCCGAGTTAAACCGGAAAGCGGCAGTCGCCCGCGACGCCCGCGCCGCCGTCGAAGTGCAACGCGCCGAAGCCCTCGCGCGCGTAAACTTTGTGCGCGAATCGTGCGCGAACGAACTAAACCAGAGTCTGGAAGAGATCGCTCGCGAAGTAACTATCGATCGTGAATTCGATCTCGAAGCGGAACGAGCTCGCCTGGAAGAGCTACGCGACCGTCTGGAAAACTTTGGCGCCGTAAACATGATGGCCCTCGAAGAGCTTTCCGAAGCAGACGAGCGCCTCGCGTTTCTGACTGCACAGCGCGACGACATCACCCGTGGAATATCGGCTACTGAGGAAGCTCTGCGCGAGATCAAGCGTCGGTCGCGCGAGCGCTTCCGCGACGCGTTTGAGAAGATCAATCAAAACTTCAGCGAATTGTTCAAGGAACTCTTTGGCGGCGGTCGTGGCGAGATGAGTTTGATTGATACGGACGACGAGCTTGAATCCGGCATCGACATTATCGCCCAGCCTCCGGGCAAACGTCTGCAAAATGTGCTCCTACTTTCAGGTGGTGAAAAAGCGATGGCTGCCTTGGCGTTGGTCCTGGGAATTTTTCATTATCGGCCGTCTCCTTTCTGTCTGCTCGACGAGGTCGACGCGCCGCTTGACGAAGCGAACATCGGGCGCTTCACCGACAAAGTGGTTTCGATGGCGGCCAATACGCAGTTCATCGTCATCACGCATAACAAGCGCACGATGGAAACGGCACGCGCCCTTTATGGCGTGACGATGGAAGAAGTGGGCGTGTCGAAGCTTGTCTCCGTCAAGTTCGAATAGCGTTACAGAACCACGAGCGGTAGCGACCGGCCTGGGTACGCAGTCGTCCCGACTGCCCTAGTGTAGTGCGTCACAAATAAAGGAACAACGAGTCAAACGCATCGTGTAACCTTTTAAGGATGTAGACATGATGCGAG
>Ga0209056_10008122_pt1 | contig 10777 bp, 11 predicted proteins | sample GraSoiAngelo_114_FD_185876 | JGI IMG/M metagenome (GOLD analysis project Ga0209056, IMG submission 185876) | Grasslands soil microbial communities from the Angelo Coastal Reserve, California, USA - 14_0903_13_40cm (SPAdes) (version 2) | ecosystem: Environmental > Terrestrial > Soil > Grasslands...
AGGGACAGCCGCCTCGGCTGTCAAGCGAGCGAAGCGAGCTTTGGGTTGGTTCTGATGCTGACACGACGCACTATACCGCCATCTTCCCCAGCCACTGCCGGCTCGCCGGCCGGGTCAAATAAGAAATCAGAAGGAAGACCAGCAACACCAGCGGCGCAAATGCCCTCGGCCCATCTTTAGCCAAATAGTGTGCAATAAACGCCGAGATCCATGCGAAAGTGAAGCCCGCGTAGGCCCACTCCTTGACCTTCGGGAAGCCAGGAACAACAAGCGCGATCGCGCCCAGGAGTTTCGCGACTCCAAGAATGCCCCGGAGCTGTTGCGGATATCCGACGTGTGCGAACCCTTCAACCACCTGCTGCGAACCCGTCAGGTAACTGAATCCGGCGAACGCGGACATGGCCGCAATCAGGATGGTGGTGACCCAGTAAGTTATTGTGCGCGCCATCGGTTGTATTCTCCTCAGCTGGCAAAATACCAGTTCTGATGGCGGATGAGTGGAGGCGATTCAGTTTTTGTGCAGGGCTGAGGCGACCGAATCTGCGTCGACTCCCCTGCGCAGGGTCTCGACCTCGACCCCTTACCACCCTCCGCACCACGTGCCATAATCTGTGGTGACAATCGGAGGCCTCATGCGCAGCATCATTCTCGCGGTATTCTTTTTGATCTGTCTTTCCTGGACGCAGCAACCGACGCAGCCGCCGCAATCCCGGGCCGCGGCGGGCTCTCCGGCCGATCTCGTCAAGCAAGGCGAGAAACTAAACAGTGAAGGCAAGCAGGACCAGGCATTAGCCCTGTACAAAAAAGCCCTCAAAGCGGATCCTGCACTCTACGAAGCCCATCTTGACTCCGGCATTGCTCTCGACCTCAAAGGAAACTACGCCGAAGCGCGCGAACATTTCGCCCAGGCGCTCAGCCTTGCGCCTGCCGATTCCAAGCAGCAGGCCCTGCGCGCCACGGCCATGTCCTATGCGTTTGAGGGCAAAGCTGACGAAGCCGCCAAGTTCGAGCAACAGGTCTTCGACCAACGCCTGGCGAAGAATGATTTCATCGCTGCCGGTGAAACGGCCAACGAACTCGCTCGCATCTATCTCGAATCGGGCGACACCGGACACGCCTTCAACTTGTACAAGCTCGGCTACGACACCGCTTTACGCAAGCCCGACCTTACCGACGCGGACAAAAATCTGTGGTTGTTCCGCTGGGAGAACGCGCAAGCCCGCATCGCCGCCCGCCGCGGCAAAGCCGACGAAGCCCGCGAGCACGTAGCCGCCGCCAAAGTTGCTCTCGACAAAGCGAACAATCCCGACCAGGCCCGCTTTTATCCGTATCTGACCGGCTACGTAGCGTTTTATACCGGCGACTACAAGACCGCCATCGCGGATCTGCAAAAAGCGGACCAGCGCGATCCTCTGATTCTGGCGCTGCTGGGTGAGGCCTACGAGCAATCGGGCGACAAGGCGCACGCCACGGAGTACTACCGCAAAGCGTTGGCCTCCAGCGGGCACAATCCCACGAACGCCTTCGCCCGTCCGTTGGTCAGAAAGAAGCTGGCGGGCGGAGGGTCTTAGGGCCCAGTCCGCGGATGGGGAATCGTGCCGGGGCGCAGCTGCATGCCACGCCCCTCCTAGATTCGGGACTCTTGTTGGCTTACGGCTGCGGGTTTACCTTCAGCAGCAACAACGTGCCGCTGTCCAGCTTCACGTTGTTTTTGTCCGAACTCACCACCGATCCTTGCGAGGGATTCGAACCGGGAGACAGTTTTAGGTTCGAAATGCCTACCACTCCCTGCGTTTGGCCGGTGATTTGAGGACGACTACCCGCTTCGGTCTGCGAGTTGCTCCCCGCAGTACTGGTGCCGGCCGAGGGCAATGGAGTCGGTTGTGCCCCGGCGCTGCCCGCTCCTGACGTTCGTCCGGAACCGCCGGCCGCTGCTCCCCCAGAGGTCCCAGTAGGGGATGAATACGCGCCCCCGGATGAAGTTTGCTCGTTGCCGCCCGGAGCATTCGGATTGTTCTGCTCCCCGATGATGGCCTGGATCGACATCGGCAACTGCACCTCGCTGCCGTTCTTCATCACAGCGCGATCAAACGCAATGGCGACCTGCGATTCCTTCTGCTCCTTGCTACGTGGTTGCGCTTCGGTCACGTGGCCCACGATTTTCGTGTCTTTGGGCACGAGCACTTCGCCGCCGCTGGTCTTCATGTCCTGCGTGACTTTGGCCACCACTTCGTCGCCGGTCTTCGCTTTTTTCGCGTCCACTCCTTTGGTCAACTGAGCCGGAATCACGCTTCCCGGTGCGATCTTTGGACTGCCGCTGTTCTGGCCTGTGACCGCGCTTGTCCGTCCCCCATTTTCCATCGGAACCTGGCGATTTGCGGCGGGCGGCTGATCCGTCGGCTGGGTCTGCGGAGCCTGCTGCGATTCCGGTACTTGCTGTTGCGAGGACGGCTGCGCCGTGGAGGGTTCCGGCATCTGCTGCGAGCCCGCCGGAGGTGTGGTGTCCTGCGCCAGCGCAATTCCTGCCAGCAGGACTACCGAGAAAACTGCACAAGGAATCTTGGTCATGTATGACCTCCTTCAGATTGTTTTTGCAATGCACACGAAGGGCGCAACGATCCCGGGTTAAGTTGTAGATGCCATTTCCCTGTCAGAGGTAGACCGGGTTTGCCGGACGAATAACAGAATTCAGTGTGAAAGGTCAAAAAACGCAAGCCTGAGCGCGAGACGCTCACCTTCGCAATGAGTTAGAAAAGGGGGCAGCCTTCAGGGAGCTGCCCCTCGGAAGCACACTTTGGTTTCGCTACTGGTTAACCCGCAGGATCATCTCCGTCCCGCTGTCGAGGTGCACGTTGCCGCCCTGCGAACTGATCATGGAAGCGTTCGCGGAAGTCGGAGTTTGCGTCGCCAGACTCAGGCCGGGCAATCCAACCACGCCCTGGCTGCTCGCCGATAAGGAGCCAGAGACGGCTCCACCAGCAGAGCCGGCAGTATTCGCCACTGCTCCCGCTGTATTGCCGACCGCGCCTACCGCGCCGCCGGCTGTGGACCGCACGCCGCCCAGTGCTCCACCGCCGCCAGAAGTACGGGCACCTGACGATCCCGTGCCTGCGACGCTGCTGCTCGCCATCGTGTCGTCCGCCATCGCAGCCGCGCTGGCCTGGCTCCTGCCAATTGCCTGGATGCCCAGTGGCAGTGGCATCTCGGTTCCGTTCTTCAGAATCGCGCGGTCAAACGCGATCCCCAATTCTGACGTTGCCTGCTCTTTGCTGTGCGCCTTCACTTCGATCACGTGACCGATAAGTTTTGATCCCTTAGGGATCACGACATGCCCCTCGGACTTCACGTCATGGGTGGTCTTGGCCACAACTTCATCGCCGATTTTGTTCTTCTTGGCATCGACTGGTTTCACCAGTGCCGCCTGCACCGTGCTGCCTGCCTGCAATCGTGAAGCACCAGCGACCTGCGCCTTCTTGTCAGAAACCTGGCTGGCCTGCGATGCCGCCGCTGAAGCGTTCGTGCCCGCCTGCGCGCTTGACTGACCTGCGGTAGCCGACGTCTCCTGTGACGCCGATGGGGTGGCCTGCGATTGTGCGCTCTGCGCCACGCTGACTCCCGTTAACAGCCCTACTGCAAACAGCGAGACAAGAATTCCCTTCATAGAGAGTTCCTCCCAAGAGCTTTTTGAACCAAATTTGTGAACCCCGACCGGAGTGCCGAACGCACCCCACGCTGCTTGAACAGATGCAGGCGCGGTGCCAATGGTGGTATCGGGCGCCGGCCCATTGCCGCTTGAAAATCAAGTACTTAGCAGAGGTAACTGCGACAAATGACCGCGGTGACGATGAAAAAACTGCCACCTTCAACCCATTTCTCACCGGTTTCCTCGCTCGGGTTGAATCCTCTGAAATGACTGAAAGTAGTTTCCGACACTCTCCTGCGATATTATCGAAACGATGCCTGGGCCGCGACCATCTCACCCCGTTCAGAATCATGCATTTCAAACTGACGACGCGCGCCTCAAGCCCGTCCGCGCGAAAGTGATGGCCGGCGAGCGCCTCGCCGCCGATGACGCCCTCGCGCTGTACCGAACCGGCGACATCCTCGCGGTGGGATGGATGGCCAACTACGTTCGCGAGCGCATGCACGGGGACAAGGCGTACTTTAACGTCAACCGCCACATCAATCCCACCAACGTCTGCGTGGCCGCCTGCCGTTTGTGCGCCTTCGGCCGCAAGAAAGATGCGCCCGGCGCCTACACCATGGCGCTGGAGGAAGCTTTCGAGACCGCGGCTTCCGGATACTCCGAGGCGGTCACGGAATTTCACATTGTCGGCGGATTGCATCCCGACCTGCCGTTTCAGTATTTCCTCGATCTCTGCTCGGGCCTGAAGGAACGCTTCCCGCAGGTGCACCTCAAAGCCTTCACCATGGTCGAGGTCGCGTATCTGTCGAAGCGCTCCAGGCTCTCGATTCGCGAGACGCTGGAGCAACTGAAGGCCTCAGGCGTGGACTCACTCCCCGGCGGCGGCGCTGAAATTTTTGCCGACCGCGTACGCCACATCATCTGCGACCATAAGATTGACGGCGACCAGTGGCTCGAAACCGCCAAGCTCGCCCACCAGATCGGACTGAAGTCGAACGCGACTATGCTCTACGGCCACGTCGAGAACGACGAAGACCGCGTCGACCACCTGCTCAAACTACGCGCGCTCCAGGACGAGACGCGCGGCTTCCAGACTTTTATTCCCCTCGCGTTCCATCCTGACAACACTCCGCTGCAGCATTTGCCGAAGACGACGGGCATGCTCGATATCAAGCAGATCGCGGTCAGCCGTTTGGTACTCGACAACTTCCCGCACATCAAGTCCTACTGGCAGATGATGACGCCCAAGATCGCGCAGATATCGCTGCGCTTCGGCGCCGACGACATGGATGGAACCGTGATCGAGGAAAAGATCTACCACGACGCGGGAGCCACCACGCCGCAAGGCATGCGCAGGGAAGAGTTGGAGCGTTTGATCCGCGCCGCCGGTCGCGACCCGATCGAGCGGGATACGCTCTACCGGCCGGTCACGAGGACGGAGACGTCGGTGACGGTCGCGGTGTAGGGGACTTAGGCGCGAGACCGGACGAGTCGTTCCTGCCGTCGTCTTCTTGCTTTGAGGGAAACACTGCCGCCTGCGGAACTCGCCATAGCGTGCCTCAAGAGCAGGTTGACTCGGGTTTGATATCCCTTGCCGTACCCCTTCAGCCATTCCAGCACGTCGGCGTCCAATCGCATGGTCACGGCCTTCTTCGGCGGACGATAAAACTTCCCTATCTCCGCCCCGCTCCAATCCAGGACCTCCGGCATATCAGAAAGATCAATGTCTTCGTCTTTCATGGCCGCGATGGCGGCGATGTCTCGTTTTTGTTCTCTGTTGAGCTTCCTCATACGTTTTCCTCTCATGCGGCGTCGCGGCGCGACCGAAATAATGCGGATGATTTCTTCCTCATCCGGTTCTCGTAAGGTGTGAACACAAAAGGCACCGTGCCCCAACTGATCGACCCAAGGGTAATCAAGCGTTCCTCATCGCTCGTCGATTCGTCCCGGTGTGTCAGGGCATACGGATCATCGAATGCGAGAGCGGCAATCTTGAAGCGAACATGATGCTTCAAAACATGATGCTTCAATAGGTTCCGCTGGTTCTTGGCTTCGTCCCACTCAAAGCGCATCGCCCTTATCAGCAGCAGATTCCAGGGTACGAAAAACTTCGCGTTATGTCAATACAAATGTATGTACAATAAGATTACTGGCCAGTTATCTTCCGCAATTGCTCCGCCGACCCCTGCAGCAGATTCCGCAGTACCGTCACCTCCGACGCGATTCCCGCATGCAATGCTGGGTCCAGATCCGGAGCGAACAGCGAAGAGTGATTCGAGGGCAGCGTCGTCCCCGCCGCCTTGGCTTCGGCATATTTCTTCGGCTCTGCTCCACCCAGGCCGAAGAAGAATGTCGGAACGCCCTGCGCGGTGAAATAGGAGAAGTCTTCCGACCCTGTAATCGGCTCGGCGATCGTTACATTTTCTTTACCCAGAGTGGCTTCCAGCGCGGGCCGCAGCCTTTGCGCCAGTGGCGGATCGTTGTACACCGCATCCGTACTCTCATAGTGCTCGATCGACGGCTCTCGCGATGCGCCTGCGGCCGCCGATTCCGCCTTGGCGATGCGCTCTATGGCTGCAAAAACCTGCTTCCGAACTTCAGGCTTGTAAGTGCGAACGGTGAGGCCCAGCTCTGCCTGATCGGGGATGATGTTGTTTTTTGTCCCCGCATGAATGTATCCCACTGTAATCACGGCGGTCTCGCCGGGCTTCACTTCGCGCGATGTAATCGTCTGCAGCGACAGAATCGTACGCGCGGCGATCACAATCGGATCGACTGTAGTGTGCGGCGCCGAACCATGTCCGCCTTTGCCGTAGATCGTGAGCCGAAAAGAATCGGCATTCGCATATCGATAGCCCGACCCCACGCCCACCTTGCCGGCCGGGAATTCGTTGCTGACGTGCAAGGCGACGGCTACGTCTGGCTTGGGGAAGCGCCTAAATAGGCCATCGTCCAGCATCGCCTTCGCGCCGGAAATGGTTTCTTCCGCCGGCTGGCCAATGAGGAACAGCGTGCCGTGCCAGCGTTCTTTGCTGTGCGCCATGATCGTGGCCGTGCCGATGATCGACGCCATGTGCAGGTCGTGCCCGCAGGCGTGCATCACGGGAACATCGTGTCCCGCGTCGTCCTCGGCGTGAACTTTGCTCGCGTAGGGAAGCCCGGTCTTTTCTTCGACCGGAAGCGCGTCGAGCTCGGTACGCAACAGAACCGTCGGGCCCACTCCGTTCTTCAGGATAGCCACGATTCCGGTACCCCCGACGTGTTCCGTAACGTCATACCCGAGGGCGCGCAGTCTCCCTGCCAGCTTCGCCGCTGTCTGCGTTTCATGCGCCGATAGTTCCGGATGCTGATGAATGTCAAGATAAAGCGCGTGCGCCTCGGGATATGCCGCCTCGACTTCCTTGGTAGTTGGAGTCTGAGCCCACGCTGAGGCAACCAATGTGGCAAGTAGACCGAGTTCAGAAAGTTTCATAGTCCACGGATCATATAGTTCCGGCACCAGCCCTGCAACGAACCCGAAGCCCGCTCAGATATCCACAATCAAGCCGCACCACCGGCACTAGAACCAGCACACAAACTCCTCACATGCAATGCCTTCCCAAATGAGTCAAATCTATTTTTTCCATGTCGTAAATCGCCGCTTGCCTTTTTCAAACCGGGTGTACAATCGGCTTAAGAAAGCACTTGGTTGCGCGACTTCGTTAGCAAGGCCGAGGCGCTCATGAACGTTCACGTTACCTACCGTCTTCATAAAACCCCGTCCGTCGAAAAAGACATTCAACATCAGATCGAAAAACTGAGGAAGCGTCTGCAGGTCTTCCGGCCCGAACTCGTCCACTTGAAGGGCACGGTAGAGGAGAACAGCGCGCCGCAAGGCATCAGTGTTTCGTTGAACTTACGGCTGCCGTCGGGACAAATGGCGGTGCAGGAGTCGGCTCCCACGGCCACGGCCGCGGTCAAGAGCGCCTTCGAGGATCTGCTGCAGCAACTAAACAAGCACAAGGAATTGCTGCGCTCGTCGCATAAGTGGCTTCGGCGGAGGAACGAAGCGTCGGAGAGACGCACTTCCCAGGTCCCGTTCGAAGAGACGCTGGCTGCGGTGCATCCGCCCCTCGTGTCCGCTGACGATATCCGCTCGTACGTCAACGTGAACTTGTCACGCCTGGAACGCTTTGTCGATCGCGAAATCTATTTCCGCGAAGCGCAAGACCTGATTCCGGCGGACTCGATCACCAAGGAAGAAGTCATCGACGAGACCATCGTCACCGCGCTCGGCGATGGTCTGGAAAAGCCTGAGCGGCTCACCATGGAGCCCTGGCTTTACCGCCTGGCCCTGCTGGCGCTCGATCAACTTTCCCGGTCGGATGAAAGTAATGGCAGCAGCGTGCATCTGGAAGAGTCGGCGCGTAAGCGCAATGTAAAGGCCAGCGATGAGCCGGGATTGCAATTCCATCAGCCTGACGAATCGATTACCGGCGCGACCGTGATTGCCGACGGCCGCGTGGCTACGCCCGAGCAAATCCTGGCGTCCGATGAGACCCTGCGTCTGATTGCGTCTGCTTTGCGCGACGTTGGGGCGGGACCACGGGAAGCCTTCATCCTTTACGCCATAGAAGGCTTTGGCGTGGAAGAGATTTCGGCCATAACCTCCCTGCCGACGGAGAAGGTGCTGGCGTGTATTTCCGCGGCGCGCGACCACTTGCGGAAATCGCCCGGGTTGGCCCACCAGTTTCAGGGCCGAATTGCGCCTTCGGGCGCAGCGTAATTCCATTTCAATTTTCTGGAGTGAAGAGCATGAGTATGACTCGCGAACAAATCCGAGAACTAGCTGACTTTCAGGATGAAAAGTCCTGTGCATTGAGCTTTTATTTTCAGCCGCAGACTCCGCGCAACAAGGCGCACAAGGAAGATGCCATTCTGATCAAAGACCTGGTGCGGGAGGCGCAGCGCAATCTTGAGAGCAAGGGAAAGAAAGAACAGGCGCGGGCTGATCTGGATCGCATCGCGCAGCTTTCGAGCGAGTTACGCAGCAACGGGACGCATGGCAAGGCAGTTTTCGCGTGCTCGGCCCGTAATTTCTGGCGCGAATACGACTTGCCGCCACAACTGCCCGGGACGCAGCTCTTCGTCGATCGCCGTTTTCACCTGAAGCCGCTGGCTCATCTGCTGGGCGCTTTGCCTCGCCTGGGAGTCGCGCTCGTGGACCGTCACCGGGCGCGGCTGTTCGAATTGCGCTTGGGAGAACTCACCGAATGGGAAGACCTGTTCCGCCCGCTGCCGCACCGCGGCCGCAGCGACGGCTTTATGGGATACGATGCCGGCCACGCGCAACGCCGCGTCGAAGATGAAGCGCTGCACCACTTCAAAAGCGTCGCCGAGGTTCTGAAAAATGCGCTCGACAAAGGTGTGTTCGAGAAGTGGATTCTCGGCTGCCAGGACATTCATCGTGCGCAGCTCGAGCCGCAGTTGCATCCTTATGTCAGCCAGGCACTGCTCGGGCATTTTCATGCAGATCTGGTACGCATTGGGAAGGATGAAATGCGAAGTCAGGCCGAGCGACTGGTGAAGGAGTGGCAATCCCGCCGCTGCCGCGAGTTGGTGGCAGAGGCGCTGCAGCAGGCGCGAGGCAACGCTCGCGGAGTCACGGGATTGCGCCGCGTGCTGCGCTCCCTGGAGATGGGAGAAGTGCAGTCGCTGATGATCGGAGAGAACTTCCTGGGGCACGCCATCGAATGCTCGAGTTGCGGCCACTTGGACGCCCACTTGGTCAGCTACTGCCCGGTTTGCGGGAAGGCGACACGCGAAATTGTCGATGTCGGGGAGGCGATTCTGCCATGGGTGATCCGGCGCGACATCGAAGTGTTTTACGTGAAGGACGATCCCGATTTCGACAAGGTGGGAAACATCGCGGCTCTACTGCGTTTTCGCTCGGAACAGAACTCGAATGTGCAGGCGATCTCCCCTGCCTCCACGAATCAATCGGCAAGCCAGAGAACGGCGTACCCCGGCCGGCTGAGGAGGTTCGCAAGCCGCTGATTCCGGTAAGCGACTGTCTCCAAAGCCACTCAACTCTTGGTCATTCCGAACCGGGCCTCAAGCCCGGTGAGGAACCTGCTTTCCGCCGGGGGCCCCAGGTCTCGTTGCCTTTGCGAGACCTGGGAAGGGGCGAGCCCGCCCTTCAGCCTATGTACATTCTGTGCTTAACTCAGGCATATTGCCCGAAGATCGAGCTTTGCAAGGGCGCGGCTTCAGCCGCGCCGTACAGCCCCGACAAAAAAAGCAGCCGGGCTTCAGCCCGGGGAGGCCACATCGTGTCGCGGGTGGGCCATCCTTGCGCGTTCTTTGCGCATTCCGAACCGGCGCCAAGCCCGGTGAGCCTGCTCGCCACGACACCGGGCCGCAACTGACCCTGTGGGAAAAGGCACAGTCCGCCCCACCCCAATCCAGCCCCGTAGGGGCGGCACATAAACAGCCCCGGGGCGTAAGCCCGGGGTAAGCTCAATAAAAGCAGTGGACCGATGTCCCAAAGGGTGGAGTGGACCCAAAACTGAGGCATGGAAAATGGTGACAGTTCTCAAGAGGAGAACCCATGTCACAGGAAGATTCGAAGCAGGTTGAGTACGGGATGGAGTTGAAGTTGGAGGACGGGCCGACCCATCCTCCGCGGGTGCCCACCCTTTGTCGTTCGGTTTCTGGTACGACCGCGGCTGAGGCTGCCCATCCTTTCGCGTTCGGTGCGAAAGGGTGGGGACCACGGACCTCGAATCTATCTCGCATGGTCGCTCCTGACACACTCCCCTGCCGACATTTCGGCAGCGCCCGTAAACCCCAGCAGTGGCAGAGTTTAGATCCTTCGTATAGCTATAAGAAATATATCTAAGCTCCAATTGTCCGTACAGCCCTGTAAGTACAAAATGTTCCAATTGGAATACTTCTCCAAATTGCTGGCACCCACCCGACCCAGACGCCTCACGTCAACCCCCTTCCCGCCCGCCCGTCTTCCCTCTACAATGTTCCCACCACAGCGGACGCCGCCTCCCTCGCGGCTTCCGGCTGGCTCACGGAGCTCTGTGCACGTACTGGTCACATCCGACACGCTGTCCGGCACTTGGACATACACGCGCGAACTGG
>Ga0209056_10008123_pt1 | contig 10776 bp, 10 predicted proteins | sample GraSoiAngelo_114_FD_185876 | JGI IMG/M metagenome (GOLD analysis project Ga0209056, IMG submission 185876) | Grasslands soil microbial communities from the Angelo Coastal Reserve, California, USA - 14_0903_13_40cm (SPAdes) (version 2) | ecosystem: Environmental > Terrestrial > Soil > Grasslands...
CATTCCCATCGCTGGCGCTCGCATGCGGCGTTCTTCCGCTGTCAGTCGGCGAAGCACTTGGGACGCCGGTGCTGCTGGCGGCGACGCGAAGGTACTCAACCGTCGCGCAGCGGTCGATGGCGTTCTCCATTGTCTACGCGGTGATGAACGTCGGATATTTCGCCGCGGGCTGGATATTCGATTACGTGCGCCAACTGAATTTGCACGTCAGCATCTTTGGCTTCGAAACCACTAGCTACCAGCAACTCTTCATCGTCAGCCTGATTTTCGAGATCGTGCTGTTTCCTGTGATCTATTTCTTGCGCCGAGACACAGATTCGGCGACGGCGAGCGAACGATATCGCGAAACTCACACATTTTGGAGCCGTATCGGAGAGACGGTGCGCCAAAGCGCGATCGACACCGCGCATCTTTTCCGGCGGCTGGTCAGTCAATCCGGTTTTTACCGGCTGCTCCTTTTCTTTCTCTTCATCGGATTTCTGAAGGCCATTTTTTTGCAGATGGATTATGTGTTTCCGAAGTTCGGCATTCGCGAACTCGGCTTGTACGCGCCTGTTGGAAAGATTTCCGCGATCAACGCAGTCGTCATCATCATCCTGGCGCCGATCGTAGGCGCGCTGACGCAAAAGTTCGCGGCGTACCGGATCGTCGTGTTCGGCGGAGCGATCTGCGCCGCGGGGGTATTCATCATGGCGTTTCCGACAGAGTGGTTCGTGCCTGCGGCGAATAGCGTTGTCGGGCAATGGCTGGGTCATGGCTATCTCGGATTACACGGGAGCATTCACCCTTACTACATTATGTCGGCGCTTTATCTGATCGTCTTCTCGATTGGCGAAGCGTTTTACTCTCCGCGCGTGTACGAGTATGCGGCCGCAATTGCACCGAAAGGACAGGAAGCCTCGTACGGCTCACTCGCGTACCTTCCATTCCTCGTCGGCAAGCTCCTGGTGGGCACCGGTGGCTGGTTACTGGCTGCATTCGTTCCGGAGCACGGTCCGCGACATCCGGCAACGATGTGGCTGATCTTTGCTCTGGCGGCATCCGTCGCGCCAGTGGGACTAATTGTCTTCCGCCGTTACATTCGGGTTCCCGAAGCTGGGCGGCAGGATACTGATTAATGCCGGTCGCCGACCAATCTTCCGCTCGCTTACGAATCAGAATATGGGGGAGATTTTTGTATCGGTACGTTTGTAAGGAACCTCGTGGCGCGTACATTTAACGCGCCAGTAAGCGCACATGGGATGAAGGAATTAGGGTATGAATGCAACACGTTTAACATACACACGCGGCTCGCGTAAAACTTTGTGGTTTGGAGTGCTTGGCACGGTTGTTGTGATTGTCGGCTCGATCTTATTTGGTTATGCTCAAACACAGAAAAAAGAAGCCGAGAAAATGAATCCAACCAAACCAGTTCCTACCGATGCCGAGTTGAAAAGCCAGTTGACGAAAGATCAATATCACATCACCCGCGAATGCGGCACGGAGACGCCGTTTCACAATGCTTACTGGGACAATCACGAGCCGGGCATCTATGTCGATCTTGTCACCGGCGAACCGCTCTTCAGCTCGCTGGACAAGTTCGACAGCGGTACCGGTTGGCCCAGTTTCACCAAGCCCATATCGCCAGACAAAGTTACCGAAAAAAAGGATTCCTCGTTCGGAATGGAACGTACTGAGGTTCGTGGGAAAGCGAGCGATTCGCATTTAGGCCACGTTTTCGACGACGGACCGGCCCCGACGGGGCAACGCTTCTGCGTCAATTCCACCGCGCTGCGCTTCATTCCGGTGGATAAATTGAAAGAAGAAGGCTACAGCCAGTATCTCTCGCTTTTTCAGCAGCAAGGCGGACAAGCGAACCCGCAAAGCGAATAGCCAGACAAACAACGGCGCAATGGCCGCGTCGATCTTGCGTCGACGCCGGAAGCTTGGGGAAAACGTGGCGTCCGGCACGCCTCAGGTGACCTAATTCGGTTTTGAACTCCGAGTTTCAGCGCGCTAACTTACTGGAGTTCCCGTGACCAGAGACGACTTCGATTACGCGATTGAAAACACGCATGTGATTGTCGCTCCTGAGCGACAAATCGCGACTTTTGGCAACACCAGTTTCGATTTTTATCTGATCTCCGAGTTGATGGACCGGGTCAATCAAGTCCGCGTCCGTAACGGAAAAATCCACGCAGAACGTCCGCAGATTCTCACGCCTGAGCATTATTGCCGGCTCTTGCTCGATGGTTTCGGCGAAAAAGCGGAGCGATATATCGAGCAACTGCGCGAACACGCTCGGAACATTGCGGTGCTGCGTTATGGTTTTCAATTTCGTAAAACCGATCTGAGCGAACACACGCTCTGCGATTCGGTTGACGCGGTGATCAATCGCACCAAGCGAAAAGTTGAAGACACAAACGAACCGCTCAGCGCGATCATTCACGGCGTCGATGACGCCTGGGAAGTTTGCCTGCTCAAGTTCACCATTGATTTGGTCGAGCGCTCCTCCGGCAACAATCTTGGTGACTTCCGAAAACGCGGATTGATCTAGCCGCCGACGCGGGTTGCGGAAAGTCGACTAACTGCGCACGTCAACATGCGCGCGGATAAATGCGCCTGCGCTGGCTAACGCGCGGCGGCCGGGCTCAAGCTGAGCGTTCCACAGGTGCCATGCATGGATCATGTGCGGCCAGATCTCCAGTGTCACTGGAACATCCGCTGCGCCTGCCGCGCTCGCAAAACGAGTGGCGTCATCGAGCAACGTTTCGGCGGAACCCACCTGAATCAGTAATGGGGGAAAGCTCCTGAGATCTGCATAGAGGGGAGAAATGCGCGGATCTTTTCTGTCCATTCCCGGGGGAAGGTATGCGTCCGCCAATTCATTCAGATATGTTTTATGAATGATCGGGTCTACGGCGTCCTTGCTGGCAAATGTTGAACCAGACATCGTCAGGTCCATCCAGGGCGATACGAGCCACGCGCACGCCGGAAGCTCTTCGTGTGCATCGCGCAGAGGCCTGATTAACGCAACTGCAAGCCCAGCTCCGGCGCTGTCGCCACCGATCACGAGCCGCGACGCCGGAATGCCTTGGTTTCGCAAGAAACGCCAGGCGGTAAGCGCATCATCATAGGCTGCGGGGAACGGATGCTCTGGGGCAAGCCGATAAGCAACGGCGAGCGTCCGCATTCCAGCAGCGCGGCCAGCTTCCGTCACCATGCGGCGATGGCTCACAATCGAACCAGAGCAATACCCACCGCCATGGAAAAACATCAGCACATGCGAAGCATCACTGCCCGGAGCGATCGACCATTCTCCGTCCAGACCGTTCACGTCCACACGCTCAAGCGTCACATCATCGGCTACAGCCCAGACGGAACCGATTGCGTCGAGTCGCTGGCGACGCTCGGCCCAGCCAATGGGTCGCGGCTTGGAACGCAGTAACGCGCGCACGTTCTCGAGCTCGCTTTGATCCATTGCGCTATGGTTAATCCTTCGTTTGCGAAGCGATTTGGTAACTAAACCGCTGAACTTTCGGCTTCCGTCAAGCCGTGCACCTTGGCATTCTGCGCGGTCAAACGGCAAGTGAAAGTTTATCTTCAGCCTAATCTTGGTTTGCTGTACAGGATTGTGAGCGCGCCTAACCCAAGTCGCGTTGCAGCGCTCGAGGCAGTTGGTGTGTCGTAAATATGCCAAAGATTTATGACGCCATTGTTATCGGCGCCGGACACAATGGGCTGACGTGTGCCTGTTACCTGGCCAAGGTTGGGCTAAAGGTTCTTGTCCTTGAACAATACCAAACGGTTGGCGGTATGACCGTCACTGAAGAGGAAACGCTGCCCGGGTTTTGGTCGGATATTCATGCGAGCGGTTATCAACTGGCAAATCTTTCACCGGTCCCGCACGAGTTGGGTTTGCTTGATCGCTACGAACTCATCGAGCCCGAAATTGCCTTCTCACATGCCTTTCCCCAAGGCGATATAATCAGCGTCCATCGCGACATTGAAAAGACTGTCAGGGAGATAGCCCGCTACTCGCTCAAGGATGCCGAGACATGGCGTGCCTTGATGAACCGTTTCCTCGCGCAAAAAGACGCCATCACTGTGGCCATGTTTTCACCTCCTCCTTCATTCCCGGCCGCCGCGGCGGACTTCGCCGCATCCTCAGCAGGAATGGAAGCCTATCGGTTTAGCATGCAGAGCATCCGATCGTGGGCGAACCAGACGCTCGAAGCGGAAGTGACGAAAACCTTGTTCGGCTCTTTCGCTACTTTTCTCGGAGCCTCGCCCGACGACGCGGGTGGCGCCGAGCTTGGCTGGCTATTCGCTTCAGTCTTACAAAACGTCGGCAACAATCTGGTCAAAGGTGGGATGAACCGCGTCACGCTCGCGCTCGCTGAAGATCTGCAAGCGCATGGCGGAGAAATCCGCACGAACACGCTAGTCGACAAAATTTTGGGCGACTCAAAACGTGCCACTGCTGTGCGCCTCGCAGGCGGCGAGGAAATTCCCGTCGGTAAGCTGATCGTCTCAAATGTAGATCCACGAAACCTCGTGGTGGATTTGCTCGGCGCCGGAATGGTGGGACAAGAAATCGTCGATAAAATGCAGCAGTACGAGTGGGGCGATTCAGTTTTTGTCATCTTTCTCGCACTCGAGAGTCCTATCAACTACAGGGCCGGACCTGCTGCGCGCCAATCCGCGCACGTTCATCTTAGCGAACCCTCACTGGATTTTTTCGCGCGGCTCTATTTACAATGTCGCGGTGGTGAGTTGCCGTCGGCCCCGATGATTGTGAGTTGGAATGACTCTGCTGTAGACCCCAGCCGCGCCCCAGCCGGCAAAGCGCTGATGAAATTCGTGGTCTTGAGTGTTCCCTATGTTATCACCGGTGACGCCACGGGCAGAGTTCCGGCACGCACCTGGGACGAAGCTCGCGAACCGTACGCTGATTACCTTATTGACCTGATTACTGCCAACTACATTCCCGACTTGAAGGCAAAAATTCTTAAACGCGTAGCCCATTCTCCGGTCGACATTTCGCGGAAGATCGTCAGCGCTGTCCGAGGTACGCTTGGACAGGGTGCGTTTCTCCCGTACCAAACTGGTTCGCTGCGCCCGATTCCTGAGCTCGGACACTACAAAACCCCGGTCCCCAATGTATACCTGTGTAGTTCTGGCAGTCATCCGGGCCCTGGGGTGTCAATGGCACCCGGGAGAAACGCAGCACAGGTGATCTGTGATGATTTAGGATTGGATTTCAGGAGTGTCGCTGGAACTTCGCGTGAAAAATTATCTCCAGCTTAACCTGAGTCTGCTCTACTGGATTTTGATTGCGCCTTTCACCGGGCAATTTTTCAAAATCGCACCAATTTTTCGGCAAATGGTGTTCATTGGGGTTCGCGCCGCGCCGATGGTGGCGTTGACGGCATTCAGTGTCGGTGTGACGCTCGCGATGCAGGCAGCTCATTCTCTCGAGAGCCTGGGCGCTGAGATGTACATTCCTGATCTCGTGATGATCACGCTACTGCGCGAGATGGGGCCGGTACTAATCGCCGTGATCGTAATCGGCCGCAGCGGCTCGGCCGTTGCCGCGGAGCTGGGCACGATGAAAGTGTCCGAGGAAATTGAGGCGCTTGAAGTAATGGCTATTAATCCGATTCAATACTTGGTCGTGCCGCGTTTTTTGGCCATGATGGTGATGCTCCCAGCGCTCACCATCTTTGGAAATTACATCGGGATCCTTGGCGGCTGGGCAGTGTGCGTTTCCGCGCTCGACTTCAACACTGCCGGTTACGTGCTGCGCGCTCTCGAGAGTGCGGAAACGTGGGATTTGTATTCAGGAATGATCAAGAGCGTGGTTTTTGCATGGATCATTATCACGATCGCCTGTAACGCGGGTCTGAATGTCGAAGGCGGCGCGGAGGGTGTCGGACAAGCTACGACTGCTTCCGTCGTGGAAGCTTTGCTGGCGATGTTGGTGACTAACGCGGTATTAACGGGGATCTTCTTTTTCAGTGCATGAATCCTAACAGCGAAGCCATTATCGAAGTAGATCATCTTGTTCGCCGCTTCGGCGATCGCGCGGTGCTCGATCAGATTTCTTTTAACGTTCACCGTGGCGAGACGCTGGTTATCATGGGTGGCAGCGGTTGCGGCAAGAGCACTCTGCTCCGGCATATGATCGGCTCCATGAAACCGACTACAGGATCGGTGAAACTCTTTGGAGAAGAAATTACTGGCATGGCCGAACGCGAGATTGAACGTGTGCGACTGCGGTTCGGCATGTTATTTCAATCCGGCGCGTTACTCGCATCGTTGACAGTGGGCGAGAACGTTGCGCTTCCACTATTCCAGCACACAAAGAAATCGCCCGATGAAATCGAACAGATCGTGAAACAAAAGCTCGAGATCGTTGGGCTGACCGGCTTTGAAGATCTTAAGCCGGATGAAATTAGCGGCGGCATGAAAAAGCGTGTGGGCCTTGCGCGTGCGCTTGCTCTCGATCCCGAGTTGCTGTTCAGCGATGAACCCACCTCCGGGCTTGATCCGATCATGACCGCCGTGGTCGACGAGCTGACTCTGAACCTAACTAAAGGCACCCACATGACTGCGGTCGTGGTATCGCATGACATGACTAGCGCCTTTCGCATTGCCACACGGATGATTATGCTCGGCCACGGCTCGATTGTGGCGCAAGGCACACCAGATGAAATTCGAAACAGCTCAAATCCGGAAGTGCAGCAATTTATTCATGGGAGGGCCGACGGTCCGATTCCATTGAACGTTTCCCAGGAAGAGCACAAAGATCACCAACATGTCCGCCCACGGCCGTTCCTGGGTGCGCGGTTCCGTTTTCATCATAAGCATCCATGAAGCGCAATCTATCGGATTACCTGGTCGCGTTATCCGTCATCGCATGCAGCATCGTCCTCCTCGGCGCGCTTACTTTCGCGCTCTCAGGATATCGCCTCAAAAAACCGACACGCACCCTGCAGATCAATTATGAAGATGTGACCGGCATAAAGGTTAATTCGGAGGTGCGCTATGCCGGGGCGCCAGCTGGGCGCGTGATCGCGATGCGGCATCTTACTGCGAAGGAGCGGGAAGCAAGCGTAAACAAGAAAGACGCCGTGCGGGTGACGGTCAGTCTTGACGAAGGAATTCCGCCGCTGCCTACAGATGTCACGGCCACACTCAGCTCCGATACAATGCTCTCACCAAAGTTTGTAGCGCTTTCCGCCGGCACACCCGGGGGTGAGACGCTGGCAAACAACGCGGCGATTGAAGGTCATCCTGCGTACGGTCTTGAGCAGATCACTGCGGCAGCCGGGCCATTATTCGATAATGCAAACAAGCTACTCGACAATTTGAACGTCACGGTCACCGGTTTGAAAAAAGATCTTGGCGAATTTACGCCGAAGCTCGGGCCATTGGCAGATTCCCTGAAAATGGACGTAGATAATCTCCAGAACGTGATCAAAAATCTCGAGACTGTGGCCAAAGGTGCAGACAACCTGTTCGGGAGCGCCGATACGTTCATTAAATCGACGGACAAACAGCTTCAGGAACAGCTGAAGCAACTGCACGTGACGCTCTTGAACCTGAAAGTCGTTACGACATACGCCAAGGAGCTCGTGGGAACGCTCGCTGCAAAGCCAAACCGCGTCATCTTCAGCGGCAAACCGGCAACACTCACGCCCGAGTCGGAAATTCTAAAAAGCTCGAAACCTCTGCCGGCAAGAAAACCGTGATTTAGTTTTCGAAGCGGTTGGTCGCCAATCCCCGTCCGTGCGCACGCGGGCACAAGTGGGCGCCGTTTTGGGAACTTCGTTTCGTCGTTTCCGTAGAACGAACTTGGAAGGGACGTGTTTCCTTCCCGCGCGGCGCTTGCGCTTGGAGCTTAGTCTCGCGTCAGGAGGCACGAAAGGCCCTACCACGGGGTCTTAAGGGCTCCCCATGTCACTCCGATGGCACCCTGGTGCTGTGAAAGAAGTGGATACGCCAAGCACCGTTTTCCGTACGAAGCACGGCTGACTCTAGCCAGCTTAGATTCTTCTTGCCCGTCGCATCTTGGAAATGATTCGCCCTCCGCGCAAAATATTTGGGACTTTCGTCCTTTGGTTTCCGTAGAATTTTGTAGAGGCCAGCATGAAAAAACGTGGGCGTCGCCGAATACGCTCGCCCGAGTACTGGCGCGCGTACTACACGCGGAAGCAACGCGAGTGGCGCGCAGCCCACTACTGGCATGCGTATTACACAAGGAAAAAACGCGAACAGCGCACAGCCCGTCGGCTCGTCGAAAAACGGCGAAAAGAAAAAATAGCTCCGTGAAAGGCTCACAGAGCCGTTGCTACAATTTCCGATAGCGCCACATCAATTCAAAAAAGCGAATCGAATCGCGCAGTGGACGGATCTTGCTCACTTGATCGGAGTAGACGGTTGTGATCGGAACAGATTCAATCCGGTAGCCTTTTCGGCTGGCGATGATGAGCACTTCGGTGTCGTAATCGAAACGGTCTCCCCCGCCAAGAAGGTCAGGAATTAATTGCCGATCTACCATGCGGAAACCGCATTGCGTATCGGGGATTTTTTGTCCGCAAAGCCTGCTAATCTGGCTGCTCATATAGTGGTTCACGACACGCCGGATAAATGGCATTCCGGCAAGGTTATTCATACGGTTACCGATAAAAAAACTGGGCCGCGTTGCAGAAACCGCCGCCGTTATGAACCGATCAATCTCTTCGGGAAGATGTTGGCCGTCCGAATCGAGAAGGCTCACCCACCTGATTTGTCGATTCAGTTCGCTGCTGGACGAACTCGCTGCGCCAAACCAATGTCCGAGTCCAGTCTTAATCGCTTCGCCTTTGCCGCAGTTTTGATTGTGAACGATCACTTCTGCGCCGGCTTCGCGCGCGCGTTGCGCCGTCTGATCGGTTGATCCGTCATCAACCACAACAACGTGGTCGAGTCGCTCGCGGGTTCGGCGAACGATGTCCCCGATATGTTTTTCGTCCTGGTACGCAGGAATAACTGCGGCCGTCTGTGAACGAATTTGAGCGAGCGGATCGCGCTCTGGCTCCATCATCGCCGCACCACCGGATGAAAGTCGGCCGCGTGATACGAGCTTCGCACCAGCGGGCCGGAGGCGACGTAGAGAAAACCTTTTCTGCGCGCGATGTCACCGTAATAGCTGAATTGCTCCGGCGCGATGTAGTCTATAACAGGCAAATGTTTCGGGGTCGGACGCAAATACTGGCCCATGGTCAAGACTTCGCAGCCGGCTTCGCGCAAATCATCCATCGTCTGAAAAAGCTCAGTTTCTTTTTCACCGAGGCCAAGCATCACGCCGCTTTTGGTGACAACACTAGGTTCTAGTTCCTTCGCCCGACGCAAAACTCGCAAGGATGTGCGATACTTTGCGCGCGACCGCACCAGCGGTGTGAGGCGTTCGACTGTTTCCAAGTTGTGATTGTAAATGTCCGGCCCGGCATCGAGCACCGTCTGAATGCACCACTCCTGCGCATGAAAATCGGGCACGAGCACTTCGACGACAATCGAAGGATTCATGTCGCGAATAGCTGTGATCGTACGTGCAAAATGATCAGCGCCGCCGTCTTTGAGATCGTCGCGCGCAACCGCAGTAATCACGACATGTTTTAATTTCATCCGACGCACGGCCTCGGCCACGCGCTGAGATTCGTCTTGTTCCAGCGCGAACGGCTTTGCAGTTGTCACCGCGCAAAATCCGCACGCGCGCGTGCAACGGTCCCCGGCGATCATGAAGGTGGCTGTGCCCTGGCTCCAGCATTCCCATCGGTTCGGGCATTGCGCACTCTCGCAAACCGTGTGCAACCGCAGGTCGGAGATCAGCGCTTTCGTTGAAAAGAAAACCGGATTGGACGGCAGCCGCACCTTGATCCACGGCGGCTTCTGCGGCTGGTGCAACGCCGGATCAATTTTCATGCAGGACATTTCGATGAAACGTAATTCAACGTTAAAGCGTTGAAAAGGAATTGTAGGGACGCCGTTGGCTTCCCGGGGAATCGAACGGCTTCCCCTACAGTTTAGTGCGCCCCGAAAGCGCAGCAGAGAGCGTCAATTCATCGGCCGATTCAAGTCCTCCGCCGGCAGGAATGCCACGGGCAATCCGCGTAAGGCTGATTGGTTTGTTCTTTAACAGGTCGACAATGTAATTTGTCGTCGCTTCACCTTCTACATCGGCGGGCAATGCGAAAATAATCTCAGTGATCTTTTCCCGGTCGATGCGCTCAAGTAATTCCTTGATACGCAAATCTTCCGGCGCGACGTGGTCGAGCGGCGAAATTTTTCCGCCGAGCGAATGATATCGGCCGCGGAGGACGCCGGTTTTCTCCAGAGGCAGTATGTCGGTTGGCTGTTCTACGACGCAAAGCAACTCCGCTGAGCGCGAGGAGTCGGCGCATATTTCGCAAACCTCCTCGGCAGCAAAAAACCCGCAAAGATTGCAGGAACGAATTGACTGGCGAGTGTCCGCGATTGCGCGCGAGATGTGCTCCGGCTGATCGTTACGCGCTCGCACCATCCAGAGCGCGATACGCTCCGCCGAGCGAGGACCGACTCCCGGCATTTGTCGCAGTTGAGAAATCAAATTCCGGATTGCGTCCGGATATTCCGTTCTTCTCAAAGTACGCTCCGGTTCGCCACGGCGAATCTGTCCTTCAGTAGATTATTCGAGCGGCGCCTCTGCCAGCTGAAGAAGAAGCGGCTCCAGTCTGCGCAGATAAAATTGCAATGGAGGATCATCTTCGTCCT
>Ga0209056_10008124_pt1 | contig 10776 bp, 11 predicted proteins | sample GraSoiAngelo_114_FD_185876 | JGI IMG/M metagenome (GOLD analysis project Ga0209056, IMG submission 185876) | Grasslands soil microbial communities from the Angelo Coastal Reserve, California, USA - 14_0903_13_40cm (SPAdes) (version 2) | ecosystem: Environmental > Terrestrial > Soil > Grasslands...
GGCCGCAACCAGCCCTGTGCGTGCGGCCGTGGATCAGGCGATGGAGAACTTCCACCGCAGCGTGGCATCCGAGCGGGCAGCGAAGGAGCAGGAATTGCGGTCGGCTGAAGAAAAGTTGCGCGTACTTTGCGACGAACAGGAGCGGCTTTCTAAGGGCGAGCATCAGCCTCCGCCCCCGCCGTATACGCGCGATCCCGAATCTCGCCGCGCACGCGATGGGGCGCCATTCTGGATGCTTTGTGAGTTCTTTGAGCATGTGCCTGCCGAGCACAGGGCTGCTATTGAGGCGGCCATGGAATCGTCCGGTTTGCTGGACGCGTGGGTGAATCCTGAGGGAGCGATCCGAAGCAAGGAAGAACGTTTAGACACGTTCCTGCTGGATGAGGAACCGCAGGAGGCTTTGCCGAGCTATCCGACGCTGGCGGATGTGCTTCGTCCGTCGGGTGACCGCACGGGCGGCCCTGCAGGAGTGCCGGTGGAGGTGATTGCCCGCATTATTCACCGGATCGGGTTTGGAGAAGACAGCGGCCCAGTGTGGGTGGATCTCGCGGGACGATGGCGAATTGGTCCGAAGCTCGGGCGGTGGACGAAGCCTGCCGCGCAACACATTGGTCAGGCGGCACGCGAAGCCGCGCGGTTGCGGCGGCTGCGAGAGTTGGATGACGAGCTGATGGCCTTGCGGCAGGCGCTCTCGGCGATTCGCGCGGCAATGACGGAACTCGATCAACGGGACGCCGCGGCAAAGGCGGAGGCGGCGCACGCGCCCGATGACGGCAGCGTGCGCCTGTCCGTTGCCGAACGGGATGCGCAGCGACAGCAGCTGACGCAGAGACGAGTTCGCTTGCGCGAGGCGGAGGCGCGTGTTGGTGCGGCCGCAGAAGTGTTCGAACGCAAGACCACGGCGCGGGATGCGACAGCGGTCGATCTGGGCCTGCGCGAGTGGATCGACCGTTTGCGGTCGCTCGAAGATGCCCTCGGCGAGTACCAGCAGGTCCTGGGCTCGCTCTGGCCCGCGGCTCGCGAGCGGATGTTTGCGGACCTGGCCTTGCGTGAAGAGCGATCACGGTTGGAAAGCAACCGCCTTCGCGAGGATCGATTGCACTCGGCGAAGCAGGAAGCGGAGCAGAAGACCGCCGCTGCCGATGCAGAATTCGCCATGCTTCATCAGACGGTTGGCGCAGCGGTCGAAGAGGTGCAGCGACGGCTCCGCGAAGTTGAGGGACGTCTCGACCGCATTCAAAAGGAACAACAGGGAGCTGCTCAAACTTTGGGTGGGGCGCAAGAGCGCGTCCGACTGCTGGTGTCGTCCATCGCCGACATGGAACGGGAGATCGCTGCGGATACGGCCAACCGCGCGCGGGCGATCGAACATCTATTGCGCTTCGCCAACACGGGCCTGCTCCATCTCGCTGCCGCCGAGGAGCGGCTGCTTGCGGGGCAAACGCAGGGTGAACTTTCCGTCGCCGCGGCAGTCGATCTAGCAAGGCGAATCGACGTCGCTCTCCAGGCGATCGATTACAGCGACGGTGCCTGGGAAAAGAATCAGAAATTGATCTATCAGCACGTGCAGGAAGTGACCAATGCTCTGCAAAGTCACGACTATCGCCCCGAGCACACCACGGATAACGATGTGTTGGTGGTGACCGTGCTTTTTCAAGGCGAGCGGCGACGGATGAACGACTTCAGTTCCTTGCTGGCCGAGGAAATCGTCAATCGCGGCGCATTGTTAACCGCCAAGGAACGCGAGGTGCTTGAGAACTATCTCATTCACGATGTCGCTGTCGAGCTCGGATCGCTCATCCGCCGCGCCGCGGAACTGGTGCGTGATATGAGCAAGCAACTGCAACTGCGCCCGACCAGCACCGGCATGATGCTGCAATTCAAGTGGGAGGCGCTGTCGGAGGGGCCGGCTGCGTTTAACGAGGCCAGAAAAAAGCTGATGGGAGAAAGTTCCACCTGGTCGCAGGCGGACCGCATGTTGCTCGGCGATTTCCTTCAGGAGCAGATCCGCTCCGTGCGAGAGACCGAGACGACCGGCACCTGGCAGGAACAACTCACGATCGCGCTCGACTATCGCCGCTGGCATCAATTTTTTGTCGAACGAAAACAGGATGGCGATTGGCAGCGACTCACCAAGCGCACGCACGGCACCGCTTCAGGCGGCGAAAAGGCGCTGGCGCTGACCATCCCGCAATTCGCCGCAGCCGCTGCATATTACGGCAGCGCGGGAAAGTTCGCGCCGCGGCTGATCCTGCTGGATGAGGCCTTCGTGGGCATCGATTCCGATATGCGTAGCAAGTGCATGGGCATGCTGCACGAATTCGACCTCGATTTCGTCATGACCAGCGAACGTGAATGGGGCTGTTATGCCACGCTGCCGGGGCTGGCGATTTATCAGCTTTCCGCACGGGCGGGCGTTGATGCGGTATGGACCTCACGCTGGGTCTGGAATGGCCGCGAACGCTTGCGGGGTAACGATGCTCAGGATGGTCGCTCGACCATGGCGAACGTTAACGGCAAGGCACAGGAGATCGACGAAGTCTCTTCGGTCGAGGTCTTTCCCGAGCACAACGCCAGGCCCTCAACATGATCCACGATCCAGATCGCCTCCAGCAGGCACTCGGCAAGGCCACGTTGGCCCGCCTCATCCAAGGCATGGCAGCGCGTCTGCGCTTCGGCCAATCGCTTGGCGGCACTCTGACGTTGCCAGGCGTATCTGCGGAAGAGCGTTCGGCAATCGATCACTTTCTCGGGCGGCGCCCCTCCTCGGGAACACCGCTGGTCGTGCGACTGGCCGAAATGGAACGTATTCTGTGCGAGAGCGGCATGTGCGATTCGCTCGTCGAAGCGGTTCAGGCCATTGCCGGCCCGATTGAAGACCAACGTCGCGCTCGTGATTCCGCGTCGCAACGATGGACGAACCTGTTTAGCTCCATCGAAGCGGCCATGGCGGACCTGCCCCAGTACCGCGGCTGGCTCGCGAGGATTCGCTCGACCGGCCTGCTCAAAAAATACAGCGGTGACGATTGCATATTCGGCGACATTCTTCTCCGTCAGGCCTTGTTCGTCTTGCGCCAGCTTCCCCAGCCCGCGGTTCCACTGGCTGAACTTGCAACGCGCACGACCGGCGATAGCCACGCGCTCGATGCCGGGAAACCACTTTCGACCCTCTGTTTGCAGGCGATCGCGCACCAGCAAGGGCTTAAGCTCTCGCGTGCTGCCGATTGCCGACGCCAATTGTGGGACTTGGTCGGCGTCGTGGTCGACGAACTCTCTGCGCCTGTGCTGGTGCTCAACCTACGCGGCACAGCCTCAACGCTCATCGGTCAGTTGCTCAATCTGATGGCGGACTCGGGCGAACCATGTCATCTCACCGTTCGCCAGCTTCGCAGGGCGGACGAACGTGTCTTCGGAGAATGGAACAGCCGCACGGTCTCGGTTTGCGAGAATCCCAGCGTCATCGCAGCCGCAGCGCAGCGTCTCGGTCCGCGCAGCCTGCCGCTCATCTGCACAGCAGGGCAGCCTGCCTCCGCCGCACAGCTTCTGCTCGACCTCCTGTGCCGGACCGGCTGCCGGCTGCGCTACCACGGCGATTTGGACCCGCCAGGAATCGCTATCGCTAATATGTTGATGCAGCGGTTCGCCGTCGACCCATGGCGGATGAGCGCCGCTGACTATGTTTCCGCCGTGAGCACGGCTGGCCCGTCTCTCCGCGGCTGCGCCCTCGATGCGATCTGGGATGATCAACTTTCCTCACAGATGCATTCGCGTGGGAAGGCCGTGCTGGAAGAGAGTGTCTTGGGTCTGCTGATTGGTGATCTGGAACGTGGCTCTGAGGAACAGAAAACCGCTCTGCGAACTGTGGTCGGGGAACTGAAGGGGAGTTAACAATGGCGACGAAAATCCAGATTTTCGACGCATTGATGGAGGGTTTCCAGGAAGCCGTTGCTCGGAAGAAGGGCCGCAAGGTGGCACTCCGAGTTACTGAAATTCCCCGCGGCAAGCCCATGCGCCCCCGACAGATCAAGAGAATACGACTGGCGCTAGGGGCCAGCCAATCCGTGTTTGCGTATATTCTAAATGTCAGTCCCAAAGTCGTTCAGAGTTGGGAACACGGCGCACGGCGGCCAACAAGCGCGGCTCTCAAACTTTTGAGTATTGCGCAAAGCAACCCGCAAATACTGCTCCAGATTTGCCGATCGCCGGCCCGCCGGCAGGAGAAACTTGGAACATGACACGACTCCCAAGTAAACGAACTTTTGGTGGGGTGCTATTACAGTTGATTTGGAAAGGCAAGATCGTAGATGCCATTTTCCGGCGGGGCAAGCGAAACCAGGGGCGGCGGACACAGCGGATACAAGATAGCCTTCGCTCCGGGGTCGTCCCATACGCGGGGCACGCGAACCGTCCGGAATCCGAAGATCGCCACGCCTCTCAGGGAAAAAAACACCATCGAACCTGCAGTGGGCTTGCACCTCGAGGACGGTGAGCCGGAGACGATACACTGACTAGGCGCACTCCGAAAGGTGTATCCTCCTGTTGTGCGTCGCCGCTTGGGGCAGCCTCGGACGGTAGGGGCGGTTAATTGCCCCGGTGAGATCCATCGTTTTGCACATTTTTCTCCGGCGTTGCCAACTAAATTGAACTCCGGTATCGACTAGTACGTGGTGGTAGCATGGCGAGGAAGCGTCGACCGTACCACGAGGAGTCGTGGAGAAAAGCGCAGAAGATCTGCCAAATCAATGCTCGGCAGGTCGAGATGGCGCGCGGCCTCGACATGAATCCGAAGAAACTTCCCAGCCTACGTCCCAGCCCGCAGCAGCGTTGGAAGCTCCCAGTAGGCGAGTTCATCGAAGCGTGCTACTGGAAGCGGTTCGGGGGCGGTCCCCTCGACCATCACCCGCACAAATCGGGGTCGGGGTCGCCGAAGCTTCTGACCCCGCAACGGGCCGTGGAGGCGCTGAAAGGCGTCAGGGAGGCGGCGTGGCCGGTTGAGGATCTGGTCTGCTACCTCATGAATCTCGCCGACGATCTGAACGCGTGGCTCGCGCAGGGCGTGGTCGCGCCGGAGGTGCTGCCCCAGGTGATCCAGGAACTGCGGGAGATCGCGGAGGCGCTTGAGACTGGAGCGCCCGTGTGGCCGATTCCGGCGATTCCGCAACCACCCCGCCGGGCCCGCTACGCGTTGTCGCAACGAGGGGATCAGAAGCGCCAGTCCGACGACGAGATCCCGTTTTGATCTTTTGATCTAGCACTGATGTATTACGTGGATAGAGTTGCGTTTCGGAACACCGAGGCTGCGCGCCAGAGAGCCCTCAATCCGTTTCCCAAGACTTGGGTGGTCCGGAAGCGTTGGCGGCGCCGGAGAGTGAGTGAGTTCGCGACTGACAACGCCCAGCTTGGAGGAGTGTGAAGGAAAAATGCGGTGGCCTATCCTTATTCTCATTCTTACCTCTAGAAATCGTATGCATGAATCATGCATACTGATACATATGCGGACGACTCTGAACATTAACGATGACCTCCTCAAGCAAGCGGCACGGCTCAGCGGTATCACGGAGAAGACTGCCGTGGTTCACGCCGGACTGGAAGCCCTTGTGGCCCGTGAGAGTGCTAAGAGGCTGGCGGCAATGGGCGGCAGCGAGCCGCGTCTGCGGAAAATTCGACGCCGCCGCCCTCGGGCCCTTCTGGCCAGCGGCTGATGCTTGTGGATACCTCGATCTGGGTGGAGCATTTGCGCCACGGCCAGCTCGAGCTCATCTCGCTTCTTCATCGCGCCGAAGTTCAGTGCCATCCTTTTATTATCGGCGAATTGGCATGTGGATCCATAAGCCACCGCTCTGAGATCCTGCAATTGCTCCGGAGACTGCCATCCGTGCCGATCGTGGAGAATGAGGAAGTGATGACGTTCGTCGAGCGGCATCGCCTCATGGGTTGGGGTGTTGGCTGGGTCGATGTACATCTGCTGGCGTCGGCGGCATTGGAAAGCGTACTGCTCTGGAGCACCGACCGGCGGCTCGCTGCCATCGCGCGCTCACTTGGAATTTATGGCGCGCCGTGAGCCGTAGTTGGAGTCGATTTCATAATCGATCTTGGGACGCGTTCTGAGGCAATTGTTCGGCCCCCAGTCTGTCTTAGTGGCAAAGTCGTGGAGGCCGTTTACCGCGATGGCCACGAGCAGAGGGCTGCGGTAGGCGCGGAACTGGCATACTGATTGGCACTGGCGACCTCGAAATGGTTCGAAACGCCGGAACGCCCCTGCCGCAAGCGCCTGAACGGACAAGAGAAAAGTGGTGGCGCGCCTGGGGCGATTCGAACGCCCGACCTCTGGTTCCGGAGACCAGCGCTCTATCCAGCTGAGCTACAGGCGCGCGGTTGGCGCATCTCGATGCTTCCGGAGCGCAACTCGCGGGAACTTCAAACATTAGTATTCTATCCGGTATGATTCGCTGGCGCCAGCGCGCATTCTGGCCCGGGCTGGCGGGCTGGATCATCCCTTCGCCCGGGACCTGATCTCCCTGGCTAGTTTTTCGATTTCATCCGTCTTTCGAAGCATGGCGATAGAGAGCACGTGGACCGAATCCGTTTTTTCTACCTCGGCCTTCAGGTCGCTTGCCAGATCGTAAAGCTTCTCGACATTTTTTTTAATTTCCTTTTGATTCGCCTCCAGGATCATTTTGGGATCGATCTTGGGCATATGCGAATCATCTTCCTTCGGTTGTTCGGGGTTCTGTGGGCGCTGGGCGCGAACCTGGGCGCTGGAAATGAGAGCGAGGACCCCCGCAGGCACCCCTGCGGCAATAAGAGTCAGTAGAAACTTGCGTCTTGGCTCCATGGCTAGAACCCCCCTTACGCCCGCGCAATCCCCGCCGCACGGGACGACACTTCCTCGAACCTCTTCCAATGTTATACTCCCTCTCTCATCAAAATCATGCCTAGTTCCTTCAATCGCTGGTTGAATTTGGCGCTTCCCAACATATTTCATCTTCTTGGGATCTTTGTTATCGCGCTGGTCATGAACCGCATACTCCGCGCAATTACGAACTTACTGATCAACCGTGCGGCTTCGCAGACCCGAGCAGCCCAAGTTCGCGAACAACAGACGCGGACTCTTGCCGGTGTGCTCTACGGCGCGGCCAACAAAGTTATCTGGGCAGTCGCTCTGCTAACCGCCCTGTCGGAGTTCGGCATCAACGTCACGCCCGTGGCGACGCTGGCAGGCCTGGCCAGCTTGGCGCTCGGCTTCGGCGCGCAGAACCTTGTGCGTGACATCATCACCGGTTTCTACATCGTACTTGAGGATCAATACGTCGTGGGCGACACCATCCAGTTCGCCGACTACGCCGGACGCGTGGAGCACCTCACGCTTCGCCGGACCGTTCTCCGTGACGCCCGGGGCGCTCTGGTGACGATCGCCAATGGCGAAATCCGCACCGTGAGCAACTTGAGCCGCGACTGGTCACAGGCGTTCGTGGATGTCTCGCTCGCGCCGGAATGCCCAATTGAAAGAACCATGCAGGCGCTAGAGGCCGCCGCGGCCGCTCTGCGGTGCGATCCAGCCTGGTCGCAAACATTGGTCGACGGTCCGCGGATCCTTGGCGTGCAGAGCTTCAACCGCAGTTCGTCGACCGTGAGATTGCAGGTGCGGACCCTGCCTACCCGGCAGGATGAGGTCGCACGCGAGCTGCGCCGCCGCATTCAGCTCGAGATTCAAAAGCGGGGTATACCCATATCGAACGTGCAACGCATCGAACTGGCAAGCGTTTCCCATTCCTCGCAGGAAGCGGGCCACCCAGAAGCGGCGAGTTAGAACGAAGGAGGACCGGTAATGGCCCAGATTACCTACGACGAAGTAAACCTGATGCTGCGCTTGTACGACATGAGGCGCGAATCGCGCCTGCGCCAGGCGCGCGCCTGGTTCGTGGAAAACTTTCATCCGGAATCTCCAGAAGAGATGATGCAGAGGTATCCGCAGGGCAGCGAGGAAAACACTTACATCCGCATGGTGATCAGTTACTGGGATATGGTTGCCGGGATCGTCAACCGGGGACTGATCAACGACGAATTATTTTTCGACAGCAATGGCGAGATTTGGGTGGTCTGGGATCGCATGCGAGCGATCGTTCCTACGTGGCGGGCGGCATTCAAGAATCCGCATCTTTTCCACAACATCGAAGAAACTTGCAAGCGGCTTGAAGTCTGGAGGGAGAAGCGGGCGCCCGGATCCACTGCAGCGATGCGGCAAATGATGGTGCAGGCGAAAGCAGGGACGAAGGGCACTTAGAAACTTCGGGGCGGGAAGAGGATCCGGGAGCGGGCTCCGCCGTACGTTCAACGCCCCAGGCGGACAGGCTCCAGAGCTTGCGAGTTCGAATCGAAGGAGGACACTTTCGGACTTGCGACTTTCACGCAGTTGCGTCCAGCGGCCTTGGCTGCGTAGAGCGGAGCGTCGGCCTCCTGAAGAAGGTCTTCTACTGGGCGGCAGCCCCACTCCTGGCTCAGCAAGAGGCCGAGGCTCATGGTGATGGAAACCGGACCGCTAGACGACGGCATCGGCCTTTGGGCGATGCCTTTGCGAATCTCCTCGGCGCGGGCAAATGCATAGGCCGGATTGCAATTGTTCAGGACCACGAGAAACTCCTCACCGCCGTAACGGCCGACGAAATCATAGGACCGCACGGAGGCGAGCAACCGCTTCGCCGTTTCCTTCAATATGTCATCACCTGCGAGATGGCCATAGTTATCGTTGACACTCTTGAAGTGATCCAGATCGCACATCAAAATTGAGGTGGAGACTCGTTCGCGCCTGGAGCGGGCAAGTTCGCGCCCCAACAGGTTCACAATCACGCCGCGATTCCAGAGAGTTGTCAGAATGTCATGCGTGGCTTGGAATCGCATCTCCTCGCGCGCCTCGACCAGACGGTCTTCGAGACTGAGGATGCGTTGCCCCGTGCGCAGGCGAGCTTTCAGCTCTTCGGGGTCAAAAGGCTTGGTCAGGTAATCATCGGCCCCAGATTCGAGTCCTGCGACGACGTCTTCTTTCGATTCTTTGGAAGTAAGCAACACCAGGTAGACGTACGATTGCGCATTCCTTTTCCGCACTTCGCGGCAAACACCGGGGCCATCCAGCTCGGGCATAACCCAGTCCAACAAAGCAAGCCTTGGTCCGTCTGCCGGGCACAACTGGTCCGCCGCCGGACGGCCGTTCTCCACTACGGTCACTTCATAGCCGGCGCGCTCCAGAGTCTTCTGTAGCATTTTCCGCGACATCATTTCGTCCTCGGCGATCAGAATCCTCATCCACCCACCTCTGCCATGCAGGTGTCTAGCTGCAGCAGGAGCTTTTTGCTGATGTTCTCGAACGCGGCGTAAGCTTCCTGAAACTCGCACACTTTTCGATTCCGGCCCAACTGCTCGAGCCGGGCGGCGGCGCTGGCCGCCGAAGTGGCAGACAAGGTGGAAAGCATTCCCTTCATAGTATGCGCCTCAGCCGCGACCTTTTCTCCATCCATGGAGTCCACCGCATCACGCAAGGCCTGGAGATGGCGGGGAAACTCCTCCTTGAAGATCAACAGAAGGTCACGTATGAGTTCGCGGTCATTTTCGACGCGCTCCAGCAATTCAGTGAGATCCATGATCGCCTTGGACATGCACTCTTCCTTCTTTCAGGAGAAAACCAGAGTCTTGGCGTTGGCCGGTTTTGCCAATCGGTCAATCTCCGCACTAAGGAAACCGACCCGCACCGGTTTGGAGACGTAGCCATCCATTCCGGCGGACAAGTATTTCTCTGCATCACCCATCATCGCATGCGCAGTCATGGCAATGATGGGGATATGGACTCCGGTTTTCAGTTCTGCATCCCTGATCTTTTGCGTAGCCTCGACTCCGCCCATCACCGGCATTTGGATGTCCATCAAGACCAAGTCAAAAGCACTCGACTGCAACAGCTCGATAGCTTCCTGGCCGTTGATGGCGAGAGTCACTTGATGCCCCAACTTCTCAAGGAGGCGCAGCGCCAGCTTCTGATTCACGCGATTGTCTTCCACCAGCAGCAACCGCAGCCCGCGCGCTTGCGCCATTTCATGGGGTCTGGTGGGAACCCATTCTGAAGGTGCCGGCGGCTTTAGCCCGTGACGGATGGCTTCAAACAGGGTCGCGCGGCGCAGCGGTTTGATGAGGGTTCTATCAATGCCCAGCTTCTTCAAGCGACGCGGATCGGCAAGGCCCGGTGCAGAAGATAGGATGATGATCACAAGCGGCTCGTTTTTGGCTAGAAGCCGAATCTTTTTGGCAGCCTCATAGCCATCCATTCCCGGCATCATATGATCGAGGAGCACGAGGGAGAATGGCGCGCCATCGTCCACGCTTTTTCCGAAGGTCGCCAGGGCTTGCAGTCCATTCGCGGCGAAAGCTGGCTGCAATCCCCATTGAGGAAGAAGCTGCGCCAACAAGTTACGGTTGATTTCAAAATGTCATTAATGATCCCCAGCAAGGATTGGGCCGAGGAGTGCACCATGTCCAGATACTCGCGTTGCTCCGGTTTGAGATCTGTATCCAGCGCGAGTTCGGTCATGCCGAGAATCCCGTTCATGGGAGTGCGAATCTCATGGCTCATGTTGGCCAGGAATTCGCTCTTGGCTTGGCTAGCGGCTTCCGCAGCCTCCTTTGCCTCCAGTAGACGCTTCTCTGCGGCACGCCGCTGGGCAATGTCTTCGATTACGCCCACATATCCTTCCATGCGTCCATCCGCTCCCAGCAGGGCTCGTGTTTGCCACT
>Ga0209056_10008127_pt1 | contig 10773 bp, 11 predicted proteins | sample GraSoiAngelo_114_FD_185876 | JGI IMG/M metagenome (GOLD analysis project Ga0209056, IMG submission 185876) | Grasslands soil microbial communities from the Angelo Coastal Reserve, California, USA - 14_0903_13_40cm (SPAdes) (version 2) | ecosystem: Environmental > Terrestrial > Soil > Grasslands...
AGTCCGCGGCTCCTTTCGTTGGCTTAGAGGGTGAAAGGAACCGCCCCTGGCGCGACGACGGAAATGAGCTTCGCGTTAGGTAAACGTACCTTACGCCTCACTGGGAACCGTGGTCAATGGCCCGAATATGGTGCAATCAGAAACGGCGTCACATCCAGCCGAGCCAGGACCGATGGTAAGGGCTAACAGGTCACGTGGAGCACTGCATTGGTATCTTTGGCGCCTTGCTGCAGAGCCTTGATGGCTTCGGCCGTCGGCAAGACCAGCAATTCAATTTTGCGGTGTTGGGCCTCCTGTTTGATTTCTTCCATCACTGGAAGCCCGCCGTGCGCGCCGGTTCCGACCACGAGGCGCTGACATTTCCAGGGTATCTTTTCCTCAACGGACAGCGGCGTGTGGCCGAACTCATCGCGGAACTTCTTGGAGGGTTTCTTCTTGCGTTTGCGAATTTCTCCGCGATCGATCACAACGTCGTGCTCGTATGTGCTGCCGTCGATCTGGAGCGAACCGAAAGAAAATTTGTCGAAACGCATACGCGAACTCCTTGGACGCTGGCTTCAGGCGCTCTTGTTCGACGTGATAGCGGAGAAGGCGGACCAGCGCTGCTCAACGTTCTTGCTGCCGCAGTGCGGACACAAGATTTCGCCCTCTTCGTAGTCGGCGAGTGAAAGAATCTTGTCGAAGAATTTCTGGCAATCGTGGCACAAAAATTCGTAGTGAGGCATAGGGACCTCGCTTAGGAAGGAGTGGATAGAGGAAATTCTAGGCCTCCTGATTGGCATGTGCAACATGGGTCAGGTCACGAGTTCTGCCGGATGGGACACAGATTCTTCCTGAGGTGTGGGTCGCGAATTTTGCGTGCGGTGCAGGACGTGGAAACCCGTCTGATTACACACTACAATGGCCTCTGCTGCCATGAAGCTAACCTGGGTGACCGAGGCGGTGGCTGTTCTGCTCTTGCTCACGCCCTTGGTATGCGGCCAGAACCCAGACGAACTATTGGTAGTTCGACTACCTGCAAAACATGGCTACATCAATCAGCCGGGGGCGACCCCAATACCATTCCCGACCGCACGAGATCAGACCGCTACCCCGGGCCGAGCTAGAAGGTGCGGGAGCATGGCCGCTGGCTGCGCTCTTCCTAGAGTGGCAAGCGTCGTGCTTGAGACGGAAAAAGCGCGCGGGAGCACGCCCAAACCACGTGTTGCCAATGAGCTGAAAAATCCTAGGGCAGGCGCGAGCCGGTAGTTCTTTAAGGAAACACTTCATCTAGAGTTTGGATCAGCCTGTGTGTGCTAGCCGGCTGCGGACGATTTCCGGGGCGCAGGCACAGCAGTGTGTGCATGCCCGCCGATTTTGCGGCATCAAGCTCTGCGCTGACATCCGAAATGAAGACAATTTCAGACGGCAATAGGTGCAGAACACTGGCAATCTTCCGATAACTGTGCTTGTCAGTTTTACTGCCCACGGTCGTGTCGAAGTAGTGAGAGATATGCCGGCTCAAATCGCCGGCCGTGGTATGTGTGAACAGCAATTTCTGCGCCAGCATGCTGCCAGACGAAAAAATGCTGATCTTTTTCTCCTGTTTTTGCCATCGCTCCAGCGCTCGTGGAACGTCATCAAAAACCTGCCCGCGTAACTCGCCTCTCTTGTAACCCTCTTCCCAGATCCTGCCCTGGAGCGATTTCAACGACGTGGACTTGCGATCACGGTCCATGAGCCACTCGATGTACTCAGCAACTGACGCCAATTCTTCTTTTGGCGTGTTATGACGCAACAGAGGCGGGTTGAGACCTTGATGGGTATCTACTCTGTGTTCTTCGTGAAGCTCCGCGATGTCTGCACCCACTTCCGGGAATAAAAGATGCCGGCTGAGAAATTGCCGTAGATGCGAGCGGGCGTAGGGAAACAGGGCTTTGTAGACGAAGTCGAGAGGCGTGGTAGTGCCTTCGATGTCCAACAGGATGGCACAAACCGACTGGTCGTGCAGTGTCACCTCAGGAATGGGCTGACCAGGACGGAAAATAAGACGGTCCCAGGCACACCGGCTGATAGTTGCGATCTATCCCGCTATCCGTGTAATGCGGTGTCCAGCCCGCAGGATCTTGGAACAGGCGAATCGCCCGAATCCTGCGATCCGCGCACAAATCAAACCAGTGCCAGGTGCCGCGCGGAACCCGGATCAGGTCGCCGGCCTCCACTTCGACCGCAGTCAGAGGGCCGACCTGCGGCCGGATGTGAAAAACTCCGCGTCCGTGAATGATGAATCGCACTTCGTCTTCATCGTGCCAGTGTTCGCGACTGAACTTGGCCAACAGGGCTTCCAGGTTCGCGGTCTCCGGTTTGACATCAATCACATCCGCGGCGACATAACCGCCGTGCGTTTTAAGCCTTTCGATTTCGGTGCTGTAAGCCGCGAGGACCTCTTCCGGTGCTGCATCCGGCTCGACAGCGTGCGCTGGTTCCCACCGTTTGTATTCGATTCCAATGCTCGCCAGGTGTGCAGTAATGGCTTCGGGATCGTTCAAACTCCGATTTTCGTCCGGTATCCTTACGATGGCCATAATCTTTGTTTCCCTAGCAGCCAAACCAGCTCAACTGGCCGACGTTGCCGAGGCGTCACGGGTCCGTCCGATGACCTCCAACAAGAACTCCAGGATCTCAAGGTGGCGCTTGGCTTGCGCGAGATCCTCACCCCAAGTGTAGAGCCCGTGGCGCCGCAGCAAGAATCCGTGCACATCGGGATGTTGACTCAGCATCGTCTCCACCGCGCCAGCCAGCCTCGCCATATCCTGGTCGTTCTCAATGATCGGTAGCCACTCGCGATGAGTGTGCGAACTCACGCCCTGCAGTCCCTTCAGCATCTCGTAGCCTTCGATCCATATTCCGCCTTCCCCGGCGTGAAGATCAGAAATCATTGTGCTCCACACGGAGTGGGTATGCAACACGGCACCGGCTTGGCATACACGGACTGCCAGTAAGTGCAGTGCTGTCTCAGCCGACGGCTGACCCGATCCTTCAGTTACGGTTCCATTAGCGTCCACCCGCACAAGTTGGTCCGGCGTGAGACTGCCCTTGTCCAATCCGGTGGACGTGATTGCCATACAGAACGGATCATGGCTCACCACAGCACTGAAGTTTCCGCTTGTCCCGAGTACCCAGCCCCGGACGTAGAAGCCTCGTCCGAGCTCAACCAAGAGGGTTTCCATTTCTGAAAACTTGCGGTTCATGCTTCCCACGGTCACGAGTTTGTTGCGACCCCCGGCGACGCCAAGGACGGCAATCATTATTCGATGTACGCGGATTCTAGACCCCTTGGGCTGGCAGGTTCAACGTGGGTCAGGGCACGAATTCTCCCCGATGAGGACGCAGATTCTTCCTGAGATGTGAGTCACGAATTCTGCAAGGTTCGGTGACCCGGATTTGGCTTACAATGCGCGAGAAATGGGTATATTGCCCGCGTTTCGGCGTTCCGGCCATAAGGAGGCATGTTGCCATGTCAAAACCATCCTATCGTGCATTGCAGATGGCGTTGCGCATCTTCTCTGTGCTGCTCGCCATCGGCGCGTTGTTCATGATTTTCGGCACCCGGGGACTGGTCATCCGGGTCTTTCTACACCCTCCCGAGGCTGAGGTTTCGACCTTGCTCCTTTTCCTCTTGAAGAAAATGGGTGGGATTGTGCTCGTGGTTAGCGCAATGCTGTTTCTTGCCGCCCGCGATCCGGAGCGCAACGTCGCTGTCGTTAATGGATTGATTGTGGGTCTGGTCGTGCTCGCGGTAACGCCTCTGCTTTCGCTCTACACCGTGGACATCCAGCGGATCTACCCTACCCACCTCGTTTGGGGGCGTTCGTTGGCCAGGCTAGTATTCGCGGCGTTCTTCTTCTTTCTACGACCGCGAGGGGCGCAGTGGAGACCGGCGGGGCATTTCTGAAACATTATGAGTCGGTCACCTTTTGCCATGACTGACAACCGCAATTCTGAGGCAGCGTGGGCCTACCACGAAGCTACGAAACATTCCTACCTCAGCATTCGCACGAACCCACATCTCCTGGACTGGGCTAACCAGCCATTGCCGTTCAAAATTTATCCTACGCTGGAGCGGGTGCGTTTGCCCGGCGAGGTACGCCCCACCGGAATCGCCGCTTTGTCTGCGATCGCCGAAAGCGTTCCCCCTGACACAGTGGCGGTACCCGATGTAGTGGTCCTGGCACAACTTCTTTATCTCTCCGCCGGCATCACTCGGCACCGAAAGTATCCGGGCGGCGAGATTTACTTTCGCGCCGCGGCCTGCACCGGCGCGCTTTACGAAGTCGAGCTGTATCTGGTTTGCGGTGACCTCGCGAATCTCGAGGCCGGTCTCTATCACTTTGCTCCTGCGGAGTTCGGCCTGCGCAGGCTGCGCGTCGGAGATTATCGCGCTCTGCTAGTTGAAGCGACCGCGGCTGAGCCCGCCATCGCTCACGCCCCGGTTGTTGTCGCCTGCACCTGCATCTACTGGCGCAATGCTTGGAAATATCAAGCGCGCACCTATCGCCATTTCGGTTGGGACAACGGCACGGTGCTGGCGAATCTTCTCGCGGTCGCGACGGCCTTGGGACTGCCTGCAAAGGTCGTATGCGGCTTCCAAGATGCGGAGGTCAATCGCCTGCTGGACGTTGATCCGCAACGCGAGGTGGCCTTTTCCCTCGTGGCCCTTGGCCACATCTCGGCTCTCCCGCCGCAACCGCCTAGTGAAATCTTCCCTCTCGGGCCAGAAACGGTCCCGCCCTCGCGGCGCGAGGTTGACTATCCGCTGATGCGCGAAATGCACGCCGCCTCTTTCTTGCATACGGCCGACGAGGTTCACAGGTGGCGCAGTGGTACGCCGCTGACCACGTTTCGGCCGCCTGCCGACGAGGTCATCGAGCTCCGGCCTCTCTCGGATGCCGAGATGCCTCACGACCCGATCGAGCAGGTCATCTTGCGACGGGGTTCTACCCGCAAGTTTGCCCGAGCGCCGATCAGTTTGGCGCAGCTCTCCACCATGCTCGACCGAGCCACCCCTGGGGTGCCCGCAGATTTCCTCGATCCGCCGGGAGCTCAGCTCAATCAGATATACCTGTTTGTCCACGCAGTGGAAGGTCTGGAATCTGGAGCCTACGTCTTCTATCGCGATCGCGGCGTGCTTGAGTCACTGAAGCTGGGAAACTTTCGCGCCCAAGCCGGTCACCTCGGATTGGACCAGGAGCTGGCCGCGGACGCCGCCGTGGACATATTTTTCTTGGCAGACTTGCGGCCTATTTTGCAGCGCTTCGGAAATCGTGGATACCGCGCGGTGCAGCTTGAAGCGGGCGTCATCGGCGGCAAGCTGTATCTCGGGGCCTATGCCCAGCACTTGGGCGCGACTGGCCTGACTTTTTATGACGACGAGGTGACCCGGTTCTTCTCGCCTCACGCGGCAGACAAGAGTGCCATTTTTTTCGTTGCTGTAGGAAGAAGTGTGAAGGCCAAAGGGTAGCGTCACGGATTCTGCGTCGTTAGGTCGCGAGTTTTTTCCGCAGAAATGCCGGATGTATGCGGCGGATCGCGGTAGACCGGACTTTTGGTCTGCGCCCGCACCGCCTTCACGCGCGGCGAGGATTGGCGCGCTACACGAACTTTCACGCGCCGTCATGTGTAAACAGTGCGCCTAAAGAGGCTTCAGGTTTACGTCGAAAATGGTGGAGTGCTGATTCGCGGCGCCACACCCGATTGACCTCGGGGGCCGATATGTTGAGATTTGGTTGAGATCGCTGAGCTAGGCAGGGTCGTAAAGGCCGAAAAGTTGTTAGGCGCAGGAGAGGACAGGAACTTCTGCACGCGTTGGGGGAAGGCTCAGCACGCCAGACTTATCGCGAACTGGAGTTGGGGTTGGATTCGCGAATGCGCCTGAAGATCTCATCCGCACTCGGTATATCGGGAAGTGTTGCACTCACTCGTCTCCAATGTTCGCGGCCATCGGCATCGACGAGCAAGGTGGTGTCCAGAGCGATGTCTTCACCTTCTTTGCCAGCACGGGAATGGACCAAGCCATAAGTACGAATCACTTGAGCCGCCGGATCGCTCAGGATCGTGAACTGGCGGTCGACAACTTTCTCCCATACCAAACGGGCGTGCTCGCGATCATCCACGCTGATCCCCACAACCCGCGTATTCAATGAATCGAAGTTTTCTTTGTGCCGCGCGAACTCGCGCAGTTGACCCGTGCAGTAAGGTCACCAGTAGCCCCGGTAAAAAACAAGCAGCACGCGTTTGCCACGCAGCGAGGCGAGGCGAAACGGCCGCCCCTCCTGGTCCTTCAGGGTGAAATCTGGCGCAAGCTTACCTTGGGCCGAGGTTATCTGTGGTTTGGGCAGGACCTGTGCCGACGCCATATTTGCCAACAGCAGGAGAAGCCAGGTTGTAACCACTAGTAGTTGCGCCCGCACGGCATCCGATTGTACCGCAAGCCAGAAAAACACGATCCAATCCAGCCACATTCGTTGACTTGCCAACACAGCAGACCTAAGATTTGCCCGGTAGCTCCCGGAGCGAGCGCGATGCTTGGCTCGACTGTGTCCCACTACCGCGTTTTCGAAAAGCTCGGAGGCGGCGGCATGGGGATCGTTTACCGTGCCGAAGACCTTGTCCTGAAGCGACCGGTGGCCCTGAAGTTCCTGCCCCAAGATCTGACAAAAGATAAGCGCTCTCTCGAGCGGTTCTTGCGCGAAGCGCGTGCTGCTGCGGCGCTCAATCATCCGAATATCTGCACGGTGTATGAGATCGGTGAGCATGATGAGCAGCAGTTCATCGTGATGGAGTTGCTCGAAGGTAGGACTCTGAAGTATCACATTGGAAGCCGGCCATTGCCGAAGCAGGAGACCGTCGATTTGGCCATCCAGATAGTGGATGCCTTGGAAGCCGCGCACTCCAAGGGGATCATCCATCGCGACATCAAGCCGGCCAATATTTTTGTGAGCCCTCGCGGTCAGGCGAAGGTATTGGACTTCGGGTTGGCAAAACTGTTGGCGGCGGAAGCAACCTCCGATCCACTCGTAGAGGCGGCCCGGACGCTCAGCGGGAGCAACGACGAACTAACCGATTCCGGCAGTACGGTCGGAACGGTGGCATATATGTCGCCGGAGCAAGTACGGGGTCAGCAGTTGGATGCTCGTACCGATCTGTTTTCTTTTGGCACCGTGCTTTACGAGATGGCGACGGGTCAGCAGGCATTCACGGGACATACGGCTGCGCTAACCTATGACGCCATTCTGAATCGTCCGCCTATTGCTCCGGCCCGCATCAACCCCGAGATACCACCAAAGGTGCAGGAGATCATTGACAAAGCATTGGAGAAGGACCGCGACTTGCGGTATCAGAGTGCGAGCGAGTTTCGAGCCGATCTGAAGCGGCTGAGGCGAGACATGGATTCGGCCGCGATGCGCGTAGTTCTCGGATCGACAAGCGCGGCAACGCAGGCCCCGCGGTGGCGCGCTCTGTACCCGCTGGGTATTGCCGCCGGAATCGTGATCATCAGCCTGGCTGTAGTATTTGCAATCCGCGGGTGGCGCGGCTTACAGGGTTCTGAGCAGGCCATGCCATTACAACGCAGCGTCACGACGAATCCACCTGAGAATCCCATCTACGCCGCAGAAATTTCTCCCGACGGCCGGTATGTGGCCTACGCCGACTACACCGGCGTGTTCGTGCGTCTGCTGGAGTCTGGCGAGACCCACTCACTTCCCCTACCAGAGGGATTCTGTTTCAAGTGAGCGAGCCTTTCCTGGTTCCGGGACGGAACCAATTTGGCCGCGGTAGGACCGGGAGAATCAGCCCAGACTACAGGTATTTGGGCCATCTCTATTCTGGGCGGAAGCCCGCGAAAGTTGCGCGACGATGCTGGACGTGCTTCGGTTTCACCGTCCGGTGCTCAGATAGCTTACATTGGCGGCAGGTCACAGTCTGAGATCTGGATCATGGGTGCCGACGGCGAGAATCCAAGGAAGCTGTTGCAAGCCGCGCCCGGCGATCGATTTCTGCAAGTCCAGTGGTCTCCCGCCGGAAACCGGATTGCCTATATCAAGCTGCACAACGATGACGAGAAATCACAAACTACGATTGAGACCGTGCCTGTCTCTGGTGGAGTTAGCGCAACCATCCTTGCTGGTCCATCCCTAGGCAGTTTTTGGTGGTCCTCGGACGACCGGATTATCTACTCGGCCGTAGAACCAGCACCCAACAGCAGCGACATGAATCTATCGCAGATTCAGGTGGATAGGACCGGACGGAAGGTGAGTGCACCGAAACGGATCACAACCTGGGCTGGCGTGTCCCTGCTCGATCTAAGCGCCAGCGCCGATGGTAAGCGTTTAATGGTTGTCAAAGCAGGTTTTCAACGTGACCTCTACGTAGCGGAAGTTAGGAAACATCGGATCTTGGGAACGCCGCGACGATTCACGTTGGAAGGCCGAGACGAAATTCCGTCGAGCTGGACACCGGACGGCCAGAGACTCTTCTTTTATTCCAACCGCAACGGAAATTGGGACATTTTCCGACAAGGGTTACAGGAGCGAAAAGCTCAAGACTTTATTCTGAAACCTGGTGACCAAATTGAGCCTCGGGTGAGCCCAGATGCTCGTTGGGTACTGTACTGGGACTCTGCTGAAATGGACCAAGGAAAAACCGCGGGTATTCGGTTGATGCGCGTACCGATTTCTGGGGGAGCCCCCGAGCCCGTGCTGCAAGCCAGTCACGGAGCAGTGATCCATTGTTCTCGAGGACATCCGCGCTGCGTGCTCAGTGAACCTGACCGTGGGAATGGCGAACTGGTATTTAGCACATTTGATCCTGCAAGCGGAAAGAAAGACGAGTTAATAAGGTTAGCCGCTGATCTGGCTTCGTCGCCATCTTGGGACCTGTCTTCCGACGGTTTGACGGCAGCAGTTGTCGCTCTCGGGAACCATCAAGACTGTATCCGGCTCGTCGATTTGGAAACTGGATCGGGGCATTCAGTCTGTGCTGATCAATCCGCCCAGCTATCGGGCGTAAGCTGGTCTGCAGATGGCAATGGGTGGTTCGTCACCGATTCCTCCGTGCGAAAGGCCGCAATTCTCTACATCTCATCGGATGGCCAAGTCTCACAACTGTGGACGACCAGTGCGGCGGTTGGCGCGCCACTCGCGTCGCCCGACGGCACGAACATTGCTTTTACGGTCTCTTCGTATAACAGCAACGCATGGATGATTGAGGATTTTTGAGACGGTGCACCTCGATGTGGATCAAGCACAGCCGCTTTCTACCGGAGCGCACGTGAAGCGTCACATAGTCTAACCTCGTTCTCGGCCCATCCTTTGCAAAGAGTGATTTTCCTTGCAGTATATGCGGGCCCAGAGCCAAGTTACGGTTTAGCTCATCCGCGACATCGCTGGAGGGGGAAACATCTCTACGATTTCGCTGCAAGCACACGATCACTGCTTAATATGCGCTACGACAAGACGGGCTCAGGCTGGGGACGCGGGGACGCGGTGTGGGCCTGTGACGCCAAGCGCGGCAACTGTACAGACTTCCATTCTCCGTTCATCGGCATGCTGCGGGTTGACGGGATTCCGGCCGGCTTCGACATCGGCTTTCCACTGCCCGAAAACAAGGATAAAGGAGATATCGCCGGTTATCACTGCTGGGCTGAGTTCTATGCCCGCAAAACCGGATGGATCCCCGTTGACATCTCAGAGGCGTGGAAAGCGAAGCAGAAAGAAGATTATTTCTTCGGCAGCGTTGACGCCAATCGCGTGCAGTTATCCACCGGCCGCGACATCGCACTGTCTCCTAAGCAGGATGGTCCAGCGCTCAATTACTTCGTCTACCCGTATGTCGAGGTCGACGGTAAGCCATACGATAAGCTCGACAAGCAGTTCAGTTTTGAGGAAGTAAAATCTTCGGAGTGAAGCCGCGAGTTCGAAGCGCCCAGGGGTTCGCCTTGGCGAAATAATCGGCACTACTGGATTACCGGATCAGTAACGACAAACGCGCTTGTCGTGACCAGACTCCCGAATTGCTCGTCACTCACCCGCAATCTGCGGCAAGCGCCAAACCTGCTTCCAACTTCACACAACTGGACTTGCGGCCATCAGCAAGACTTCGCATGTCCTAGTCACCAGTTATACTGCCCGATGGCCGGTTAATCAGAAACGCGGATAAATGAGGATCGGCGGCAAATGAAGCTAGTCTCAGTGAATACTGGGCTTCCGCGCAACGTGACGTGGCACGGGAGAAACGTAACTACGGGGATCTTCAAGCAAGCGGTCCAGGGTCGCGTTGCTCTGCGCAAGCTCAATTTGGACGGCGACCGTCAGGCGGACCTCACTGTCCACGGCGGAGAGCATAAGGCTGTTTACTGCTATCCGGTCGCACACTACGATTACTGGAAGGTAGAGTTGCCTGGCCGCGAGTTGCCCATGGGCAGCTTTGGAGAAAACTTCACTGCGGATGGCTTCCTGGAAGACTCAGTCCATCTCGGTGATCGGTTCTCTGTCGGTTCCGCGGAAGTGGCCGTGACACAGCCTCGCCTCCCTTGCTACAAACTTGGCATCAGGTTTGAATCCGACGACATGGTAAAGCGATTCCTCGCAAGCGGCCGGACCGGTTTTTACTTCGCTGTCATCCGCGAGGGAGAAGTGGGCGCGGGTGACGAGATCAAGGTGATTGCTCGCGATCCAAATGGTGTTCCGGTTTCGGAAATAACTCGACTGTATATTGCGAAAAGGTACGCGGACG